>Ga0194132_10004448_pt1 | contig 23790 bp, 18 predicted proteins | sample TA2KigOf80mmetaG_FD_148612 | JGI IMG/M metagenome (GOLD analysis project Ga0194132, IMG submission 148612) | Freshwater microbial communities from Lake Tanganyika, Tanzania - TA2015054 Kigoma Offshore 80m | ecosystem: Environmental > Aquatic > Freshwater > Lake | place: Tanzania: Lake... | reverse complement strand
TCGCGCGAGGCGTCGCGAGAAGAGTCGCGGCTCGACTCCACGCTGCTGTCGCGCGTTCTCGTCACGGAATCCGTGACGACAGACATCTTGTTGAGAAGCCCCTGCGCAGAGCCACCGTTGTCGATGAATGAACGAAGCTGGGTGCGGCTGGTGATGAACTTCTCGAACTGGCAGTTCAGGCGGAATTGGAGTGCGGTCAGCGCATCGAGATCCATCGGGTCATGGATCAGGATGCGCATGGTGTTCCCGGTCTTTTCATCGAGCGGCAGGATCAGATACTTCTTGATGATGTCATCGGTCAGCAGTTTCTTGTTGACGCGGTTGAGCCCCTCAGGCCGCTCGAGATTGACGAACTCCAATCCGAACTGCTTGCCAAGCGCACGCGCGACATCCTCGTCGGAGCATGCGGACATCTCCACCAGCACCTCACCGATTCGGCGACGCGATCCCTTCGCGGCTGCTGCAGCCTCCCCGACCTTGTCAGCCGTGGCGACGCCTGCCTCAATCAGCAGATCTCCGAGTTTCTTGCGTTCCTTACGGGCCAATGGTCACTCCAAATCAGGCGCATCAGAATGTACGGCAGAAGGTTGTAACGCGCACCAGGTCGGCGGAAGAATGCACGAACCTCCTCCAAGGTGCCCGGTTTGAACGCCCCTCAGCCGGTCCACGAGTCTTCACAGAGGGGAATAACCATGGGCCATCTCTTTGCAGTACCTTTCCCACCCTCATGTCGTGCAAGGGACCACCGTCCCGCGGCGACTTCGAGTGACTCAGCGCAGCACACAACCACCACAACAGGACCACCGCCATGCAACTTGGAATGATCGGTCTCGGTCGAATGGGCGCCAACATGACGCAGCGACTGCTGCGCGCAGGACATGAGGTCGTTGTGTTCGACCGCAGCGCGGAGGCCGTCGCCGCCCTGGTGAAGGCGGGCGCGAAGGGCGCCACGAGCCTGCAGGATCTCGTCGGCAAGATGAAGGGACCGCGCCATGTGTGGCTGATGATCCCGGCTGCTTTCGTGGACAGCACCATCCATGAACTTGTGCCACTCCTGTCGAAGGACGATGCGATCATCGACGGCGGCAACTCCTACTACAAGGATGACATTCGCCGCGCGAAGGAACTCGCGCCGCGCGGCATCCACTACGTCGACTGCGGGACATCGGGTGGCGTGTGGGGACTCGAGCGTGGCTATTCGCAGATGATCGGCGGCGAGAGTGCAGTCGTGGCACGCCTCGACCCGATCTTCTCGGCGCTCGCGCCAGGGAAAGCCGCCGCACCACCCACGCCTGGTCGCGCCTCGCGCGGTACGGCGGATCAGGGCTATCTCCACTGCGGGCCATCGGGCGCGGGGCACTTCGTGAAGATGGTTCACAACGGCATCGAGTACGGCATCATGGCGGCGTACGCCGAAGGGCTCAACATTCTCAAGCATGCCGATGCAGGACTGCACACGCGCGAGCAGGATGCGGAGACCACTCCCCTGCGCGACCCTGAGAACTATCAGTATCAGTTTGATCTCGCCGAGGTGACGGAGGTGTGGCGCCGCGGCAGCGTGATCGCATCGTGGCTGCTCGACCTCACCGCGCAGGCGTTCGCGGGCGACAAGGATCTTGCGCGCTTCGCCGGGCGAGTGTCCGACTCGGGCGAAGGTCGCTGGACCATTCTTGCCGCCATCGATGAAGGTGTCCCCACGCATGTGCTCAGCGCAGCACTCATGGACCGCTTCGCGAGCCGAGGAAACGCGGACTTCGCGAACAAGGTCTGCTCGGCCATGCGCATGGGCTTCGGCGGTCATCTCGAAAAGCCCGAGAGCGACAGGGCGCACTGAGTCATGTCCGCATCTGCTCCATCCGATGCGTTGGTGTTCTTTGGGGCAACGGGCGACCTTGCACACAAGAAGATTTTCGCGGCACTGCAAGCCCTCGTGCGCCGCGGCGTACTCCGCGTTCCTGTGGTCGGCGTCGCCAAGAGCGGCATGACGCTGGACCAGCTGAAGGAACGCGCTCGCGATGGCATCACGCGTTTCGGCGGCGGCGTGGATGAGGCGGCGTTCAAAACGCTCTGCTCGCTGCTGCGGTACGTCGATGGCGACTACGCCGATCCGAAGACCTTCGCGCAGGTGCGGCAGGCGCTCGGAGATGCCAAGGCGCCGCTCCACTACCTCGCGATTCCACCCTCTTTGTTCGGTACGGTCGCCGGGCACCTCTCGGAGTCCGGCTGCGCGAAGGGGGCGCGTGTGGTCGTCGAGAAGCCATTCGGTCATGACCGCACGAGCGCAGCGGAACTCAACACGCATCTGCACGAGGTGTTCGATGAGCGATCGGTTTTCCGCATCGACCACTATCTCGGCAAGGAGGCAGTACAGAACATCCTGTACTTCCGATTCGCCAACGCTTTCCTCGAACCGATCTGGAACCGTCATCACATTCGGCAGATCCAGGTCACGATGGCGGAGTCCTTCGGTGTGGAGGGGCGCGGCTCGTTCTATGACGCGACGGGAGCGCTGCGCGATGTCGTCCAGAACCATCTGATGCAGGTGCTGGGGTTCCTCTGCATGGAGGCGCCCGACTGGCAGGACACGGAACGCACCCGCGATGAACAGGTGAAACTCTTCCGCGCCGTGCGAACATTGAAGCCAACGGATCTGGTCCGTGGGCAGTTCCAGGGCTACCTGCAGGAACCAGGCGTCAAGAGCAATTCCACCACCGAAACATATGCGGCCGTACGCCTGCAGATCGACAACTGGCGTTGGTCAGGTGTGCCGATTTACATCCGTGCAGGAAAGCACATGCCGTGCAGTGCAACGGAGGTCCGAGTGGAACTGCACCGACCGCCGCAGGTGGTCTTCAGCGAGCCTGTGCCTCCCTCGCACAATTGCTTCCGTTTCCAACTGACGCCGCGCATCGAAGTTGGCTTGAACGCCGAAGTGAAGGTGGACGGTGAACGCATGGTCGGCGAGCCGATCGAACTCCTCGCGATCGATCAGCAGCATGACGAGATGACTCCGTACGAGCGGCTGCTGGGCGATGCGCTTCGCGGCGATGGCACGCTCTTCGCACGCGCGGATGGTGTCGATGAGTGCTGGCGTATCGTGAATGATGTGCTTGGCTCCGTGGTTCCCGCGCACCCCTACGAACCGGGGTCCTGGGGTCCCGAGATCGCCAACGAGTCGCTGCTTCCCGCGGGCGGTTGGCACTCGCCGCGCATCGCTGCGAAGTAACACGCGCCGCGAGGCAACTCGCACTTCAGCGTTCACCCGCGCTGCGACCGCGTTCGAACCAGAATCGTTCGCGTCAGCGTTTCTGGCAACCCCTGCTGAAGCGGATGCACGAACGCCAAGAACCCCAGGGCCGGCGCGAACAGCACGACACCCTTGAGCAGCGCGCGGATCGCCCTCCGCGCAGCGCCCGCGGACTCGAGGGGACCCTCGGCATCGATCCCGAGCACGCGTGAACCCATCAAGCGCTTGCCGGGCGTGGTCGCCAGAAATGTCTCAAACACCAGACACCAGCCTGTCGTCACCACAATCATCAGGGCGGCCGGCGCAGTCTGCCCGATGTCCGGAGTCCACGCGGGCATCACAAGCAAGTCGCCGACACGGCACTCCGTCACCGCGAGCGACACCCCGGCGCCAGGCAGCACGTCGATCAGCAGCGCGAGCGCACGCCGCGCCATCGGCAGCGGCATCCACTCGGGGGGCAGTTGCCTCGGCGCCTTCATCGGCGGACGAACGATGAAGCCAGCCAGCAGCATCGCGATCGTGACTGCACCGATGATCGGCAGATGCAGCCACAGGCTCGTGGTCGTGGGCTGCGGGTCAAGCGCCGCCGCCTCGCCCGCGGATCCAGTCAGCGGATCGATCGGCGCCACACGCACTACGCCGTCCGCTGCCGCTGTGATGAGGCGAAGTCCGTCGCCGACACCGACAATCGCCCACGGCTCGCTCGGCATCGCCATCGTGGCAAGCATGCGCACACCCGTCGGCGTCGGATACACGATGCGAAGGCCACCGTTCTCCCGAACAACAAGGGTGGGGCGCGACGAACCCGCCACAACGGACCATCCCTCGCGCGCCGCGCCGGGCCAGCGCGTTTCCTGCCAATCCGATGCGGCACGCCTCTGCCACAGCAGCAGATCGCCGCCGTCCGCGGAAGCAAGCGCAGGAACCTGTGCCGCGCCATCCGACCATGTCGCCAGGATCGCACCCGCGCGTTCGATGGGAAGCGGCTCGACGGCCCAGTCCGTCGGCTCCAGCCGCCACAGGGACATCGGCGAATCATGCTGCAGCAGCCACACGCCGCTGCCGTCCGTCGCGGCACCAGCAAACCCCCCATCGCTTGGCACGCTCGCAAGCACATCCAGTCGCCCGGCGGGGCGATAGAAGAATGTTCCCGTGGCGGGATTGCGCTCTGTGGACAACGCGTACACCGCATGATTCGCCGGCTGCCCCGCCGGTGGCATGAGGATGGTCAGCGTCGCACCGGATGCGACAAGCGCCTGCGGGATCCCTTCCAGTTGCACCACACTTCGGCAGAACGCTCCTTCCATCGCAGACGCGTGGTGCACGAGCTTGCAGCCGCCACCGATCGGGACCGCAACCCACACATGCGTTCCACTGCTTGTGGCGACCAGTTCGCGTGGCGCATCCGCGCGCGCTGCACACGCGAGCATCACGCACACCGCAGCAGCGGCGCCGCGTAGTCCGCCGCGCCATGCGCGACATGCCAGCCGTGCCATCACTCCCACGCGACGATCACCTCTGGGCGCGTGGACTCACGCACATCTTCCCACGAGAACATCTGCGGCTTCAGGCGCGCCGATGCGTCGGTCGGTTCCGCTGCCGCAAGCTGCAGAACACCATCTGGGGCACCTTGTGCACGAGTTCGTCCACCACTCCAGACCTCAACGCGGATGCGCGTTGGAACGAGCGGCTTCGACGACTCCGCAGCGGCGATCGCCTGCTCGCTCCGCAGCCACTCGAACCCGCCGAGTGTGCAACTGGCCGTGACCGCGCCCGCCGCATCGAACCAGTCGATGCCGATGGGCAGAAGACTCTCTCCGCGAACGAACACACGGCGACTCGGCAGTGAAACCGCCCACGCCGCGCGTCCGCTGTCCCACGCGATGGACTGCACGTCAGCGGCGCTGGCCCGACCGATGCCAAGGGCCTCCGCAAGGCGATCGGGATCGAAGAAACGCTCGATACCCGGCATCGCATCGCTGAGCCCCGCGGGTGCGCGCTCTGGCGCACGCCCCGCTGGCTGAACCAGCCGATGCACCGCACGCACGGGCTTTTCATTGAGGAAAATCACCCACGCCTGCCCGCCACCCGCACCGATCCACAGCGCCTTCTGCCCAAGTTTGGACAGGCGCAGGCACAGTTCGCTCGGCGCACGAAAGATGATGTCGAAGTCGCCGTCGTCGAAGTGCTGCCCTGCGGAGTCGCGCCACTCGAAGTCTGCGTGACCACGCAGCGACAGCGATGGGACGGTGGCGGCGCGGCGTTCCTGCGCATCCGCCCACTGCTGTGCGGTGGGCACAGGACCATCGGGCTGCGAAACGACCGGGGGCGCCTCACAGCCGACCGCGATGCAACTCCACAACACCGCTGCGGCGATGGAGGAGACCGCGTTAGGCATCCGCGCGGAGAATCGCACCAAGTTGCTCCGAGAGTTCGCTCACTTCTTCGTCGCGGATCTTCGGGTTCACGATGCGAAGCGGTGCCTCACCGTCCACCGCACCACGACGCAGGAACGACCACATCTCGGCGCCGCCTTCCTGCGCGATGCCATCGAGTCGCAGCATCTTGCGCCGAAGCAGCACAAGCGCCAAGATCCAGCGGAACGCGCGCCGCCGCGGGTCCGCATCGGGCTCGTCGCGCTGCACCATTTCCATCAGCGTCTCGTCATCCACGAGCATCGTGCGGCGTTCCCCCGCCTCCGGGGCGGTCGACCGCCAGAAGCACATCAGGCGTTCCGGTCGAGCGCCAGACTCCCACGCGCCGCGGGAGAAATCCGCGCGCCGCAGCAGCGGGCGACCTGACTCGTCCGCGCCTTCGACAAGCGCAGCGACGAACGCTTCGCCCGCGGCGATCGCGCTGCCCGTATGCGCACACTGTCCACTGAAGCGCCCAAGATCGAAGGTGTCGGCTGTCCCTGCCATGGTGCGATCCTAACCGCGCGGACACTCCCGCACGCACGCTCCGCTCATGCGGTGAACTCGGCGACCGCCCACTGCCGCTTTCCTCGGCGGATGAACGCGTAACTGCCGTGCAGCAGTTTCTGTGGGGTGACGGTGCTGTCGAGCGCCGCGCGCTCGCCGTTCACCTGCACCGCCCCCGACTCAAGGAACTCACGCGCCTCGCGCTTGCTCGCGGCGAGTTGCGTTTCCACGAGCAGGTCGAGAAGCGCGCGCCCCTCGGCGGGGAGCGTGCCGCGCGGGGCACGCACACCCGGAAGATCTGCGGCCACATCAGCCGCCGAGCGCCCATCGAGTGAACGGATATCGCCGCCGAAGAGCGCGGCGGCGCATGCGTTGGCGCGCTTGGTCTCATCGGCGCCGTGGATCATCTGCGTCACCTCATCCGCGAGCACGCGCTGCGCCCCGCGCGCACTTGGGTTGGCGGCGTGCTCCGCCTCGATCGCCTCAATACGCGCCTTTGGAAGGAACGTGAACCAGCGGAGGAACTTGCCGACATCATCGTCGGCACTCTGCAACCAGTATTGATGAAAGCGATAGGGACTCGTTCGCTCGGCGTTCAGATAGACGGCACCACTCTCGGTCTTGCCGATCTTCGTCCCATCCGACTTGGTGACGAGTTGGTTCGTGATGCCGAACGCGTCGGTGCCACTGATGCGGCGAATCAGATCGATGCCTGAACAGATGTTTCCCCACTGGTCCGCGCCACCGATCTGCACGGTGCACCCGGCGGTGCGCTGCAGATGCAGGAAGTCATACGCCTGCAGGACCATGTAGCTGAACTCGGTGTAGGAGATGCCCTGCTCGCGCTCGTTCAGCCGCACCGCGACGGAGTCACGCGCGATCATCTGATTCACGGAGAAGTGTTTGCCCACTTCGCGCAGCACATCGACATAGCCAAGTCGCAGCAGCCAATCCGCATTGTCAACGATGCTCGCCGCATGTTTCCCAGTGAAATCGAGCAGTCGAGTGAACACGGGACGCTGCTGCGCGATGTTGTGCAGCACATGATCGGCGCTGAGCAACTGGCGCTCCGATGACTTGCCACTCGGATCACCGATCAGTCCTGTCGCTCCACCCATCACCACCAGTGGACGGTGCCCAGACCGCTGCCAGCGCGCCAAGATCGACAGCGGCACGAGATTGCCGACCGTCAGGCTGTCGCTCGTCGGGTCGAACCCGCAGTACCCCAGACGCGCCGCCGAAAGCAGATGCCCCTGCAGGAGCGGCGAAGTGGTCTGGTGAAGCAGTCCGCGCCAAGTCAGTTCGCTGAGGAAATCCGTGGACATGAGGGCAGCACATCCTATAAGTGGAGGCGACCTTCGGCGCGAGTGCGGTACGGCCCTTCTTGCGTTCGGTCGAGAGCCCTGCTACCCTGCGCGGCTCGACATCCCAGACCGCATGCACTACTTGCGCGCGCCGGACCTTGGCTGGGCCGGCTCCGCCCCCCGTCGGGGCACGCCAGGTGGGAGGTTCCAGACATGGCCAAGAAGATCCAAAAGCAGTTCAAGATCCTTGCCCCAGGCGGCAAGGCGACCCCGGCTCCTCCACTTGGACCGGTGCTCGGCGCCAACGGCGTCAACCCCGGACAGTTCATCCAGAAGTTCAACGATGCCACGCGCGAGTTCAACGGGCGAGTCGTTGGCTGCGTGGTCACCGTCTACGCGGACCGAACCTTCGATCTCGAGATCAAGAGTTCGCCATCATCCGTGCTGATCGCGTCGGCACTGAAGATCGAGAAGGGTTCGGGCAAGCCAAACACCGAGAAGGTTGGCAAACTGACGCAAGTGCAACTTCGCAAGATCGCGGAGGACAAGATGAAGGATTTGAACGCCGGCAGTGTCGAGGCTGCCATGCGCGTGATCGCAGGGACTGCCCGCTCGATGGGCGTGACGGTGGAGGGCTGAACACATGGCACTTCGAACACCCAACGCACGAGCCCGCGTCATCGGTCACAGCAAGCGTGTCCGCAAGAACATGGAAGGACGCATCACGGAACCGCAGTCGCCCTCGGCTGCCATCGCCGCACTGCGCAAGTACAAGGCACCGAAGTTTGATCAGACGGTGAACATTGTCGTGCACCTCGGCATCGATCCGAAGGCGGCCGATCAGGCACTTCGCGGCGCGATCTCCTTCCCCAAGGGCGTCGGAAAGACGGCGCGCGTGGTGTGCTTCTGCGGCAGCGACAAGATCGCTGCGGCGAAGGCCGCTGGCGCGGTGGAGGCGGGCGGCGATGATCTCGTCGCACGCATCGAGGGCGGATGGATGGACTTCGAAGTCGCCGTCGCCAGCCCCGACATGATGCGCGTGGTCAGCAAACTCGGAAAGGTGCTCGGTCCGAAGGGACTCATGCCTTCACCCAAGGCGGGCACCGTCACTCCCGACGTCGCCACCGCCGTGCGCGAGTACGCGGCCGGCAAGGTGGAGTACCGCAACGACGAGGGCGGCAATGTGCACTGCGTCGTCGGCAAGATGTCCTTCGACGACTCGGATCTCATCGCCAACATCGAGCATTTCATCGGCATCATCCAGAAGGCCAAGCCATCGTCGGCGAAGGGCACCTACATCCGTCGCTGCGTCATCAGCGCCGCGATGAGCCCAGGCGTTCCCGTGGCCGTCTGATCCCGAAGCGAACGAAGACCAAGGACTTCCCATGAGCAAGCCAATCAAGAACATGATCGTTTCGGAGTACCGCAAGCGCTTCGAGCAGGTCGAAGGCGCGGTGCTGGTTGAACTGCGCGGCATGCCGGCGCGCGCCAACACGCAACTCCGCGCGCAACTGCGCACGAGCCGCGTGCGTGTGACCGTCGTGAAGAACTCGCTCGCCAAGCGAGCGTTCGCAGGAACGCCGCTCGAGGCGCTGAATCCAGGGCTCAAGGGCCCCCGCGCCATCGTGTACGGGCAGACCAGTGTCGTGTCGATCGCACGCGAACTCGTCAAGACCGCTGAAGCGAATGAACAACTCTCGCTCATGGGCGCGTGCATCGACGGCGCCTGGTTCGAGGGGGCGGAAGGCGTCAAGCGCCTCAGCAAGTTCCCCACCCGCGAAGAGGCGCAGTCGCAGTTCGTCACGCTCATCCTCTCCCCCGCCCGCAAGGTGGTGGGCAGCGTCGTATCGCCGGGCAAGCGAGTGCTCGGCATCGTCAAGCAGGTTCAGGAACGCCTCGAGAAGGGCGAGACCATCGCCAAGGCAGGCTGAACCGATCAGGACCCCAAACGCGTTCCCACTGGTCCCCTCGGGGATGAAATGGCACCTCGTGGTGCTGCCTCTGGGAAGCATTCACACTCAGGAGTTTCAACATGTCAGATGCAAAGACCTATGAAGCAAAGATCTCAACGCTCGGCGACTCGATCGCGAGTCTCACCCTCAAGGAGGCCGTTGAGTTGGCGGATTACATGAAGGACAAGTACGGCATCGAGCCCGCTGCGGGCGGTGCGGTGATGGTTGCCGCTGCCGGCGATGCAGGTGGTGGTGCTGCTGCTGCCGCAGAGCAGACCGAGTTCACGGTCGTGCTCGAGAACTCTGGCGCAAGCAAGATCAATGTGATCAAGGTTGTGCGCGAAGCAACGGGACTCGGTCTGAAGGAAGCGAAGGACTTGGTCGACGGCGCGCCGAAGCCTGTGAAGGAGAACATCCCCAAGGAAGATGCAGAGAAGCTCAAGGCTGCGCTGGAGGCGGCTGGCGGCAAGGTCACACTCAAGTGATCTTTGGCGGGCCGACGGGCCCGTGGCGGTTCCCCCCCCGCACGCGCATGCGTTGCGCATGCCTTGCGACGGGACCGCTGAGAGTCGGATGAAGGAGCACATCCAAGCGGACCCCACTTTCAGTGGGGTCCGTTTCTCTTTTGCCCTCCCCAAACTGAACCCGCAAATGACGGTCGAAACCGCCGCTTTGCATTTGCATAGCAAACGGCGAGCCACATGGCTTTTGCAAATCAAAAAATGTTGAAAGAATTTCAAGATCGCGCCCCTTGCGCAAAGAACGCAAGTCTTGCTACTCTTCGGGACTTGGCGCGCGTTCAGGTTGGTGCACTTTACCGAAGCAATCGACGACGGAAATGGTCTTGTGCCATGCTGTCGCGCTGCCTTCGTAAAGAGTCCCGTTTGAGCGTGCGCGGCTGCGACCCGAGCGAGACTCCTCTGAGGTGAACATGACCACTCGAACCGTCCGTGACTACTCCAAGCGCGGCGACGCGATCCCCGTTCCAAATCTGACGCGGGTTCAACGCGAAGCCTACGACCGATTCCTGCAGAAGGATGTCGCGCCCGAGAGTCGCAAGAAGCATCTCGGCATCCAGTCCTTGCTCGAGGAAGTGTTCCCGATCGAGAGCTACGACGGTCAGATGAAACTCGAGTTCGTCTCCTACTCATTCGGCGAACCACAGCACACCGAAGGTGAGTGCCGCGAACTGCGCCTCACCTACGGTTACCCGTGGCGTGTGAAGATGCGCCTGCGCCGCGAGGGATCATCGGAAGTTCTGGAAGAAGATATCTATCTCGGCGACATCCCGATCCTCCTCGGCGGCGGCGAGTTCGTCGTCAACGGATCGGAACGAGTAATCGTCAGCCAGTTGCACCGCTCGCCCGGAGTCGACTTCTCGGTGGCATCGAGCATCGCGGACCGACCGCTGCACAGCGCGCGCATCATTCCCGAACGCGGCTCGTGGATCGAACTGGAAGTGACAAAGAAGGATGTGCTGGCGATGCGAATCGACCAGTCCACCAAGCTTGCCGCGACGACGTTTCTGCGCGCGATGGACGAGAAGTTCTCCAGCACCGAGAAGATTCTCGAGCTGTTCTACGAGGTCGAGGATGTGCGCGTCGAGAAACTGCGCCCAGAGCATTACTCGGCGGAACTGATCATCGATCAGGACACGGGCGAGGAACTCTGCCGCGTCGGCGTGCCGTTCGGCGACAAGGTTGCCGTGATCCAGGCCAGCCCGCTCAAGACCGTTCGTGCGATCTGCAACCCAGGCGATCCGCTCATTCTGAACACGCTCGCCGAGGAGAAGCTCGACTTCCTCGCGGAAGCCACCGAGCATGAAGCCGCCCTGCTGCGCCTGTACGCGAGGCTGCGCCCGGGCAACCCGCCGCAGACGGAAAAGGCGCGCGATCTCTTTGCGGAGAAGTTCCAGGATGTCAACCGCTACCGCCTCGGACGCGTCGGACGCTTCCGTGTGAACCGCAAGTTTGCCGATGACCCGCAGTACAAGCAGGTGGGTGAGTCGGCGCAACACCTGCGCGCCGAGGATCTGCTCGCGGTCGTCCGGTACATACTCGAACTGCGCCGCCCAGCGGATCCGAGTCGCGTCTCGCGTGCGCATGTCGACGACATCGACCATCTCGGCAACCGCCGTCTCCGCACGCTCGACGAACTCTCGATCGAAGAGATACGCAAGGGATTCCTCAAGCTCAAGCGCACCGTGCAGGAGCGCATGAGCGTGAAGGATCCGGCCGACACGTCGTACAAGATCGCGGATCTCGTCAACTCGAAGTCCATCTCCAGCGCGATCGAGTTCTTCTTCGGGCGTGGCGAGCTTTCGCAGGTGGTCGATCAGACCAACCCGCTTTCGATGCTGGTCCATGAACGCCGCCTCTCGGCGCTCGGCCCCGGCGGTCTCAACCGCAAGCGCGCGGGCTTCGAAGTGCGCGACGTGCACATCTCGCACTACGGGCGCATCTGCCCGATCGAAACGCCTGAAGGTGCCAACATCGGTCTGATCGCGAGCCTCGGCATCTACTCGGAAGTGGATGACTATGGATTCCTGCTGACCCCCTATCAGGAGGTCCACAACCGCAAGGCGAGCGGCAAGAGCATCAAGTTGCGCGCCGATGAGGAGATCAAGAGCATCCTTGCCCCGAGCGAGACGCTGAACCAGAGCGGCAAGATTGATGAGGATCTCGTGCTCGTGCGACGGGGTGGCGAACTCGTCACCGCGGAGTCGCGCGAGGTGCAGTTTGTGGACAGCAGCCCCAAGCAGACCGTCGGCGTTTCGGCGGCGCTGATTCCCTTCCTCGAGCATGACGATGCGAACCGCGCACTCATGGGGTCCAACATGCAGCGTCAGGCGGTGCCGCTCGTGAAGGTCGATCCACCGCTCGTGGCAACGGGCATGGAGAAATCCGTTGGCAAGGCGAGCGGCATGATCGTGCGCGCCGAGCGTGGCGGCACGGTCACCTACGTCGACTCGGAGCGGATCATCATCGACAACGCGGACGAGTATGTCCTGCGGAAGTTCGTCGGCTTGAACGAGAAGACCTGCCAGAACCAGAAGCCCATCGTGTCACTGAAGCAGCGCGTCCGGACGGGCGAGATCATCGCCGACGGCGCCAGCACGCAGGAGGGCGAACTGTCGATCGGAAAGAATGTGCTCGTGGCATTCAACACCTTCGATGGCTACAACTTCGAGGACGCGATCGTCATCAGCGAGCGGCTGGTGAAGGATGATGTCTTCACCTCGATCCACATCGAGTCATTCGAGGTGGAGGTGCGCGAGACGAAGCTTGGTCGTCAGGAGTTCACCGCGGACATCCCCAATGTCTCCGAGAGTGCGCTGCGCAACCTCGATGAGCATGGCGTCATCCGTGTTGGCGCACGCGTCGGACCTGGCGACATCCTCGTCGGCAAGGTCAGCCCCAAGAGCAAGAGCGAACTCTCCCCCGAAGAGAAGTTGCTCCATGCGATCTTCGGTCGTGCGGGCGAGGATGTGAAGAACGATTCGCTTGAAGTGCCTGCCGGCACGGAGGGCGTTGTGATCGCCGCGAAGAGCTTCAGCCGCCGACAGCACATGACCGACGAGCAAAAGAGGGCGCTGAAGAAGCAGATCGCCGCATTCGAAACAGAGATGGACGCCAAAGCCATCACCCTCTTCAAGCAGATGGCTGCGGAGATCAATCGCATCACCGGCACGGACATGGTCGATCAATCGACCCGTCAGCGCGTCGGCGTGAGCGAGCTCCCCGATGTCATCATCGAACAGATCGATGGCTTCCAAGAGAAGTGGATCAAGGGCTCGAAGGAGTCGCGCGAGGACGCACTCGTGGCGTTCAACCAGTTTTGGCCGCGCATCCAGAAGCTTCGGCGCGAGAAGGACCGCCGAGTCAACCACATGCGCCGTGGCGATGAACTGCCGTCGGGCGTCCTTGAGATGGTCAAGGTCTATCTCGCCACCAAGCGTCAACTGTCGGTGGGCGACAAGATGGCGGGTCGCCACGGCAACAAGGGCGTCATTGCGCGCATCGTTCCCGAGGCTGACATGCCATTCCTCGAGGACGGAACCCCCGTCGAAGTGCTCCTCAATCCGCTCGGCGTGCCAAGCCGCATGAATGTCGGGCAGATCCTCGAAACGCACCTCGGATGGGCAGCGAAGGTGCTTGGGTTCCAGGCAGTCACGCCGGTCTTCGACGGCGCGACCGAGTCGGAGATTTTCGAAGCGATCCGCGAAGCCAACGCACATGTCAATGAGCGCGTCGCATCGTTTGAGTCGACCCGCGAGAACGCCGGCTCGGCGCGTGATCTCCTCGCGCTCATGCCCGAGGACGGCAAGGTGCAGTTGTACGACGGTCGCACGGGCGAGGCGTTCCACCAGCGCACATCCGTGGGCTACATGTACCTGCTGAAACTGCATCACCTCGTCGACGACAAGATCCATGCTCGTTCGACGGGACCGTACAGCCTCATCACACAGCAACCACTTGGCGGCAAGGCACGAACAGGCGGACAGCGCTTCGGCGAGATGGAAGTGTGGGCGCTCGAGGCCTACGGCGCCGCCTATGTGCTGCAGGAACTGCTGACCGTCAAGAGCGACGACACGGAAGGTCGCCAGAAGATCTACGAGTCCATGGTCAAGGGCGACAACACGCTCGAAGCCGGCATGCCCGTGGTCTTCGATGTGCTCTGCCAAGAAATCAAGGGACTCTGCCTCAACATCCAGCTTGAGAAGTTGGACGGCGAGGTGGTGGAGCCCGTGATCTGACCACGTACACCCTGCAGGACCGCTTCTCCACGAAACGAACAGCGACTCACACGACCCCTCACTGATCTGATCCGACACCGACCGCAGATTCGAGAGACACACCATGAACAACATGGCCGAAAGCGTTTTTGACCGAGTCAATGACTATGGCGCCGTCCGCATCCAGCTGGCGAGCCCCAACGACATCCGAAGCTGGAGCTTCGGCGAGGTCAAGAAGCCAGAGACGATCAACTATCGCACGTATCGCCCTGAGCGCGATGGTCTCTTCTGCGAGCGGATCTTCGGTCCGGAGCGCGACTACGAGTGCGCGTGCGGCAAGTACAAGGGCACGAAGTACAAGGGCATCATCTGTGACCGCTGCGGCGTGAAGGTCACCCATTCGCGCGTGCGACGCAAGCGCATGGGGCACATCAACCTCGCGGCGCCGGCCGTGCACATCTGGTTCTTCAAGGCTCTGCCAAGCCGCCTTGGAACGCTGCTCGGCATGCGCACCGGCGACATCGAGAAGGTCGTCTACTTCCAGGACTATGTCGTGACCGATCCCGGTTCGACGGATCTGGAGTTCAAGCAGGTGCTGACGGACGATGAGTTCCGCGACTACTCGTCGAAGTACCCGGGCAAGTTCACGGCGATGATGGGCGCCGAGGCAATCCGTGAACTGCTCTCCCCTGCCCTGCTCGATCTCGATGCCATCGCGACCGAAGTTCGGACGGAGTTGGCGGAGACCCGCAGCAAGCAGAAGGCGAAGGATCTTTCCAAGCGACTGAAGATCGTGGAGCAAATCCGCGGTTCGCAGAATGACCCGCAGTGGATGGTGCTCGATGTCGTCCCGGTGATCCCGCCGCAGCTTCGCCCGCTCGTGCTTCTGCAGAGCGGCAACTTTGCGACGAGTGATCTCAACGATCTCTACCGCCGCATCATCAACCGGAACAACCGCCTCAAGAAGCTGATGGACCTCAACGCACCGGAGGTCATCATCCGCAACGAGAAGCGCATGCTGCAGCAGGCGGTCGACGCGCTGTTCGACAACGGTCGCTGCCGCCGACCAGTGCTCGGTTCAAGCAACCGACCGCTGAAGTCGATCACCGACATGATCAAGGGCAAGCAGGGTCGATTCCGTGAGAACCTGCTTGGCAAGCGCGTCGATTATTCGGCGCGCTCGGTCATCGTGGTCGGTCCCGAACTGAAGCTCTGGCAGTGCGGCCTTCCGAAGAAGATCGCGCTCGAGCTCTTCCAGCCGTTCATCATCCGAAAGCTCAAGGAGCATGGCCTCGCTGACACCATCAAGAGCGCCAAGCGCATGCTCGAGCGGCGCGACACCCAAGTGTGGGACATTCTCGATCAGGTCACGCGGAACCATCCCGTGCTCCTGAATCGAGCACCCACGCTCCACCGCATGGGCATTCAGGCCTTCGAGCCTGTGCTCGTGGAAGGCAATGCGATCAAGGTGCATCCCCTCGTCTGCACCGCCTACAACGCGGACTTCGACGGCGATCAGATGGCAGTCCATTTGCCGCTCTCCGTCGAGGCGCAAGTCGAGGCGCAGGTGCTCATGATGAGCACGCACAACATCTTCTCCCCTGCCAACGGCAATCCCATCGTCAGTCCGTCGCAGGACATCGTGATGGGCGTGTACTTCCTGACCGCGGCACCGATCGACAAGCCCGCGGCGAACGCGAAGGTCCCGGCATTCAGCAGCGTGCAGGAGATGTTGCTCGCGCATGATCTGGGCAAGATCGGCGTGCATGAGTGGGTCGACGTGCGGCTTGAACGCTTCACCGAAGTGATTCAGGGTGCGGGCGATGCGCCGGTGGCGACCCCCGCGAACCGCAGGCTCCGCACGACAGTCGGTCGTGTGGTGTTCTCGCAGATTTTGTCGGACGGCATGCCGTTCTACAACTGCGCCCTCGGCAAGAAGGGTGCGGCGCGCGTCATCGACGACACGTTCGCGCGTCTGGGCAAGGGTGCCACCATCGAACTGCTCGATGCGCTCAAGGAAACGGGATTCAAGGCGAGCACCACCAGCGGACTCTCCTTCGGCATCACGGACCTCAGCATTCCTGCGGACAAGGAACGCCTCATCGAGGCGAGCCAGCGCAAGGTGGACATGGCTCGATCGGCGTACGAGGATGGCAACACCACCGACGACGAGCGCCGCAACCGCGTGATGGACGCGTGGGCGCAGTGCCGTGACGCGCTCTCGGCGAAGGTGCTTGAGTCGCTGATGAACGACCGTCGCACATCGACCGCATCGAGTCCGCTCGTGGCTGGCAATGTGCCAGGCAAGCCCTCGGATGCGGCGCGCAATGCGCGCTACATGAACCCCGTGTACATGTTCATGGACTCGGGCGCGCGAGGCAACAAGACCCAGATGCAGCAGCTCGCTGGCATGCGCGGACAGATGGCGAAGCCGAGCGGCGAGATCATGGAAACGCCGATCAAGTCGAACTTCCGCGAGGGACTGTCGGTGATCGAGTATTTCTCGTCCACCCACGGCGCGCGCAAGGGACTTTCCGATACGGCGCTCAAGACCGCGGACTCGGGCTACCTCACGCGAAAGTTGTGCGACGTGGCGCAGTCGGTTGTGGTCATCGAGCATGACTGCGGCCAGAACAAGGGCATCGCGAAGGAAGCGATCTACAAGGGCGAGGAGATCGACGTTCCGCTGCGCGACATCATCAAGGGCCGCACCAGCTGCGAGAGCATCGTGGATCCGCGCACGGACAAGACCATCGTCGCGAAGAATGAGATCATCACTCTCGAGAAGGCGCGCCAGATCGAGGACATGGGCGTTCGAACGGTGTATGTCCGAAGCCCGCTCACCTGCCTCACGCCCCGCGGCGTGTGCGCCACCTGCTACGGCATGGACATGTCGACAGGCCGCATGGTCGAAGAGGGACTGGCCGTCGGCATCATCGCCGCGCAGTCCATCGGCGAGCCAGGCACGCAGCTGACGATGCGAACCTTCCACACGGGCGGTATCGCCGTCAGCGCCACCACCGAAAACCAGTGGAAGGTCACGCAGGCAGGTCGCGTGGAGTTCGTGGACTGCGGCGATGTTCCCTTCCAAGGCGACAGCACGAAGCGCATCGCGCTCCGAAAGACGGGCGAGGTGCGGGTGCTCGACGCGAAGGGACGCGAACTCGAGAAGTACAAGGTTCCCTATGGCGCCCATCTGCTGGTGGCGTCAGGAAGCGAAGTCAAGAAGGGTCAGCCGGTTCTCGAATGGGACGTGCATGTGTCGCCGATCCTCGCCGAGAAGAGCGGAAAGATCCAGTTCCGCGACATTGAAGAGGGCGAGACCGTCCGCATCGAGCGCAAGGCCAACAAAGAAGAAATGGTCGTCATTGAGCACAAGGGTGAAATGCACCCGCGCATCACGATCGAGGATGCGAGCGGCAAGGTGCTCGATCTCCACCATCTCCCGGCGAAGGCGCACATCGAAGTTCGTGATGGGCAGCAGATCGAAGCTGGTCAGCGCATCGCGTTCACGCCCAAGGGTGCGGCGCGTTCCGCGGACATCGTCGGTGGTCTGCCGCGTGTGACCGAGATCTTTGAGGCGCGGATCCCGCGCGACCCTGCGGTGCTTGCGCGCATCTCTGGACGCGTGGAACTGCTGCCGAACGAGCGCCGCGGCAAGATGACCATCCGCGTGCACGCCGAAGGTTCCAAGGAAGAGTTGGCGGAAGATCACTATGTCCTGCAAGGCAAGCGCCTCTTGGTGCATTCGGGCGACGAGATCGAGGCGGGCGATCCGCTGACGGAAGGCGCACTGACGCCATCGGAGATTCTTGCCATCAAGGGTGAGGATGAGCTCTACCGCTACATGCTCACCGAAGTGCAGAACGTGTACCGCGCCCAGGGCGTGCCCATTTCCGACAAGCACATTGAAGTCGTGCTGCGGCAGATGCTCTCCAAGGTGCGCGTGGTGGATGTGGGCGACAGCGATCTGCTGCCCAACGATGTGGTCGAGCGCTACGTGTTCCGTGAGGTGAACGATCACCTCGCGCAGTGCCTCCGCGTCGAGGATGGTGGCGGAACCACCTTGGTGAAAGGCACGCTGGTCACGAAGGACGAAGCGAAGCAGGCGAACGCCGAAGCGGAACTCGCGGGCAAGACACCCGCGAAGACGCGCAAGCCAAAGCCGGCGCGCGCGCGAACCCTTCTGCTCGGCATCACCAAGGCTTCGCTGCAGTCGGAGAGCTTCCTCTCGGGCGCGAGCTTCCAGGAGACCACCAAGGTTCTCACCGAAGCGGCGCTCAAGGGTGCGGTCGACACGCTCGTCGGGCTGAAGGAGAACGTGCTGCTCGGACACTTGATCCCTGCGGGAACGGGCTTCGATGCCTACACCACCATGGTGGTCAAGCCGCTCGTGGAGGGCTACGAGTACGACTATTCCGAGGCCGCCGAAATGGCTTCCGCCGCACGCATTGCGGAGGAACTTGGCGCCGATCGCCGTGGGACCGCACCCACCATTCAGGAGGCCGCGGTCGCCGTGGAGGCGGAGGAACTCAACGCCGAGGATTCGGAGTCTTCGGACGCCGAGCGCAGCGACGGCGACGAGTAAGCCCACCGCATCGGACGCAGCGCCATGGCCGAAGCCCAGCGGCAAACGGCTGACACCCCTTGGTATCAGGATGGGCTGCGCTTTTCCTGCACGCAGTGCGGCAACTGTTGCACGGGCGGACCAGGCGCCGTGTGGCATACGGATGCCGAGGCGGCTGAAATGGCGACCGCACTCGGCATCACAACCGATGCGTTCCTGCAGCGCTACTCACGTGTCCTTGGAGGTCGCCGTTCACTGAACGAGCACGAAACGGAGCACGGGTTTGACTGCATTTTCTTGGACCGCACGACGCAGCCGGGCAAGGCGCTGTGCCGTGTCTATCTCGCTCGCCCCACACAGTGCCGCACGTGGCCTTTCTGGAGCGACAACATCCGAAGCGCGCGGGCGTGGCGCGCCGCCAAGGAGCGCACGCCGTGCCCGGGCATGGATTCGGGAACGCTGATTCCTGTGGAACGCATCCGCATCCTCCGAGGACAGGATGATGCGGACAACGCCGCGGCGCCATGGTGAGGCGCGTCGTGCACCCGCTCATCCCAGCCGAGAAGCCGTCCGACGAGTGGATCGACCAGTGGGCGGTCGCAGCGGCGCGCAGCGATGTGGACGACTGCCTGCGCGCGCTGCATGTTCACATCGATGATGTCACGAATGTGCACCGACCGATCTGTCTCGCGTCAGGGCGTTGTTGCCGCTTTGGCGAACATGGGCATTTGCTTGCGGTCACGGGGCTTGAAGCACTCTGGACGCTGCAGCAAACGGGTCGAACGCTCCGCGCCGATGAGGCCGCACGCGCACTCGACCACGGCGCGTGCGCGTTCCTTGGTGGAAACATCTGCACCGTCCACGGCGCGCGACCCACGGGCTGCCGGACCTATCACTGCGACCGCACGGCGCGTGCATGGCAGGAGCCTCTCGCGGAATCCGTGCACGCCGCCGTCCGAACGCTCCATACGCGCATGGGCGTTCCGTATCTGCTCGCGGAGTGGACCTGGCTGCTGCATGCGATCGAGCAGGCGCGTGATCGCGGACTTCTTGGCGGCAGGCATGGGGCGTACCATGCGGCCGATGCGGGAGTATGAGCTGCGCAGCGATCTGACACGCTCGGAAGTCGAGGGCTACAAGTTCCCGCTTGGGATCGAACCGATCTCGCTTCCCGCACCGCAGCAGGGCTACACACTTGAGTACTGCCCCGGCGAGGACGGCGATCCAGACACATACGCGTTCCATGTGGTCATCAGCCATGATCGCCTCGGCGCGCTCATACGTGATGCGTTCGGATTCCTTCCCGCGGAGGTGGTGCCGATCGTGGAGATCGGCTCGCGCGATGCGTACCGCGCGCTCGACATCTATCTCGGCACGGAGCCGATCGGACGCGAACAGTTCCTGCGTGTGTGGGACCACTACGAGCAACTGTTGCTCGAGGACGGATCGATCGGCGCGGGGGCGAATGCGGAGCAGCCGTTCGTGGAGGTGTTCCTCGACACATGGAAAGGACTGCTGATCAACGTACCGATCTCGATGCGGCGGCAGGTCGAGTCGATGCTCGCCCGCCATGGCGTGCGCGAAGTGCTCGAGACATGGCCGCACGATCTTGAACACTCGGAGGATCCGCCTTCCCAACTGCGCGAGGTGCTGCAGGTGCTCGACGATCAAAGCCCTGATCTTGATGAGATCCTGCTGCAACTCCGCGATGCATGGCGGCTTGAGCTTGATGTGGACCCCGATGCGAACGTCGACGACACGGGCCGCAAGCTCGGGCTGGTGCTGTGGCATGCGATCGTGCTTGCGACTCGGCATGACCGCCCCAACAAGGGCGGGTATGTCACGATCTGGGCGACCGCAGGCAGCTTGAGCCAGATGGAACAGCTCGTGAACGAGCACTTCGATCAGCAGTTGCCGTCGTGGCGATGCGACGGCTTCTATTCGGTGGACCGCGTCGCGTATGACGATCGCCCGGAGGAACTCGCCGACTTGCCTCCGCGCCGCAGTGCGGCGGAAGTGCACCAAAGCGGCATCGAGGAATGGTGAACGCGCGGCGCGTCAGGCGCCGCCGAGATACGCGCTCGCGATCCGCTCATCGTGCAGCAGTTCGCTGCCCGATCCTGTGATCGTGGTGCGACCGTTCTCAACGACGAAAGCGCGGCTCGAGAGTCGAAGTGCGGCGCGCGCGTTCTGCTCGACGAGCAGCACCGTCAACCCCTGCCCGTTCAACTCGCGGATCGCCTCGAAAATGCGCGCAACCAGAATCGGCGCGATGCCCATGCTCGGTTCGTCCATCATGAGAAGCCGCGGACGACCCATCAGCGCGCGACCGATCGCGAGCATCTGCTGCTCGCCGCCCGAAAGCGTTCCTGCAAGCTGCTGCGAGCGCTCCTCGAGGACGGGAAAGAGCGCGTGAACGCGGTCCAGATCCGTGCCGATCGGTCCGCGTTGCAGGAACGCGCCCATCTCGAGATTCTCCCGCACCGTCAGCCGCGGAAACACGCGGCGCCCCTCGGGCACCTGCGCCAGTCCGCCCGCGACGATCTCGTGCGCAGGGCGGCCGAGGATGCTCCGCCCCTCGAATGTGATGCCGCCTGCGCTCGCACGCACGATGCCTGAGATCGCCATGAGCGTCGAACTCTTTCCCGCACCATTGGTGCCGATGAGTGACACGATTTCGCCTCGCCGAACATCAAGTGAAACTCCACGCAGCGCCTGCACCGCACCGTAGCGGACTTCGAGGGCGTTCACTTCGAGCATGAGATCGCTCACAGTTCGTCCTCCGCGCCGAGATATGCCTCGATGCAGCGGCGGTCCGCCTGAATCTCCTGCGGCGTTCCCTCGCCAATCTTGCGCCCGTACTGCAGCACAACGATGCGGTCGCTGATGCCCATCACCAGTTTCATGTGGTGCTCGATGAGGATCACCGTGACGCCACGATCCCGCACCCGCCGGATCAACTGCATGAGGGAAGTCACTTCCGATGGGTTCATGCCTGCGGCAGGTTCGTCGAGCAGGAGTACGGCAGGCTTGCTCGCGAGCGCTCGCGCAATCTCAAGACGGCGCCGATGCCCATAGGGCAGGCTGCCAGCCGCGGCGTGCGCACGATCGGCGAGCTCCACGAATGCGAGCAGTTCCATCGCCTCCGCGGTGCTCCGCGAGCGCTCGCGGGCGAACGCGGGCAGGCGCAGCAGGTTGGTCCAGTAGCCGCACTGCAAGCGGCTGTCCATCCCAACGAGCACATTCTCGATCAGGCTGAGATCGGTGAACAGCCGGATGTTCTGGAAGGTGCGCGCGAGCCCCGCACGCGCGATCAGATCAGGCGTTCGGCGAAGGTGTTGCCAGAGCGCGAGCACCGTGGCGGCGCCGATGATGCCGCCGACCACCGCCGGGATGATCCCCCAGACCAGCGGCACAGCCCGCGCGGTTGTCCATCCGTCCATGAACGCTTTGCTCCACGGGAACGGCTTGTCGAGCAGGTAGTTCGCGTCGATCGCCGCCGTCCAGATCGGCTGCGCGTTCAGTGCGACGAAGGTGCTGATCGCCCCGAGAATGCCGACCGCTGCCGCGCGAAGGGCGAGTTTCAGATCGGGATTCCGCCGCACCTGCGAACCGCGGAACTTCACGCTGCCCTGCGTGGGTTCGTACACGCCTGTGATCGCATTGAACAGCGTCGTTTTGCCGGCGCCGTTGGGGCCGATCACCGCCAGAATCTCTCCCTGCCGCAGGTCGAAGGTGACGCCATCGACGGCCGTGAGTCCGCCGAAACGCATCGTGATGTCCCGCACTTCGAGAAGGCTCATGCGCCTGCCCTCCCAGCCGACGCGCCCGACCGCGGCGTGGGCGAAGTCGGCGGTTGCGCGCCCGACTCACCCTCCAGGCGGGGCGGCACCAGTCCTTCGGGCTTCAGGCGAACGACGAGAATGAGCGCGAGTCCGAAGATCAGGTACTTCCAGTTGTTCGGGCTTGTGAGAACATTGGACGATGCGCCATGCTCGCGCGAGCCGAACCAGTCCGCGAGTTTCACGAGCACGATGGCGTTCATGCCGACCATCACCACGGCGCCCACCAGCGTTCCCGCGACACTTCCCATGCCGCCCACGATGATGATGCACAGCGCAAGGATCGACACTTGGAAGTCGTACGAGTTCGGTTCACCCGTTGAACTGAGCAGCGCCGCGAACAGCGCGCCGCCGATGGCGGCGACCGCACTCCCCGTCGCGAAAGCGATCATGCGAGTGCGCTTTGGAGGAATGCCCATGCACTGGCTCGCGAGCGCGTCTTCGCGAATCGACAGCCACGCTCGCCCCGTTCTGCTGCGTTCAAGGCGACGCACGCACAGCACCGCCACCGCGAGAATCAGAAGCAGCAGGTAGTACCAACTTCGCTCATCCTGCAGTTCGATCGTCCATCCACCAATCGTCGGGCGCGGCAGCGGATTGATCCCCTGCGTGCCCTTCGTGATCGCTTCCAGGTTCTTCAGCACATCAAGCGTGATTTCGCCGAAGCCCATCGTGACGATCGCCAAATAGTCGCCGCTCAAGCCGAGCGTCGGCGCGCCAATCAGGAATCCCGCGAGTGCGCCGATGGCGCCCGACAGAAGCAGCCCCCACCAGAAGCCGATTTGGAATGGATAGATGTCGCAGGTGAGGATGGCGAAGGCGTAGGCACCGATGGCCATGAACGCCGCCATGCCGAGGTTGAGCATGCCCGTGAAACCCGTGATGATGTTCAGGCCAAGACCCACGAGCGCGAACACGAAGATCGACTGAAACGCGTCGTAGAAGAGCCCCGTGGCACCGAAGAACATGGGCAGTGCCGCGGCGACCGCGAAGAAGATCAGGATCGGGTTCGCGCGCGCGCGCATCACACCTTCTCCTTCGCACGCGAACCGAGCAAACCGCTTGGACGGAAGATGAGGATCAACACCAGAATGCCGAACACGATCGTGTTGGTCCAGCGCGTTTCGAGATAGCCATCGCTCATGGCGCGCACGAGTCCGATGACGATCGCACCGGCGACCGCCCCCGGCATGCTGCCGATGCCACCGAGCACGGCTGCCGT
>Ga0194132_10004447_pt1 | contig 23794 bp, 21 predicted proteins | sample TA2KigOf80mmetaG_FD_148612 | JGI IMG/M metagenome (GOLD analysis project Ga0194132, IMG submission 148612) | Freshwater microbial communities from Lake Tanganyika, Tanzania - TA2015054 Kigoma Offshore 80m | ecosystem: Environmental > Aquatic > Freshwater > Lake | place: Tanzania: Lake... | reverse complement strand
CCGGACCGAGGAGGTCAAAACACGCTGCCGGACCGTCCTGCACGCCCAAGCCCGCGCGCTCCAGGTCGCTCCCGCCACCAACCCGCCCACCGTCTACGGCTTCACCGCCCTGGACCGCGACGACCTGACCCTCGCCGGCGTGTAGATTCCACCGGGAACTCACTTTAGTACGCGTACTCGACCGCGAGAAGGTGCTCCGGGAGGCTGAAGTCGTCGCCAATCGCGACAATCGGCGTCGCCGTGTTCCGGAAACGCGCGTCGGCGACGAGGCGTCGGTTCTCGACGGCCAGGTTTTGACTACGCGCCTCAAGAACACCGAGCCGCCGTTCGATCTCGCCTGGGCTCACGATCTGCGGGAGATCGGCGAGAGACAGCGTCACCTCGCGCCACGGGGGCTGCCCGGGTGCGAGCAGGTCGGGCGGCGTTGCCTCGATCATCCGCGCGCGAAGAAGCCCGGATTGAACGAGCAGGACCCACACCGTCTGCATCTGCGGTGTTCCGGGCGAGAGGTACACGACGAGGTCGTCGCGGGAGTGTTCAGCACTGATCGAGACGCACTCGTGATTGACGGCGCGATAGATCTCCGCGTAGTCGGTGACCGAGCCGAGCGAGACCGGACGCTGGCGCACCGCCACCGCGGGACTCTGCCGCTGAATGGCCCGCTGGACCTCCGTGGCGCGCTTTCGGTAGTCGTCGACGGCGCTGGTGAGCGTGATCAGGAGATAGACCACATCAAACTGACGGTTCCGGAGAAGGCTGAGGATCGGCCCCGAATCATCGCGTCGGGTGCGCGGGTTCGACCAGAGCGGGTCCGAGCGGCTGATGCGTCGCTTGAATCTCGCCGTGATCGATGACTTCCGTTCTGCGGAGACCATCTATCACTCCGTCAGCGGCACAGACCGCGCGAAGTTGATGGAGCGAAAGACGTGAAGTGGCAGATCTGGCGGGCTCTCGTGGTCGTGGCAACTCTGGTCTCGGCGGTGATCGCGAGCGGCGCGAACGACAAGTGGTAGGCTGAGCGTGTGCCCCGCCGGTCCGATCTCCGGATCGGAATCGTGCGGGCACTGGGGGAGGGCGAAGGATAGACGGGTTCCAGCCGACATCCGCGTCCCCCCTCCTCCGTCTGTGGCGCGGTACCGCGCTGCCAACACCGACCGCGGTCTACGTCGGGGCGGTGTCGCTCGTCGGGGTGACCTTCATCGGCGCGGCCCTCCTGTCGCTCCCCACACAGGAGGTGCCGCGCGCCTCCTCGTCTTCCTGGGGCTTGTGGTCCTGGCGGAGCGAATCGGCATCCCGCTGCCTCGCGGTGGCGAGTTCGTCGTCACGACGATGGTGGTGGCGACGGCGATGTTGTACCTGCCCACATCGGCCGCCATCCTCGCGGCAGGTCTCGGCACGCTCACCGGCGAGACCTTCGCCCGCAAACCGTGGTACCGCCTGCTCTTCAACGTGAGTCCGGTCGCGACCGCCACCGGCGCGGCATCGCTGGTGTGGCGTCGCCTCTGGGGTGACGGCGAACTGATTCCGCATCCGGATCGGCCGGAGATGATTCCGTACGCCCTCGCCGCGCTGAGCATCTACTACCTTCTCAACACCGGTCTAGTGAGCGGGGTCCTGGCGATCTCGGCTCGGAAGAACTTCTTCCGGATCTGGAGGGAGAACCACCGCGGCGTGTTCATGCCGCATTTCGGCATGCAGATCATGGGCGTGCTGTTCGCGGGTGCGCTGGTCTAGGACTGGCGGCTTGCCCTCCTCCTCACCTTCCCCGCGCTGGTGATGTGGCGCAACTACCGGCAGGTGCGCATCCTCGAACGCACGACCGCCGAGGCGGAGGAGGCGCGGGCCGAAGCCGAGGACCTTGCGGCGCGCTGGGAGGTGATGGCCGACGTCGGCTTCCTCCTCGCCTCCACCATCGAGCCAGAGCGACTCGTGCCAATCGTGGCGCGCCTTGCCGCCGATCACTGCGCCGATGGCGCTCTGGTCGTCGCCGCCGGACACCGCGCTGTCGCCTTCCGCGGTCGCTACACCCAGCAGGACTTCCCACTGACGGCGACTCCTTCACGCGCGGGATCGTTCGGCCGCACGCGCTGATCCATGGCGAGTATCAGGTGGGCACGGTGAGCCTGGAGTGGGCCGAGAGCGGACCCAGCGATGAGCAACGGGCGCTCTGCGAGATGATCTCGGATCGCGCTGCCCTCGCGTTGCAGAACGCCATCCTCGGCGTACGCGCCGCGGAGGTGGAGGCCGTCCGCGAGGTGAGCCGTCCTAAGTCGGATCTCGTCACCAAGGTGAGCCACGACCTGACAACCCCGCTCGGTGTCATCCTCGGCTACGCGGAGATGCTCGCGGGGCGGGCTTCCGATCCGAAGCCGGTGCAACGGATGGCAGAGAAGATCTCCGGATCGGCACGGCACCTGGCCCGCCTCGTCGACGACCTGCTGGATGCCGGGAGGCTGGAGTCCGGTCGATTCGCTCTCGATCTCCAGCACCACGACCTGCGCGACCTCTGCACCGAGGCGATCGAGACGGCGCGGGTCGCCCACGCCGGTCCTCGGTTCGAACTGGATCTCCCGGTGGCGCCGCTACCGGTCCGCGCTGATCCTGTGCGGATCCGTCAGATCCTCCTGAACCTGCTCTCGAACGCAGCTCGATACGGTCCGTCGGATGGGCGCATCCGCCTGCGTGCGGGCCAGACCGCCGACGTCGTCGCCGTGACTGTGGAGGACGAGGGGACCGGCATTCCCGCGACCGAGCGCGAGCGTGTCTTCGACAAGTTCTACCGGGTCGCGGCGACGACCGGAGTGAACCGCAAGGGGATGGGCCTCGACCTCTCGATCGCGCGCGACCTCGTGATCGCGCATCAGGGCGAGATCTGGATCGAGAGTGGGGAGTGGGGCGGCGCCCGCTTCCACATCGCCCTGCCCGTGGCCGCGTGCTCCGTTTGTGCCGAGGAACTGACAGCCGAGCACGCCGCGACATGACGCTGGGGTTCGCGATTGTGGTGGGCCTGGCCATCGGCCTCGCCCGCGGCGGCAGCTTGCTGAACCTGGCCACGACCCGCTGGCGATGGTGGTGGCTCGGCCTCGCCGGCCTGGCGGTTCAGATTCCGCTGTTCAGCAGCGACCCGATCGCCGAGGTCCTTGCGTCGTACGGCCCCATCCTGCATCTGCTCAGCATCGGTCTGGTGATCGCGTTTCTCATCGCGAACGTGCGGACCGACGGCCTGCCGCTGATCCTCTTCGGCGCGCTTCTGGACGGCGCCGTCATCGCGGCGAACGGCGGGCAGATGCCGAGAGTGGAACCAACGGACCCGGCGCCCTTCCGCAACACCGTGGCGATGGACGAGCGCACGCTCCTGCCCTTCCTTGGCGACTGGATCACGCTTCCTCTCCCGGGCGAGCAGTTCAGCCCGGGTGACATCGCCATCGCTGTGGGCGGCGCCTATTGCGCGCTGCGCCTCTCCACGCGGGCCCGCCCGCAAGAGCACGCATCGTCGGCACGGTCGGGGGACGCCCGCGAACGACCGGCAGACCCTCTCAACCGCTGACCGGGGCGAACGCGGCCTCGAGATCGTCGACGAGGGCGCCGAACATGGCTACGGCGCGGTCGATCGGCGCGGCGGACGTCATATCCACGCCGGCGTGCGCTGCCAGTTCGAGCGGCGGAAGCGAGCCGCCAAGCGCCAGGGTCTCCAGCCAGCGCTGTGCGGCGGGTCGCCCCTCGCGCTCGATGTCGTCGGCGACCGCGCACCCGCAGGCGAGGCCGGCCGCGTAGGTGTAGGGATAGAGGTTGATGTAGAAGTGCGGTTGCTGCGCCCAGTAGAGCCGATCCGCCTCACCGAGCTGCACCGCGTCGCCGAAGAAGGTCGTGAAGACCTCCTCCTGCGTCTGGAGGATGACGTTGAGGGTCAATGGCCGATCGGCCTCGGCCAGCGCGTAGAGCCGCTCCTCGAAATGCGCCTCGAGCATGTGAGTGATCATGTTGTGGGTGAACGTGCCCGCGAACTGGGCGATTGCGTGTGCCTGGGCGCGCGGCTCGCGGATCGTCCGCAGCAGATAGCGGCCGACGAGCACCTCATTGGCCGTCGAGGGCGCCTCGATGAAGAAGAGGCTGCCCCGGGAATTCGTGATGGTCTGGCTGGCCGACGCATAGATGCCGTGGCCGCCGTGACCGAGTTCGTGGGCGAGGATGAGCGCGTTGCGAATGGTGTCCTGCCAGGTCGAGAAGACGTAGGGGTGGACGCGGTAGACGGTGGCACAGAAGGCGCCGCTGCGTTTGCCGAGGTTGTCGGCTCGATCGACCCAGCGATCGGTGAACGCCCGCGCGATCTGACCGACGTACTCCTCGCCGAGCGGCGCCAGGCCCTCCAGGATCAGGCCTCGCGCCCGATCGAACGTGCAGGGGGGATCAAGCGCCGGATCGAGTGGGGCATCCAGATCGTAGTGGTGCACGGTATCGAGGCCGAGAACCCGGCCGCGCAACCGGGCGAGGCGTCGCGCGTGCGGCGCCATACCATCGTGGACCCGTCGGAGGATGGCCCGGTAGACCTCCACCGGGATCCGTTGCGGCGCGAGGATCATCTCCGCCGCGCTCGCGTACCGGCGCGCCCGCGCCAGCACCACGTTCTTCCGGATATGCGACGCCAGCCCGGCCGCCAGTCCATTTGCGTGCCGACGGAGCCCCTCGGCGAGCGCCTCGTGTGCCGACCGCCGGAGGCCCCGATCCGGCACCGCCCGGAGTCTGAACTGGATCGCGGCGATCGTGACCGACTCCTCCGTCCCGTCGCTTGCGCGCGCCGGTGGACACTGCAGGTCCGCCGCGGTCGTCCGCTGCCAAAGCGCCGTGGGTAAGTCGAGCGCCTCACCCAGCGATGCGAGCAGCTCCTCGGCATCGGGGCTGAGGATGTGACCGCGCCGCCGGTCGACGTCCTCAAGCTGGATCCGATACGGCGCGAACTCCGGTTCGTTCGCAAGGTAGGTCGAGATGGTGGTATCCGGAAGTGCGAGCAGTTCCACCGGGATGAACGACAGCGCGGCGTTGGCGCGGGGCACGATGGCCTGGCTCTGCCCCGCCATCGCCTGCGTCCGGGGATCCAGTCCATCGGCCGCGAAGGCGAGCCGGGCGTAGGCATCCACTCGTGTGGCGACTTCGACGAGCGCTTCACGGGCACGCAGGCACTCCAGAAGCACGGACGCCGATGCGCCGAGTCTGCCGCGGAAGGCCGCGACCGCGTCGATGAGTCCATCGATCCGCTGCCGATCCGCATCCCAGAGTTCGTCAGTCGCGTAGATCGGAAAGAGATCCCAGGTCAACTCGATGGGAACATCAGCGCGGCGAGGCCGCTGCGGCGCGCTCACGAGCGATTCCGCTGCAACAACCCCACCGCGGAGAACTCATAGGACGCCGCTCCGTCGGGAACGTCGACCACGTGGACGGTGAAGCGGCAGGGCACGCCGTGGTCCGGCAGCCGGGTGGTGAAGAAGTCGCCATATGCCTCGGCGTACTCGGCGCGGAGCCTCTCTTGCTCCTTCCGGTAGCCTAACGGGTCGACGAGCGGGTTCGGCGCCTTCGGTTGGCATCCAAACGAGCGCAATTCGACGAAATCGACATCGGCGAGCGCGTCGCAGATGCCAGCATCGCGGAGCCACTTCTCCCAGCAGGCGAAGATGAGCGGGATCTCGCGCTTCGGGTCCATCGTCACGAGATCGTCTAGCCCCAGCACGCCTTTCGCCGAGTAGCCGCCAGTGAGTCCGGCGAAGTAGATCCGCAGATCGCCATCGGGCTGCTCTTCGGTGACAAGCGCGGACAGGACGGGTCGCTCGCCCTCGTAGTAGTAGGTGAGCTTGCCGCGCCGCCGCGCTCTGAGAGCCATCGCGTCAGCGCGACGCGCCCGCACCGGCGGCCCAGGCACCCTGGGCCATATATCCGCCGTCCACGCAGATGTACTCGCCCGTCATGAAGCTCGCCCTTGGGCTGGCCAGGAAGAGGACCGCGTTCGCAATATCGTCGCCAGTGCCTATGCGGCCGAGCGGGTGGCTGCGCCCGTAGCGAACCAGCGCGGCCTCAATCCCGTCCGGCTCTCGCGCCGCCGAGGCGCGAACCATTTCGGTGTCGATCGTTCCCGGACAGATCGCGAGGACCCGGATGTTCTCGTGCGCGTAATCGAGCGCCATTTGTCGCGTGAGCGAGAGGACACCCCCCTTGCTTGCCGCGTACGCGGGTACGCGCGGCATCGATTGCAGGCCCTGCACACTGGCGTTGTTCACGATCACGCCGCCGCCCCGTGCGCGAAGGTGCGGGATCGCGTACTTCGCCATCAGGAAATAGCTCTTCAGATTCACTCCCAGAATGCGGTCCCACATCGCCTCGGTCGTGTGCTCAACATCGGCGTAGGAGTCCTGCGGCTGGATCCCGACGTTGTTAAAGAGGATGTCCAGTCCGCCGAAGCGCTCCACCGTGGCAGCGACGACGCGTTCGCAGACCTCTGCACGGGCTACATCGCCGACGACCGCCAGGCCGCCGCCCGCGGGCATCCGCGCGACGGCGGCATCGGCGGCGCCACGGTCGAGATCGCCGACTGTCACTCGCGCACCAGCCGCCGCGAACGCGAGCGCGGTCGCCCGGCCCATCCCCAGAGCGCCCCCCGTGACGATGACGACCTTACCCTCGAACTCGCCCATCGGGTTAGACCCTCGCGACGCGCCGGGAGACGACGCCGCGGTTGACGAGCGCGGAGGGAGCGCCATCGCGGAGCGCCTCAACGACCTGATCGACCGCGTGCTGACGGTTCTTCACCGCCGACGCCACCGATGTCCCGGCCAGGTGCGGCGCGAGGAGGACGTTCGTGAGCGTGCGGAGCGGGCTCTCCGTGGGCAGCGGTTCGATCTCGAATACATCCAAGCCCGCCCCGGCGATCCTCCCCTCAGTGAGCGTACGCACGAGCGCCGCCTCGTCCACACACTTCCCCCGCGACGTGTTGACGAAGATGGCCCGCGGCTTCATGAGGCGGAACCGGTCATCGTTCATAAGGTGATGGGTATGGCGGTTGTGGGGCAGGTGGCAGGAGACGTAGTCGGACTGTCGGAGAAGATCCTCGAGATTCAGCAGGGCGACGTTCGATTCTCGCGCCAGTGCGGGGTCGACGTACGGATCGTAGGCGACCACGCGAAGGTCGAACGCCTGTGCCCGCCGCGCGACCAGCCGGGCGATGTTGCCGAAGCCGAGGAGACCCAGGGTCTCCCCAACGATGGGACCGATCGCGTTGAACCGGGAGCGCTCCCACAGACCCGACCGGACGTGGCGATCGGCATCGACGAGGCATCGGTTGAAGGCCAGGACGTACGCGAGCGCGCTGTTCGCGACCTCGTCGATACACTGGAACGGCAGGTTCGCGACCATTATTCCGGCCGCGGCGGCAGCGTCGACATCCACCGGGTCATAGCCCGTTCCGGCGTGAACGATGAACCAGAGGCTCGGATCCAGCCGGGCGATGATGTCGCCGGTGAACCGGGGCCCGTAGCTGACGCAGCCATCGGCGCCGCGCAGCGCGGCGACCGTCGCCTCATCGGTATCGGCGCGCGCGGCCACGACCTCGGCACCGAGCGGTTCCAGACGCGATCGCTCGTACGCGGTATCCGGCTCCGCGCCACAGCCGAGCTTGACGACGCGAAACCTCGCCATCGCGACCCTCCTTGCTCCTTCGCCACGCTGTTCTCGCGAGCTGCCTGCTCGCGCCTCGATCGATCCGTCCGCGCGCGCCCAGCGTCGCTACTTCCAGGCGCTGGCCACGTCTAGCTCCTGTGTCGCCGCGGCGTCGAGTGCGACGTTGGCGGCGCCGAGCAGTTCGCGCGCCTGGTCTGCCGTCGTCGCGCTGGCGATCGGCGCGGTCATCCCCGGCCGCTGGATCACCCAGGCAAGCGCGACCTGACTCGGGGTCGCGTTCACCCGCCTGGCGACGTTCTCGACCGCGGCAAGCGTCCGCCAGCCGCGATCGTTGAAGTACGACTGCTGCACCCCGCCCGCGCGCATCGAGGGCGGCAGCGGCTGACCCTGCTGATACTTGCCGGTGAGGAAGCCGCTCGCCAGTCCGTAGTAGCAGACCACGCCGATCTCGTGGGCGCGGATCATCGGCTCGAGATCGGTCTCGTATCCCTCGCGGTCGACCAGGTTGTACCGGGGCTGGACGCTCTCATAGCGCACGTAGCCGCGCCGATCGCTCACCCAGAGCGCCTGGGTGAGCCGCCAGGCGCTGTAGTTCGAGCAGCCGATGTACCGCACCTTCCCATGCGAGACGAGATCGTCGAACGCGCGCAGCGATTCCTCGAGCGGCGTCTCCGGGTCGTCGGAATGCGCCTGGTAGAGATCGATGTAGTCCGTCTGGAGCCTGCGGAGCGAGTTCTCGACCGCCTCCATGATCCAGCGGCGAGAAAGCCCAGCCTCGTGGGGCAGGTTGCCCATGCGAGTGAACACCTTCGTCGCGATGACCACCGCGTGCCGACTCCTCCGGCTGGTGTGCCAGTTGCCAATGATGGCCTCCGACTCGCCGCCGACGTTCCCGGTCTTCCAGAGCGAGTAGGAATCGGCGGTGTCGATCGCGTTGCCGCCGGCTCCGACGTACGCGTCGAGGACCGCCATGGATTGCTTCTCGTCGATCGTCCACCCGAAGGGGTTCCCTCCGAGCCACACCGGCGAGACCTTGAGACCGCTTCTGCCCAGACGTCGCATTTCCATGCCTTCTACGGTATCACGCGACCCGCGTCCGTTCCGCAGTGCCGCATGGCCAGCGTCGAGGTGAGCGGGCCGCCGATGCGCAGGACCACGACGGACTGGAGTTGTTCGGCCCCTCTTCGATGTGGGACGCATCTGGGTAGGAACGCTGCCATTACCGAAACCATGGCCGGCCGTGGTCGAGAGCGGACCAGAATGAGAACGGACCAGTACTGATGCACTTTCTGGCCACACTCGCAACGAGTTCGCGGTGGCCGAGTCCCACCGCCATCGGCCTTCAGAGAGCGCTCAGGATCAACACCCCGAACCACACAGAGTTCAGCAGAATCGTGATCCCGGCACCGATGAGAAGGCCGCGGGAAAGACGGTGGAATCCACGCCGTCGGGTCCACCAGAACGTTGGGCCGACATACAAAGTCTGGATCAGCCCAAGAAGCAGGCCCGAGACTACGAGCACGAGGACTCGGGCGGCGTGGCTTTCCGGAAACGGGCCCAACATTCCGCCCAGGAGAACCAGCATCAGCAAGCAGGGAACGTGGAGGGTGAACGTCAATACTATGCCGACATCTACATCGTCCCACCACCTCCTCTCGGAGTATGAGATCTCGCGTCTCGGCGCACTCCCAGGTGCGCCTGGGTCCAGGGTGAACAGACCGCGCATCGCCAGGCGCAACATCACGTTGGTCGTGCCTGTCAACGCGGCGTTCTCCTGGTTCCCGCGTCTCCGGAGAAGGTCAATGACCAGACTCGCGCTTTACCGCGGCCGGGCGGACACGAGGCCTACTCCCTGGCTGCCGCGACCGAGCCCCGCGCGACCGGTACCGACTCGGCCCCGCCCAGGCGACGCATCAGCCAGTCCTCGATATCGTCGAACAGCGAGTACATCGCCGGGACGAAGACCAGGGTCAACAGCGTCGAGGTGAGCAGGCCGCCGATGAGCACGACCGCGACCGACACGAGGAGTTCTGAGCCTTCCTCGAGGCCGGCGGCGATGGGCAGGAGCGCGGCCATCACCGACACCGTGGTCATGATGATCGGGCGGAGGCGGGTCGGGCCGGCGCGGAGGATCGCCGCGTCGCGGGTGTACCCCTCGCGCCGCAGTCGCGCCGTGTAGTCGACGAGGAGGATCGCGTTCTTCCCGACCAGGCCGCTGAGCACGACGATCCCGATCATCGAGAAGATAGTGAAGGGATTGCCGGTGACGGCCAGGCCGCCGAGCGCGCCGATGACCGCGAGGGGCAGGGACATCATCACCGCCATGGGGATCGTCGCGCTGCCGAACAGGATGAGCATCAGCATGTACATGAGCAGGACGCCGACGAGCAGCGCGGAGATGAGTTCGCCAAATGCGCGCTCGTCGCCGGCACCCTGGCCGCCGAAGGAAATGCTCGATCCGGCGGGCACGGGGATCGTCGCCAGCGCAGCGGTCACGTCCTGCTGGAGATCCCCGACGAATCTTTCGCCGGTGGGAGCGGTAGAGATAGTGATCGCACGCTGGCGGTCGACGTGGATGATCGCGTTTGGGATCGTGGTCGTGCGAAGTGTGACAAACTGACCGAGATCGACGATGCCGCGCGCCCCGGCGACGGGAAGGCGACGGAGGTCGTCCGTCGCCATCGTGGCGGCCCCCTCGCGGCGGATCCGGATCGGGATCGCGCTGCGCCCGGACTGACGGAGCGTCATGCCGTTGGCGGTGTAGCCGTCGAGCGTAGCGCGGAGCGCGACACCGGCATCGCGCGGAAGCACCCCCAGATCGGCCGCGCGCGACCAATCGACGACCGCGCGAAGTTGATCGCGGATCTTCGTATCGCTGCGCTCGATCGGGGCGGCATAGTGGATGGCGCTCACCGCGCCGGCGACGCGATCGGCTAGCCGGCGCAACTCCTCCGGATCGTTCCCGCGCACCTGGATCTGGATCGGCGGGCCATCGAAGCCACCGAACCCGAAACCGTTCGGCATTCCAAGCGTGAAGCGCGCCGCTTGATGCAGCGGCGCGACCTCCGTGCGGATGCGTTCGAGCACCTCCCGCGCCGAGGCTGCGCGCTGGCGCGGCGGAACGAGCAGCGCGATGACCTCGGCGCGGTTCGCGCTGGTCGAGAAGCTATCCGCCCCCGCGCCCGAACCCACGACCGTGAACGTCCGCACGACTTCGGGCATCGCCCGCAGCTCGCGCTCAATCCGCCGCGACGCCTCGTCGGTCGCGTCGAGTGAGGTTCCCGGAGGCATATCGATCTGGAGGTTGACCTCGCTCTGGTCGCCGCTCGGGAAGAAGTCGAGACCGATAAGCCCGGCGGCCGGCAGCGCCATCCCGCCGACGAAACTGAGCACGCCGATCGCGATCACCAGGCCTCGGCTCGGCAACGAGGCGCGCAGCAGCGCCTCGTAGCGTCGCTCGAGCCCGGCGAATCCGCGATCCCACAACCGCCCGAACCGGGCGAGCAGCGAGGTGCTGGCGCTGCTCTCCGGCCCACGCAGCAGTCGGCTCGCCATCAGGGGCGTCAGGATGAAAGAGACCGCGAGAGAGGCGAGGGTCGCGGTCGTGATCGCAATCGCGAACGGCGCCAGCGCCTGACGCGGCAGGCCGGTGGTCATGATCGCCATCGGGAAATAGACGACCACATCCACCAGCGTGATCGTCAGAGCGGCACGACCGATCTCGCCGCGGCCGTCGAGCGCTGCCTGCACCGGGCTCTTGCCCAGGTTCAGATGCCGGAACGTGTTCTCCAGGACGACGATGCTGTCGTCGACGAGGATGCCCACGCTGACCGTGAGGGCGAGCATCGTCAGCAGGTCGAGCGTCAGGTCGAGCGCGCGCATGACGATGAGCGTGGACAGGATGGAGACGGGGATCGAGATGAGGACGATGACCGTGCTCCGCCAGGTGTGGAGGAACAAGAGGAGGATGAAGCCGGTGACGATGACGGCCTCGAGGAGCGCCTTCTGGACCGTGCTGAACGACTTCGCGGTATAGCGACTGGCGTCGATCACGACGTCGAGGTTCACGCCGAGAGGGAGGTCGGCGGCCATCTCTACGAGCGCGGCGCGCACGCCGCCAACCACGGCGATGGAACTGGCGTCGCCCAGTTTGGCGACGACAAGCGAGACACCTTCGGTATCGTCCACCCGCACGATCGCGGAGCGTCTCTCGATCGTGTCGTCGACTCGGGCCACATCCGCCACTCGCACGGGACCATTCGGCATCTGGGCGATGACGATGCCGCCGAGGGCATCGGCGCGCGTGGCCAGGGCGTCGAACGCGACCGCGATGTCGCGCACGCCATCGCGGATCGATCCCGCGGGAATCTCGATCTGACTTCCCTGGATCGCGCCGATCAGATGGTTGATCGACAGTCCGCGCGCGCGGAGCGCATCGTCACGCGCGAGTACCTGGATCTCCCGCTTCACGCCGGAGCGGATGACCACCGAGGAGACGCCCGGCACCGCGTTCAGGCGAGGCTGAACGACATCCTCTGCCAGCTCCTGCAGCGCGATGAGCGGGAGCGACCCGGAGACAACGATAGTGGCGACGCCGAGCGCCTCGGTATCGAACTTGACGACCGAGGGCGCCTCCACCTCCGGAGGCAGGCGGTTGCGCACCGAGATGACCGCCCGCTGGACGTCGATCGCCACGAGACTCGCGTTCGCGGCGTCGGTGAACTCGACCAGGATCGTCGCGATGCCCGCCTGCGACGTGGAGACAAAGGCGCTGCGATTGATGTGCGGCAATTGGGCTATCGCGTCCTCGAGCGGCCGGGTAACCTGCGCCTCCACCGTATCGGGGTCGGCGCCCGGGTAGACCGCAAACACGGCCACGCCGGGAATGTTCATCTTGGGAAGAGTCGCCACACCGAGCCGGAAGTAGGCGAGCAGTCCGAAGAGGCAGATCGCGATCGTCGCGCTGGCGATCAGGAAAGGATTCCGGACCGCGTACTCGGTGACCCGCATGCCGCCTCCTGACGCGCGCCGGCGGATTGTCGGACGCACGCGAGCCTGCGCGTCAGATTTCCGCGGCTATGCGGTTAGACGGTGCGGTTATGCGAAAGGTTGCGGACGACTCGACGGCCGGGTGCCGCCGTGGCACGCCATTCCCGATGCCGGCTAGCCGCCGGAAAGCGCGCCTTCGAGATAGCGACGGAAGGCCGCCTCTTCATAGATCAAGCCCTGCGGTTCCATCGCGGGAAGGCGGTGCGGACTCGTATCGGCGGTGACGTACCGCGCGGCCAGCGGAGGACCGCCATCCGATTCATCGGGTCCCTCGACACCCGCCAGATCGGCGAAACGCATCGTTCCGCGGTCGGTCTCATAGGACGCGCCCGTGATCCAGAGGCGCGCAAACCTGTATCTTCTCCGCGCCTCTGCCTCGGCGACCACGCTGAAGGTGGTACCTGTGTAGGCGAAGACCACAGGGACGACACCGAGTTGTTCGAGAAGGATCCGGTTGTTCAGGGCCATCTGCTCCCGGATTAGCCCCCCGGAGTGATCGAGGCGGGCCAGATACGCGAGATTGAAGTGGTGATGCAGGTGCGCGCCGATGCGCCACCCGACAGCGACAAGGTCTCGGATCTCCTGCCACGTCATGTAGCGATCGTCGCCGACTTTCTCCATCCACGACGTATTCACGTAGAGGGTGCCGGTGTACCCGTGATGGGCCATCAGCGGCCAGATGACCCGGTGGATCGAACGCATCGGGTGATCGAAATCGAACAGGATCGGACGCTGAGGCAGCGCGGCGCCTCTGTCCCGCCAGGCGGCGAGAAGCTCGTAGTCGATCGACGCGAATCCGTAATCGGCGGCGATGGCGAAGTGAAGCGCCAATCGCACCCGGTCCAGCCGTTTCGGCTCCGGTCGCCAACTGGTGCCGTGGTAGATCGTGACAGGAACCCGCTCGGCGGCCACGGGCATCCGGGTCTATGCCGTACCCGAGCGCCATGCCGATCGCTGTCGGCAAGGATTGGGGTTGCGCTGGTCTGCATCGCGTTCGCGACCCGCCCGGGCACGACGCGGCTGCCTCACTAGATTGCGATATCCTCGCGGCCGCGAGGGATGAGGATCTGCCCCTCCTCGGCGAGGCGACGCGCGATCTCAACGACCTTCCCCTGCGCCTCCTCGACATCCCGAACCCGCGTCGGACCGCGCAGGTCGACCTCGTCGCGCAGTTGCTGCCCGGCGCGCTGGGACAGGTTCGCGAAGATGCGCTGCTTCAGTTCCTCGGAGGCCGCCCGCAGCGCAACGGGTAACTCCCTGCGCACGTCGGTGACAAGCCGACGGATCGACTGGTCGTCGAGGCCCTTGATGTCCTCGAACAGGAACATGTTCTTGCGCACTTCGGCGGCCAGTTCCGGGTTCCGCTCGGCGATCACATCGAGGATCGCGCGCTCGGAGCGACTATCGAGCGAACCGAGCATGGCCACCACGTGCTCCACGCCGCCGGCCTTGCGGAGCCCCTGCTGTTCGAGCGACTGGAGGCGGCGCTTGAGGACCGTCTCGACATCCCGCACCCGTTCAGGGCTGGTCGGAGCCATCACCGCGAGCCGCGACGTGATGTCGGCGCGCAGTCCCGGCTCGAATTGCACGAGCAGGCGTCCCGACGTGTCGGGCGGCAGATGGGAGAGAACGAGTGCGATCGTCTGCGGGTGCTCGTTCTCGAGCGCGGCAGCCACCTGATCAAGGTCCATTCCGGCGATGAACCCGAACGGCCGGTCCTTGCGCACCTGCGCGCTCCGCTGGAGGAGATCGGCCGCGCGATTGCTGGGCAACGCGCGCATGAGGAGCTCGCGCGCGAAATCGGCGCCGGCGTTGATCGACTGGCTCTGGCCGACCTCATCCACGGCCTCTTTTAGAACCTTCTCGCGGACGCCATCCGGCAGCCGTTCGAGGCGGACGATCTCGCGGGTGATCGCCTCGATCTCGGTTTCGTTGAACTGGCGGAGCAGCTGTGCGGCCCGTTCCGCGCCCAGCGCGATCATCAGCGCGGCGACCTTGCGGCGACCGGACAGACGCTCGGTTTCCGTCACCGATCTCCCCCTCGGGGCAGACTCTGCCTCGCTGATCCGTATCATAGGCCGGTGATCGTCGAACGTTATGGCGCCTGGCGCTCGCCTATCTCCGCGGAGGCGCTCGCGACCGGATCGCTCCGCCTCGGGCATGCGTGCCTCGATGGTCGGGACCTGTACTGGAGCGAGGGGCGCCCCACCGAGTCGGGGCGCCAGGTCGTGGTGCGGCGGCGTCCGGATGGGGCGATCGAGGACCTCGTCCCGCCGCCGTTCAACGCGCGCACCCGTGTCCACGAGTACGGCGGAGGCGCGGCGCTCCTCGACGGCGGCACGCTCATCTTCTCGCACTTCGCGGATCAGCGGCTCTATCGCGCGCGCGAGGGCACCATCGTCCCCCTGACCGGGGAAGTTCCCGAGTCTGCCCTGCGGTTCGCCGACGCGATCATCGATCGGGCGCGGGGGCGGTTGATCGCCATCGTCGAGGACCATCGCGATCGCGCGGAGGCGGAGAACGCGCTCGGCGCGATCGATCTGACCACCGGCGCCCTGACGCTGCTGGCCCGCGGGTGCGACTTCTACTCCACTCCCGCGCTCAGCCCCGACGGCCGCCGACTCGTCTGGCAGTCCTGGAACCACCCGAACATGCCGTGGGACGGCAGCGACATCTGGGTCGCCGACGTGGGGGCCGACGGCACGCTCGGCCCCCACGTCCACGTTGCCGGCAGCACCGAGGAGGCGACATTCCAGCCGGCCTGGTCACCCGACGGAGTGCTCCATTTCGTCTCCGATCGCACCGGGTGGTGGAACCTCTACCGATGGACCGGGGCTGGTGCCGAGCCCGTCGCGCCGATGGCGGCCGAGTTCGGTCAGCCGCAATGGAACTTCGGCGTCCGCACGTACGGCTTTCTCGACGAGCGCACGATCGTGGCGCATTACGATCGCGACGGGGTCGCTCACCTGGCGCGGATCGCCGCCGATACCGGAACGATTGCGGAGATTCCGACCGATCTGGTCTCCATCTGGTCGCTGGCGGTGCGCGAGGGGATCGTCGCCGCGGTCGGTTCGTCGCCGCGTGAGGGCAGCGCCGTCGTGCTCGTCGACCCGATCTCGGGCGCCACAACGCGGATCCGCCGGGCCACGACGCTGGAAATCGATCCGGACCTGGTCTCGCCCGCCGAGTCGGTCATGTTCCCGACGGCGGGCGGCGCGACCGCGTACGGGCTGTACTACGCGCCGCGGAACCCGGACTACCGGGCCCCGGAGGGCGAGCGGCCGCCGCTGATCGTGATGAGCCACGGCGGGCCGACAAGCGCGGCCTCGGGTGGTTTCAGCGCCGGCAAGCATTACTGGACGAGCCGCGGCTTCGCGGTGCTGGACGTGAACTACGGTGGATCGACCGGTTACGGACGGGCCTTCCGGCAGCGCCTGAACGGGCAATGGGGGGTGGTGGACGTCGATGACTGCGTGAACGGGGCGCGCTTCCTCGTGGAGCGCGGCGACGTCGATGGCGGGCGCCTGGCGATCACCGGCGGAAGCGCCGGCGGCTTCACCACACTCGCCGCGCTCGCCTTCCGGAAAGTCTTTCACGTCGGAGCGAGCTATTACGGCGTGAGCGATCTCGCCGCGCTGGCCACCGACACGCATAAGTACGAATCGCGCTACCTCGATTCCCTGGTCGGACCGTACCCGGCCGCGGCTGCGCTCTATCGGGAGCGATCGCCGATCTTCGCCCCCGAGCGCCTGAACTGCCCGGTGATCTTCTTCCAGGGGTCGGAGGACCGCGTCGTCCCTCCCGATCAGGCCGAGCGGATGGTCGCCGCGCTGAGCGCCCGCGGGATCACCGTCGAGTACCACCTCTACGAGGGCGAACAGCACGGCTTCCGGCAGGCGGAGAACATTCGCCACGCGCTGGAACGTGAACTGGGCTTCTACCAGCGCATCTTCGGGATCGCGCCGGCCGCCACCGCTCCGTAGGGGGCGGCAGGCCGTTCAGCTGGTGGTCGCCGCGGTCGGCCCCGGCACCACCGCGTCGAGGAAGTCGCGGATCGCCGCATAGACCCGTCGGCGATTCTCGAGCCGGACGATACCGTGTCCCTCGTCGGCAAGCCGAACGAACTCGCAGCGCAGCCCGCGACTCCGCAGCGCGGCGACTATCTGTTCGGTCTCGCCGATCGGGACGCGCGGATCCTTCTCTCCGTGAACGGCGATGAGCGGCGCCCGCATGCGGTGGACGTGGCGCAGCGGAGAGATCCGCTCGAGGACTGCGCGGTCCCCCGTCAGGCTGCCGTACTCGGCCTCGCGCAGGTGCCGCCGATGGGGGTGGGTATTCTCCAGGAAGGTGACGAAGTCGGCGATCCCGTATAGATCGGCGCCGGCGGCCCACACGTCCGGGTCGGTGGCCAGGCAGGCAAGGACCATGAAGCCGCCGTAACTCTGGCCCATCGCGACGATCGCGCCGGGGTCGGCCCAGCCGGACGCGGCCAGCCAGAGCGCGGCGTGTTTCGCATCGGCCACTGCGTCCATCCGCCGCTCGACGTCGTCCAGATGGGTGTACGCCTTGCCATACCCGGTCGAGCCGCGCACGTTCGGCGTGAGCACCACCCATCCGTGGTGCGCGAAGAACTGCGTGACGCCGTCGAACCCCGGCCGGATCTGCGATTCCGGACCGCCGTGGATGAGGACGATCGCGCGCCGACGGTCGCCGGGCCGCGCGTCGGCGGAGGCGTAGAGGAACGCCGGGATCTCACGGCCATCGAACGTGGGGTACGAGACCGTGCGCGCGTCGGCTAGCCGCTCCGGGGACAGTCCTCCCTGGTGAGCGGCCGTGAGCGGCGCGGCCCGATCGATGGACAGGTCGACCAGCCACACGTTCTGCGTCATCCGCGGCCCGGTAAAGCTGAAAGTGAGCCAGCGGCCGTCCGGCGACCAGTCGATGCCATCGCCGAGATTGCCGACAAACCCCCACGCGATGACGCCGGGCGGCAGCGGGATCTGCCGGTTCCGTCTCCGGGCCAGGTCGCGCACATACAGTTCGGAGAATCCGCCCACGTTCACGGAGAAGGCCAGTTTCTCGCGATCGGGCGAGAGCGCCATCGTCTCGATATCCCAGCCCAGGTCGAGCACGAGCCGTGGTTCCGCGTCGCCGAGGTGGATCTCCGCCAGCGCGAGCGCGTCGGTGAGGCGATCGGTCACAAGCAGGATGCGCTGACCGTCGGCCCGGTACGCGGGATGGAAATGGCGCGCCGCGCCTCCATGGAGCGTGAGCGGTCGCGGCCGCGGATCGGCCAGAGCGACCTCGAAAAGGTCGTTGTCCATCGCTCCTTGCGCGCGGGAGACGATGAGGCGCTCCCCATCGGGAGACCATGCCTCGGCGCGAACGGCACCCTCGCCCTCCAGGAGCACCCGCTTGGCGCCGGCGTCGACGTCGTACACGGCGATGTCGAAGTCGCGCGGCGAGCGCGCGTTCGAGGCGAAGGCGATCCGCGTCCCGTCGGGCGACCAGGCGCCAAAGGGATGCATCGCGGTGAGATCGCGCGTCATCGGATCGAGCGACTCACCGTGCGGAGCCAGCAGCGCGATCTGCTCCCGTTCGTCGCCATCTCGGTCTCCGGCGATCGCGAGGAGGTCGCCGCGGGGCGAGGGACGGATCAGCCCGATGCGGTCGTTGGTGAAGGTGAGTTGCTCAGGCCAGCCTCCGCCCGGACCGACCGCGTAGGCCTGCGGCACTCCGGTGAGATCGGCGATGAAAAAGATCCGACGCCCATCCGGGGAGAACGCCGGGCCATAGGCGCGACGGGGGGCGAGGAACCGGTCGAGGGGAATCGCGCCCACGCCGACCGACGCCACCGCTACGCCGAAGCGAGCGCGGGCAGCACCGTCCGGTCGAACAGGTGCAGGGTCTCCGCATCCATCCAGTCCGGCGTGCGAAAGATCACATACTGGCACCCCACCCGCGCATAGGCGGCCAACTGGTCGATCACCTCATCGGGCGTGCCGGCAACCGCGCCCTGCCGCGGCACGAAGTCGGCCCACCGATCGCGGCGGCGCTCGGCATCGGCGTGATCCTTGCCCATGATGATCGTCGTGTAAATCGTCCTCGTGATCTCCTCGTAGGGCCGCCCGTGCTTCTCGCAGTGCTCGCGCAGGATGCCGAACCTCCGCCCCACCGTGGCCGGGTCGCCGGAGACGTTGCACATCTGCGCGTGTTGCGCGACGAGTCGGAGAGTGACGATCTCGCCGCTTCCTCCAATGAGGACTGGAGGGTGCGGTTTCTGGACCGGCGCCGGATTCTCCATGGCGGCGTGCAACTGGTAGTAGCGGCCGCTGAACGAGGCGGGTCGCTCGGTCCAGAACGCGCGGATCAGTTTGATCGACTCCTCGAGGCGGCGCATGCGGATCGGAGTGTCCTCCCAGGCGCCATAGCCGTACGCTTCGTACTCTCGCTTGTGCCAGCCGGCACCGATGCCGAGGATCGACCGGCCGTGACTGATGAGGTCGAGGGTGGTTGCCATCTTCGCGGTGAGGGCCGGGTTGCGGTACGGCGTCCCGAGGACGAGTTGCCCCAGACGCACCCGATCCGTGATCGCGGCGATGGCGCCGAGGATCGTGAACGCCTCCATCACCGGCTCAGTGACGGGGTGCCCGGAGTAGCCCCCCTCGTAGAGCAGGTGATCGTAGACCCAGAGCGAGTCGAAGCGCGTCCGATCGACGAAGCGTGAGGCAGCCGCGACCGCGTCCCAGACATTGCCACTCGGCCCGTCGAAGTACGGATTGATCTGAATCCCGAAACGCATTCCTTCCCCTTCCGTGGCCAGATTGCGGTGGACGCGCTACCGGGCGCCCACCGGTGTCCTCTCGCCGCCGGCGAAGGGGAGGGCCAAGGGCCGCCACACTCGCAGGCACACGCCCCACACCCACGTCGCGGACCGGAACGCCCTCATCCCGTCGTCTCCCTGACAGAGAGCCCCCCACCGAACAACCCGCAGCACGGCCCGCACTGTACCCGATGCCCCGACCGAACTCGTCCGCTCAGGCCTTGCCGGCGCGGGCGGCGGCGACCTCATTGGCGATATCGAGCGCGGTCAGACCGGCCGGGAAACCGCAATAGGGGATGAGATGGTTGATCGTCTCGACGACCTCCTCCAGGGAAATCCCCTGGCCGAGTGCTCCATTGATGTGGGCGCGCAACTGGCGTTCGCGCCCCATCGCCAGCGTCGCCGCGATCGTGAGGAGGCGGCGCGTGCGAAGGTCGATCGCCGATCCGGGCCGGGCCCACGTATCGCCGAAGCAATAGTCGACCAGCGTGTCGATCACGTGCTCCGCCTGCTCGCGTGGCAGGTGCGGGTACCGCTCGCGTCCCGGTCCCAGCGCGGTGCCAATCTCGGCCAGCACTTGCTGGCCGCGGACGCGTCGCTCGCTCGTCTCTGTCACGGTGGCTCCTCCCTGTGCCGCACTCTACCCCATCGCCTGACGGCGGAAGAGCGCTGGGCCACGCCAGGGGGACGGTAGAATGGGCGCTCCCGGAGGTCCGTTCGATGGCATTGCCGCGCGCCGCGATTGTGGGCACCGGGTTTATGGGGCCCGCGCACACGGAAGGCCTGCGCCGACTCGGCGTGGACGTGGTGGGGATCCTGGGCTCCCGGCCCGAACGGTCGCGCCAGGCCGCCGCCGCGCTGGCGATCGAGACGGCATACGAGAGTTATGCCGATCTGCTGGCCGACCCGCGGGTGGATGTGGTCCATATCACGACACCGAATCGCTTCCACTTCGCCCAGGCCGGCGAGGCCCTGCGCGCCGGCAAGCACGTCCTCTGTGAAAAACCGCTGGCGATGAACGCTGGCGAGTCATCGCAGCTTGTCGATCTCGCCGCGCGCTCCGGCCGCGCGGCCGGCGTCAACTACAACATTCGCTTCTACCCCCTGTGCATCGAGGCACGGGCGCGGATCGCGCGCGGGGACTTGGGCCCCATCCTGTCGGTGCAGGGGAGCTACGTTCAGGACTGGCTGCTCTATCCGAACGACTACAACTGGCGCGTCCTCGCCGAGGAGGGTGGCGACCTCCGCGCGGTGGCCGACATCGGGACACACTGGCTCGATCTGGTGCAGAGCATCACCGGCCAGCAAGTGAGCGCCGTCTGCGCGGATCTGCGGACGGTCCACCCCGTCCGCCAGCGGCCAAAGGGAGAAGTGCAGACCTTCGCCGGGCCAGGAGCCGGGGCGGATCTCGAACCCGTCGCCATCACGACCGAGGACTTGGGCGCGATCCTGCTGCGCTTCGGCAACGACGCAATCGGCACTTTGTGGGTCTCACAGGCAACCGCGGGGCGGAAGAACAGCCTGAAGTTCGAGATCGGCGGCCAGAACGCGGCGCTCGCCTGGGACAGCGAGCGGCCGAACGAGATATGGATCGGGCATCGCGGCCAGGCGAACGAGACGCTGCTCAAGGACCCAGGCCTGCTCGACCCCGCCGCACGACGGTTCACGGGATATCCCGGCGGGCACAACGAGGGGTATCCCGATACGTTCAAGCAGTGTTTCCGGGCGTTTTACGAGTACGTCGCGGCAGGGGACCTCGGCGCGCCGCGACCGTTCCCCACCTTCGCCGATGGCCACCGCGAGATCCAGTTGTGCGACGCGATTCTGGAGAGCAATCGCCGGCGCGGCTGGGTCACGATCTGAGGGTCCTGGAGGGTTTCCGATGCAACTGGGTTTCGTCAGCGCGATCCTGGCCGACCTCTCGCTGGTCGAGGTGCTCGATACCGCCCAGGCGAGCGGGTACGACACCGTCGAACTGCTCTGCTGGCCCCCGGGTCGGGCCGAACGGCGGTACGCCGGAGTGACCCACATCGACGTCACGAAGGTGGATGCCAGCGAGGCGCGGCGGATCAACGATCTGGTGCGGGCGCGGAACCTGACGATCAGCGGGCTGGGCTATTACCCGAACCCGCTGGCACCGGATCGGGCCGAGGCGGCGGTATACATCGAGCACATCAGAGCGGCGATCCGCGCCGCGCGCCTCATCGGCGTACCGGTGGTGAACTCGTTCATCGGCCGCGACTGGAATCTGTCGGTCGATGCAAACTGGCCGCGCTTCCGCGAGACGTGGCCGGATCTCATTCGCTTCGCGAGCGACGAGGGGATCAAGATTGGCATCGAGAACTGCCCGATGTTCTTCAGCGGCGACGAGTGGCCGGGCGGGAAGAACCTCGCCTACGCGCCGGCGATCTGGCGCCGGATGTTCGAGGAAATTCCGGATCCTCACTTCGGGCTCAACTACGACCCCTCGCACCTGGTGTGGTTGCAGATTGACTATCTGGCGCCAATCCGCGAGTTCGTCTCCCGCTTCCACCACGTCCACGCCAAGGACGTGCGGGTCGATCGCCACCGTCTCAACGACGTGGGGATCATGGGCACGCCGCTGCAGTTCCACACACCGAAACTACCGGGCCTGGGAGACATCCACTGGGGCCAGTTCTTCTCCGTGCTGACCGACGCGGGGTACGACGGGCCGGTGTGCGTCGAGGTGGAGGATCGTGCCTACGAGGGGTCGCTGGCGGCGCGCAAGGCGTCGCTGGTGCAGAGCGCGCGGTACCTGCGGAACTTCATGCCCTGAAACCTGGTTCGGTCACGTGCGTGGCGGACCTGTCGGGCAAGTGGTCGTCAGCCCGGGCCCAGCGTACTGGCGACCGCCCCGGCGGACCGCTGATCCAGCGCGTCCGAGATCGCGATCCCGCGACCGCTCGAACGGCCGGTGAGGTAGGCGTCGCCGACGCGGACGCGGAGGCGGGTGAACCGTAGATCCGGGTAGCGCCGATGGAGCGCCTCCTCGAGCGCGCTCTCGCGCCGAAGGACAAGGGCGTTCGCCGCGGCGGATTCTTCGGCGAAGCGTCGGGCGCGCTCGGCGAGGCGCTCGCCGATCTCGGCCACGGCACCGCGGCGGAAATCTCCCTTCCAGGTGCGGGCATCGACGTGCTCGCCATAGACGAACGCGGCGCGATGCCAGCCGATCTCGGTCAGACGCGCGATCTGGCGCGCGAGGTAGACGTACAGGAAGCTGCACACCGCAACATCGTGGCGACGCCCGAGAAGGAGCATGCGCCCCGACGAGCGCCCGCCGGCGCGGGTACGGAGCGCGGCGCAGAAGTGCGCCCGTGCGATCGCGCCCATCAGAAGCCAGCGCCAGGCGGCGCCGGGCCCCACGTCGAACTCCTCCTCGACGATCTCCGTATCGGAGTTTGGCAGCGCGGCGAGATCGAGATTGTGGCGCTGAGCAAGCGCCAGCGCGTGCGCGGCCGCCAGCGCCGCCTCGTGCGGATTACTGCTCGTGGCCAGTGCGAGCAACTTGCGGATGCGCTCGACGATCGCGTCGGGCGGACGAATGGCCCCGCTCACAGGCGACGCACCTCGGATAGACCCACCGCGGCGAACATGCTGAAGGCGGTGACGAGCGCCCCGGCGATGCCCACCGCGAACGATGCGCCGACGAAGTCCGCCGCCCAGCCGAGTGGCAGCGTACCCAGGGGCATGATCCCCCAGATCATGATGTAGGCGCTCATCACCCGACCGCGATAGGCGTCGGGCACCATCGTCTGGAGAAGCGTGTTGTTCGTCGCCTGGTAGACCGCGCTCGTCGCTCCGGCGAGAAACAGAGTGACCAGCGCGGCCAGCAGGCCGCTCGCCGCGGCGAGTCCGAGCAGGGAGATGCCGAACAGGCCGCCGCTGACGAGGAGCACCGGCCCTTTGGCGCGGAAGTCACCGGCGAGTGAGAACGCGACGGAGCCGGCGATGGAGCCGACGCCCAGGATTGTCATCAGGAAGCCGAGGCCAGAGGCGCCGATGCCGAGATCCCGCGCGAACATGGGCAGCAGCGCCATGTAAGGCATCCCCAGCGCGGTCGGCACCAGCGCGGAGAGGAGCAATCCCCGCACGGGCGGTGTCGATCGGATGTAGGTCCAGCCGTCGATGAGATCGCTCAGAGGCGTGCCGCGTGTCACGCGCGTGGTGCGCGGGACGCGCATCAGCAGTGAGGTGGCGAACGAGAAGAGGAGACCCCCCGCCTGGAGGAAGAAGCAGAAC
>Ga0194132_10004444_pt1 | contig 23801 bp, 21 predicted proteins | sample TA2KigOf80mmetaG_FD_148612 | JGI IMG/M metagenome (GOLD analysis project Ga0194132, IMG submission 148612) | Freshwater microbial communities from Lake Tanganyika, Tanzania - TA2015054 Kigoma Offshore 80m | ecosystem: Environmental > Aquatic > Freshwater > Lake | place: Tanzania: Lake... | reverse complement strand
TCGCCCTTCGGGCTCCTTACGTCACGCGCGCCGGGGAAAAGGCCCCATTTTCTCCGAAAATGGGGCGTTCAGGAAACCAAGAAATCCGGAATATCGAGGTATTGACAATCGCGCGGAGAAGGTGTAAGGTGAAGATCGAGCCGCACCCGCCCTTGATAAGTGTCAAGCAAGAATCCAGGCTAAAGTGTCAAGGATGTGTCCGGTCGCGCAGTTCCTCAAGCCGAGCTTTTCCATCTCAGCATTCACCAGATCCGCGGAGAAGCGGTCGAGCAGGAGGTTCGTGGCGGTGTTGTCGCTGACCACGATCATCAGGCGCATCAGGTCGCGGACAGGAAGGGCGACCCCTTCGGAGAGCTCGCGGACGACACCGGAGCCTGAGACCTTGTCCGATTCGCGAAGTGCCAGCGTCTCCGTCCAGGAGGCCCGCCCGCGGTCTACTTCGGCGAAGACCGCGACCATGATGGGGAGCTTGATGGTACTGGCTGTCCGGACGCGCTCGCTCTCGCGGATGCCAAAGTTGGATCCCGTGTCCAAGTTCTTGGCGTACAAACTCACGGTGGCTTGAAACTTTTGGACCACCTTTTGAATTCGATCTCTCATCATCGGTTCCCAGGAGGAGGCTCCCGCGAACGCGGATAGGATTGTTAAAAAAAGATTACAAGACAGCACCCGGATTGACCTGAGCATAGGGTATCATTACATTCAGGGGGGCTAGTTCATGAAGCAAGACGTCACTCCGATGAGGAGTGTAGACGTGGTCGGTGCGCGAAGTACGCGCCAGAAGGCGGCGATCCGGAAAGCGTTTGATGGGGCCAATCGGCCGCTGAGCGCGTCGGAGGTTCTAGAAATTTCATCGTCCGACGTGTCTGGGATCGGAATCGCCACCGTTTACCGCAACATCAAGTTCATGCTCGAAGCAGGCGTGTTGGCTACCGTCGAGCTTCCCGGGCAGGCGCCCCGCTATGAGCGGAACGGGCTGCAGCGCCACCATTATTTTCACTGCATATCCTGCGACAAAGTGTATTCCGTGGGGCTTTGCGAGGTGAGCACGAAGAAGGTCCTGCCGCGGGGGTTTAAGCTCGCCGGACACACGACCATCCTGTACGGAACTTGCTCAGCCTGCGGCAACGGCAGCCGCTAGTTCTTCGAGCGCGGCGCGGACCTCGGGCTCGCGCTCCGCTGATTCACCGAAGAGAATCGCGACTAAGGTGAGCACGCTCGCGCCACCGCAGTTTTCCGCGAAAAGGGATAGGATTGCGTCTGCCCAGACGTCCACCGAGAGGCAAACATAGCCCGGCTGCGGTGCGCGGAGCACGGTGGTGTCCAATGCTTGCCCCGCGAGTCTCACCTGATGCCGCGCGCCCTCTGTTACGGATCCGGTGCCGGTTGCGGCGGCAAGGCGGCCTCGAAGATCCGCGGGTGCCAATTCGCTCATCCGCATCACCGTGACGTTCTTAGCCGGGGTTCCGGGGTGCCGCTCCAGGCCGAACCGGAGCATCGCCAGGAACGTGTGCCAGCCGCCGTGGGTGGACTCGTACTCGGCGTCGAAGCTGGCGTCCGCCCCGAATCCCGAGTGGACGAGGCGGAGTGTGGTGGATCCGCCTTCCCCAGCGAGGGTCAGCTCGACGGTACGCGGGCGCTCCGAGCCTTGGTGCTCGGTCCAGCCGAACCGCCGGCCGGGATCCCAAATGGTGATCGGGGCTTTGCCCTCCATTCCGGGCCCCCAACTGAGGAAGACGCTACCGCCTTCGCCCGGCTCGACCTGAGCCTCGGGCGCGAACCAGCGGGTGATTCCGGCGCCTTCGGTGATCGCCTGCCAGACCAGTTCCCGAGGCGCCGCGACTTCAAGTTCGATGTCGTGTTTTCTTGATGACATTCAGTCCTCCATGACGGCGCTTTCCGAGCCGTCGTCTTCATGTTTGGTACTTGCGGGATAGCTGCCGATGAGCCAGCGGAACTTGCGTCCGTCCGGTGCGTTCCCGTCGTGATAACGCGACGCCAGATTCGCCAGCGTGTTGGTGAGCTCCTCGGCAAACCGGTTGCGGTCCTCCGGGGAGCGGAAGCGGACCTCGGTTTCGACCGTGAGCGTCGCCAGGCGCTTGCCCGCTTTGCGCGCGCGCACGCCGAGCACGGCCAGATCGCGAATCATCCGGGCCGCCGCGGAGACCAGGTAAGCTGCGGAAAACCGGTCGCGGCGCTCTTCCGCCGACTGTCCGATCGCGCCGAGCGCTTCCGGACTGATCAGATAGGTGCGGGCGGTGGCCTGAACAATCCGCTCAACGCAGTTTCCCTTCTTCCGCTCTTCGACGAACCGGACCAGCCCGTGCTTTTCCAACTCGCGGAGGTGGTAGTTGACCTGCTGGCGGGGCAACTCGATTTCGCGGGCAACCCCCGATGCCGAGTTCGGCTGGGACAGGTGCTCCAGGATCCGCAGACGGCCTGGCTGGAGCATGGCGTTGGCTTGTTCGGTGTCGCGCAGAAGCTGGACGGCCGGGATCACATGTCTATTGAGCCACCGAAATAATTTTTTGTCAAGAACAATAATTTATTCGGTAGGCCGTAATCTTGGAGAGACCTTTACCGTCTTTAAGTTCGTGGCGTTGCGCGCACTCGTCGTTGTTTTTTTGGCCATGCCGTTGCTGGGACAGCAGCAGCCGTTGGACGTCCACCCGTTGTTCGATGGGGACGCGGTGCACGAGATCCGGCTGACGTTTTCCGAGCCCGGCTGGTATGAACAGCTCCGCGCGAATTTCGAAGGACGTGCCGATCCCGTGTACATGGAGGCGGGCTTCGACTGGGGCGACATCCACTACGACCGGATCGGCATCCGGTTCAAAGGCAATTCAAGCTACCGGTCGTACCCGGGCCAGAAGAAGTCGTTCAAGATCAAGCTGAACGAGTTCGTCAAGGGGCAGAAGATTCAGGGGATCGACTCGTTTGCGTTGAACAACGCCTTCAAGGATCCGTCGTTCGTGCGCGAGAAGGTCTACTACGAGTTGGCCGCGGCCATCGGACTTCCCGCGCCAAGGGTGAACTACGCGGCGGTGAGCATCAACGGCGAATTCTGGGGTCTGTACTTCCTGGTAGAAGGAGTCGATGGGGCGTTCATCGAGTCGCGGTTCGGGAAGAAGGAGAAGGGGAACCTCTACAAGGGGGACCCACAGGGAACGCTTCAGTTCCGCGGGAACACCGCGGCGCCCTACAAAACCCTATACGAGAGGGAGAACAACGAGGACAACGACGACTGGAGCGACCTGGTCACGCTGATCGACACGTTGAACAATCGAGATCTTGGGAGCCTGGGCGAGATCCTCGACATTGAAGCCGCACTCAAGTTTCTGGCCCTCGACATCCTCACAGTGAATCTGGACTCATACGTGGGGTCCGGCCACAACTACTACTTGTACCGCCGGGAGTCAGACCGCCGTTTCATCACGTTTCCGTGGGATCCCAACGAGGCCTGGGGGAACTTCAATCTGGGAATGCAGATCGACCAGCTTCGCCGGCTGCCGCTCCAGTTCGCTCCGGGTCCGCCGAATCCTCCTCCGGGCGCTCCACCGCCGCCGCCCCAGCAGCAGAACCCGCGGCCGCTGTCGCAGAAACTGTGGGCTGATCCTGAGCTTGCAGCGGTCTACCGCGCGCGGATCCGGGAGATGCTGGAGGGCCCGGCACACCCGGATACGTTGATTGCGCGGATGCTATTGCTGCGGGACCTGGTCCGGCCGTGGGTGGAACGTGACACAAAGAAGATGTTCCCGACGGCGCAGTTTGAGAGCTCGTTCACGGAGGATTTCCTGCCCCGGCCGCCGGGTCCGGGGAGTCCACCGATGCCTGTAATGCCGATCCCGGGGCTGGAGCCGTTTATTCGCCAGCGGGCGGCGTTTTTGGGGCCTCTCGTCGAAAACTGACCGCCACCGCGGCGAACACTCCCAGGAGCGTCAGCGCGAGGCCGCCAATTATCGAAGCTGGCCGGTATAACATGTCGATCGTGTGCTGGCCACGCTCGACCACAATCCCGCGCATGGCCCCGTAAACTTCGAGGACCGGCGCCCGGTTGCCATCGATCGTCGCGCGCCAGCCTGGATAGAAGCTGTCACCCACGATCACCATGCCGCGGCAAGCCATTTTCGCGTTGATGGTCACCCGGTCACTGTTGTGGCGGACCAGCCGGATGTCGTCGGCTTCGGCGCATTGTTCCAGCGCGGGAGCAGGCGCTGTCATCACAGCGCGATTGTGCAGGTCGAAGGCGGGATCGTCGATCATCGCGCGTAGAGATGCAGGGTCCTTCGCCTGTACCGCCTGATGGACGGACCGGGCCCGCGGGAATGCCCCAGGATTGCGAAACACCTGGACGCCCGAGGCGCCAGCGAAGACCGGGGGCTGATCGTCACGAAACGGCTTCTTGCCTACGACGTGGGTGACGCCGAACAACTGCTGAATCCTGGTCCCGTGGAGTGCGGCGTCCACCAGGTTGCGCGGGACTCCGGCGACGTAGCCCTGCAGCATCTCGATCCCACGCCAGTCGCCGTAGTTTTCGGGCACGTCTTCCTCGCGGACATGGATCCGGACGGGGCCGTTCTGAGCGCGGAGGAACTCAGCGATGTCCGCGTTCCGCGACAGGGTTGCCGCGTGCTTTACCTGATTGCCCTCGAAGCGATGGGGGAAAGAGGTGAGTCCAGTGAGTTCCATGAACATGAGCAGGAACAGCGTTGCGAGCAGAGCGGGAGCGCCAAGAAGGCTGCGGGACCAGAGTGTCAAGGCGGCGGCTGTTCCCGCCGCGCTGATGCCGGTGGTGAGCATCCGCTGATCGGGATCGAGTCCGTTGATGAGAGCCCAGGCGGCTTGCGCCAGGATGGCGGCGCCGGTTACGGCGGCGGCGAAGGTGGGGATCCGGCTGCCTTCGCGGCGGAGGATGCGGTCGAGTCCGACGCCAGCGAGCAGCGCGATCGCGAGTCCCGAGAGGTGGATCGCGCGGACGGTCACACGTGCTTTGGCGAGCGGCGCGGACAGGGCGTAGAGGACTCCGTGAACCGGTGAGAGCGCACCCAGGGCGTAGACGAGAGCAAGCGCAAGGAGTCCGGCCAGCCAACGGGTCCGGCGGTCACCCCAGGCGGCCAGCAGTCCGGTCAACGCCAGTGCGGTAACGGCAGCGCCCTGGAACGGGGACGTGTCGGCGTGGCGGGCGTAGGTGGGAAGGAACGTTTCCAACAGTCCTTTCGCGGGGAGCGAGTACAGGGTGTGGATCGTGTAGGCGACACGATCGTTCCATCCGGCAGGATCCTGGACGCCCACCCACCGCACCGATAGCCGGCCGAATTCGATGGTTGGCCAAAGTTGGGCGGCACTGACCAGGCCAGCGATCGCGATCATGAGCAGGGCGTGGCGGATCAGGCTGGGACGCCGCCAGCAGAACAGGATCCAGGCGATGCCGCAGAGCAGGGAAACGAGCAGCGGGAGCTCGTGGTGTCCACTCAGCCAGGCGACGCCCAGCCAGAGTCCGGCAAGGGCTGCGCTGGCCGCTGGCCGCTCTCCGCGGGCCGATCGAAGCAGGTACAGCAGGATCAGCGGAGTCCAGATGCCGCCGTTCACGACGTCGAGCCAGGGGACGGTTCCAAGGAATCCGCCGAAGGAGAATGCGCAGCCCGCGGCGACGGATCCGGCCGTTCCGAGTCCCTGGTCGCGGCACAGGGCGTAGCAGAACAGCGCGGCGAGGAAGTGGATGAGGACGAAATATCCGTTGAGGAACTCGACCCGGATCTGGCCGTCGTGCAGGGGGAGCAGAAAGAACAGCAGGTTCAACGGGAACAGAGGCCCCGGCTGAGTTTGGCCGATGAGCGGCTGTCCGCACCAGATCATGGGGTCCCAGAGGGGGAACCGGCCGCGTTGGATTTGCGACGCCTGGAACTGCAGGCGGGGCAGCTCGATGGCGGTCATGTCCGGGTGGTCGAACCAGATGTATTGGTTGGTGAGCGCGAGCTTCCAATAGGATCCAACGGTCAACAGGAAGACGATCAGGATCCGCCTGAGCATTGCGTTCGATGATAGCAGGCATTACAGTAGATCCTCATGAGAGCTCTACTTCTCCTGACTCCCGCCCTTGCCGCGGCGCAGAACTACGACCTGGTGCTCAAGGGCGGCCACGTCATCGATCCGAAGAACAACATCAACGCCGTGATGGATGTCGCCGTGGCTGGCGGGAAGATCGCGCGAGTGGCTCCATCGATTCCCGCGGCGCAGGCCAAGCGCGCTGTTGACGTTCAGGGATTGTACGTCACGCCTGGGCTGATCGACATTCATGTCCACGTCTACACGCGGCCTCTGCGGCCGGGCCTTGAACGCAGCTCGAGCGTCCCGACGGATGCGTTTTCGTTCCGCACTGGCGTCACCACGGTGGTCGACGCGGGGACTACGGGCTGGCGCGATTTCGCCGATTTTAAAGCGCAGATCGTCGACCGTTCGCTGACGCGGGTGCTCGCGCTATTAAACATTGTCGCGGCGGGGATGGGTACGGGCCAAGAGGATGATCCTGCACAGCTCGACGTTGACGGCGCGGCCAAGACCGCGCTGGCGCACAAGGGTGTGATTGTGGGCTTCAAGTCGGCGCACTATGCGGGTCCGGGATGGGAATCGATTGACAAGGCGGTGGCGGCGAGCAAAAAGACGGGACTGCCCGTGATGGTCGACTTCGGATACCTGAACAGCCAGCGCAATATCGGAACCCTGCTGCGTGACAAGCTCCAGCCGGGTGACATCTACACGCACTGCTATGCGGGGCATCGGGAGGAAGTGCTGCCGGATGGCAAGGTGAATCCGGCGATGGTGGACGGCCGCCGCCGCGGCATCTTCTTCGATATCGGACACGGGGCGGGGAGCTTCTTTTGGTACGTCGCCGTTCCGGCCTACCAGCAGGGATTCCGTCCCGATTCGATCTCGAGCGACCTCCACACAGGCAGCATGAACGCCGGAATGAAGGACATGGCGAACGTGATGTCGAAGCTGCTGAACCTGGGTTCGCCGATTGACGAGGTTGTCCGCATGTCCAGTTGGAATCCGGCGAAGCAGATCAAGCGGCCGGATCTTGGGCATCTTGACGTGGGAGCCGAGGCCGATGTTGCGGTGCTGCGGATCGATAAGAGCCGCTACGGGTTTGTGGATTCGGCGGGGGCCGCGCATTCCGGGACGCAGATGATCGCCGCTGAACTGACGCTGCGCAAAGGCCGCGTGGCGTGGGATCTGAATGGGCGGGCCTCGCAGGACTGGAAGAGCTTCCCCTACGACAAGAAGCCGTGGCGGAAGCCGTGAGGCCATCCGCGCTACCATCATGGATAAGTGCGCATCGGTGATCTTTACAAACAGGGGCGGCCGGTTTTCAGTTTCGAATTCTTTCCGCCCAAGACAGACGCTGCGGTCGAGGAATTGATCAAGACGGCGGCCGACCTCAAGTCGTCGGTGTCGCCGGACTTCATCTCAGTGACCTATGGAGCGGGCGGGACGAGCCGCGCCCGCACGATCGGGACCGTGACGCGGATCCAGAACGATCTGGGAATCACGGCGATGGCCCATCTCGCCTGCATGGGACATCGCGAAGAGGAGTTGCACGAGGTGGTCAGCAACCTTGTCGCACAGGGGATCGAGAACGTGCTCGCGCTCCGCGGGGATCCGCCGAAGGAAAGTCCTAGCGCGCATTCGGATTTCTGCAACGCGACGGAACTGATCGGGTTCCTGAAGTCGAATTTTGCGGTCGATATTGGCGCTGCGTGTTATCCGGAGGTGCATCCGGAGGCGTCGAGTGCGGACGATGATCTGCGCTTTGCGGTGGAAAAGACCGAACGCGGGGCACGGTTCCTGATCACGCAGTTGTTTTTCGACAACAACGACTACTTCCGTTTTGTTGAGCGCGCGTGGGCGGCGGGCGTGCGGGTTCCCATCGTTCCGGGAATCATGCCGATCACCAACGTGAATCAGGTGGAGCGGTTCACCAAGCTGTGTGGCGCGCGGATTCCGGACCGCCTGGCGGAGCGGCTGGACCGGTTCCGTGAGGAATCGGGCAGCGTGATGGCGATCGGACTGGAGCACGCGATCACACAATGCCGCGAGCTGTTGGCCGGGGGCGCGCCGGGGCTCCACTTCTACACTCTCAACAAGAGCCTGGCGACAAGAGGTATCCTTTCCGCATTGAGGTGATCCGATGATAACCCGCCGCGCGCTTGCCGCTTTGCCGTTTGTGATCCGGTCCGTGAGGGCGGCTGATGCGCGCCGTCTCCAGGCGGGAGCGGCGATGGCCAACATCACGCCCGCTCTGGGAGCTTCGCTCGCGGGGGGCATGCGCAACAATCCGGCCAAGGATGTCCACGACGAGTTGCACGCCAGAGCGCTGGTGCTCGACAACGGCACGGCGCGGATCGCGGTCATTCTGGTGGACTCGTGCGCGGTGCCGCGCGAGATCATCGATCCGGCCAAGAGGATGATCGCCGACCGGGCGAAGATCCCGGCGTCGCATACGCTGGTGGCGGCGACGCATTCGCACAGTGCTCCAGCGGCGACACACTTGTTCCAAAGCCGGCCGGATCCGCGCTACGTCGAGTTCCTTACCGGGCGGATCGCTGACGCCGCGGTGATCGCGTCGAACCGGTTGCGTCCGGCGCAGATCGGGTGGGGCATCGGTACGGAGCCGCGGGCGCTTTTCAACCGTCGTTGGCATACCAAGCCGGGCTACGTCAACGACGATCCGTTTGACAACGGCACCGACACGGTGCGGATGAATCCCGGGTACGGCAATCCGAACATCACCAAGCCCGAGGGTCCGATCGATCCGGACCTCGGGTTGATCGTGGTGAAAGGCGCGGACGAACGGGTGATCGCGGTGATCGGCAACTACGCGCTGCACTACGTTGGGGGAGTCGGCGGGGGCGCGGTCAGTGCCGACTACTTCCCGGTGTGGGGACGCACCCTGCTGCGGTTGGCGGGTGTCAACGATCCCGGCGTGGTGACGATGATGAGCAACGCGTGCTCGGGGAATTTGAATAACGCCGACGTGACGTCCAGGCCGGTCAGCAGGCCGCCGTACGGACAGATCGAACATGTTGCGGCGCTGCTCGGGCCGGAATCGCTGCGGGTGTGGCGGTCCATGAAATTCGAGCCGTGGGTTGAGTTGAAGGGGTCGCTTGAAGAGTTCGAATTGGGTGTCCGGCTGCCGGGCAAGGTCGAAGTGGAACGGGCGAGGAAGCTGATCGCAGGGGCACCCGCGGCTGAGCGTGCCGAGGATCATTACTCGGACCGGAAGCATATTTACGCGCGCGAGACGCTGATCCTGAATTCGGAGTATTTTCCGAGTGTCCGGACGGTAGTCCAGGCGTTGCGGATTGGCAGGCTGGGGATCCCGACGCTGCCCGGCGAGGCCTTCTGCGAGCTGGGGCTCGAGATCAAGAAGGCGAAGGTGTTCGCAGGCCTCATGCCAGTTGAACTCGCCAATTCCTACAACGGCTATATTCCGACTCCGGACGCGCACCGGCACGGCGGGTACGAGACGTGGCGGGCGAAGTCGAGCTACCTGGAGACGGAGGCGGCAACGAAGCTGGTGGCGGCGGCGGTGCGGAGGCTGGGGGCGATCGCCTGAGTGCGCGCGCGGAGATTGATCTCGCTGTGTCCGAGTTCCTGGCCTACCAGCAGTTCCGCGATCTACTGGCTGCGTAGGCTGCGGCGGAGGAACTTGCCCGTGGCGGTCTTAGGAATCTCAGGCACGAATTCCACCTGGCGGGGATACTTGTAGGCGGCCATCCGCTCGCGGCAGTGGGCGATCAGGTCCTCGGGCGCCACCCTTCCGATCCATTCTGCCGACAGGGCCACGAATGCCTTGACCGTTTCACCGCGGTATTCATCCGGAACTCCGATCACCGCTGCTTCCTTGACCGCCGGATGCTGGTAGAGCACGTCCTCGACGTCGCGCGGCCAGACCTTGTAGCCGGAGGCGACGATCATGTCCTTCTTGCGGTCGACGATGTAGAACCAGCCCTCCGGGTCCATCATGGCGATGTCGCCGGTGAGGAACCAGCCGTTGTGGAACGCCTTGGCCGTGGCTTCGGGCTTGTTCCAATAGCCGGGGAAAATCATGGGGCCGCGGAGGGCGTTCTCGCCGGTTTCGCCTGCGGGAAGATCGCGCGACGGATCGGCGGCGTCGACGATCTTGGCTTCGCAGTTGGGAATCGGGAGTCCGATGGCGAGGGCGCCGTAGTTTGGGTCAACGGGTCCGCGCTGGTTCAACGGGGTGATGTGTGACGGTGAGTTGCTTTCGGTGAGTCCGTAGGTATTGTGGATATAGGCTCCGCAGCGGGCCTCGAACTGGGCGGCGACGGCGGGAGCCACAGGGGCTCCGCCGGTGAACACCTTGACCATCGAGCTGAAGTCAGCGTGAGGGGCGGCGGGATCGTTCATCAGTGCGATGTAGGCGGTGATGGCGCCAAGCGACAGAGTTGGACGCCAGCGCTCGATCATCTCGATGGTCCGGCCGGGGTCGAAGCGGTGGTAGAGGATCAGGGGCGCGCCGGAGAGCGCCGAGAGCGAGATCTGCGCCACGAGTCCAGTGATATGGAACAGCGGCGCGATGCCCAAGATCCGGTCGGCAGGCGTGACCCGCATCCAGGTGCGGAAGACTTCGGTGTTGAATCCGATGTTGCGGTGGAGGCACATCGCGCCCTTGGGGTCGCCTGTGGTGCCGGAGGTGTAGACGAGATAGGCGATGGCATCGGGGCTCGCCGGGACGCGCTGATCCGGGCGGGGTTGCTCGGAGGCGAGCGAGTCGAGCAGTTCATCCACGAAGAGGGTCTGCTCCACCGCGGTCGAGCCAAGCACGGGTGCGGCGTGCTGCTCGAAGGCGCCGCGGATGGCCACCAGCACCCGCGCGCCTGAATCGCGCAGGTGATATTCCATTTCCTTCTGTTTGAACATCGCGCTTAGCGGCACGGCAATGCAGCCGCGCTTCCAGGCTCCGTAGACGGCCACGAGGAATTCGGGGTCGTTCTGCATCCATACGGCGACACGGTCGCCGGACGCGATTCCCCAGCGCGATAGTCTGGCGGCGAAGCGTTCGGCCCAGCCGTTCAACTCGCCAAAAGGAATGGTCCGGTCGAAGTGGTGGATGGCCGGAGCTTCCGGCATCGCGGCGGCTGTCTGTTCAAACTGGTCGATGAGGCTGCAGGCAGCCAGCGGGAGCTGGTGGGGAACGAAACTGTCGTAATGGCGCAGCCAGGGGAACTGCGTCAGTGGTTGAATACGAACTCCTTCGAGTTGACGATCGCCCACAGGGCATCCTCAAGGACTTCCTGGCGCGGGCCTTTGGCGATTCGTGTCAACAGGCGGTCCTTTTCACGGGCCGACGGGCGGCGCGAGAGCGTGGCCAGGAACATCTCCTCGAGCAACTGGCTGTCACTCATTCCGGCGGCGATCCACTGGTTTAGGCGCGAATCCGGTTGCGTGACCTTCTGCTGGAATTCGGGTCCATTGACCAGATGCAGCGCTTGCGAGACGGTGACGTTTTCCTCGCGGTCGCAGATGACCAGGCGCGAGGAGCGCTCGAAGACATCAAGGAACGCCGAGGGATACCGGTTGTCGGGAAGCTGGATGGCGCGCTTGGCTTCGAGCCAATCCTTGAAGGTGTCCGGGACGGCGGTCACCTGGGCGATCGCATCCATGTATACCTCGGCGATCATACGGCGCGGATAAGCACGCGAGTAGTACTTGAAGTCGAGCCGGTTGGTTTCGTTCGCCGCGCTGGAATGCTGGTAGGCACGGGATGCCATGATGAACCGGATCAGGTGCTTCTGGTCGAAGTTGTGATCCGCAAGCTCCTTGGCGAGCAGGTCGAGGAGAGCCGGGTGGGTGGCCGGGTTGGTCTCGCGGAAATCGTCGACCGGATGCACGACGCCGCGGCCCATCAGGTTGCGCCAAATGATGTTGGCCATCGTGCGCGCGAAGAACGGATTATCCTTGCGGGTGAGCCATCCGGCGAAGGGAACGCGGCGGTCCTCGCCGGGAGGCACCGAGATAATCCCTGCGCCGAGGTAGCGGGGCTCGGCGGCCTTCTTGGTCGCGGGATTGATGACGGCCTTGGTGGCGTCGATCCGCAGGTCGAACTCCTGAGGCGTCTTGGTGTGGAACTCGACCACCTGGGCGAACACCGCGGCGAGTGAGTAGAAATCGCTCTGGGACCACTTCTCGAACGGATGGTTGTGGCACTGCGCACACCCGATCCGGATCCCCATCATCACCTGCCCGGTTTGGATCGCGGTCTCGATAGGGGTCGAGATCTTGTCGTAGTTGCCCCAGTAGTTGGCGGCGCCGTTGGTGAAGTTCTGGCCCGAGGCGGTCAACAGCGTCCGGGCGAACTTGTCGAGCGGGCGGTTTACCAGGAACTCCTCCCGCAGCCAGCGGTAGTAGCTGCGGACTCCGCCGACGCGGTGGAAGCGGGAGTCTGAGCGGAGGCGGTCGGCCCACATCAGCGCCTGGAGATCCGCATACTCGGGGCGTTCGAGTAGGGCGTCCACCAGATCCCGTCGCTTGGTTGGGGACTGGTTGGCGACGAAGCCGCGGACATCCCCGGGTGAAGGCAACGTGCCGGTGAGGTCGAGCGATGCGCGGCGGATGAACTCCTCGTCGGTGGAGAGTCCCGAGGGGGTGATGTTCAACTGGCGAAGCTTGGCATAGACTTCACGGTCGACCGGATGGACGGCGGCAGGGGCTTTGGAGGCTGCGTAGGCGGTGGCGCCAAACACGGGCGCGGCGAATCTTCCGGCGTAACGCACCATGATTGCGGCGTCACCGGTGGCGCCTTGGGCGGTGGCGAGTCCACTGGGGGACACTTTCAGGACGGCGTCGTCGTTGCTCGAAAAGATCGACAGGGCCGTGACGTCTTCTTTCGAGCCGTCCGAGTACACCGCCGTGACCTTCATCTGCACGGTTCCGCCCTGCGCCTTGAGGACTTGATATCCGGGGGTGACGTCCAGCTTGTCGAGCGACGGAGCGTCCTTGGCGCCGAAGGGGGCGCCCGCCTCGATCCAGGCCTTGAGGATCTGGTAATGGCGGGAGTCCGGTTCGAAGCGGGGCCCGCCGCCGTGGGCCGTCTGCATGGTTGGCTTGCGCAGCAGGAGGCTCTCAGCGGGCTTTTCAAGGTTGACGCGCTTGGAGACGAGGACCTCGTAGTCCTTGTCCGGTTCCGATCCGTAGAGGGATAGCTTAAATCCGTTCTTTCCGACGGGTGAGCCGTGGCAGGCGCTCTGGTTGCATCCTCCGAAGGTCAATATGGGAGTGATGTGAGTTGAGAAATTCCACTTTTTTGGCGTCTCCGCGGTTTGGGCGGAGGCCAGCAGGCAGGGCGCGAGGAACACCGTCATTGACCGGAGCGTCATATCGTTGAGATCAGAATATTGCAGCCGCCCCCACCGCGTCAAATAGGACCATCACCGGCCTTCGTACTCAGGAATCTAAGGAAGGGTGCTAAGGGATCGCTGAGGTCTTCTCAGGGGTTTACTGGTAGGGACATCGTCCCGGTTGTGCAGCATCATGAGGCATGGGGCGCGCTATGAGGCTGCTCGAAAAAAGAAACAAAAACAAACGAGGATTCGTGTTGATGACGGCGGGGCTGAGCTTGGTCGCCCTGGCGGGAATCGCGGGACTCTCGATCGATCTCGGTAGATTTTACATCGCACGAAACGAACTGCAAACGTACTGCGACGCCGCCGCTCTCGCGGCTGCGATCGAAATCAATGGAACAACCGAGGGAATCACGGCGGCCAAGGCCGCGGCGGTGGGCTTGCCGAACAAATGGAACTTCGGCACGACGGAACTTTCGGGCACACAAGTCAAGGTTGAGTTCGCCGCCACGCCCACGTCGACGGCGTGGGTGGTCACGCCGGATGCGACGCAGGCAAAGACGTTCGTCAACGCACGTGTCACAGCGACGGTGCCACTGAAGCTCTACCTGCTGCCCACGGTCAATACGGGGAGCTCCGCCTACGTGCAAGCGGACGCGGTAGCGGGGCGGCTGACGTCGAACTCGGTCGTACCCGGGAACTTGCTTCCGTTCTCACCGATCGCGCCGACCCCAACGGACACCGCCAACTTCGGGTTCGTGAAGGGCGTGTCGTACACGCTTCGTTGGTCCTCCAACGTCGGCAACAGCGGCCCGGCTCCAAATGGAAGCATGTGCGCCGGGGATCTGGCGCTGGGGCATGGCTCAGGGTCCACGCTGGAGCGGGTCCGCAACGGGCCGTCGGCGACGCGTGGCTATTGGGGGACCCAGAGCGGCAACGAGCTTGACAACAGGATTGAGAACGGTTATCAATCGACGGTTGCGGTTGGCGACCTGATCGAAATGGTGACCGGGTCCAAGAATGGCCGGAAGAACGCGATGGAGGCGAGGGTCCAGTCGGACACCGACCACACGAACGTCCTTTTCACCTCGTATGAGAACAACCGGGTGAACAACATTCGGGTCGGCAATGGGCGGCGGATCATTGTCGTGCCCATCAATTCCGGAGAGCCTGGATCCAGCACCAATGGGGGTGGCAACGGCAATGGGAACGGGAATGGGAACAACAGCACCAACAACAACGGGAACGGCAACGGTGGTGGTGGCGGAGGAGGTGGTAACGGCGGCGGGAACGGCAACGGCGGTGGTCCGGAGTGGCGTCCCGTGATTGGATTCGCGGCGTTCTTCATGAACAACCTGAGCTACGACGACACCGCGGGGAACGAGCCGTTTTGCGCGGAGTACCTCGGGGCCTACGTGCAGGGAGCCAACTCCCACTCGGGTGGTGGCAATGCCACCGTATCAAAAGTGAGGTTAGTGAGATGGGTACAAAATTGAGTGTGCGCAAAAGGCGCCAAGGGAACGCGATAATCGAGTTCGCGCTGATGGCGAGTGCGATGGTCCCGCTACTGACGGGCGTGACGCAGTTCGGGCATACGTTTTTCATGTATAACCAGCTCGTCTCCGCGGTGAAGGCGGGTTCACGGTATGCATCGGTGCGGGAATACGGCGGAACCACATCGACAGTTCCGACCGAGTTTGCAACCGAAGTGAAGAACATGGTTGTCTACGGGAAAGAAGATCCGGTCACCACTGGAGTCTCTCCGGACCAGCCGGTGGTCAAGGGACTCTCGGTGAACAACATTTCGGTCAGTGTCACGATGAACGGGACCACTCCCAAGACCGTGACGGTCAACGTGGTCAACTTCACGATCGGCAGCATATTCAAGAAATTCACGTTCAATGGAAAGCCCGCCGCGACCTATCCGTTCAATGGCAGCTAGTCCAACCGGAGAGGACAAATGAGATTCAATCGCAAGCGGCGGAAGGGAAACACCCTCGTCGAGAGCGCGTTCATCCTGACGACCTTTATCGCCGTTACCGTGGGTGTGCTGGATATCGGCCAGGTGATGTACGCCCACCAGGGCTTGGTGGAGCGGGCCCGGGCTGCCGCATCATGGGCGGGCAGCCGCCCGTTCAACGCGACCAATATCCGGAATGTCACTGTGTATAACACGTCGAGTCCCACCAACAGCTCCAAGGCGATATACAACGGGTTGACCCTGGCGATGGTCTCGGCGACGCTCGAGGATTCGGGTACGCCTGAGGCGCGTGTGGTCGTCAAGATCAGCAACTATCCGTTCACGTTTTACTCGCCGTGGATCACGGCAATGTACACGGCGCGTACGATCACGGCGGTGGCGACTCATGAGGCGAGTTTGCCGTAGGGACCGCCTGCTCGCGCCCGCGGCCCGGAACGCCGCGGCTCAGGAGATTCCGAAGTCGGTCCGCAGCTCGGCGATCGTTGCTCCCGCGCCGCCCTCGTGTTGGTCGGCGGCCCGGAACTTGGCGACGAGGGGATGGTTCTTCAGCAGGCCGGCTACCGCGCGTTTGAGCACGCCCATCCCGTGGCCGTGCACGATCCGGACGCGCTCAACTGAGGCAAGGGCCGCGCTGTCCAGGAATTTATCCAACTCGGCGACCGCCTCTTCGGCGCGGCGGCCGATGAGGTTGATCTCCCGGACCTGCGTGACATGATCCGCGCGCGGAGCCGTCCGCAGTGAGACTCCGGCCGGGAGCTTGGCTGGCGGCGCCGTGTCGGCAGGGAGCACCTCGACGACGTCCTCACGCGATACCTGGAGTTTCAGGAAACCGGCCTCCACTTCGATTACGTTGGCGTTGATCAATTTGCGGACCCGCGCCGGGTCCCGCACGCCACGCAGCCGGACGCGCGCCCCTTCGGTAATCGCCGAAGGATCCACGGCCTGCTCCCCCGGCCCGGACTTAGAGGTCGCCGCGTCAACTTCGTCGCGGAATTCGCGATTGGCCTGTGACACCTGGCGGCGCATCGACTCGAAAGCCTTCCGGTGCTCGGTAGCCTTCTGCATCATCTCGTCCACCTGCTTGGAGCGCTTTTCGAATTCCGCCAGAAGGTAGTCCGACCGGCGTTCGAGTTCCTTGAGGCGGGCGTGCTCGCGCTTTTCGAAGTCCTCGATCATCTTCTTGGCGTTGACCTCGACTTCCTCGGCCCGGGCGATGACTTCGGCTTCGCGGGCGGAGAGTTTCGTCAACCGTTGCTCCAGGGCTTCAATGAAGCCCGCAATCTGGCGTTGTCCCTCGGTCAGCGAGGATCGCGCGAAATCGATGATCGAATCGGCGAGTCCAAGGCGTTGTGCGATGTCGAGCCCGGCGGAGGCACCCGGGGCGCCTACCCGCAATTCGTAGGTCGGGCTGAGCGTCTCGCGGTCGAAGCTCATCGCTGCGCTCAGCACGCCGTCGACGGTGGCGCCGTAGACTTTGGGAGCGAGGAGGTGTGTGGACGCGATGGTGTAGGATCCGCGTTGGCGGACGTGATCGAGAATCGCCACCGCAAGCGCTCCGCCCTCGTCCGGATCGGTCGCCCGGCCGAGTTCATCGAGCAGAACAAGCGACGTTTGCCCGGCGGCGGTCAGGATCTCGCGGATCCGCGCCACGTGCGCTGAGAACGAGCTGAGGCTCTGCTCGATCGACTGATTGTCGCCGACATCGGCGAGGACTTCGTCGAAAAGGGGCAGAGTGGCTTCGTCGGCTGGAACCGGAAGTCCGGACTGCGCCATGAGAGCCAGTAGTCCCACGGTCTTGAGGGCGACGGTCTTGCCGCCGGTATTGGGACCGCTGATCAGGAGGATCCGCGTGCCGCCTTCGAGCGTGACCGACATGGGGACCACGGGCTTACGTCCGGATCTGCGGACGACATCAATGAGCAGCGGATGCCGGGCGTTGACCAGCGAAAGCCGGCCGCTGAAGACGGGGATCGTGCATCCAAAGTCGGAGCTGAACTGGGCTTTGGCGAACAGCATCTCAAGGGCTGCCAGCTCCTCGACGGTGGACTGGATGTCTCCCGAGGCGGCCTGAAGCTTTCCGGTCATCTCCGCGAGGATGCGGTACACTTCACGCCGTTCCTGTTCGCGCAGCCGGACGAGGTCGTTGTTGAGCTCCACCGTGTCGATGGGCTCGATGAACAGGGTGTGCCCGGTTCCCGACGCGGCGTGAATAATGCCGTCGACCCTGCGCTTCTGGCCGGAGACGACTGGAAGCACGAAGCGCTCATTGCGGATGGCAATGAACTCTTCCTGGAGAATGCCATCCTCACGGTGGCGCTTGATGAACCTTTCCAGCGATTCCTGAATGAGGCGCTGTTGGCGGTCCATGTCGCGGCGGATCCGGGTGAGCGCAACCGAGGCGTTGTCGGCGATGGAGCCGTCAGGCTCGATCTTGCCGACGAGTTCCTTGAGCAGCGGACGGAATTCACCGATTCGCGCGGCGCGGGCGGCGAGCCGTTTGAATCGCGATCCGGCGGCAACGAGCACGGCGCGGATGTCGCAGGCCCGGTCGAGCAACTGAATCACCTCGCGGATTTCCAGTGCCTCGAGCGTAATGCCGCCGATGGCGAGCTTGGCGGCGAGCGGAACGGGGTCGGGGAGACCATCGAACCGGATCCGGATGGCGGCTCCGCGGGCGGCGGGCTGGGGCTGGGAGGCCGTCTGCAGATATCTGACCGCTTCGCCAGTCTCTTCGAGCGTGGTGTTGATCTGCTTGAGGCTGGTCGAAGGGCGCAACAGGTCCACCTCGGCGTGTCCCGCAGGGCTCGAGACGTACCTGTGCAGGAGCTCCTTGAGCGCGCCGAATTCGAGCAGGTCGTGCGAGGTGTGGGTCATTTGCTCTTGAGGTAGAGGTCTTTGCGGTCGAAGGCACGCTCAATGACGGGCAGGGTTCCATCGGTCAGGCGAAGCGTGGCGAGGTCCTGCCGGCGGAACCACGCGGCGCGCGAGGCGTCGTCGGAGGGAGCCAGTTCGCCGCCGGTGACTTTGCAGAGATAGTCGATCAGGACGTAGTGGTATTCGGCCTTGCCGTGCTTGTCGCGCATGATGCGCTCGAAAATCTCGAACACGGCGAGGGGCTTGATTTCGAGTCCGGTCTCCTCGCGGACTTCGCGGCGGACAGCGTCTTCCAACTTCTCACCCGTTTCGAGGACGCCGCCCGGGAGTGACCAGTATCCCTTCAGCGGCTCCTTGCCCCGCTCGACCAGGAGGATCTTACCGCGTTGGAAGATGAGTGCGCCTACGCCAGGAACTGGGCGGTCCGGGTAGCGGCGGGAGTCTTTGCGGCTAATACTGCACCGATCCTTTAACGTCCAGGCGGACGCGGTAGACCGAGGTGAGCGCGGTCACGTAGAGTGTCTGGAAGTCAGCGTCGCCAAACGCGCAATTCCGGGGTGTCTCGGCGAATTCGATCGTGTGGACGAGCTTACCCGCGGGCGAATAGATGGGCAGCTTGTTCGCCGTCACGTAGATGTTGCCTTTTTCGTCCACCTTGATGCCGTCGGGCGGCCCGTCGATTCCCGACACGAGCTTGCGTTCATTCGACGCCGTGCCCTTGCCGTCGAGGTCATAGGCGTAGAGCGCGCGATCGTCTGAGTTGGCGACGTAGAGGACGCGGCCGTTGGGAGAAAGCGCGACTCCGTTGGGGCGTCCCGCGGGCTTCGAGATCAACTCCATTTCGCCTTTCGGAGAAATGTGATAGATGCCGTAGAAGTCGAGTTCGCGGCCGTTGGCCTGTTCTCCGAAAGCGGGGTCTGTGAAATAGACGTGTCCATCGCGGCGTACGACGATGTCGTTGGGAGCGTTCAATCGCTTGCCTTCCCATTTTTCCGCGATCACCTCGACCGTGCCTTTCTTGTCGGTTCGCGTGACCCGGCGTGACTGGCTCTCGCAGGTGTACAGGTTTCCTTTGGCGTCGTAGGTGTTGCCGTTGGCCTTGTTGGACGGGCCGCGGAACACGCCCGGTTTTTGCCCGGGGACCACCTTGTAGATCTTGCTCTCCGGCGGATCGCTGAACAGCAGGAATCCATCGCGGGCCCACACGGGACCTTCGGTGAACGTGTAGCCGCCGGTGAACTTCTCCACCTTGATGTCGGTGAACGTTTGAGCCGGACACAGCCCGGCGGCCAGAATCAGGATGGCAGTGCGCATCTCTCTCCAGTTTAGGCTGATAAAATCAACGCTGGAAGCCAATTTTGGCCGGTGCTGGGCCTGGTCTTCAAAACCAGTGTGCGGTACTACGTATCGCAGGTGGGTTCGACTCCCACTGGCTTCCGCCATCGCGCTCTTATGCCCTATTCGCGCCGGTCTCTCCTTGCCTCAGGTCTGGCTCCGTACTTCGCTTCCGCCCAGCCCCGCCGGAAGTACAAGACGGCCACCGTTGGAACCGGGTGGTGGGGCATGAACATCACGCGCGAAGCAATGCGGTCCGGCGAGTGCCAATTGGCGGCGGTGTGCGATGTGGACGGCAGCCAGATCCGGCCGGCGGCAGCGGAGATCGAGAAGCTGTCCGGAGACAAGCCCCGGCAATATCGCGACTACCGCGAGATGCTGGCCAAAGAGAAACCGGAGATTTGCATCGTCGCGACGCCCGACCATTGGCATCCGCTGGTCATGATCGAAGCGGTGCATCACGGGGCGCACGTATATGTCGAGAAGCCAATCAGCCACACGATTCTCGAAGGGCGCGCGATGGTGAATGCGGCACGGGACGCCGCACGGGTGGTTCAGGTGGGTACGCACCGCCGCGTGTCGCCGCACAATATCTCGGGGATGGAGTTTCTGCGAGCGGGGAAAGCCGGGAAGATGGGGATGGTCCGGGCGTTCGTCCACAACGCGAGCGGGCCTGGGGCGAAGACACCGGATTCGGATCCTCCTCCGGATCTCGACTGGGATTTCTGGCTTGGCCCGGCGCCGAAGCGAGGCTATAACAAGAGCATCCATCCGCGCGGATTCCGCCAGCACCTGGACTACGCCAACGGGACGATCGGAGACTGGGGAATCCACTGGTTCGACCAGATCCTGTGGTGGACCCACGAAAAGTGGCCGAGGCGGGTGTTTTCGACAGCCGCCCGCCATATCAAGCAGGACAGCGCGACGGCGCCCGATACCCAGATTGCAACGTTTGAGTTCGAGGGGTTCACCGCGACTTGGGAGCATCGCCAGTATGCGGGGAACGAGAGCGAGAAGCATCCGCTGGGTTGCTACTTCTACGGAACCGAAGGCGTGTTCCATATGGGGTGGCGCGACGGCTGGACCTTTTATCCACACAACAAGAAGAATCCGCCCATCCATGCCGAGCCGAAGCTGAACGACCCGGATTCGCAGAATATCCGCGAGCTGTTTGCCAATTTCCTCGATTGCATCAAGTCCGGCCACAGGGCGGTGTGTGATATCGAGACCGGGCACAGGTCCACGGTGATGAGCCTGCTCGCGATGGTGAGCTTGAAAGCGGGCCGTAGCGTTGTTTGGGACGGCCTCCGGGAGCGGATTGTTGGCGACAGCGCAGCGGACAAGCTCCTCAGCCGCCCTTACCGTGCGCCGTGGAAGTATCCGAAAGTCTGAAGCTCTACGCTGCCGCGCCGTGCTGATTTTCGCTCGCGAACAGCATCGCGTGGACCTTGCCCGCAACGAGTGCGCCCGCGATCGGCGCGACCCAAAATGCCCACAGTTGCGCGATCGCCCAGCCGCCGACGAACACAGCCGGGCCCGTGCTGCGCGCCGGGTTGACGGACAGGTTGGTCACGGGGATTCCGATGAGGTGGATGAGAGTGAATCCGAGTCCGATGGCGATGGGTGCGAATCCGGCGGGCGCGCGCTTGTCAGTGGCGCCCAGGATGATCAGCAGGAACATGAAGGTGAGCACGAACTCGGCGGTGAGGCAGGCGGTGAGACTGTAGCCGCCGGGTGAATTGGATTCGAACCCGTTGGCTGCGAAGCCGGCCAGCACGAATCCGGACTTGCCGGACGCGATGACGTACAGGATGCCCGCGCCAGCGATTGCTCCCGCGACTTGCGCCGCGACGTATCCCAGCAGTTCAGACGCGCTGAATCTGCCCGCCGCCATCAGTCCGATTGAAACGGCAGGATTCAAATGGCAGCCAGAAATGTGTCCGATCGCATAGGCCATCGTCAACACCGTGAGGCCGAATGCGAACGAAACGCCCAACAGACCGATACCGACGTTTAGGTACGCGGTGGCCAGGACCGCGCTGCCACAACCTCCAAACACCAGCCATGCGGTTCCGATGAACTCGGCAACCAGTTTGTTCATGGGATGCTCCTTTCGCTCAAAGAGTATGGAGCGGACCACGGCGGTACCAAGACTCAACGCTCGATTTTCCCGAACATTTCTCCGCCGGAGCCTTTATCATTACTCCAGGTGCCCGCGTACTGTCCCCTGTAGAACAGTACGCGCGCGGTGAATTTGCCACGGCCCGGCAATCCGACGTCGGTAAGGGTGATGACGGGTGTGTCGCCGGCCCACAGTACTGTGACCGGCACAGGCACGGTGTAATCGTTCTCACCGTATTGAATCCGTGCGTTGATGATCCAGGTGTCGCCTGCCAGCCGGCTGACCTTGCCGACTGTGTAGCGCTCCTGACGAAGCTGGTCGGATTTGAACGAGCTGAACCGCCCCACGAGAGTCGCTCCGGAAAGCATTTTCTCGAACTCCGATTCCAGCCGCGCCTGTTCGGAAGCCGAATCCCGGCGTGAACAGGAGGAGGCCGTTAAGAGGAAAAGAACCAGCGCAATGGGCCGCATCGCCTGACAGCATACCGCAGCGAGGACTACCGGGCGGCGGAGGGATCCAGGTCGCGCATCAATTGGACCAGCAGCAGCAGGATCCGGCGCAGTCCAGTTTCGCGGCCCTCGGCGCGGAACCATTCGTTCACGGTGTGGGCTCCGCCCCCCTGGCCTCCCGCGCCGATCGACATGGCGGGGAGCCCCAGTGAGAGCGGAATGTTGGCGTCGGTGGAGGCGCAGTCGATGTGGGCGCGGATTCCGAGGTGCGAGTCCACGGCGCGGATGTGCCGGACGATGCGGGCGTCCTCGGCTACCTGTCCACCGGGACGGGATCCGATCTCGCGCACCTTGGCGGACACTCGTCCGGCGGTGGACCGGTCATTCTCGATCTCGATGGCACGCTCAAGGGACGCGGTCAACCAGGCCGCCATCTCGTCGATGCGGGACGGACTCTCCGACCGCAGGTCCACTTTGGCGCGCGCGGAGGCGGGGATCGAGTTGACGCTGGTTCCCCCCTCGATCAGTCCGAAGTTGAACGTGGTCCGGGGGCCGGAGGAGACCGGCTGTTCGGCAAAGAACGTGATTGCGCGGCTGATGGCGTGGACCGGATTCCCGACGCCCCAGTCGCTCCAGGAGTGTCCCCCTGGCCCTGAACAGGTGATTTCGAATCTGCGGCTGGCCAGTGCCCGGCAGGTGATGTGATCGGTTGCGGGGCCATCGAGAACAACGAATGACGCGATCCGCGAGCCCATTCCGGACTGCCGGCACAGGAAGCGCATTCCGCTCAGGTTACCTTCTCCTTCTTCGCCGACATTGGCGACCAGCAGCAGCGGCAGGGCGGAATCCCGGAGCGTCCGGTTGCCGCGGAGCGCGCCCGCAACCGCAAGCAGCGCGGCGAGTCCGGCGCCGTTGTCCGCCACTCCGGGCCCGGTGACTTCGCCATCGCGGCCGATGCGGATGTCGTCTGGGGAGCGGGGCTCGAGCACGGTGTCCAGGTGGGCTGTGAGTGCGACCATCTGGCCGCCGTGGTCACCGTTGACATGGGCGAGCACGTTTCCTGCCCGGTCCACCCTGGCGTCGCATCCAAGCGAGCGGAACTGGGCCACCATCCACTCAGCGCGACGCTGTTCCTGGAAGGTGGGGGCCGGAATCCGGCACAATTCGAGGTGTTTCTCGTTGATCCACCGGCGCTCGGCGGCAAACCACTGGCAGGCCTCAATCAAGGCGGGCTCAGCGGCGGTTTGGGCGATCGTGCGGGCCTGAATCAGGTCAGGCCGGGCGGCGGTGACGGCTCCCACGGCAGACTTCCAGTCTATCAGCGTGGCCCGCTCAGTGTGCGAACCGGAGACATCCTTGACAAGTGTGCCGGTGGGCGGTTGACACAAACGAAGGGTAACCGGGGGACAGCGGTTAAGCTGGGGGATGCCCTGGCGAGAGGTGAGCCGCATGGACAGCAAGGTCGAGTTTATCGAAGATTGGCAGGCAAACGACCTGTCATTTTCAGAATTGTGCCGGAAACACGGGATATCGAGGCAGACCGGGTATACGCTGGTGGACCGGTTCCGTGTGGAGGGCTGGGATGGCCTGCAAGAGCGGAGCCGTGCCCCCCACCACAGTCCGGCCGCCATGGAGGAGGGCACGCGTGAGGAGTTGATCGAACTGCGGATGCAGCA
>Ga0194132_10004443_pt1 | contig 23805 bp, 14 predicted proteins | sample TA2KigOf80mmetaG_FD_148612 | JGI IMG/M metagenome (GOLD analysis project Ga0194132, IMG submission 148612) | Freshwater microbial communities from Lake Tanganyika, Tanzania - TA2015054 Kigoma Offshore 80m | ecosystem: Environmental > Aquatic > Freshwater > Lake | place: Tanzania: Lake... | reverse complement strand
GAAACCAACCGTCGCGTCGTGCGTGCCATGGCCGAACTCCTTTCGGCACAATTGCAGCTGAATTCGTCGGTTATGTCAAGACGAGGTTGTGAAATAGTCTCTAGCGACGCGTCGAAGTGTTGATTGACGATTTGACTGTCGAGAATCTGCCTCCAGCGCAATCCGTGAAAACGTGACCTCCCGATAGGTGTTCATCCATGGCTATCGTCAGTTGTCCGGAATGCTCAAAGAAGTCCAAAGTCGCCGACGACAAGCTCGGCAAAAAGGTCAAAGGCGTGTGCGGCCACATCTTCGTGGCGAGCGCCCAAGCCGCGCCGCCCAAGGCCGCAGCGCCGGCGTCGGACGACAGGGTCATCGTCGCTTGCACGAGTTGCATGTCGAAGCTGAAGATTCCGTCGGCCTCGGTGGGCAAGAAGTTGCGTTGCTTGAAATGTCAGGGCGTATTCGTCGCAACGGTCAGCGGCGCCCCGGCAGCAGCGCCCAAGCCGGCGCCGAAACCCGCGCCGCCTCCGCCTGAACCCGCAGAAGATGACGACGAGGTCGGGTTGCCCAAGAAGTCGAAGAATGCCGTCACCGATGACGACATGGACGACCTGCTCTCGTTCGCCGAGAAGGACAAAGAAAAAGAAGAGAAGTCCAGCGACGTCGATCTTTTCGGCGATGACGATGACAAACCGAAGCCCAAGGGCAAGAAAGGCGAGGAGGATGACGACGATCTGCCGGCGCCCAAAGGCAAGAAGAAAGCGGATGAGGACGACGACGATCTTCCCAAGCCGAAAGGAAAAAAGAAAGTCGAGGACGACGACGAAGATGAGGATGAAACGCCCAGAGGTAAGAAAGCAGCCAAGCCGCCAGCCGAGGATGCGGCGCCACCCGTTTACCCGAGCCGCATGGGAATCAATCTGCTGGTTGCGTTCCTGTTGTTGGGCTTCCTGACGTTCTTCGGGTTGATTTACTCGCGTGTCGTGGTGCTGCCGCTGCCGAAATACACCGAGGACAAACCGAGGCAACCTCGCGGCGACGATGACTTTGGCCTGATTGAAGGCAAATGGCTCGTGGAATCCGCGGAACGCGAAGGCAAGAGTGTCGATTCATACAAGGGCAAGGAGGTCGTGTTCGAAGAAGAGAAGGTCACGATCGACTTCTTCACTCCGCCCCTCAAAGCCGGCGCCGTCACTCTCAAGCCCGGACAACCGGGCGTGATCGAAATCGTGGCCGAGAAGGTCACGTTCCCAGGGGTCTATAAGGTCGCCGATAACAAGTTGCACCTGTGCATCAACAATGCCAAAAAGGTCGAAGGCAAAGAAGAATACGAGCAGCCCAAGGACTTCAAGTCGGACCAGGGGCTCTTGCTGGTCCTGGCCAAGGTCGAGAAAAAGGCCGAGGACAACAAGGAGGCGAATGCCAAGGTCCAGCTCAAAGTTCTCGAGACCGCTTGTGACGCATTCAAGCTGCAACACGGCGACTATCCGGACAGCCTATCAGTATTGACTCAGAAGGATGTCGGCGGCAAAGTCTACCTGGAAAAAGCAGACGCGCTGAAGGATCCGTGGGACAAGGATTACATGTACGACAAGGGGGGACCCAAAAATAACGGCATGAGGCCCGATATCTGGACCAAGACACCGGAAGGAAAAGCGATCGGGAACTGGAAGGAGCAGGATGCGAAGAAAAACAATGACGCGGCGGCCGATCTGCTGAATGGAGTCTGGATCGTGGAATCAGCTCTGTACAGAGGCAAACCTGATCCCTCGGCGAAGGGTAACGGATTTACGATCAAGGGCGGGAAAATTCATGGAATTGCCCCCGTGCCAATACCATTTACGTTCGATGTCACTACGGATCCGCATTCGATCGACTTAACTTTCGAGACCGGCCCTAAAGGGGCGCGTCAACTTCTCGCGATTTTCAAATTGGACGGTGGAAAGCTCTGGCTCGCTATGTCGCCCGATCCGAAGAGCCCTAGGCCCACAAAATTCGATCCTGACGCGTACAGCATTTCTGTTTTGCGCCGTGCCGCAAAGGGCGAGTTTCCGTTTTCCCTGATGGAGAACGTAATCAATCTCAGAAACATTGGGATTGCGATCCACGCCTTCTACGATTCGACCAAACGCCTGCCCGCCGCCGGATTTGGCATGGGCGCGCCCGACAAGCCGTTGCTGAGTTGGCGCGTCGCCATTTTGCCGTACATCGAGCAAGACCGATTGTACAAGGAGTTCGATCTCACCAAACCGTGGGATGATCCGCACAACATGAAGCTCATCGCCAAGATGCCCAAGATCTATATGATCCCCGGCGTCGACGCGAAGGAAGGCATGACGCATTACCGCACTCTGGTCGGCCCCGGCACGCTGCTCGATCCGATCAAGGGCGGCCCGAGGGGCTTCTCGCCGCGGTACATGCTCGCCAACATTCCGGACGGGTTGTCGAACGTCATCATGGTCGTCGAAGCGGCCGAGCCGACGATCTGGACGAAGCCGGACGATTTGCCTTACGATCCGAAGGCTCCCTTGCCGAAGTTCGGCGTCGCGCCTTCGGGCTTCAACGTTCTCTTCGGCGACGGCCGCGTCCAGTTCGTTAGTCCGAACGTTCCCGAGGCGGTGCTGCGGCCGTATCTGACCGGCGACAACGGCATGACGCGTCACCCACTTGACGGCACCAAGCCCAAGGACAAAAAGGACGACGGAAAAAATGGCGGCCCGAAGGATGAAAAAAAGGACGACGGAAAAAAGGACGAGGCAAAGCGCCAAGTATCCAGCGCCAAATTCCTCGATCTATCGGGCGACAAGATTTGGACTGCGGCGGCTCGACACCGCTTTCTTTCTTTGCTGGCACATGACGCCAGCCAGTGGGCGCGGAAGTAATCCAACTCGAGCTTGCTGGAACGAGGGCAGGAAGAAATCGGCGCCTGAGCCGCCCCCACTCCAGAGCTACGGCTCGTCATCTTCGTCATCGGTCCCGATGCCCTTCTGCGGCCGATGAATGTCCGTTAAGCCATATTCCGTCAGCTTCTTGCGCACGGTCGCCCGGTTCAGGCCGAGCCATTGGGCGGCAACTAGGCGATTGCCCTGCAAACGCCGCATTAACTCTTCCAATAACGGCGGTTCGATCGCTCGGAGCAGTTCTTCGTACAGGTTCTCCGGCGTCCCCGGCGCGTCGATCCGTTCGTACAGCCATTTAAGAACTGCAGCAGCGAGTTGTTCTTTCGTGCTATTTGCCGTCAAGATGCTTGACGCAGCCGGGAAATGCTCAGGCAAGAGCGGGCCGCCCCGCGCCAAGATGACGGCGTGTTCCAGCGCGTTGCGAAGCTCACGCACATTGCCGAGCCACGGTTGCTGCGTCAAATACTGAGCCGTCGCGGGCAACAGGGGCAGAACCTTCGGATCGAATCGGCGCAGAAAGTGCTCCGCCAGCGGCACGATGTCGTCACGCCGCTCGCGCAAGGGCGGCAGGTGAATCTGAAACACGTTCAAGCGGAAGAACAGATCGTGACGAAACGTCCCTTCAGCGATTTTGCGTTCCAGGTCCTGATGAGTCGCGGCAAGGATGCGGATGTTGAGCGGGCTCGGCTGATTGCTGCCGACCGGCGTCACCTCGGCGTGCTCCAAAACGCGCAACAGCTTCACCTGCACCGCCATGGGAATGTCCGCGAGCTCATCCAAGAAAACGGTCCCGCCGTCGGCGAGCGCCAGCAGGCCCGGTTTCGCCTGAGCCGCCCCGGTAAACGCCCCTTTGACGTGACCGAACAACTCGCTCTCGACGAGATTCGGATTGAGCGCGGCAACGTGCACGGGCAGAAACGGGCGATCGCGCCGCGTCGAGTAGCGGTGCACGGCACGGGCGACGAGTTCCTTGCCGGTGCCGCTTTCGCCGGTGATGAGCACGCAGGCGTCGCGCGGCGCCACCAGGGCGATGCGTTTGAACACTGTCTGCATCGCCGGGCTCGTGCCGACCATGTCGTCCGACGTTCCCGCTTCGGGAGGCAGTTCGTCCGGTTGCGCCGTCGATAGAGTTCGGCGCTTGAGCGCTCGTGCCACCGTGTCCAGCGCCTGATCGAGATTGAAGGGTTTGGCAAGATAATCGAACGCGCCGCCTTCGACCGCTCGCACGGCCGTCGAGAGGTTGCCGAACGCCGTAATGACGATGATCGGCGCGTCATTCGTCATGTCACGCATTTGTGCCAGCGCCGATAATCCATCGGCGCCTGGAAGGCGCACGTCCAGAATGATGACATCGGGCGTCCGCTCGGGAATGATGCGAAACGCATCCTCCGCCGACGACGCCACCGCGGCCGAATGCCCGGCCTTGGTCAGCGCCTTTTGCAAAGCCCAGCAAACGGCTTCTTCGTCATCGACGATGAGGATGTGGCTCATGATGCGTTCATCTTATCAACCGTCTTCGTTTAGCGTTCGCTTGGCGCCGTGCGGGCGCTAAACCAGAATGGGCAACTCGATGCGGAAGCAGGTGGCGCCGGATTGACGCGTGAAACGGATCGAGCCATGATGCGCTTCGGCGACTTGGCGAGCGACTGCCAGGCCCAGGCCGACGCCCTCGCGCTTGCCGGTGACAAATGGCTCGAACAGCCGCTCGGCGATGTCGGGGGATGGGCCGGGCCCGGAATCGCGGACCTCGATGTAGGCGACTCCTCCGGCCGCAGACGCTCCTGGCGCGCCACGTTCGTCGAAGCCCCAGCGCACTTCGACCCACCCATTGGGTCCCGCGGCTTCGATCGCATTGGTGATCACGTTCAAGAACACTTGACCGAGTTGGGCCGGGTCGCTTTGGACATTGACGGCATCGGGCGGCGCAACGATGCGGAGATCGATGTGCGCATGTCGGCATTGCGGGCCGACCAGATCGATCGTGTCGCGAAGAATTTTCGTAAGGTCGCAGGGCTGAAGCTGCAGCTCCATCGCCTTTCCGAGGTCGAGAAAGCGTTTGAGGTGCATCTCGACGAGCTGGAGTTGCCTGAGAGCCACATCGAGCGCTTCGCCTTCGTGCGGCGCGGGACAATCCTGGGCGTGCACTTGTACGGCCAGGCGAGCGCCGGCGACGCCGTTGCGCAGCTGATGCGCCAGCCCTCCGCTGACCTGGCCCAAGAGCCGAAGGCGCTCGGTTTGGCGAATGGTCTCCTGGAACTCTGCGAGGCGATGGGCCATCTCGTTGATCGATTGCGCTAGATCGCGCAACTCGTCGTTGCGGTCGGGCAACGGCATCGGGCTGAAGTCCCCCTCCGCGATCAGCCTTGTGCGCCGTTCCATGTCCTCGATGCGTCCAGTCAGGCCTTGAGCGATGAGCACGCTGAGAACGATGGACACGAGGCTGCCGATGACGCCGACCAAGAGGGCCGGTTGCAGCGCCTGCCAGGCGGTGTCGCGCCACAGCGACTCGGGATAGAAGATGTAGAGGATCGATCCGCGCCGCGCCCCGTGCGTGAGCGGCATACCGCCACAGAGATACGAGTTATTGCCGATGCTCACAGGCTTGTCGAAATGCTGCGTCGGCGCATCACTGGGCAGTGGCAGGTCGTCTGGCGCCGTCGCCAGCGTCCCGATCAAGTTCCCGTCGTCGTCGCGCAGGGGCCGACGCTCGGCATCGCAGAGAAGAAACTCGGCGCCGGAGATTTCCTTCATCACGGGTAAATGCGCGTCCGGCGGGATGCGCAAGGTCCGGATCGTGTCGGCAATCCGATCGATCTGCTTCTCGATCTGCCGGCGGGCGTGCTGACCGGACGCCCAGGCGCTCCAGGAGCTGGCGCCGACCAGGCCCAGCATGAGCGCCAAAAGCGGAAGCATGACTTGATAGCGGATGCTGAATTTCATGTTGGCACGCGAACCCAGGCACGATTGCGCTGGCTCTTGAGGATGGCTTCGCACAAGGCGATCTCGCGGTGGCCGTCGGCGAACGTCGGGAACGGCCGCGGCGCGTTGAAATCGCCGGCGTCGATGTAGCCGTAGATCGTCTGAAACAACTGCTTAAAAGTGTCGGGAAAACCTTCGTTATGCCCGCCCGGATAGCTGGTATGGGCGCGGGCAGCCGGGTGTAGCAGCGCGGGATCGCGCAGCAAGACCTCGTTGGGCCGATCGCGCTCGCCGATCCAAAGTTCGTCGGGCCGTTCGCTGTTCCACGCTAAGGACGCCGCCGAGCCGGCGATCTCGAAGCGCAGGGCGTTCTTGCGGCCCGCGCAGACTTGCGACACCGTGAACGCGCCGCGCATGTCATGATCGAAATGCAGGAGCACCGAGCCATAGTCCTCGGTAGTGATCGGCGCCTCGATGCGTTCGGCGGCGGCACGAGTGGAAAACGTCTCGATCGATCCTGTGGGCCGCCGCCGCACGGGCCAAACCGTCTTGAGGTCGGCACACACCTCGGTGACGGCAAGCCCCGTGATCGATTGGATCAGATCAAGCCAATGCGTTCCGATGTCGGCGATGGCGCGCAACGCTCCGCCGTCCTCGGCCAGCACGCGCCAGTTGAAATCGGTGTCGTACATCAGCCAGTCTTGCAGGTACGAGCCGGTGACGTGGCGGATTTCGCCGAGCCGGCCTGATGCGATCCACTCGCGCACCTCCAGGCACAACGGATAATAGCGCACATTGTAACACACCGCCGCGACCAGCGCTTTTTCCGACGCGAGCGCCACCAGCCGCGACGATTCATCCGTGTTCATGGCCAGCGGCTTTTCACAAATGACGTGCTTGCCCGCCTGGAGCGCGGCCAGGCACTGCTCGAAATGAAGACGATTCGGACTCGCCAAATGAACGGCGCCGACATTCGCATCGGCCAACAGCTCGGCACAGTTTTCGTAGGCCCGCTCGATGCTCAAGGAAGCGGCGAAACGCCGGCTCTTTTCCGGAGTCGATCCGAGAACGCCCACGACCGGCCGCCCCAATCGCCGCAGCGCCTCGATGTGGACCGGAGCAATGAAACCCGTCCCAACCACCGCAGAACCAATCCGGGGCATGTGTTTTTCCCTTGACAACCGGCCTGAGCATTCCGAACAGCGACTCACCCTGTAGCCTAGTGTAAATGCCTCCACCCTGGAAGCAATGCATGGCGCATCGATCGTAACCATCGCGGTCCGCGTGAGGAATTGTTAGCACCGAGAGGGTGTGATTTCTTGTCGCGCCAGGCATTCTGGCCTGGCTGCGAATCTATTTTTCCTGCCCCTCTTGCAGCCTGAATCCAGGCGCTTCGAAAACCCTAGCAACGGTTGCCGTGCCGTTTAGTGGGTGATTTTTCACCGCGAGAATTGATCACGGAGATTCTGACTCGGACTCGGCTATTTCGCAAGCAAGTCTGATAACTCGAATGGGTTAGCCCGCGAAGCGGCGCATGACGAGGGCGGCGTTTTGGCCGCCGAAGCCGAAGCTCGTTGAGACCGCGATTTTGACCGGCATCTCGCGAGCGGTGTTGGGGACGTAATCGAGATCGCACACCGGATCGGGCTGCGTTTGGTTAATGGTTGGCGGCACGGCCCCGGTGTAGAGCGTCAGCGCCAGCGCCGCCGCCTCGACGGCGCCCGCGGCGCCAATCAAGTGACCAACCATCGACTTGATCGACGACAAAGGCAGCACTTTGGCGTTCTCGCCGAAGACGTGCTTGACCGCGATCGTCTCCATCTGATCATTCAAACGCGTGCTGGTGCCGTGGGCGTTGATGTAATCGACGTCGCTCGGATCGATGCGGGCCTCGCGCAGCGACTCCTTGATTGCGCGAGCGGCGCCGCGCGCCTTCGGATCGGGCTTGGTGGCGGCATAGGCGTCGAAGCTGCTCCCCATGCCGAGCACTTCTGCGTAGATCGTGGCGCCACGCTTCTTGGCATGCTCCAGTTCTTCCAGCACCAGGACACCCGCCCCTTCGCCGAGCACGAAACCGTCGCGCCGGGCGTCGAACGGCCGAGAGACCTCGGCGGCCGGCCGATCCGATTGACTCAAGGCACCAAGGGCTGTGTACGCCAGGATCAGCAGCGGATCGATTCGGCTATCGGCGCCGCCCGCCAGGACGATGTCGGCGTCGTCGCGCTCGATAAGGCGAAATGCCTCGCCGACTGCCTGGGTGCCGGCGGCGCAGGCCGTGGTGATGGTGCTGTTCGGACCTTGGGCATTGAATGCCAGGGAGATGTGAGCCGCTACCATGTTGGGCAGGTACTTGAGAATCCACAGCGGGCACAGTGCGCCCGCGCCTTGTTCGCCGAGCCGAGTGATTTCCAGTCGGCCAGCGCTATCGCAGGAATCGACCAGGGCAGGCGTCAGTTCGGGCAGATCGACCGGAACGAGTCCGGTTCCCATGACCACGCCGAAGCGTTCGGGATTCTCACGATCGAGTTCAAGCCCGGCGTCCTGGATGCCCAACCCGGCGGCGCCGACTGCGAACCGCATCGCCCGCGACATGATCTTGATGCTTTTGCGGTGAGCGCTAGGGACAAAGGGAAGAACGTTGAAATCGTGAACCTCGGCCGCGATCTTGACCGGGTGTTTGGAGGCGTCGAAAGCGCGAATCGGCCCGACACCGCTATGGCCATTCAAACAAGCGGACCAGAAGGCGTCTTTGCCAACGCCATTGGGGGCGACGACACCGACGCCCGTGACGACCACTCTGCGCATACCCGCCTCACACAATTTAGGAGCGCGCCCGCGACCGATCCTTATTTAGAGTTTGCAGATTGTTCAAACATCCTAATTTGACCAGACGATCCAAGTTTACACACTTCGCTTGCGCGATTCAATAACGAGTTAAGAGAAATTAGCTGAAAAAAGTTAACAATGAGAGAGTTTGGCCAGTCGGAATGGAAATGCCGGTTTACACGGAACAATCGATGCGCCTGTTGCGGTCAGGCACGGACGGATAAAGTGTGCTCGCGGTAGTCGGCCACCGGTTCGAAGCCGAGCTTGCGGTAACAGGCGATGGCGGCGAGGTTGTCGGCCTTCACGTTCAGGCCAATGGTTTTGACGCCGGCGCGAAGAAGCTCTTGGCATGCACGGGCCACGACGATGGCGGCTAGCCCCTGGCCCCGGGCGGCCGGGTGCGTCGCCACATTGCCGAGCGCCGCCACCTTGTAGGTCTGGGAATAGACGTGCACGCCGGCCACACTCAGGATGCTCGCGTCGCCGCGAATGCCGAAGTAGAAACCCGTTTCCAGCATGCGTGGCACAAACCAGTGGCCTGGGTAAGCGACGTCATAGAGCGCTAGCAGGCCCTTCGTGTCGCTCGGCACGAGTTGCGTCGCCGACCCGGCGTCCACGGCGTCGACGCGGGATGGATGCGTCAGTCCCATCTTGTGAAAGTCGCCGAGAGTGCCGATGTGGTACTCAGGCCGCAGTGCATCCGCGGCGCCGGGGCTGATGTGAGCGTGAAATCGCCGAGGCAGCGCCGGTGCGACGCCGTGCAGCAACTCAGCCAACGGTTGCACCGGCGGATCGCCAAGCGCCAAGAGCGTCGGCATGCGCATGGCCCAATCGGTGTACAGGAGCGCCAGTTGGCGGATGTCGTCGCCCTCTTTCAGGGCAAACCACGTGGTGTTGGGCCAGAAGAAATCGTCGAGGTCGCCCAGCGCGTAGAGATGCAGGAAGGGATTTCGGCGGCAAAAACGCTCCACGTCCGATTTGGCGTGGAGGCATGCGATTTGGGCCAATGATGAAAGCCCTGGCGTGAGGTATTCCGAACCCCGGGGTTCGGAGTACCTCACCCCAGGGCTATCTTCGGATCAACGTATTACTTCACGCTCACGGTGACTTTGAGAACTTTCACGTCCTTGTCGCACTTGACCTGGACGTTGGCGTTCTTGAGACCTTCCAGCAGCCGCAGCCCGTTGGCGCCGGTTCCCTCTTCCTTCTTGCCGGCTTTGGTGACGACGAACTCGGTGGTCGGCTCGATGCTGAGTTCACGGACCACGGTTTCGTTCTTCACCTTTTGATTGACGATCAACACGTTCTTGTCGACCTGAACTTCCTTGATGGTTCCCTTGACCATCTGAGCCTTCGCATTCAATGCGCCTTCGCTATTGGCGTTAACGAGGAAGAGGAATGCGAGCAACGTGCAAGCGACTGCCAAAACGCGCACCATGTGGATGCTCCTTGAGAATGAGAGTGTTGGTTTCCTGGCCGTTGGACGAATCGGATCGCAAGAAAGTTCCAACAATCCAACACCAAAATTGGCCGTGGGTATCGGCATTCCTTTAGCGTTCGCAGTATCGGGTGCGTCCGCATAGCACCTTGCGAGCGCTAAACATCGAGTCGGCCGTTCGGTATAATCAGGGTATCCCCGCCACATGCCAAGCATTCTGGATGCACCATGATAATCTCGAACAAAGCGTGGCTCGTGTGTACCGTTTTTCTCCTCAGTGGCGCCGCCCGTGCCGACGAGATTACGCTTTCGCCCCCCAGCGCCACATTACGCGGCAAGTCGGCCCGGCAACGCCTGGTCGTCACGCAAACCAAAGATGCCAAGGCCACGGACCGCACCCGCGACGTTCGCTTCGAATCGCTGACGCCCAAGATCGTCGCCGTCAGCCCGGACGGCATCGTCACACCGATGGGCGACGGCGACGGGATCGTTCTCGCCAAGCTCGGGACTCTCGAATCCCGTGCAACGTTCAAAGTGATCGACGGCACTCGAGAGTTTCCCGTGACTTTTGAAAAAGACGTGCAGCCGATCCTCGCGCGGCTCGGATGCAACGCTGGTGCGTGTCATGGAAAATCGCGCGGGCAGAATGGATTCCAGCTCTCGCTGCTGGGCTTCGATTCTGATTTCGACTTCAACGCCATCACCCAGGAAGCACGCGGGCGACGCTTCCTTCCTTCTTCTCCAGAGAACAGCCTGATCTTGTTGAAAGCGACTGGCGCCATGCCGCACGGTGGCGGCCGCAAGCTCGATCCGGACGGTCCGCATTACAACACGCTTCTGCGCTGGGTGCGCGCCGGCACACCGCGAACCGCGAGTGACGAGCCGACTCTCGAGCGCATCACGATCGAGCCGACGGAGCGGATTCTGCTGCCGACGGCGTCGGGTAAGACAAACGCGGGCCCAGCGCAGCAACTTGTGGTGACCGCTCACTACTCAGATAAGACGACGGCCGATGTCACGCATCTGACGATGTTTCAGTCGAACGAAAGCGTGATCGCTTCCGTTGACGCGGACGGACGCATTAACGCCGGCCCGTTGCCCGGCGAGGCGGCGATCATGGCTCGGTTCATGGAAAAGTTCGCCGTCTGCAACGTCATCATCCCCATGCCCCAGAGCGTGCCCGCCGAGGTCTACGCAAAGTTGCCCCGAAACAACTTCATCGACGAACTGGTCTACGCCAAACTGCAGCGGCTAGGCATCACGCCGTCCGAGCCGTGCGGCGACACGACGTTCCATCGCCGAGCGTATCTCGACGCCATCGGCCGGCTGCCCACACCGGACGAGACGCGTGCGTTTTTTGCAGACCAGGCGGCGGACAAACGTGCCAAGCTGGTCGATCGTCTGTTGGATCGTCCCGAGTACGCCGACTATTGGGCGAACAAATGGGCGGACCTGTTGCGTCCCAATCCGTACCACGTCGGCATCAAGGCGACCTTTTCCATGGACGCCTTCTTGCGCGACGCCTTTCGCAAGAACAAGCCGTATGATCAATTCGCCCGGGAGATTCTGACGGCTCAAGGCAGCACCTGGCACAACGGCGCGGTCGTCCTGTTCCGCGATCGCCGCGATCCGGCTGAACTCACCACCATGGTCAGCCAGATTTTCCTGGGCATTCGGCTCGAGTGCGCCAAGTGCCACCATCACCCATTCGAGGTCTACGGCCAAGACGACTTCTACAGCTTCGCCGCATACTTTGCGCGCATTGGCCGAAAGGGGGTCGGCATCTCGGCGCCGATTTCCGGCGGTGAGGAAGTCGTCTTTACATCGCCGACGGGCCAGGTCAAACATCCAGGCAACGGCAAGGCGATGACGGCGCGACCGTTGTTTGGATCGCTCGCCAAAGACGACGTCGACCGCGATCCGCGCCAGGTGCTCGCGGACTGGATCGTGTCGGACCGCAATCCTTACTTTGCGAAGGTCGCCGTCAATCGCATCTGGGCCGACCTGATGGGCCGCGGCCTGGTCGAGCCGATCGACGATCTCCGGGCCACGAACCCGCCGAGCAACGGCCCGCTGCTCGACGCCTTGGCGGAACATTTTCGCAAGCAGGGTTACGACCAGAAAAAGCTCTTGCGCACGATCATGACCAGCCGGGTCTACGGGCTGGCGTCGCTGCCGAACAAGACGAACGCCGGCGACCTGCGGAACTACTCAAGGCATTACCGTCAGCGATTGCGTGGCGAAGTGCTGCTTGATGCATTAACCGACGTGACGGGAGTCCCTGAGACATTTGCCGCCGCGCCGCCGGGAACGCGCGCCATCGAGCTCTGGACGGTGCGGACGCAGTCGGTGTTTCTCGACAGCTTCGGGCGTCCCGATCCGAATCAGGATCCGCCGTGTGAGCGAACGAGCGACACGACGGTCGTGCAGGCGCTGCACCTGATGAACTCGCCGAAGCTGCACGCAAAAGTGACGAGCGACCAAAGCCGAGCCGCGTCCTTGGCGGCAAGTAAGCGGACGCCGACGCAAATCGTGGACGAGTTGTATTTGCTGGTGTATTGCCGTCTGCCGAGCGAGAAGGAACGCAAAGTCGGCATCGCGTTCTTCGAAGGCGTCACGCGCCGGCAAGCGACGGAAGACCTGATGTGGGCCCTGGTCAACACGCCGGAGTTTGTGTTCAAGGATTGATACTTCGTTCAGCGCTCGCGATGCGCCACTCGGGCGCCAAGGCGAGCGGCAACACAGGATTTACCTGGCGAGCCGAGCCCCGTAAAGGGCCGGGTGAGGATGCGCCAATAACCCGGCTCCTTACGGAGCTCGGCTCGCCGGTGAATTATCATCTGCCGCTCGCCTAAACGAAGACCTACGTCCGCACCGTCATCTGGGCGGCGGTGCGCATGTAGCCCTCGCCGACAAGGAGCCAGGCGTCGCCCTTGAAGAGATCGCTTTTGGCGGCTTGCAAGCGCTGCATCAATCGTGTAGGCGCCGTCACTTCCAGCCGCGGCGCGTGATAGGCCAGCATGCACGCTTCCACTTCGTTGGCGGGCAGCTGACGCTGCTTGCACCAGCTTCGCCAAGCCTCTTGCCAAACGCTCATTGGCGGGGCGGAATCAGACCCCGGCAATGCGTCGGCGGTCTTCAAGATCGGCGTCTTTTCGAACAGGGTCCAGCCATCGACCTTGACGGCGTACCCGTGTGTTTGGGAAGCGCCTTTTTCACCGACTCGAATTACCGCCAACAACACACGTTCAGGCCGATCGACCACTACCGTTGGCCAACCTTCTGTGTCCGCATGGTCAGCCACCGCTTCGACGTCGAGCGGAAAACCGGTCAGTTGCTTCCATTCCGCGGGCTTTTCGATGCACTGCTTCAGTGCGCCGATATCGAAGCGATGAACGCCGTTGACGGTCCACGGGACGCCGACACATTCGGTGATCGGGACGAAGTGCGGCGCACCGAGGCGTTGGCCGATCGGGTCCATGTGCTCCAGAAACGTGAAGACTCGCCGTTGTTGTGCTTGTTCGGGAACCGTGCCGGCGTCGCGTGCCTGCTGGCCGCGCTCCGTAGGTTGCCATTGGTCGCCCGATCGCGCCAACAACCCGTCGCGCTGCATGGCGATCAGGAAGTTCTGCACCACGGCTGGCGGAAAGCCGAGGCGCGGAGGCAGGTCGCTCGTCAGGGCTCCCGCCGGTCCGTCCAGCGTAATTGCCTGCAGCAGCAGTTGGATGAGCGGTTCAACCGGTCGCGATTGCCGGACTTGGACGGGAGCTTCGATGCGATGGAGGAAGGCGTAGCCGATGGCCAGCGCCTGAGGTTGCCGGGGCGCGAGTTGTCGCCACCAACCCGCCAGCGTCTTGCTCCCGGGGAAAATCAACGACGAGGCGCGATCCATGAACGGCTCCACACCCCTTGCCGCACTGGCGGACTACCGGGGGGTCACCCTCCATTATCAAGCAAAGACGGCGAAAGACAAGCAGAAAGAACGAAGGGGAAAAGGGAGAAGGGAAGAAGGGGAGAGGGGGAGCGAGGTACAAGGAAAGCGATCGCCTCAGCGAGTTCCCTATCTCCCTATCTCCCCTTCTCCCTTCCTCGACTTACGATTCCGGCATGTTGATGAGGTTGCCGCCGCTGCCCGTGCCGCCGCGCAACTCGCGTTGCGGTTTGGCCGGGGCGCCCGATGTCTCTTCCGTTGCTTCGGTCGGCGGGATTTCGACTCCCTCTTCGTCCACCTTGCGGCGGCTCAGGCCGATCTTCCGCTCGGCCGGATCGACGCGCAGGACGCGGACCTCGATTTCCTGGTCTTGCTTGACAAGCGCCTCGGGCTTCTCGACTTTGCCTTCGGTCAGCTCCGAGATGTGCAGCAAGCCTTCCAGACCCGGCTCCAGCTCGACGAAGACGCCGAAGTTGGTGATCTTGGTGACCTTGCCCTTGACCACCTGGCCCGGATGATAACGTCCCGGAATGTCGCCTTCCCACGGGTCGTTGGCCATTTGCTTCAGACCCAGGGCGATGCGGCGCTTCTCCTGATCGACGGAGAGGACGATGCACTTGACCTTGTCGCCCTTGTTGAGCACGTCACTCGGATGGCCGACTTTGCGGACCCAGCTCATGTCGCTGACGTGCAGCAACCCGTCGATGCCTTCTTCGATCTCGATGAAGGCGCCGTAGTTCGTGAGGTTGCGCACCACGCCCTCGACCTGCATGCCGGTCGGATACCGCTCGGCGACCTTGTCCCACGGATTCGGCTGGACCTGCTTGATGCCGAGCGAGATCTCCTGCTTGTCCTTGTTGATGTTGAGGACCTGCACTTCGATCTGATCGCCGATCGACACGAGTTCGTTCGGATGATTGATGCGCTTGGTCCAGCTCATCTCGCTGATGTGCACGAGCCCCTCGATGCCCGGCTCGAGCTTGACGAAGGCGCCGTAGGACATGACGTTGACGACTTCGCCCGTATGCCGGCTGCTGACCGGATACTTGGCCGCCACATCTTCCCAGGGGCTCTTGGTCTTCTGCTTCAGGCCCAAGGCGATCTTCTCGCGCTCCTTGTCGACGTTGATGATGTAGACTTCGAGTTCCTGGTCGATCTTCACGACTTCGTGGGGATTGTTCACTCGGCCCCAACTCATGTCGGTGATGTGGAGCAAGCCGTCGATGCCGCCCAGGTCGACGAACGCGCCGAACTCGGCGATGTTCTTCACCGTGCCCTTGCGAATTTGGCCCGGCTCGATCTCGGAGAGGAGCTTTGACTTTTTCTCGGTCCGCTCGTCCTCGATCAGCTTGCGCCGGCTGACGACGATGTTGCGGCGCTGTTCGTCGATCTTGAGGATCTTGCAGTCGATGCTCCTGCCGATATAGTCGCCGATGTCCGGCGGCCGGCGAATGTCGACTTGACTGGCGGGCAGGAACACATTGACGCCGATATTGACCAGCAGTCCGCCCTTGATCTTGCGCGTCACCATGCCGGAGACGACATCGCCTTCCTTGTGCTTGGCGATAATGTCTTCCCATTCCTTTTGCCGCTTCGCCTTGCGATACGACAGCACGATCGCGCCCGATTCGTCTTCGACCGATTCGAGCAGTACAAGGATTTCGTCGCCGACCTTGGGCGGGACGACCTTGTCGGTGCCTTCGTCCTTCCATTCTTCGAGCGGGATGACGCCTTCGCTCTTGTAGCCGACGTCGACGACGACTTCATCGGCGACGAGATGGAGCACGCGGCCCTTGATGATCTTGTTGACGTCGATGTCGTCTTCATCTTGGAAGTCGATGATGGGGCGATTGGGGTCGTAGGTGGCGGTGCCCATCGCCTCCGCGAGTTGTTGTTCGAGTTCGTCCTCGGCCAGATCGAATTGACGGAGCAGATTCCGATTAACCATGCAGGAAATTCCTTTTTGGCGCCGATCGGCGCCGACCAAACGTTAGAGGTCTACCCCCAACCCGCCCGCCGCGTCGGCAAGCTCCAGGGATTCGGGAATCGTTTATTCTAGCGATGTGGTCGGGAATGCAGAATAGAGAGATTCGATTTTTCAGAGAAGTAGCACGACGAATGCACTTGCGTGAAGGATTGCCTCTTCGCCATCTTCGCAATTATTCCCCCTCGCGTCCAGTCCTGAGTACTCAGTAGTGGGTACCGAGGCCTCGGCACTCGTTCCTCACCCTGCGTGAATCGCCACGGCGGTGATGCCATCACTGATCAGGACGGTGAAGGTTTAGTCGGTGTCGGGGATGTAGGCGAAGCTACCGTCCTGGCCGCACGTCGCTACGGGGCTGCACGTAGGTTTGGGCGGCAGGGCTAGCCGCGAATGCATCGATCAAGCGCCACGGCTCAGGCCGTTGCCCTGGCGTGAGAACTCGACGCGGCCGGTGCCGAGGATCACTTCCAGGTCGGCCTTGTTCACCGTCGTTGGGTTGACGTTCAGGTCCGAGCTGGCCCGCATGCGCAGCCATTTGCCCGCGCCGTCGCGAATGTGCAGGAACACCGGCAGGTTGCCGCGCGAACGTTCGAGCACTTTCTTGATCGATTCGAGCTTGCTCAGATCGGCCTCGTCGTTGTCCGTCAGGTCGAGCACGAGGACCAGGCCGGTCGTGCGTTCGAGTTGGCCTTGCTCCATCGTGACGACGCGCGTGACTTGCAGGATCGGCTCATCGGTCTTGCGTTCGACGACCGCGTTAATGAAACAAATCTTGTCCTCTTCGACGAGGTCCTTGTACTTGACGTAGTCGTCGGGCCACATGACGCACTCGGCCGCTCCGGAAAAATCCTCGAGCTTGAAGCGGGCATAGCGCGTGTTGCCGTTGCGGGCCTTCTTCGTGTTCATGAAGCGAACGAGGGTGAGCATGCCGCCGAGGAAGACTTCCTGGTTCGGCTCGCAATCGCGCAAACTGGCGGCGGCGTGCGAGGCGAAGCGCTTCAGCATCTCTTCGTACTGTCCGAGCGGGTGGCTGGAGATGTAGAAGTCGAGTGCTTCCTTTTCGTTCTTGAGCTTTTCGAGCGGCGGCCATTCGGGGATATTGCGGAGGTTCGCGTTGGCGTCGGCGTGGCCGGCGCCATCGCCGTTGTCAATGGACGAATCAAACGCGTCGAAGAGGTTGAGCTGCCCGTGGCGTTTGTCTTCTTGCGCCTGCGTGGCCGCCTGGAGAGCGCCGCCGAGTGCGTCCCAGAGTTGCGAGCGTTTGGCGCCGGTGCAGTCGAACGCGCCGGCCTTGATGAGCCGTTCGATCGCGGTGCGCGGCACGATCTTCTGATCGATGCGTTCGCAGAAATCAAAGAAATCCTCAAAAGCCCCCCCCTCCTTGCGCACGCGGACGATCTCGTCGGCCGCGCCACGGCCGACGCCTTTGATGGCGAGCAGGCCGAAGACGATTTTTCCGTTCTTGACGATGAACTCCGCTTCCCCGGCCTGGATGTTGGGAGGCAGCACGTCGGCGCCGAGCCGGCGGGCGTCGTCGATGTGCTCGACCATGATGTCGCGCTTGTTGGAATCGTCGATCTCGCTCGTAAGCAGAGCGGCCATGAACTCGGCGGGATAATGTGTCTTGAGGTACGCCGTCTGATAGCCGAGCTTGGCGTAGGCGGCTGAGTGCGACTTGTTGAACCCGTACCCGCCGAAGTGGACGATCAGGCCGAAGATCTCCGCCGCAGTTTCCTCCGTCAAGCCGCGCTCCTGAGCGCCCTTGAGAAAGTCGACGCGGCGGGCGTTGATGATGTCTTCTTTCTTCTTCGAGATGGCTTTGATACATGCATACGCGCTGGCCAGTTCGATCCCGCCCAGGCGATTGAGGATGCGCATGCACTGCTCTTGGTAGACGAGGATGCCGTAGGTTTCCTTGAGGATTTCCTCCATGATCGGATGAACATAGGTCGGCTTCTCTCGGCCATGCTTGCGATTGACGTAAGCGTCGACCATGCCGCCGGAGAGCGGGCCGGGGCGATAGAGGGCGTTGGTGGCGATGAGGTCGCGGATGTTGTCGGGCTTCATACGCTTCAAGAGTTCACGAATCCCGTCGGACTCGAGCTGGAACACGCCGCGGGCGTCGCCGCGCTGCAGGAGTTCGTAGGTCTTTTTTTCGTCGAGTGGGATGGAGTCGATGCCGTCGGTGAGGAGGGCGTAGGCGCGCGGGTCGCGGTCCTTAATGTCGTCGAAGCCCAGCGGTGAGGCACCCCGAACCCCTGGGCTCCCAGGGGTTCGGGGTGCCTCACCCCTGGGCTTCCGGGATTCTTCCACGCGCTTGCGAATATGCTTGAGCGTGTTGTCCACCACCGTGAGCGTGCGCAGACCGAGGAAGTCCATCTTGAGCATGCCGACTTTTTCGAGGTCCCCCATGACCCATTGTGTGGTGATGATCGGCTCGGAATTCTTCCCGTCCTTGCGCTGAATGCGCTGCACCGGCACGTAGTCCGTGATCGGCCCGTTGGCGATGACGACACCCGCGGCATGCGTGCCGGCGTTGCGGTTCGTCCCTTCGAGCTTCATGGCGATGTCGATAAGCTTCTTGATGTCGCCGTCGGAATCGTACTCGCGTTTCAGATCGGGGCTCTGCTCGAGCGATTCTTCGAGAGTGATGTTGAGCACCTTGGGGACCATGGCGGTCAAGCGATTGACACGTTCGAGCGGGATGTCCATGACGCGGCCGACGTCCTTGATCGCCGCCTTCGCCGCCATGGTGCCAAACGTACCGATTTGGGCGACCGACTCGGCCCCGTAACGTTCGCGCACGTACTGAATGACGGCCTCGCGATTGTCCTGGCAGAAGTCGATGTCGATATCAGGCGCCTCGGAGCGATTCGGATCGAGGAAACGCTCGAACAGCAAATCGTATTCAAGCGGACAGACGTTGCTGAGCTTGAGCACGTAGCTGACAATCGCCCCACACGCCGAGCCGCGGGCGCCGGCGGGTATGTTCTTGCTGATGGCGAACCGCACGAAATCCCAGACGATGAGGAAGTAGCCGGCGAAGCCCATGCGGCAGATGATGCCGAGCTCGTGTTCGAGCCGTTGCTTGGCGGCCTCCAAGCGAGCCTGAGCGGCCGGTGGAGCGCTCTTACCGTAGCGATCCTGCAGACCCGCCTCGCACAACTCGCGCAGGTATTGCTCCGGCGTCTTCTTCGCCGGCGGCGTGAACACGGGGAAGTGCCGCTTCTTGAAATCGAGCTCCAAATCGCACTTGTCGGCAATCTCCTGGCTGCGCTTAACCGCATCCTCGTGTCCGGGGAAGAGCGCATACATCTCTTCCGGGGCCCGCACATAAAACTGATCGCTGCCGTAGCGCATGCGATTCTCGTCCTTGAGCAGCCGGCCGGTGTTGATGCACAACAGCACGTCGTGCGCGTAGTTGTCCTCTTGCTTCAGATAATGCGCGTCGCACGTCGCCACCAACGGCAAGCCCAGGTCGTTCGCGATGTCAATCGCTCCTTCGGCACAGCGGCGCTGGATGTCGAGCCCGTTGTTCTGGATCTCGACGTAGAAGTTGTCGTCGAACACTTTCGAGAACCAAATTGCGACGTCGCGGGCCTTGTCCATCTGATCAAGCAGGATGTAGTCGCTGAATTCGCCCGATGCGCAGCCAGAAAGGCAGATGATTCCGTCGGCATGGGCTTCGAGTACTTCCTTGTCGATACGCGGAATGTAGTGGTAGCCTTCGAGGTACGCGATCGACGCCATCTTGACGAGGTTTTTGAAGCCGGTGAGGTTCTGCGACAGCAGCGTGAGATGGTAACCCGACTCGCCGCGTTTCTTGGTGGTGCGGTCCGTGCGATGCGCCGGCGCGACGTAGGCTTCGTACCCGACGATCGGCTTAAGCCCGGCCGCGGTGCATTCCTCGTAGAACTCGATGGCGCCGAAGAGATTGCCGTGATCGGTCATGGCAATCGCGTTCATGCCCAGCCCTCTGGCGTGCTGCACAAGTTCAGGCACTCGGCTGGCGCCGTCGAGGAGGCTGTAATGGGTGTGGCAATGCAGATGAACAAAAGGCCGGGATGCCATGATGGGCCCATCCATGAGAGATTAGAATCGATTCGTGCTGCTGATTATTGTCGCGGATGCAGAGCGCGCGAACAGATGGGGATTTCTCTTACGATGTTAGCCTGTGAATCATTGAACACCGATGAACCTAGCGCGGCTGAGCCGCAACCACCAGGTACTGTCTTGGCACAGAGTTCAAGTGGAATCTTGCGGCCCGGTTTTGTGTGAGGTCTCCGGCGGCTCGGCCGCGCCGTGCCATCCGTGATTTTTGATTGAGTTGTGACTCCGGTGAGCCATGCAACAATTCCAAAGACTCCAATTTGTTCTCTTGACGAGTTTTAGTCGCAGGCTCCGATGCCCCTCTTCGCAACTCCCGCGCGCCGTGGATCAAAGGGGTCATATGAATAATCCGGGACGGCGCCATGCGGACGCATTACGACGAGGGAATCATGAACGACACCGCCTCCACCGGAGAACTGCCGACGCAGACTTTCGCCTGGGGCACGCTGCAATGGCTCTGCAACAGTGCCATCTTTCCGGGCACAACACAGACTGTCGGCATCTGCCATCTCTTCGCGGGCTGTAGCAATCCCGCACACTATCATCCCAACTGCGAAGAAATCCTCTACGTCCAAACCGGCCACGGCAAGCACCTCTTGGGCGAAGAATGGGTCGATGTCGCTCCCGGTTCCGTGGTCCGCATCCCCGTCGGCTTGAAGCATAAGCTAACTAACGAGAGCGACGAGACCATGATCACGTTGATCGTTTTCTCCTCGGGTGATCGGCAGACGACCTTCTTGGAAGAGTGATTCATGAGTGTTCAGCCCCACCTGGCAGAGGCGGATGACCGGAATTCTCATTCGCCTCTACGATGCGGGGCTAAACACCTCTTGTGCCGCGGCATGGTGTTTGCGAGCTAATCTCTTCTTTCGTGCGTTTCGAATTTCGTTTTTTTGTGATTGGTATTGGAGCCCGTAATGCCCCATCGTTACTCGCTGGATGCGTTCTTTCAACCGGCTTCTGTTGCCGTGGTCGGCGCGAGCGTGACGCCGGGGAGCGTCGGCAGCATCTTGATGCGCAATCTGCTGCAGAACCCGTTTGGTGGCGTTATCTATCCGATCAACCCGAAACGCAAGGCGGTGCACGGCGTCCTGTGCTATCCGTCACTGAAGGATTTGCCGGAAGCGGTCGACCTGGCCGTCATCGCCACGCCGGCGTCGAGCGTACCGGCGACGATTCAGCACTGCGTCGAGCGCGGCGTGCCGGCGGCGATCGTCATCTCGGCGGGCTTCTCCGAGCTCGGCGCCGAGGGCCGCGCGCTCGAGAAGCAGATTCGCGACATCGCCGCCGGCAAGATGCGCATCGTCGGGCCTAACTGCCTGGGCATCATCCATCCATCGAGCGGGCTCAATGCGAGCTTCGCAGCTTCGATGGCCAAGCCGGGGCGCGTCGCGCTGTTGAGCCAAAGCGGAGCGATCTGCACGTCGATTCTCGATTGGGCTCGCGAGCGCAACGTTGGGTTTTCGACGTTCGTCAGCGTCGGCACCATGCTCGACGTCGATTTCGCCGATCTCATCGACTATTTCGGCGACGATCCGAACACACGCAGCATCGTGCTGTACATGGAATCGGTGGGCGACGTGAAAAAGTTCGTCAGTGCCGCAAGGGCGGTGGCGCGGTCGAAGCATGTGATCGTCGTGAAGGCAGGGCGGCATGAGGCGGGGGCGAGGGCGGCGGCGTCCTTTGGGGCCGACGGGCTCCACCGGCGCGGGCGTCTCAAGCCGAATGTATGGCCGCTGGTAGCCTTTGGTGCGCAGAACCGGGTCGATCAGTTCATAACGCGTTTCGGCTTCGTTCATGGACATAGTAAATACCGCCTTGCTCTCAGTCGATTCCGAGCCAGTCGTTGACCGCCTCCGCCAACCGTTCCGCTCGCCACTGGCAGAAGTCCTCATAGTTTTCGGGTTTCAGGCGGTCACCGGCTGCTTCGCCGAAAAACTGAACCTCCGCACGCTGGCGTTCATCCGGTGACATGCCCGCAAGAACTTCGTCAGGCCGCCTGTCCTTCAGTTCCGCGTTCGAGGAGCGACTCAATAGCCCATAGTTGGCCGGGCAGTTGGCATCGTCGGGATTTTCTACAAATGCGGCGAGGACCTTTCGGGGAACGAGGTGGTGAACCGTCAGATCGCCGCCAGGTAAATTCGTCACGCTCTCGCGAGCCAGCAAGTCAATCAGGTCACCGCTAATCCAGTCTTTCGCTTCCTGTCCCACAAAATATGCGTGCAGTACCTGCGTTGCTGGCCCCCACATGTGCGCGTATTTGTTGAACTCATCGGCGCGCAACCGGCGAGATTCGTCCTTGGTGAGCGCTTCGTTCAGGGCGTAGGACGGGCTCTTTTTTGTCTCGCGAATCGCCCGGTGAAAGCGGTTGATGACGGTCTCGACCGAACCTTGGAAAGTTCCGCGAAGTGCGGTCAAGCAGAGCCATCGTCGATAAGACTGTTCGTTTTCGGCGCCGAGCTTGAACTCCCCCTTGTCAAGAGCCGCCGCAAGCACAATGATCGCATTCGCCGACGGGACCAATGCCCGGCGTGACCAGCCCATGCGCTCGTCAATGAACGCGAGGGCCTCGTCGATTGCGCGTTCGGTGGCGCGCCATGATTGTGCAAGCGATCGACCGTGGGGACCCGAAGTCGTCATCCAATCATGTTTGAGGCCGCTGAACTTGGCGTTTTCACGGTGGAATAGCACAAGGGCGCGAAACGCAAAAGAGAAACCAAAGCCGAGACGTTGGGGCCGCTTGCCGGTGACAAACTCACGCATGTCCTTCAGAACATCCACGGCCTTCCCGCGAGCCAGTTCGGCGGCTCGGACGTCGCCTTCTCTTAGCGCGCTGCCGCCCTTGTTGAGTCTTGCGAACACCTCGACTGCATCGGTCTCGGCAACATCCTTGACAGTCGTGCATGGCACGAGCTGGTCGAGCATTTTGCAAGCCCGATCAAACCTGATCATCGCTTCCTGGACTCGCTTGGTATTCCAACCCGGAGTAGATGCGAGGGCTTCCTCGGTTTCCTTGCGCAACTCCTGATTCCCCCCCCCTCGAATAGCAGTTGGAGCGGAATGAGGGTCGAATCACCTTGATCGACGCGCCAGGCTACTGACCTATTCCCGCCATAGGAGACAAAAAGGCGGGTGACACGTCGCTTCTCTTCGTTCGGCGCTGCCAGGTCAAGGTAGCACCGCAGTTCGGAGCCATCCTTGTCCTCGCCTGAAAATAGATCGAACGCCGCCTCAAGGCTCGTCAAGCGTTGTTGCCCATCAATGAGATAGCCAACGAATTCGGCGGCGATCTGCTGATCGCCAACGGCTTTTGGCTTGTGGTCGCGTTTCACGTTGATCGGACGCCAGAAGTAGAACCCGCCGATCGGGAACTCCTTGAGCAAGGAGTCCAGTAGGTTCCGAATCTTGGCGGGCCGCCACACGTAATCCCGTTGGAACTGGGGGAGTAGGATCGCACCGCTGTGAAACTCGTTTACCAGATCACGAAGCGGTCTAGTGCTTTGGCTTCCATGGATTGATGGATGCAGGGTGCGTGAAACGCACCGGTCCGCTCATCGGTGCGTTGCACGCACCCTACGTCTATCCATCAACGGATCGTAGACGGTGCACTAGGCGTGGCCTCAGTCTTCATGTGCGGTTGTTCCCTATGGTTCCTCGGTCGAGGAACTGTCGAACTACTTGAGGGATCGGCACTTGGGGCGGCGGCGATGGTTGC
>Ga0194132_10004442_pt1 | contig 23810 bp, 17 predicted proteins | sample TA2KigOf80mmetaG_FD_148612 | JGI IMG/M metagenome (GOLD analysis project Ga0194132, IMG submission 148612) | Freshwater microbial communities from Lake Tanganyika, Tanzania - TA2015054 Kigoma Offshore 80m | ecosystem: Environmental > Aquatic > Freshwater > Lake | place: Tanzania: Lake... | reverse complement strand
CCCGGTTCACCCGTCGCAAGCGATAGACCCGGCCAGACCAGCAAACCGACCAGACCCCATCCCCACATTTTTTTTCCTGTTGAAAGCAGAAACATACCCGGCTCCTTTGAAGAATGGAAGAAGAATGGAAACAGCTATGCGAAACATCGGTGAAAAGGTTACCGTCAATATAAACGCCCAATGTTTCTACCCTATTTCCTGTCGGTTAAATCTTTATTTCCTGTCAGTTAAATCTTTATTTCCTGCATGTTAAATCTTTATTAAGAAACCTGCAGATGAGGAAGAAGGAGAGGAACGGGGTTAGCGGGGCAGAACCTCGTGAAGGACGCGCTAATAGTTGCTGCCTATTATGTTTGCGGTGTCGTTTTCCGAAAAACCGGCGCAGCAATCCGTCGGTGATCCAAGGCATAACGGTCGTGTTGAAATGTGTGCCGATGCCGACGCCATCGATACCCATGACATCGACAGCGTAACGGATCCGTTCTATCGTCTTGCGGATTTCCTCGTCGGGATGGTCTGCAGGGGTGTTTCGCCCGGTGGGCGCGAAATCGGCGGCATGATCCCCAGCACCCCGCCCGCCATCGCTTTTACTGGATCACGAAACGAACCGGGTGACTCGCCCGGAGCCCGGTTGATGCTCAGTGATGCTTGAGCCGCAGAAAGGGCTGTCGCCGGGTAAAGCGAATGCCATCACGGCTCGTTGCGAAAATGCATCACGACGGGAATAAACCCCATTTAGCGCTATCGGTTATGTCACCGTTCGCCCTGAGCCGTGAGCCTGCTGAGCCAATCAAAGCACGAACGGTTATGGAATCACGAGGCAACTAATCCGCTTGACGTAAACGATCTCCTGCTTCACTTTTTTGAAGCTTCCCGTAGCCATTGCGCAGCAATCGAAGCCTCTTCACGCTTCTACCTGCGAGTTGTCGTTGCTCTTGCAACTTACTCGCCACACGCTAAACATGTACTGCAACTTGTTGCAAGATGTATTTGGTATTGCAGCTTGCTGCAAGGTGTAGTACGACGGAGTCGATATGCAAAAAAGACCTTCTTCTCTACCCCCAAAAGACCTGTATCAGGTCCCGCTACTCACCGAAAGCCAGATCGCGCAGTTCAAGCGTGACGGTATGCTCGTGCTGCCCGGGGTGCTTGACCCGGACCTCTGCCGCCAAGTGCGCGACCAGATGTGGTCTGTGATCGCAACACACCGGCCCGCCATGAAGCGTGATGATCCCGCCACATGGGTTCCGTTTACTAAAGAGGAGGCGGAAAGCCACCAGCGACCCGAGAACGGGGGTGATCCGTATTTCTTTGGCAGCGGCCATCGGCTCTACATACGCAACGGAGCCGAGGATTTGCTGTTGAATACAGCCCCACGCGCATTGTGGAATGTGGCCGAACAACTCATGGGAAAGGGAGAGGTGGTGTGGCCGGCCGGTGTGGACGAATCGGGCATGACGACAGGCCCGTGCCTGCTGACTGAGCGCAATGTGGCAGGCATGGCGTCTCATCTGAGCCATGAGCCCGAACGATGGACCGGCAAAGCGACGGGCAAGACCGGGCAATTGCGGTTACCGAAAACCGGCCCTGTCTGGACGACCGCGCAGGGCGCACGCGGGCTGTACTGCACATTGCCGAACAGCCCGCCGCCGTCGGATCCTTATGGAGGGGCGCACGCAGAAGCCCTGTACGACACACATTGGCGCCTTCAGATCGCCGCCTACATGGATGATCTCCCGCCCCATGCCGGTGGTCTGACGTTGTGGCCGGGCAGTCATCAGCGGATCTGGGACTACTGGGAGGCCGTACACCGTGATGCACCGCCCCCCGATATGGCCGAGGGTACGCCCAAATGGGACGGCTACAAGGCGCCGCCGCTCACGGATATCAAATCCGACACCAAACCTGTCGAGACCTATGGCCCGGTCGGCTCGGTGGTGCTGTGTCATGCGAATCTGCTGCATATGGCCGGGCAGAACACCCGGCCCGATGTGATCCGCCAGGCCGTGATCTATGCGTTTGCCAAGACGCCGGCGTCCGTCCCGGATGAGGTCGTGAAGCGCGATCCGAGCGGCGACCTGTGGCGGGATTGGTCCGACGCGCTCAGGAAGTGAGCCAGGATGGGCGCATGCGATTACGGTGGTGGATCACGGGTTACGGGCACGACAGCGTGCGCTGTTGTAGCTTCGTCCGGGAGCAAGGTTACGTCTGTTTTCCCCCGATGACTGTCATGGGCTGCAGGTCCGGCGGGGCGTCCAGCCGTTCGACGACGTACGTGTTGCCGGCGATCGAGGGAAAGACCAACACCTCCTGATCGTCACTGAAAGTAATGATTTCTTCTCCTGTCAGAAGACGGACGCGCCCCCTCTCGTCCCACGGCCGTCCAAGTTTGCACACAGCGCCGGCCTCGCTCGTGATGGCAAGATAGGAAACGCGGCCTCCGCTGCTGATCTCCCCACTGACAAGGAATGCGCCTTCCGTGCGGAGACCGGCAAAATACGCTGTATCCTTCAACTTCACGGGGGCAATTCGTATCACACCGGTATAGCTCTGTACGATGCTTTCATTCACCACGACCGGCCAGCCGAAAAAGTGCGTAAACACCCACTTGCTCGCCCAGCAATCGCTTGGATAGGTCTGACAGCCGTTGACCAGTTGTATCGCGCGAGAGTGTTTTTCAAAGACGTCGAGTTGGTCGCACCCCAGCCGAACCCACGCCATGGTCAGCATGACCAGATCATCCCACAGGTAATAAGGCGTGATCTGCAGGGTTCTGAGCGCCAGATCACGCTGTTCCGACGCGCTATGCATCCCTATCTCGCCGCTGGGGAATATCGGCATGGTGACAGCCGGCAGATTGTATTCGATCACGGGATAATCTTCATAGGCCACCAACACGGTGCCCGAAGGGAAGTCACGTGAGGTGTACAGCGCAATCGCGCCACCCGCCCGGTGATCCACCGGTTCAAAGTGCTTCCCGTCGATGACCGTCGTCGCATAGTCACGCAGGTTGTCGGCAACCTGTGTCCAGCCATCCCGCCTGTCCGCATCTACGTCCAGCACCTCGCTCGCGGCGACCGCAATCCTGAGCAGTATTTTGGCGAAGGCCAGGTCGATGGTAGCATTTTTTGCGTCGGGGATCATAAAGGCGAGATCCCACACCGCCGTTGGAGGCATATCGTACATGCCGTCCGGGGCGTGCTCTACAAAGTGTTCATAGAATTCCGCACAGGCTTTGATCACCGGATAGCCCTTGTCGCGCAGAAAAACAGTGTCCTGACTGTACTGGTAATACCACCACAACGGCTGGGCGACAAACCCATTGACCCATGTGGATGTAAATTCCGATTTTCTCGAACTCACCGGCGTCGTGTATTTCCGGGGCCACCCGACCCCGGGAAACTTTGCTCCGGGGATTCCCCCGTAGTAGTCCCGCACCATCATCTTTGCAGCGGGCAGGAGATCGAATATTTCGTCGTTGTAGGCCTGGGTCAGCTCCAGATGGTTGCATGAGTAAGCACCCCAGAGCGTGGCCTGAACGTTGTAGTCCCAATGGCGGTCATTCCCCCAGGGCGGGAAATCCTCCCATGTCCACGGACCGAACAGTCCAGGCCCCACCCGGCCCGGTGCGGTGGCGGAGGCGAGATGATACAGACTGAGAAACCACTGCTGGTTGAGATAATCCCTGCCCGCCAGTTGTACGAAGGATCGTTTCCAGAAGTCGTGCCAGAGTCTGGAATGCACCTCGCGCAGCGCCGTCGCTCCTGTATGCTGGGCTGCATCCAGTTCTGCCCGGGCAGCCTGCAAGGGATCCGGGTTGTCACGGGTTGTCATCACGGCGATCAAGACTGTGACCGGCGCGTCCGCGTCCATACGGACACGACAGACGCCATTGATCGTCGTCGCCGGGGCGTCAGCCGCAGGGTTCTGCACCATGCGGCGCTGCTCGGCAGGAAACCCGGCGCCAACCTCCGCAACCCACCCGGTCGAGGAGTCTTCTCCCGGTGAGTCCGTGTGGTTAGGGACAATATCGGCGCGGATGATCTGCCCGCCGAGTACCCGCCCCATCATCACGTACTCGAAGCCATTGGGATACGTGTCGGGATCGGGGGGAAACGGATAGCGGACCCAGATGTCCCGGTCTTCGGCCCCGAATTCCGGCAGTGTAGCGATGACCCCCGTGGTGTCCGTGTTGCGCACAAGCTCGATATCGAAGCCCTGACCATCCGGTGGGTGATACGTGATGACGAGGAGGTTACCCTGTTTGGAGACAAAGGCGGTGAGCGCTGGCGCCACCGCAGTGCCGGATGACACGCTGGCCTCCGCATCCCAGAGATTAAGACACACACGGCCCAATGTGCTCCGGCCGGTTGTGCTACGAAAACGAATCAATCCGGCGGGTTTTGTCGTCGGCATCGGTGTTGCGGCGTTGGTGAACGCGGTTGCTTCGGGAGAATGGGCGAGTTCTTTGGTGCGATAGTCCAACAGATCGTTTTTGGCGACAGAGAGGACCGCACCGTACGGATCCGCATACAGGGCAACCCCGATGTCGCCATTGCCGAGACGGAGCGACTCGGTGAAGTTGTCCGGCAGACGGTCCAGAACGATATTCTGCGCGGAAACGAGTGCTGGCCAGTCTACACACATCCGTGTTCCGGGGATGGTCTCCATATCGTCGGGTGCGTGTGATGGCTTCATGGGCTTGTCGGTCCTTTCGGTAACGGATGATACTGTCCCTGCCAGAAGCACAGCCCGTTGGGGTCGTTTAGATTGCCTTCCGGGTTGACGTAGTGGTACAGGGGGCGATACGGATCAGCGGACAGCCACGCAAGCGACGCCGCAAATCGTTGGAGTATGGCGTCCGATTTCAACTCAGCCATCTGCATTTCCAGCGGGGTGCCGTAGATTCGGCGGGGCCTACACGCCGGGGATGTTGAAGGTCACGATACCCGTCGAGCCGCAGTCAACCGCGATCTCACGCCACGCACTCCGGTCGTCGTCGAGCCGGATGACGGACAGACGTCCGACGCCATGACCGTGGACCGTCAGCGTCCAGCCATCTGTTTCGGCGTTGATCGCGTCGAGGAACAACGTCGAATCGTCCAGAAGGCAGGCGAGGTTGCCAAACCGGACCACCTCGGTGATTGTGCCCTCGCGAACCGTCACGGGAATCCACCGGTCGCCCAGGCGCAGTCGGCATGGCTTCTTGTTCGCGTCCTCCGTCCAGTCCGTGTTGAGCAGGTGGATGCGGGTCAGGCCCGTCGCCGACTCGACGCGCTGGGTATAGTACACGTCGCCGGTGAGGTCGTCCAACACGACCTCACCGGGCAGGCGCTCCGCGAGTCCGGCCACCACTTCGGTTACGAATCCCCGGAGCCAGGCGTTGCCGGGGTACGCCCATGTCGTCAGCAGATACGCCTCGCCCACACCAAGGCGGTTCCGGGTCAGGATCGGCCGCCCGGTGTCACAATCGCGGGCGAGCGGTTGGGCGCCGTGGAGGGTGACGTTTGCCAGACGCGCCTTCGCGTGTTCCGGTCCCACGGGTACACGCCGAAAATGAGTGGAGGTGTCGAGGGGCACGCCCGCCCATGTCGCAGGATTCGCCTCCGCGTCCACGATATCGATGGCGCGGAACGGCGCTCCGGGGCCGTCCACACGGACGCCGAACAAATCCGAAAAGTCGCCGTCACGGACAAGATGCATCGGCTCCAGCCCCGCAGACAGAAAGGTTCGGCTTTCGTTGCAGGTCGCGTGGGGCACCGCCATGAACAGACGCCCACCGTTTGCGACATAACATTTCAGTTTGTCGTACTGTGCCTCGTCCATAGTGTTCCAGCCAAGCACCAGCAACAGGTCATAGGTCTGGAGTACGTCCAGCGGGGCGTCGATCGACGTCAACTCCGTCTCGCCAAACGGCGATCCCGAATACCATCGGCGTACCGCCTCCGGCGACTGCTCCAATGATTGCAGCCAGACGCCGGGGAATAATTTATCCAGACAGCAGAAACCGTATTCCGGTTCGTCGGGCGCCCAGTCGTCGCTCTCTCCGCCAAAATTCCGCCACACCCGCACAGGCGATCCGTCCGGGTCGCACAATCCGTCCGCAACGTCACATGCATAACGCCCGATGAGGACCGCCTGGCGGACGATCAGTTCCCCCCTGCGTGGATGGGTTTTGACGTATCGGTTGAACGCCTGCGTGGTTTCGATGCGAATGGTCAGATCACGGTCACGGGGGCCGTACAGGTTCTCGTGCCAGGTACGCAGCAGGTGCTGCTCGTCGTCAGCGAACGACGCGCCCATCACATACGACAGGTTCAGCGAGAGCCCCCACATCCGCAGGTGCCGATCGTTTTCCGGATTGACGTGCGCGCCCTCGGCGATGTAGGTAGCCCACAGAGGCCGCCCGGCCGCACGAAGTCCCCCTCTTGCCTCGGACATCACCAGCGTGTTGTGGCTCTTGTTGAGCTGGGTGACGCACACGGGAAGATCAGCACGGTAACAGACGTAATGGCTGATGGTGGATACATGGCCCCAGACGGGAATATCCGGACCGAAGACATCACTCTTCAGGTTTTTCAATGCCCGCCAGTAGGCTTCGAACGCTTCGTAGGCGGTGCGCATGGTCCGCTGCCCGGAGGGAAGGCAGTCGACGAGCGGATTGGAAATCTCGGGCTTCTGATCGTATCCGAAAATCGGCCCATCGCACTCGGTCAGCCGGTATCCTGCCGTGAACAGGGGATCGTCCGCCAGATTGAGTTCCCGGTCGAGATCGCGAACATTTTTCGGATCGTTGTCATGTTCGATAGAATAATGAATGCCGTAGGCCCGCAGTCCCTCGATCCACTGGCGTAGAACCGCGAGTGGCGGCTTTCCACGGATGGAGTAATGGTCTCCGATACGGTGATCCGTGAGGTACTTGAAAACAGTCAGCGTCCGTTCTGGCAGGGATGGCGGAAAAACGACATTATCCATCCCAACGCGCATAGGGAAAGGCTCGGGCGTCGTGGTGCACACCTGTTCGATAACGGCCTCGGCGACATCAGTTGCCGACACGAACCGAAAGACGGCAGGGGCCAGGGGCGTCTCTGCCACCAAACGATAACGGCTGCGTCCCACGGCCAGCGTGTCAGGCAGCGGATCCAGGAGGCGAATGCCTGAGGGCAGTTCTGCGGCGACGCCACACTGTTCGGCACGGCAAAGCAATTCTACGGCAAAGGGCTCGTCGCGCGAAACCCAGGTCGGGCACAATTCGACCTCCAGTGCGCCGAATGGGATCTCTTCGAGCCATACGCGGCCAATTAACAGAGTCGCTTCGCCCGAACAGTGCGTCACGTTCAGCACGGCGCCTTCCGGCGGAATCAATGCTTCCGGGAGGTCGATTTCCAGTTCTTCCACACCCACAATCTCCTCGTCAGCGTGCCCAACGACCTGAAACGGTTGGTCCGCACGGGCATGTTCACGCCCGCTGAGCGAAGCCGTATACCCGATGGTAGCCGTGAGGCCTGCGAGGTCGGAGGCTATCGCCGACAGGACGACTCGCAGGGCCCGGGGACGGGAAGCCGGGAGGCGCCACTGCGGCGGCGGAAGCGGGATGGCAACGCTGCCGCCCAGCCTGACAGGCGTCCAATCCGTCAGTTGGATACGCACCGTGGGGATACCCAATTCGGCCGTATACACTGCGCCACGCCAAGCCCCTATCGACTCAGAACGGGTCTCCAATTCGGCACGACGCCAGTTGCGGAAGTCGTCGCCGTCGAAACTCACCTCCAGCTTCGCGTGGCTGTACCGTCCACCGACCGGCTGCGCGATATGTCGATCGGCAATCAACCGGGCGATGGTAAAGTCCAGGTTGGCCGTCCGCGTACGTAGATGAACAACCGTATCCGGCGTTCCCTCAACCTCGAAGACGACACCGCCAAACGGGTAATTGGCATGACGTGTAAACCAGCGCCAGTGCGGTTCGGGTAGCGGCGTCAGCCGGTCAAAGCTGGGGCCGAACCGCCCGCAGATGCCATTGTAGGTGATAAGCGAACAACTCAGGATCCGCCCACCTTCCGTTGTCACGCCGCCATCCCAGCAGTAGTCCGCGTGGTGAAACGCCCTCTGGGCGTAAAACATCCAGTACCCCCAGTGAACCCGGAGGCGGTACACCGATTGACCATCACGTACTATTGCATGCATCGTCACTATAGGTCTCCCGTCTCACATCTAACGTACACCAGCTGTAAAGCCTCGGTCAGGCACATGACGGCAAGAGGATAATCGAGGGCAGCAGCGATTGAAACGAAATGGGCGGCATGAGGGAAATGAGCATATGGCGTGACACTCTGCTCTCAACATTGGGTCTGATAGAGTTTATCGGCTTCCATCGAGCGCTCATGGGTCAGGCATGCTTCATGATACTGGCCGGTCCGACTATAAAAATACAGTCGCTCAGTACAGGCCGCTCACGTTCCTTCACACCCAGGGCGCTCGGTCGCATCCCCGAAACGGATAATGATCGCTGGGGCGGAATTTGGGCAGTGAGGGGTAGTAGTTGACGACATCCACCGCTTTTCCACGGCAGAGATAGGCGGGAAACTTCTCCCACATGATGCGCGTCGTCGTAGGGATATAACGCAACGTCAGCCCGATACGTCTTTTGTCGGACGTGTTTGCCTCTGAGCCGTGGATGGCATACGGGTCAAGCAGCGACACGCCACCGGCCGGTACGATGACGTCCACCGCCTTAGATTCGTCGACGTGCTCATCGAATTCCGAGCGGGACGCGTTTTCGGTATTGTTCTTCGACTGGTGTTCGAACAGTCTCTGCGGCTTATGGGTGCCGGGAATCACCCGCATACAGCCGTTCTCCGGTGTCGAATCGTCCCCCGCCAGCCAGATGGAGATCACCTCCATCGGCTCCAAGGCCCAGGAAGCAGCGTCTTGATGCCAACCCACCGATCGTCCGGTGCGTGCCGGTTTGCTGACGTAATGCGCCGCGAATAACGCGATATTCGACCCGATAAACGGCTCGATGATATCGATGAGACGTGGGTCCGTGCTCAGCCGGATCCAGAACGGATCGTCAACGATGAGATCGTGGTGATACGACTCCGGACGCAGATCCGGGTGTTTCTTCCCCAGCCATTCGACGTGTCCCTGCGTCTCTCTGACCAGATCCTGATCGATCACGTTAGGAATGACCACAAACCCGTCTTCCGCGTATTTTCTGACGATTTCTGTTCCTTTCATAGAGATGCTCCTTTAGAGGCTGTTTTAAAAGTCCATCCGCTGCGTCTCGGGGATCACCAAACCCTAGGTGGGAGAAAATGCTGTGATATAGCCCGTTTTGTAAGGGTCTCCGAATGCTCACGTCCAAAGTGGCGCAAATCGTCGGGGTCACGTCATTCCCGTCTGTGCGACCGGGCTACGACTGGCGGGGTACGATGCGATAGGTCTCCCCGGCCTCGGCCCGGAAAACAATCCGGTGCCCGTTCACTCGCCGGCGCCGGAAATGCCATCGAAGTGCCAGTCTTGCCCGACAAACGGGGCATCAAATAGGTGGTGGGGACCGCAGGTGGGACGAGGGAATTGCACCCCAGCAGAGAACGGACCGCACCCGCTACGGCAGGATGGAGCAGCGCTTCCCGAATGAAATCCGGCGAACCGACGAACTCTTTGGCCGACCCGGGCGGGGCATCCACGCATTTCCGGTTGAACGCGTCGGAGATCACTCCATCCAGACGTATGTAGCCGGAGGCGATAAAGTCCATAACGACGTCATCGGTCAGTGTGGGGAGGACGTTTGCTATTACGTAGCCCCTTGGAAAGGCTTTTCGAGGATTGCAGAGATGCTGTTTAGGATTGTGCCCGGAAGCGAAGCTACAATCTGACGATATTCGTGTCAAGGACGAAACCCGGGAACACCTTCGTCGCCATGCTCCCCCTCTTTTCCATGCCCCGCATCGGCTGATATCACTGGGGATGAGTCGCGGAAAACACGCAGACGTACCTCTCGTGGGAGTCGAAGACAGGTGATGCCGCGCCAGAAGTCTGGCAGCATGACAGGCTCCATCCGGACGGCACGCCGTACGCTCTCGACGAACTTGACTGTTGCGACGGGGTTTGAGTTTAGCCATTTTTCTTGTTGCCTGTCCGATGGACAGGGCATATTATGCGCCTATGAATCCAACCTCCCAACAATCCGCCTCCGTCGATCTGCTCATACGCGCTGGTCGTGTTTTCTGTGCGGCCACGGGTCTCAGCGGACCGGGTGCCGTGGCGGTGCAGGGCGACCGCATCGTCGCCGCCGGACCGCACATGACGCCGCCCGCTGGACAAACGTTCGACTTTCCCGACGCGCTTCTCCTGCCGGGACTGGTCGATCTGCACGCTCATCCTGCGATCGAAGGTTCCAAATATGGGGTCGCCCCCGACGAACACTTTTTGCCGCGTGGGGTGACCACCGTATTGTCCCAGGGCGACGCAGGCGCAAACAACTGGCCGACGTATCGCACCGCCACTATCGCGTCTTCGCGCACGCGCGTGCGAATGGCCATCAATCTTTCCGCCCGTGGAGAATCCATGCCGGGCGGCTGTCTGTCCGATATGAACGATGTGGACGTCGAAGCTTGTGTGGCCGCGATCAAAGACGGCGGCAATCTCATCTGGGGGATCGCGCTAAACCTCAGCCCGGTGGTGTGCGGTGACAGCGATCCACGCATGATCATGGGACGGGCGCTGGAGGTGGCCGAGCGCACAGGACGGCCACTGCTCTTCGGCAGTCGACGGCACCCCGACATCACACTGGCCGAACAACTGTCCCTGTTGCGTCCTGGTGATGTATTCACTTATTGCTTCAATGATCTCAACCAAGGTATGGATGCGCTCGTATGCGACGGAGTTGTGCGCGAGGAAGTATGGAACGCACGCGCGCGCGGCATCCTCTTCGATGCGGGGCACGGCATGCAATCGTTTAGCTTTGACGTGGCCGAAGCGGCGTTAAAGCAAGGTTTTCTGCCGGACACTGTTTCCACCGACCAGTACGTGCGGCATGTAGGCTCTGTTCCTCAGCACGATTTGCCGCGCACGGTCTCCAAATTTCTGGCCATCGGGATGACCGAAACGGATGCCTGGGAACGGGTGACCCGCCGTCCGGCGCAGGTGCTCGGTCTGGCGGGAGAAATCGGGACGCTGGCGCCCGGCGCCTGTGCCGATCTGGCGGTGTTCCGCTGGAATCCCACAGCGTTGCCTTTGCGCGACGTCCACGGAGTGGAACGACCCGGGGGATGTTGGGAACCGGCGCTCACGGTGCGCGCCGGACAGGTCGTATCCGGAGCATGGGTTTAGGCGTTACATACAGATAACGAATGCCTCTCGCTCGTTTCTTGGCCCACAGAGCGCCCTTTCTTACAGCCTCTAATGCGTCTCTACCGTCATGTGGTTAAAGCGATCCCAGTCCCACTCGGCGCCCCACCCCGGCCCGTCGGGCGGCGTCAGGTGGCCGTCGACGACGGGAGGGGGGTTGAGCAGACCCCAGCACTGACCTCGGCCGGTTAAGTTATCTGAACCCGCCTCGAAGAAGCCTGTATTGTCGATGCAGCATCCTAAATGCGCGTGTACGAGACCAAACAACCCGCCTTCATGGTTCAACTCGATGTTGGTATCGTACATCTCCGCAAAATGGGCCATCTTGAGCACCTGCGACGTTCCGAACCGGGCGTTGGCTCGTAGCAGATCGGTCGCCCCTGACATCAGCCGCTGGGTCGAAAGCCCGATGTCGTGCATGAGTGTCTCATTACCCATGACCGGCATCGTCAGCGCCTTGCACAGTCTCCTGTACTGCCGCTCCTTCTGTTCATGGAGCGGCTCTTCCAGCCAGAGGAAACCCAGTTCCTCCATGACGTGCCCCACCTCGATCGCCTCTTCCAGCGTATACGAACAGACCGGGTCGTTCATCAGCAGATAGTCGGGACCGACGATCCGACGAACCTCGCGGAAAATAGAAATATCCGCCTTCCCCCCCTTGTAAGTGTGGAATTTATACGCGTTGACACCGTATTCTCGGCCCTTATCAATTACGTCGAGATAGACTTCCAGCGGGCTTTCCCCACTCGTCAGATACACCGGAAAGCGCGGCCGGACGCGACCAATCAGGTCGTACACCGGAAGACAGGTTACCTTGCCGAATAGGTCCCACAGACAGTTGTCGAAGTCCCCAAACCAGCCCGCCTGTTGATAGACCCACCGCGTGCCTTTGTGGAGCATCTGGTACAGCCGTTCCCGTTCGAGAGGGTTCTCCCCGAGCACCTGCGTCCGCAGAATCTCCACCTGAATCGGCGTCATGGTGGTGGTGCACATCCCTTCGACTCCATCGTCCGTCAACACCTTGAGAAAGCTCTGCCTGAGGTATCTGTCGTTCGGTATCATCTGGCTGCCGTGGGTGTACTGAATACGGCGCAGTCCGGGCACCTCGCGCAGTTTGAAATACCCCTGGGGCTGTTCGGGGTCTTCGAGGATGATGAGTTTGATATCCGTAATTTTCATGAGAGAGTTCCTTAAACCTACTCTGGAGTCGAACGGCTGGAAAGCTCGCAGACTGCAATCTCTACGCTCATTCTTTATCCCACGACCAGATTTTCGGATAGGCTCTACATCCGGTCGTATGATAACCCGGTTTGACAATTCTTCCCATCGTCCACTATCTCTTCAGGTTAGAGGCAGTGATCGGTTTCCCGGTTCGAGCGGATGCGTAAATGCAATCCATGAGCAGGCTGTGGTCGATGCCGTTTTTCGCTGTGGCAGCCACTTCCGCCTTGCCCTGAATCGCCTCCACAAAGTTAATGATCGGAAACAGTTCCTTGATATCGGCCGGGATTTCGGAGTCAACGTCTTTGGCCCTGACTTTTATCCAGCCGCCCCCCCATCCGTCAATCTCAACAAGCCCGTTTTCAAAGATGAATGCCATGTGCGTCCCGTCCGTCGCGCAATTACCACTGACCGTGATGTTGGCGAGAACGCCGTTTGCAAACCGGACGCTCATGACCGAGTTGATGTCGACCGCGCACCCTTTGTTGTCGAGCAGGGCGAAGACGGTTTCAGGCTCTGACCCAACGCTCCACAGCAGGCTGTTCATGATGTGCGCACCGCTGTCGTAGGCCTGACCGCCACCAGACAGCGTCGGATCCTGACGCCAAAGTCCGGCGGTGAGTTTCATCCAGTTCTGGGAAAGAAAGCCGGTGACCATCTCCAGCTTGCCCATTTTTTCCGTTTGGATAAGTTGACGCAGATACCGAAACGCTCTCGAACAGGCCGTGTTGTATCCGATTGCGATGATCTTTTGCGTCTCTTCCGCCCTTTTCGCCAGCTTGCGAGCGTCTTTCGAGGAAGTGGTCATCGGCTTTTCAAGAAAAACGTGACACCCTGCCTTCAACGCTTGCATCGCGTGTTCGTAGTGAAGCGTGTGTGGCGTGGCGATAATGACCGCGTCCAGTTTCCCCTTTCCGTACATTTCCTTTGCCGTACTGTAACCCTTGACCGGATGATTCTTGAAAAAAGCGTCGTTCGTGGCCTTTATGCGTTTGGGATCCACGTCACACAGCGCGACGATGCCTGCGTCTTTTCGGCCCGCCAGGTGCCCGATATGTTTGGATATTATACCCCCGCTGCCCATCACTCCGATACGTAACATGTAACGCCCTTTCTGTTGATGTGATTATGCCGTCAATGCTGTCGCCGGTGAAGCGTCATCCGCAACCGACGCTCCTCGCCGCGACGTGGTGAAAATTTCTGTTGCCGGAACCTCCCTGTCAACACCCAAGGGATCTTCCAGCGACTCACGTTTTGGCCTGATCTCCCACTCCGCTACAGACCCACACACAATTTGAAAGAACGGATGCGGCTCCGGTTCAACGACTGACTGTAACTGGTAAAGCCAGACAACAGGTTATCATCGAAACAGGTGGTCCTCCACCGGAAGTTGCACCTCCGTACCGGAGGTCACTGATCGCAGGCCTGCTTCCATAATCTCCTGGGCGTTGCGGCAAAGCTCCGGACAGGTCTGGCCCTGGGGCGCTGTGCCGTTGCGGATGCAGAACAGGAAATGATCAATGGCGTTTTTCTGGCTGTCCGGGAGGTCGTCCAAGGCTATTTCCATGCCATTCGGGTTCTTCCGGGTGTTCAGTATGACTTTCTCTCCGGCAATAAGGGTGCCTTCTCTCCCGTAGAACACCGGAGAGAAGGGCGACGCGTAGGAAACCACCTCGATCCAGGTCATCTCCAGCATGCAGATGGCGTTTGGATACCGTAGCAGGAGAATGCCGTTGTCGTCGACCAGCAGGTGCTTCTTTATCAGACGCCCGGCCATGCCCATGACGCTGTTGGGCGAACTGCCCATGAACATGAGGCAGATGCTGGCCCCGTAGCCGGCGAAATCGCCAAAGGCGCCGGCGCCGTTCAGTTCTTTGTCAAACAGGAAATCACAGAACTCATCCGAACAACCGATGACGTCCGGTCCTGCATGGCCACCCCGCCAGGTGATCTGCCACAGATCGCCGATGCGCCCTTCCTGCACCACCAGCAAAGCGGTTCGCAGGGGACGTGACCAAGCCGTAGGCCAGTTGACCATCAGGCAGATACCGGACCGCCGTGCTGCCGCCAGCATCCGATCCGCCTGTTCCAGGGTTGCGGCCATGGGCTTCTCCACCATAACCGGTATGCCGTGGGCCGCACACAGGACGACCACATCCGCATGATGCGCCGGAGCGGTGAAGCAATACACCGCATCCGGCTTTACCGCGGCCAGCAACGTCTCATACCGGTCGTACAGTCGCTCACAACCGGTATTTGCCCGAAACCGCTCCAGCAAAACCGCACTGGCATCCGCTCCCGCCACAAGCGTCACATCCGTCCGTTTCATCAGGTCATCAAGATTTCCCCACAGATGATCATCCGCCATGCCCAGCACAGCAATGCGTATAGATGCTGACACCGTGTTCTCCCTTTACCGAGCCTCTGACCCCTTTCCGAAACGGGAGGGGAGACAGACGCTACCGTATTTAATGGCCACGGGTCAATCCCATGGCAACCGATAGCTCGGATCGGCGCTGTAACGCTCCATGCTGAGTTCGAGTCGCACCCGGCACCCCGGTTCCAAACGGACGGCAAAGGTCGTGTCGTCGACGTCGATGCTGAAAGCCTCGATCTGCTCCGCCACCCACCGGCTGTAGCGCTGCGGATCGGATCCGTGAGCGCCAACCTCGCCGTCCGACAGTTCGCGCCGACGGTCCCCTGAGACCGACCTGAACCGATGTTCCCCGAAGGCCCCGCCCTGGACGATAAGTTCCCGATCTTCAGCCGGACTCAGATTTACCAGGTGCACGACGGCGCCCTCGTCGCTGAGTTTTTCCACCAGGGCCGCCACATCGTCCGGCAGACCGGGACGACGACGCTGGACGTCGAAGTAGCGTAGTCGCGCCTGGAGCAGGCCGCCGTTGTACATGAAAAGGGGCGCTCCCATGGTGAGTTGCAAGAGACCCTCGACACTGATCGGATTGCGCACCTGCAGATACCAGTCGCCGTAGGTGGCCGGATCCTGCTGATCCTGACGCATGAAGTCGAGACACTGATAGACCTGGGCGTGGTTGTGGCGGAGGATCTCGACCGGGTAGTTCGGGTAATCGCCCTGGAGGTAGGCGATCCACGGCGCATCGTTACCGCCGTTGTGTTTGGTGTAATGGGACTGTATGGACTTGTAATCACCTCCGTCGTGATTGCGCAGCTTCTCGATACGCGCCATGTCGTCGTCCGCCATGCTCGCTATCCAGATGTGGGCCATCGAGTCGGCCCGCAGCGGACCGGCCTGGAACCAGCCATTATCGTTGTGGCACTCCGGAACATGCAGGGTGTTTCCTACTGTCTTACCGTGGGACGCCATCAAATCAATCTGAGAACGCGGCAGTTCCATATAGTGGCGATCACCGGTGAGGAGCAGTGCGTTTTCAGCGGCGCTGGTGACGGCGTCGCCGAGGGTACCCCAGCCGTGGGGCCAGGACCAGCCGTAGTAACCGCCGTACCACCTCCCGCCCATGCATTCGCCAATCTCGCCGGAGTGGCCTACATTGTCCGGTAGGATGCCACAGTTCTGTTTCGTGCGCTCGATCCAGGCACCGAGGTACTCGAGGATCCAGCTCTTGTATTTCTCCTTGTCATCGCCGGCGAAGAGGTATGCATTCGTCACCAGCGAGGTGGATGCCAGGTTGCAGGCCACATCACCCCGCGCCATGCGTTTTACCATGGTCTGGGCCATTTTCTCTTCCATGCCCGGTTTCTGCAGGTCGTCGACCGTGTCGAGACCCTCGATGTCGAGGAAGGGCAGTGGGTACACCTTCCAGAATGAGTGGGGATAGTGGTACGGCCGGTTTTCGAAGTTCCGGTATGCCGGCCCTTTGCTGCCGTTGTGGGGACAGAGGATAATCTTCTTCTCGGGATCGTAGTTGATCGCGTCGGGATCCTCGTTGAGATAGAAGCCGGCATAACGGCGCGCACGCTCCCTGCTCTTTTCATACTGCGGATCGGCCAGACAGAGGCTGTAGAAGAATACGTACCCTTCCCCCTGATGCATCCAGTCGTACCCCTGCTCGTACTCCTTAACCACCATCGGGTGTCCGTGGCCGCTGTCGTAGCGGGCGAACTGCGCGGTGATGCCGTCGTAGGTCTTGTGGGAGAGCTCGAGGATGTGATCGCCACCGCCAAGCATGTAAAATACCGGCCAGTTGAAGAAGCTCTCGTAGGCGTCATCCAGCCCGTCGATACTGGCGAAGTCCTCCGTCGTCGGCCACAGAACGGAGCCATCATTACGTACGTATTTCTCCATCACCGGAACAACAGCCCCGTTCATGAGGTCGATGAGACTGCGTTCGAGAACGGCCCACTCGGGTGGCTCGATGAAGGGGATGTTGCCGGTGATCGTTTTCATGATATTCCTCATTTACCCTTGGATTGGAAGGTCTCTGGGCTGCGGTTCGTTACGGTCCCATTGCTACTCAGAGGCTGTTTTAAAGTTACTCCGTCAGCCCAAGAACGAGCGAGAAAGGCGCTATCAAGACGCGCGAAGCAGCCATATCAAGTAGTTGAAGAAAGTGATATCGTCGGCTTACGCAGGAACGGGAATGGACTCCAATGTATCGGATGGTAGACATCGGGCGGAAGGTAGGGCGCGGTATCAGAACCGGTTACGTGCTCCAGAGGTCCATTTTATCACTGCCCGCCACCACAAAAAGACATCCACTGTCCAGGGGTGTATCATCGAGATGTACCAGACAATCGAAAAAATCGAACCCGTCGTATACAACCCGTTTCCAGATCGAGTTCACCTGTCGGGATGGGGCAAAACAGTACACCGGCCTTCGGTATGTGTCAAGTAAAGCGAGATACTTTATTTAAGAAGTTAGTCCATCGAGGCAGAAGGAATAACGCATAGTAAAAGCGCGGCCGTTTGTCAGGCTCACCACAAACGGTTATCATGGGGTACAATCACTTACGCCGAGAGGCATTAGTGTAGCACCTCAGATTCTGCGCTCGTGGCCGCTCGGCGATCCACGTCACCCCCCATCTCTGGGTCACGGATGCGTCAGGGGCGGAAACAAACAGCGCAAACGCCTCGGTTTGGTATCATCGGCATCGCCGAAAAATAAACGGCAGGCGCGCTAAACTACCTGCGTTTGGCGCAAGGGGTCGTTCGGCAGGTCGTGGGCGATCTCGCCATCGACCAATTCGACAATTCGGTCACAGCGATGGGCGAGACGGTCGTCATGGGTGACGATCAGGAAGGTTATCCCGCGAGAGGCGTTAACGTGCCGCATCAGGTCGAACACCTGTTGCCCCGCCTTTGTGTCGAGATTGCCGGTCGGCTCATCGGCAAGGACGAGGCGGGGATTCATGGCCAGCGCCCGCGCGACAGCCACGCGCTGTTGTTGTCCGCCGGACATTTCAGTGGGAATCTTCTGCGCCTGAGCCGACAGCCCGACGGCATCCAGAAGTTCCAGGGCTGTTTTCCGCATGGCAGGAGTCTGATGTCCCTCTCGTGCCATGGCCGGCAGCATGACGTTCTCTAGCGCCGTGAAGGCCGGTAGAAGATGGTGAAATTGAAAAACGAAACCGATGGTTTCACCCCGAAACCGGGTGCGCATCTCGTCCGACAGACTCGTTGTATCCGTTCCCGCGATCAGGATGCTTCCGCTTGTCGGTCGGTCTAACAAGCCCAAGAGGTTGAGAAGCGTACTCTTTCCCGACCCGGACGGTCCCATGAGAGCCGTAAACTCACCTTGCTGTACGGTCAGATCGATACCGTGCAGGACCGGGGTGATCGTTTTTCCTTCATAGTTTTTGGAAACCTCTTTCAACAGAACGATAGGCTCACCCATAGCGGATCACCTCCGCCGGATCGAGACGCGCCGCTCTCCGTGCCGGCAGAGCCGCCGATACCACGCCGACGACCGTCGCCACCGCGATCGCCCGCGCATAGAGAGCCCAACTCAACGACAACGGAAAAAGGGCTGACCCGTCAGGACTACGCGTGAGTTCTGCAAAAAATACCGACAGACCAATACCGGCCAGTATCCCAATACCGGAACCGACAAGCCCCACCAGCAGCCCCTGAAGCAAAAAGATGTGGAGGATCTGCGACTTGCTGGTGCCCACGGCACGCAAGATACCGATCTCCCGAGCTTTCTGTACGACCGAAACGGCCAGGACACTGGCAATTCCCAGGGCGACGGCGAGAACGACGAATACCTGGATCATGGCGCTGGATGCGCTCTGACTGCGAAGCCCAACCATTAGTTGCGCGTTGGAGGTCATCCAACTGTCGGCCCGGAGGCCAGTACGGTCAGCGATCTGTTTCGCGATGGGTGTGGCCGAGAAAATATCATCGACCCGCACTTCGATGGTAGAGACGCCGTCTTCCACACCGAGCAGTGTCTGGGCCTGTCGGAGAGACACGAACACCCAGCGCAGATTCAGGTCGCGGGAACCCACATCGATCAGTCCGCTTACTCTAAGAACCGTTGTCCGCCCCCCTGCCGTCTGAAGGCGAATCTTGTCGCCCACGTTGACGCCCAGATCCCGGGCCAGTTCGGTTCCGATGACAGTCTCGAAAGCGCCAAGACGGAAAGTTCCCGCTGTGATATAGCGAGACAGATCGACAATTCCGGTGTAGCTTTCCGGATCTATCCCTCTCAGCGAGATCGCGTTTGCACCCCGACTGCGAAGGGCAAACCCTGGTCCTGCAATGGTCGGTGCGATGGCGGTGAGGCCGGAGACCCGACGCACGACGTCAATGACCTGAGCCCATCCCACGATGGATCGAAGACGCTGTGCAGGCCGCTCGACCCGGGCATCGGCCTCCGGGTTCAGGGTCCGGGGAATTTCATCCGGCGGGCGGATGACGATCTGCGCCTGTGTGCCGAGGGTCCGCTGGATGATGCTTTCCTGCAAACCGGTGATCAAGGAAGACAGAAATACAATAACAGCCGTGCCTACAGCCACACCGGTCAGAATGAGGAGGGATTGGGTTTTGCCTTCGTACAGAAAACGGATGGCGACTATCCAGATGAACCGCATACGTCAGTTACCACTTCGGGCTTGGCTACCTTCGGTCACGGTGCGGTTGCTGACCGGGATCACTGCTTCTCCCTCGGACAGCCCTTCTGTCACTTCGGCGAAATTTGCGCCGATTGCTCCGAGCTTGAGCGGCTGGCGTACCACAACGCCGTCCCGCAGTGTGTACGCCCACGGAGCAGCACTATTGGGTTCATAGATGGCTTCGAGCGGTACCGCGAGGGCACTGTCGCGACGGGCAATCTCGATTTCGACCGACACGGTCATATCGGGACGCAGATAAGCCGGCGGATCAGGGACCACCAGGCGAATCTCTATGGCTCCCTGTGTCGGGTCCACGACCGGGGACAGGTAAGATACCTGAGCGTCGAACCGTTGCAGAGGAAAAGCGTCCGCCGAAACGACGGCCCGCTGCCCGACAGTGAGACGTGAGAGGTTCTTCTCGTCAGCCACGACACTCAGCGTCACGTTGGCTTCAAGCGCCAGTTCCATGAGGATGCGGCCAGGTTGAACGGCATCGCCGGGTTCTATGGTGCGGGTGAGAACCACACCCGTTCCCGGCGCCTGAATACGGGTGTAGGCCAACCGTGCCAAAGCCGACTGCTCCGCGGCGCGGGCTGCCATCAATGCCGCCTCGGCAATGCGAATGTCTGCTCCGGCAGAATCCAAACCTACGGCCTGTGCATGAGCGATGTCTCTCTGGGCACGGGCGGCTTCCAGCGCCTGCCGCGCGGCTTCGTAGGTTTCGACACTCGTCGATCCGACTTCATACAGCGTGCTTGCCCGCCTATATTCCGATTCCTCTTTCTTCAGAACACTCTCAGCCTGCCGAAGCGTAGCCTGAGCAACTGGCCGTCGCACCTGCCACAGTTGCAGTACGCTCGCCTTCGCCTGCGCAACGGCGGCGTGGGACTGAGCGGCAACCGCCTGAAGCTCGTGGGGTTCGAGTTCGATCATCAATTGGCCCGTCTCGATGGCGTCGCCTTCCCGAACCGGGACTGCGAGCACCACTCCGGCGATCTGACTGCTCACCTGAACGCGGGCATCGGCGCGGACGCGCCCGGTGGCCACGATGGTCTGCGTTATGGGCTGACGGGCGACGCGCAGTGTAGAAATCGCCGGTGGAACAACCACCCCCCAGAGGATGCGTGTAGCGATTAAGAGGACGATCAACAAGCCACTCAGGGCCAGCCAACGGCGAACAGTTCGTGTCACGACGATCCTTTACAAAGCCATGGTTATATCGTACGGGACTGTATCCTGCCCTCATCGCGCGGATGGAAGCACGCAAGTCCCCAAAATTTATAAAGTACGGCGAAATGTGGAGGAAGTAAAGAGGAGATTCGGTGGAAAATCCTGCGTGGACAACACGTTAAGGCAGGTATCGTGTATTCTGATGATGGTGGGCTGCAGAGATTCGACGACAGCGTTTTCCCCCGGATCCCCTACAGGCCGACTACGGATTATCGTGGTCTCTTCATCTTGCCGACCCGGCACAGAACGGCTATCTTTAAAGCCCCGGCAAGGGCCGCGGATCGACATTTTGCAAGAAAGCACCGGTTGGCGGCGACGACGAGGGTATCCCCATGAAAGTTAATACCGAACAGAAACTTGACGGAGCGTTTTGGCAACGTTTGGCGCTCGATCAACTGATACCGCTGTGGCTCGCCCATGGGCCCGACAAAGAACATGGGGCTTTCCACTTAAACCTTGCGCGTGACTGGCGACCGTTTCCGCCGGCTAACAAAATGCCCGCGATGATAAGCCGCCAGGTCTTCGGCTTTTCAGCCGCCTACCTCCTCTCCGGTGAGGATCGGTATCTCGACGCCGCGCGTGCAGGTGTCGATTATCTTTTGGAGCGGGCATGGGATACCAGGTATGGCGGCTGGTTCGATCTCCTGTCACCGGAAGGCGAGCCGCTTGATCCGAGAAAATCCATCCCTTGTCAGTTGTACACCAATGTAGGGCTTACGCTGTACTATTTCGTCGCGGGTGATCCCCGTGCCCTATCGGCGGTGAACGATTCTGTAGCCATCCAGCAAACGGCCGGCTACGACCGTGTTTACGGCGGGTATTTTCAATCCCTTAACCGCGATTTGAGCGTCGACGACGACAGCAAGAACAAACACGCGCACTACGGCTACGTCGGCTCGCTGACGCTCAACCTGTGGCTGGCGACGCATGACCCGGGTGTGATGAGGTGGCAGCGGGAGTTGACCGACCTCACCCTGGAACGCATGAGGGACGAATACGGCTGGATTCATGGCTTTAACACCCGTTTTAACCGGCAGTGGCAGCGGATTCCGCCTGCCGGCGGCTGGGAGAGCATCCCGGTGGGGGGCCAGCTTACCGCCGCGCTGTCGTTCCTGGGGCTGTATCGGCAGACGGGCGAGGATCGTTATCGGGTGGGCGGCCTGGCGCTGGGCGAACGGGTAACCCGATACGGGTGGGATAGCAAGCGGGGCGGCTGGCTCGACAACATTTCCGCTGCGCCGCCGCATACGCCCGATGCAAACGCAGCGGTTTCGTGGTGGGTTCAGATCTACGGCTCGCTGCTTCAATTACACCTGTACCACCTCACCGGCGAACAGGTCCATTTAGAGCGTTTTGTCACAAGCGCCAGATTTTACAACCCCTACTTTACCGATCCCATCCATGGCGGTCTTTTCGACGGTGTGTCCCCCGATGGTGCCCTTCTCGGCGATGGCCGCAAGGCACAACCCTGGCGGACGTCGTACCACGAAATGGAATTTGCCTTGCTTTGTTACCTGTACCTCAATCTTTACGTCGACCGAAAACCGGCCACGCTGCATTTCCGGCTGGACGCAACGGATACGCCAACGACACACTATGTTTCGCTGGTGGACGAAGCTTCCGTCCGCATCGCTGCAGCGTGGCTTGACGGGCAACCTACCGATGACTACGACAAAGACACGCCACGACTGATCATACCAGCAGGACGTGAGCGGAAAGCCGTAGTCGAGTTGAAAAACGCTTGACGGTGGCTTCCGGGCCGAAGACGATCAGCCAGTTGTCGAGCGAGTATCAAGGCCATCCGAATCAGATGGGCCAGTGGAAACGCCACTTGCTGGATGGTGACACCCAGATTTTCACCAACGATGTCGCCCGGCGCAAGCGGGAGCAAGACGCGCTGGAGCTGGATCTCTACGAGCAGATTGGCCGCCTGAGGATGGAACTGGAGTGGCTGAAAAAAAGCTGCCCGCTTCGCCTGAGGTCAAACGGAGCATGATCGAGACCTCTCATCCGTCCTTCAGCATTCGCCGTCAATGTGAACGGGTCGGGCTGTCCCGTTCTTCCTGGTATTACCAGTCGGCCACGGAGTCGCCTTGAATCTGGAGCTGATGCGCCGTATCGACGAGGAGTACCTGAAGACCCCGTTTTACGGCTGGCCCCGGATGATCGCCTATGGCCAGGGCTTGGGCTATCCGATCAACGTCAAGCGGGCGAGACCCCTGATGGACACGATGGGTCTGTGCGCGAGATGTGCAAGCAGGTCGATACATTCGTCATCGAAAATCTGCATGACCGTGAGATAATGATTCCCACGGGGACGAACCATTATCACCTCGTCCTCCCCATGTATCCCCCGTTTTTCGATCCGTATGCGATCGAACATCCAAAGGAGTGTCATGTCGACCTCGAAATGGACACCCGAACAGGCGCACGTGTGGTATCGAGACATCGGCGTCATCCGCGGCTGCAACTATCTGCCACGTACCGCGGTGAACATGACTGAAATGTGGCAGGCGGAAACATTCGACCCCGAGACCATCGATCAGGAACTGGGCTGGGCGGAGCAGGCCAGGTACAACAGCATCCGGATATTCATCCAGTATCTCGTCTGGGAGGCGGACCCACAGGGCATGAAACGCCGCCTCGATTCGTTCCTGCGCATCGCCGCCCGGCATCACATCCGTCCGATGATCATTCTGTTCTGCGACTGCGCCTTTTCCGGCAAAGAGCCATATCTGGGCCCCCAGGCGGATCCCGTTCCCGGTATCCACAACAGCGGGTGGGTGCCGAGCCCAGGGTTCAGCCGTATAGCCGATCCATCCGCCTGGCCGGATCTCCAGCGGTATGTCCAAGATCTGGTGGGGCATTTCGGGCAGGACCCGCGCGTACTCATCTGGGATCTGTATAACGAACCCGGCAATTCAAACATGGGTGAACAAAGTCTGCCGCTGCTG
>Ga0194132_10004441_pt1 | contig 23811 bp, 26 predicted proteins | sample TA2KigOf80mmetaG_FD_148612 | JGI IMG/M metagenome (GOLD analysis project Ga0194132, IMG submission 148612) | Freshwater microbial communities from Lake Tanganyika, Tanzania - TA2015054 Kigoma Offshore 80m | ecosystem: Environmental > Aquatic > Freshwater > Lake | place: Tanzania: Lake... | reverse complement strand
ATAACGAAATCATCGAATTAAGAAAGTCCTGCGACAAAATGGCCATTGATGTGACAGAGTTAACAAATGGGAAAGGTGGCACATAAATTTAAGAGCGAAGATGAAGCAAATAGTAAAAGCTTTTCATCTTTTCTTTCTGGTCAGGCCAGTGACCGTTCATTTCAAGCAATTGGGTCTCACAAGGTGGAAATAATTGGACGGTCTCATGCCCACGGAAAGTGAAAATTATTACTTTAAGATTAAAAGAGGTAAGAGCAAAACATTTTTATTTTTACAAAACAAAAACAGAAAATTTTAGAAAAGCAAAAACAACTAACTTTTATCTTTAGTTAGAAAATGAGTCAACAGACAATTATCATCAACTAGAAAAAATACTGAGAAAGTCAGGTTTTATCAATTCGAACCTTTTTATACAAAAACAAAAGTAGTAGGTATATTTTTTCACCTTTTTAACTTTGTATTTAGAAAAATGTTTTGAAGAGTTTTTCGCCCATAGTTTCATTTTGCGATTCATCATCAGCCTCCGGATCAATGACAAAGATTGGCACCCCACTCACCGAGTCAAAGACAGTTTTTGTCATTCTGACAGAAAGCCGACTGATATCCCAGGGCTGATCCGTGATATTGTACATAAATTTTGTTGGATGGCCATTTGGGATGCTGAAAATTATTTATAAATGTATTTTGGTAAAAAATGTGAAAGTGATTCGGCTATAAAATTTATACCTAAGCAAACGCCCTCCATCATTAATCATCAATGGTTTCTTTTCAGCAGGTTGAGTTGGACGTCTCAACATCAAAGATCCACCACCGCTTGCTTGTTGGTTGAAGAAACTATCTTCAACTTCGGACATACCCATTGAATAGTGATATTCAGATCCTGTTTTGAAATCGAGAAGCGGTTTGTTTTCGGGGATGGCTTGCAAGGATTGGGATTGCTGACGAGCCCTATTTTGAAAATTTATTAGAAGTTGTTTTATTGATAGTTATGTAGTACTACTTACATGGTGTTTACTTGCATGCTTAGTTTATTGAGTTGCTCTGATAATCTGTCATTCTCTCCTTCTAAGTCTGTGACTCGAGCCTTCATCACAAGGTTTTTTGCTGTAAAAATGTTGGTAACAGTGTGGTTGAAATAACTATGTTTGTATGAATTTTTTGTACCAGCTATTTTTTCGTCTCTTTTGCTCCTGCTGAAAAACGGCATTTTTATTCTTTTGTCAGGTGTGAATACAAAAACAGTATCAGAGTGGCCAAAGCTTCTGCGCATAAGTAGTTGAATATTTGATGGATCGATTGAAAGACTCTCTAGATATTTTATAAGTGTTTAACGAAGGTTTTTAGTGTGATTATTTATATATCACCTTCACACTGCAAAATTCCTTGAACTTTTTCTTAAGGATACTCAATTTTGTTTCGTTTTCACGTTGGCCGGGGTCTGTGCTGAGGGAAAGTTGATCGTCAACTTGCATATCAAATTTTACTAGACTGCCGAATCTAAAAAATGACATGTGTTGATGTTTGATTAAAATTAGTAGATTTAGATTAGTTGAATAGGCTTACTTCACGGTCAGTCTATAGGACACACCTTTATGATAACTTTGGAACGAGGGTCAACTTTCAAATCAAATTTTACTAGACTGCCGAATCTAAAAAATGACATGTGTTGATGTTTGATTAAAATTAGTAGATTTAGATTAGTTGAATAGGCTTACTTCACGGTCAGTCTATAGGACACACCTTTATGATAACTTTGGAACGAGGGTCAACTTTCAAATCAAATTTTACTAGACTGCCGAATCTAAAAAATGACATGTGTTGATGTTTGATTAAAATTAGTAGATTTAGATTAGTTGAATAGGCTTACTTCACGGTCAGTCTATAGGACACACCTTTATGATAACTTTGGAACGAGGGTCAACTTCCAAATCAAATTTTACTAGACTGCCGAATCTAAAAAATGATATGTGTTGATGTTTGATCAAAATTAGTAGATTTAGATAAGTTTTTCATGAATAATTTCTCTTAAAATTAAATATGACGCAATATTATGCTTACCTAATCACCGGTTGGAGAGAGAATGAAAATAAAAACAAATATGTAAACAAATCTTAAGAGATTCAACAAAAAACATCTATTCCCATTAAAAATCAACAAAAACCAATAAAAAAACACAATAATTTGCGGCGGGACAAAAAATTCATTCAGCGTTACGTGACGATCATTTTAAAAAAACGTTTTAGTGGCGGGAAATACAAGCACAAAATTATCTAATAGGTGGCGCCACTATGAATTCAGATAATCTCACCAATTTTGTGTAAAAATACGTTCATGAAAAATGATTGTACTACCAAACTTGTTTTTTATTGTTCAGATTCACATCTTTTAAGCAATTTTATATTTTAGATTTGATTAAGACGAATCATAATAAAATATTTTATGAAAAAGTCAATGTTTTATTCATGAATCGTGCATTTGAACTCATCACAAAATCTCAAATTTGACATCTGACGAGGCAATCAGCAATGGAAGCAATCAGCCCAAATCGTCTTCTCACGCCAAATCAAGGAAGGGTCATCCGCCTCTGGCGCAAGCTCACAGACATTCGCGAACAAATACAAGACATCGAGAGGCAGCTGAGGCGGAGGGACCAAAATCATCCAAGAGCACTAATGATGAACTGGCACAAACAACTGATAGAAAGGAGAGACGATTTGGAGTATAAATTGCAAGTTGTAATATTCCATTGCTGATTGCTGATCTGTACATAAAAATAAAGAAATGTTTGCAACCTAATTTAGCTTTATATTGAGGAGGGTGAACTATCTTACGTGGATCTTATTGGAGGCGAAGAATTTCATCATCGATTTCGCGTAGTTCGGTCTCGAGAGTGTTTGCTTTCCGATCAAGATCAAGAACCTCATAATATAATATCTGCATTTGGATGAGCGAGGGTACGAGATGAGCCCAAGCCTTATATAGGAACAAGGTTTGTTTGCATGATTTAAGTAAGAATTAATAGTGACAATCACTTACCTCATGTTGAGCAGGAGTCCAAGATGGTTGAGGGGTCTGGATATCCAGAGTAGCAAAACAGGGACAATCGAGATCAAGAATAAATTCTGATACGGTGTGTGTTTCGTTGCCAAACGCCATTGTGCTAATGACGTGGACAGGTAGAAAAATGTAAACTAGCATTTTTTCTTAGTCAGCAGGCTCAGGTGAAACAGAATTGAGAAGTGTTGTGCAGAGCTTCAATCAAGCAAATAATTTTGTGGCGTGTAAGCCACAAAAGGCAAGTCTTGGTTAAAACCGAACCTAAACCCAAAAGATGGTCCATCATTCTGAAGACACATTTGCGGTTGGATCTGACTCATTTTGGAAGCCGGGTAATTACAAAAGAAACACGATGCACTTTTAAGATGGTCACAAGTTATGTTTTAGTTTGATGACTTTAGTGACAGAACGTGCTGAAATAAAAAACTTACAGCAAACAAATAGATTATCTCAACCAGTCGGTGCAGGTTTTTACCTATCCAGATCCACCCACCCAAGCTTGTCGCTTGTCGGGTTGTATCGAGAAATCTGTTGAATAAAAACGTTAGAGGTAAATCTTTAAGGAGGATAGATTTTTTAAATAACAGTTTAGAAACGTTCTAATTCACCTTTCTTTTTACAATACTAGATGGCGTTGTGAATCAAAAACTCAAATAATAATTTTTTATATAAAAAACAACCATTTCATTTATTATCATAAGTGTATTGCACAAATAAATTTAAATTTGGCATGAATAATGCAATATTTATGTATAAATTTGTCAAAAAACTCAGTTTACTTTAGTTTTTACTTTATAATTCACTGCAAATATATTGACATTGTTTCCCTAACCGCTTCTGAGCACATCATCAGGTTAGGTTCACTTGCAAGCATCTTTGTAAAAATATTGAAAGATGTCGCAACTGAGAATAAGGTTTGGTGATTTGACACCAGAAGAGCAGGAGGTTCTTCAACTCCGTTCAAGGCTACTTCGAGTTCGTAAAAGGTAAACTCAAAAAGTTTGATTGTTGTTAGTAATCTTGATTGATCTAATAAATCTTTCATTTATTCCAGAATGGGTCATCTTGATGCGCGCATCGCGAATGAGAATGACGATGACAGACGAGATCTTCTCTATGGACAAAGACGTCAGTTGATAACGGAGTTTTATGAATTAAAAAGAAGAATCTCCTCTATTGTATTTTCATCCTGATTGGCTGTCAAATCACCAATAAAAATATTGACACTGTTTTGACTTTTAATTGGTGGGATCTGGGGTTTACCTTTTACAATTTGGTTAATAGCATGCGGGGTTTAACAACACGAGTTAAACATGTGGTTGATCTCTCAGTGTGTGGTGGTCGATCAACCAAGAAAGTGATATCATGTCTGATGACTATGCAGGTTACGCTTTCTGTTCAGTTTTATACGTTTTTCTATTAATGGGTGCTTTTTATCTCATGATCATGTCTGATTCAAAAATTGCTAAAAGTTCATCAAATGACACATGGATAAATGAAACAATTTTGGATGGCAAAGCTTCATTTACGTCAAACAACTTGACTAATAGCACGTGGTAACTTATAAACTCTGAAAAATTGCCGCTCTCCTAGAAAAAGTTCTATGGTGTGGAGGTAAAGTTTGATCCTTCTGATCCAGAATCGTGGGATCGAATACCGACCGCATCCAGGGGCTTTTTCCATTTTACTTTATAAATTGTGGAGATGATACTTCCATGCATGATTTTACCCAACAATCAATCTTCTTGATGGTTACAACGTTATTTGTAAAAATCAAAGGAAAGGAAGCAGATGTTCAACTTAATTTTTTAACTTTAGTGATATGCAATTACTTTTGATGAGATGGTGGGTAAGTAAAACGATAGTTTAATATGTAAAGGAAGGTGTGATTAAAAAAAGTCTCATTTGAAAAAGACACTCAGTCGGTGTAAGATGTCTGATAAATTTTCTGAAGTCTCCTCTTCTCAAGACTTGGAAAAAGAACAAGACGGGATAAAATCCACAAACATTTCGAGTTTACGCCAGTCTGTTAGGAACAAAAAACCTGAGGTCGGTGTTTTGATGCCAGAAGAGTTTGTTAAGGATGAAGAAGAAAATGATTCGGGAGTGGGGTATAAAATAAATATAAGAAATAATAATCTTTTTTATATATTGATATATTAAATATACTTTTCAGGACGCCCTCAAGTCCTAAAACTCCTACTGATGATGAGTGGGTGCACGATACAGACATCCGACACGACATACAAAAGTATTTACTTTTGAGAAAAAGGTTTGGTTTAACCGAATATGAGCCTGATGCACACTTCAAAATCAGAAAATTAATGATCCAGTCCGGATTTATCAAGTAAAAATAAAAAAACACATGTTTAAAGGATATATTTTTTATAATTTATTATTTTTAGATCAGGCATAGAAGGGCCTGTTAAACCCAAAAGAGGACGCAAACTTCTTTTTGACGACACAGAAGGTAAATGTTTCAAGCACAGATGCAGTTTTTCGGATAATTGTTGTGACGATGTAACACAATTTGATTTTATCTGTTTCTGACTGTAGTTAAAAAATTACTTTTTTAAGATGATCGAGGCGTTGCTGCTGTGGAAGAACTTGGGACAGATGAGAATGCTCAATGGGGGTCGAATACTGACACATCTGCTGCGATCAATGACGGAGATGGCGATAACGCGCATGAATTAACTGAATTGGCAGCATTGAAAACATCTAAGCGGGAAAATGTTCCGGAACCTGAGCCTTTACAAGACCCGGAAATGATGAATGCCCCTTTGAAACCTTTGATTAAAAAAGATGGGTGTGAAAACCACCTACATCAAATAAAATTATAAAAAGATGAAAATGAAGATTGAACCTAATTTTAATAGTAGAGTAGATTTGAACATTTAAAGATATGTAAGAAGATTGATCTGTAATTTTTGTGAACATTTAAATAATAATTTTAAAAAATATACTTGTGTTTATTCAGTTGTGTCTGTTTCTGTCACATTAACACTTGGATTTAGTAGAAAGTTGACTAATCGAGGTAACAATAGGTTTGAAAGCATATTCAAGTTTTCATCATCAATTTTGTTTAAGAAAAGTGATAAAAGTTGGACGAAGACAATTAGGATTATTCCATATAGCATAACGCACTTAAATTTTTTTTCCATAAAGTGTAAACAACAGAAAGTTTTAGATCTGTTATCTGCTTTTGAAGTGTCACATTTCTGAATTGAACTTTCCAGAAATGGTGTAAATGACTCCATTTAGAACTTAAGTGAGAATGATATTTTACACCCCTAGGGCGAGCTCTAGATTGTTAAAAATTTTCTTTCAGTTTCAATACAAATTTTGTCTTAGACAGTTCTCTTTTGAAATACAAAATACTCTAGTTTTTTTCTCAAAAAAAAAAATGAAAAAATTCTTGAGGAAACTTTTGTCAACTTTAATAAGAACTTCGCTGTTGACTTCGGCGGCGGTTGGAAAAGAATTGACCGTGGAATCTGATAAATTTGATTGGAGTAGTGTGATGGATGACAGTGAATTGGTAAATATAAATACTGATCTATTTTTAAATAATGTATTCGTTACATTACACACCACTTTAGCATGAATTGAGCTTTCAAAATACGACAACGGAATTACCAAATTATGTCACTGAAAATGGATTGGATTTAATGATAACATCTAATTCGTCAACCGACCTACTTTTGAACTCGACTGTGCCTGTACCCGAAATGGTCAATGAGATTACAAATATGTTTATTGGACAATTGGTAATTTTTTAACATTGATATTTATAAACAACCCATAATGTTTGTTTAATAGGATGGATACTTCAAAGAAAATCGTATTGGTTGGGCGAAGTTGGTTGCAGAAATGCACAATATGGTCGCTGGTATCGAAATGCATCATGCCAGTGTTGGTTCAAATCTAAAAGATGCCGTTATAAGCAAGCTGGTAAATGATTATCCAAAATATTGTTATTCAATATAATAATAAATTACCTTTTTGATTTTAGGAATCGTATCGTCAGGATGACTTGGAATACCGAAATGATGTTTGGATAAAATTGGAAAATTTTACAAGAATAGCGCTGCTCGCCGAAGTCAAAAATATGGCGTTTCAGGAGAAGCTAATTAAAATGCAGCACGATTCCCTGAAATTAATTAATGAAAAATTGGTTAGAATTTATTAATAATTGATAGTAAAAAAAATATATTACAGGAGGTTTTATTAGGCAAGCTTTCCAAGAACATGCGGCGTCATTAGCGGTATGGAAGAACAAACGCAATTACTCATCAAAAACGAGTTAAAAATCATGACCAAGGATGTTCTAAGAGAGGTTGACAAGATGAGTAGCAGGATTGAGATAATGAGTGAGGTGTGCTAAAAATTAAGATATTAAAACATTTGAACATTAGTAAAAAAATTTTAAATTAGACTTTAGAACGGCACCAAATAATGGATGAAAAAAGTCGTGATGAGAATGAGACAATTCTAAAGGTGAGTTCACTGGAGGGCGTCGCCGTAAGCGGTGGTGTTCAGCCATTTGACGAAAATATTCTAAAGCAGCCAATCCTGGCCGTTTATCTGTTGATTGTTAGCGTGATGATCTAGGAACTCGCGGCAATCTTTATTTTTATACAAATTTAATAATTTTCTAGTATTGACATTTTTGACAAAATAAAAATTTATCTTTCAAAATTTTGCTCCCATATGGATCTGAGTGAATCCCACAACTGTAAATCCATCTTTTTGAATCAAAGTGGGTTAGGGCTCTCTTGTTTTGTCTGATAGTTGAAACGCTATTTTTCTTTGATGATATTACTTGATAGTCAAACCTTCTTGGGGTTGCTTTGAACAAACAATCCTTGTAATGTTTAAATTTTAGCCTGTTTTTAATTGCGACACGACCAAGACCTTTGCAAACTTTTTTTTCTTCACATCCCTTTGAATTGTCAACAGCTTTGAGCTTCATGGCATAACATTTGGACTTGAGACCTATGAATTCTGTGCAAACGTGATTCCCACACAATTCATCTTTAAAAAATCCGAGTTTAGCCTTGTTGTCTAGGTCAAAAAGAGTGTGATTGGATGGGTAGTTTGAATAATCCATAAAATCTTTGACATGTTTACGAAATTCCTCCCCATTTGAAACTTTAAATAGGAAAGAGTCTGTGTCACTCATCCCCAAATCGATGTCAAAATTCCTACCCTTGCACAGTTTGTTGTAGTAAAAGTCAAACATAAAGTGTTTGCTCAATTCGAGTATTGTAAATCCCGCATAAATTGGTTTGTTATGATATATTTCTGACAGCGAGTGAATAGTTTGTACAAGATTGTCGTCAATAATGGAAAAGTTTTTATATGTAGGTGATGAAATTGCCTGTTGCAAAGATTTCATCTGGTTGTGAATCTTTACTTCGATGAAATGTCTTACGTTTTGAATGGTTTTCCCGTAGACACTATTAGCCACTTTTTTGAATTGGTCTTGCTCAAATTTTGTTTGAGAATTTTGTCTTGCCAATGTGCATTTTTCAATGAATGGTAAAATGAATTCATCTTGGTTAAAGGTCAGCACTCTGTGCACAAATTTAAGTTTCATTCCTAGTTGTAGGTAGAGTTTCAAATTTTTAAAGTGGACGATGTAATTGGATCTGTTATTATAAGTCGCAATAAGCTTTCTGTCAGAATACTTTTCTCTTTTTTCAATTGAGCAAAAAGTTTCCTTACAATAAGGAGAAAGATCATTAAATGTGACTGTTTTATTTTCCGGTGCTAATGGAAAATTGCTGTGCTTTATGTGAAGATTTTCTGGATATTCCAGATCAACTTCTAAAATGAAACCTGTTTTTTCTTCAGTCTTGATGTTTTTCCAGTCTATATTCTCAAAATCGCTTTTTTCCATCCATGAGAAATTTTGAAATGGTAACTTTGATGTTTGAGCAAGTCCGTAAAGATTCTACAAAATTGATAAAGACATCAAACAAAACAATTTTATGATATTTGTTATATGCTTACATTTGCATCAATGTATATGATTTCCTGGGGGCTGTCTTTCTGCACTTTCAGATATCTTGTGTTTATAAAACTCACACCACCTCTTATCGCTGATTCCAAGAAGTGAACCATATTGATATCGCCAAGTTGATCCAACACACAATTTGTTATCTTCAGCATTGAGTCAAAAGAATAGGCCGGCAAGCTGATGTAGTGGGAAGGGTCAAGTCCGCTAAAGCGATGCATGTCTGAGCGAAACTTTTGAAATATTTCTGCCAATAAAACCGTATCAATTTTACAGTAAATTTTTGTGTAGTCTAATAAATTTTCACAATCAAACATTTTCCAAACACTTTTTGCAAATGCGTGGTCCCCCTTTTCAATGCAAGTCTCTGTGAGCTCACTGTAAAAACATTTTCTTTTAGGTAATTTGCTGGTATTTTTCATTTGTTCGAGACTTGTACAATATTCGTAGGGGAAGAAACTTTTTCCTAAAACCGAATCAAACTTGATTTGATCAAAAATACCCTGGGTTTTTACAAGGTGTGTTTGTTTGAGTATGCTATAATCGTGATCCGTTTTTTGTAAATCTTCTGATAACCGGGATAAAGATGATTGGAGAAAAGCTAGCGAATCCATAAATTTGAACCCCCTGATGGTGATGGTTCGGAAATGCTCCCCGTTAAATGGTAGAACTTTAATTTTACCCACATCCTTATTATTCAAAGCTTTGATAATAAAGTGAAAATCATATCGTGAGCCGTTGTGAACAAAAATTGGGATTCTGTCTTGTCTTTGTCGATTTAGATTGCAGGATTGACATGCAGCACCCAAATATTCCCCCGTAAAGTGGTTGTGATCTCGGCATTTTACCTCTGTGTCTTCGTCTTCGATTGTTTCAGGATCTGGGGTGAAGGAAGATTTGCATAGATAACACACGTCGGCTTGTTCAAACTCCACATTATCTTTTTCAGTCATATTTATTGGTATAATTTCTTTTAGCATGTCAGAAACCCAGCTGTCATAACATTTAATTAGATGGTCGATAAAAACATCTGCAGCTTTTTCTCCAATATATGAATACTCATGAACTAGATTGTCTTTTCCCTTCACAATCAAAAAGCTAAAAGCTATTGGTTCTTGATGATTAATGATTTCCGAAAATGATTTGTCACACTTACAACGAATGCTTGTGCAATCTTCACAACGCTTTGTCCCGGGTGCTAGGGAACATTCAAAATCTAAAAAACCAACATAGTCTTGAAAGTGTTGATTTTCAAAATTTTCAAAGCAAATTTTTTTGCTGGTGACATTTTCAAGGACAGGTTTATTCAACAAACACAACTCTTCATGTTTTTTGAATGACGATTCTAGGGTGAACTTATTAAAGCAGTGCACACAATAGTAACACTTTTCATAGCTTTTTTTCCCGTCTTTAGTTTTTTCGTATTGCCTACTTAAAAATTTGTTGACATTTTTGATCCCCAAAAAATGCCGGACAGCCACAATATGTCCACTTTCAATATCAGTTTGTGGTGTTTCAATAAGCAAAAGATTCATCACCTTAGACCCACATCCAATACCACATTCAAACGGGAAAATTTCATTATTCAAATTCTTAAACAAAATGTTAATTTTCACGTCGAGATGTTTGTTTTGTTTCTCAAACTTTCTGATGTGTCTGATGTTGATAGGAAAGTTAATGTTTTTCAAATTTAAAGTTTTTTCCCACTTTTCAAAATTTGACGATGTTTTTAACAAGAAATGAATGCAGCGCAGAAAGCATTTATTGTCATTGTTCTTTGGGTTAAACAGATGCAATTTGTTCTTGACGTTGTTAATTTTCAAAGCAGATTTTTTACTTTTTTTTTCATCATTATCGCTTGACGAATTCCCAACTACTATTGGTTTAGTTGCTGCAATTTCGATGTCAAAAGCCACAGCCCGATCAAAGACCCAGTTGGAACCGCAGTCACAAAATTCTTCCATAACTTTATCCTGCTCTCTAAAACTATTTTTAATCTTGCTTGAAAGACCTGAATGTTTTAAAGCATTTGAAATGAAAGATGAAGCGCGAAAGGGTATCAGGGTGGTTTGAACTTTTTCACCATCTATCGAGACCATTGACATTTGGCAAATATATACAAGACTTACTTTGACCAACGTACTCTTAGCAGCCTCAAACCTGATGGTATTTCTTATTTCTTCAAAGATGCTACTTTGCGCTTCATTAAAGCTGGTCTGGTTTAAATCGAAATTCAATCTGTACTTGATAACAGCACCTTGAAAAGCAGCTTCATTTTGGTAGAACTTGTCACTCGGCCCGTGATCGATGATAAGATGTTTTTGAAGTTTTCCACTTTCAGTAAATGTTTTTCCACACAGTAAACAATTTTCAGAAAATACATTATCTGAATGATACCTCGAATAATGTCGGTTATAATTCCAAACTCGTGAAAAAGTTTGGTTACAGCCTTCAAATTTACACCGAAATCTGCCATTATCATCCATGTTGGTGAATGGTTGAAGACCAACTGACTTTTTCACGATTGGTTAATTTAATTCACGTACTAAACACACCAGCTGCAATTCAAACTAGACCGGGTAGGTTTTTCAGTTAGCCTCTATATAATTTAAGAAAAATATCAAAGCAGTGTCAGTTATCATAGAACTTTGTTCATTGACGGAAGCATCATCCAACATGGCTAAAACTAAAGGTATATTTTTAGACACACAATTTAAGCATTCAACTTTTTTGTAAAAGTATCAATTTCAGATTCCGGAAAAAAGAATGGCAAGATATCGGAAGAAGGGTGTGAGACGCCGGAGACGGAAACCCAGTCGGAGATCGAATCTGATGAGGATACTGAACATGGCGGGAAATTCTCGAAGAAAGTATCTAAAACGGATGCATCGTTGAGATCTAAGCTTGCTAAAGCTCTCAAAAATTCGATCAATGCCACAAAAATTACACGAGATTTGTCCACTCCATTACTTGAAGAAAAAAATCTTAACTCTGACATTACTGTTGACGAATCGGATAATGAAAATGGGAAGAAAAAGAAGAAGAAGAAGGTTATTTTCGATGATTGTAATGTTGATCTGAATCTTCATAAGAACGCAACCCAAAGTATCAAGAGTGTTAAAATCAAACTCGCAGCCGGGTTGATTCTTTACAATCATATTATAAGCGGGTGGAGTCCACAATATTCTAACGACTTCGCGGCAATCACTTTCATGAAGAAAATGAAAGATGAAACAGCGTTCGAGTTCAACATTCCCATGACTATTGCGCCGATTCTTCAAAAAGCTCTCCAGCATATCATCAACGTAAACAAGGACTACTACTCTGGCATGAAGTTATTTCACGATGCCCATTAAAATGTATCATAATTAAAATCAAAAATTAAGACAATCTTCATTTCATATCTTTTTTATAATTGTATTTTTTTTATTTTTCGATAAATAAATCTCATGAGTAAAATATCGTTTTTTCTTGTTCCTCGTGATGTGAATTGCTCATAAAAAGATATGATGGATTTTTTCTCGGAGATCACATGTAGTAGAAAGTAAAAACAAAAGAAACCACAAAAATTGCTTAAATCATCTTGTATTTTTGTTTCACTGTAAATAATTGGTACTTTAAATGTTTTCAAATAATGATTTATATTAGAATTATTAGGTTTGACACCTAAAGAATCAAAATAGTAAATGCTGTTTTCAAATTTAATTACACACACAAAATGACTTCCAGGATCGTAGTGTGGTGATAGGTTGAAAATGACGCTGAAAGTTTTCCTGTTAGTGATTGGATCCGCATCAGACGGGTAAACGCCGACAAAGAATTTTTTGAAACAAAGTTTGCACAAATCTTCCAGATATTTATTAGACAGCCCTTCCATTATTCCAAAACTTTTACGTTTCGTTTGCTATCCAATGTGATAGTTTGATTGTATGATGCATATAATATCATGTAAATATTATGTGTGAGTGCTGCAGACCATTTCAAATCAACATCAATATATCCGCTTTTAGGTGCATGAATGTGTGCAGCATTACACAAATCTGGTGAAAAATCAAATGGGTAAAAATTCATGTTGTGTTTGAAGTCATTAAGAGTTATGTTGATGCAGTTATTTCCGTGATGCACGCCTGTATGATCCAATAATCTTCTATATTCTCTGATAAAATCCCCGCTTGTATAATCAGGTTGAATTGGTTTTGGATGATGCGGACTTCCATTTATTTTCAAATTTAAATAATTTAAGTTAAAGTGAGAAAAGAAAAAAGGATTTTTAGATAGATTGCCGTTATGAGCGTCGGCATGTAAAAATCCTATAACTAGTGATCTTGGCAACTTTCCATTCACAATATTTGAAAGTGATATTGTTTGGGTTCCTGCTTGAATTAAAAATGACTTTAATTTTGATTGTATCATTGGAAATAAAGCAGGTTCTTTTATAAGTCTGGCTTCTATTGATTTATCATAATCTTCATCAATTTTGACTTTGTGAATATATAGTTTTAAATCTTTAATGTCAATTCTAGCAACAGATGTGGCGGATATGAGCGGATAAGTAGGCCAATTTCGAATTAATTTTAGTGTTATCTTGGTATCCGGCAAAATATATCTTTCAAGTTGCATAAAGTCACAATGCAAGGTGATGTTAAAAAAAAATGGGTTGTTTGCCTTGATTGCTGTTGTTCTTGTGGTAAAGATAGTATTTTGTGTTAAATCTTCCTCATAACCAGCATTGTCTTTTCCAAATCCAGCCATTGACAAGTGTGTCTCAGCAGCTTCTTTACCATATGAAAGAATAGTTTCCATAAACGCTTTGATTGGATACATCGAGCTACTAAGATCATTCACGGGAACACCGTTCACATCTATTTCAATTTGTCTGAATAAAGCATGTGGCAACAAATTGCAATAAGCTACTCGGGTAGCATTGTCAGCTGCAACCCAATTTTCCCCATCAACTTTAGGAATCTTCAATTCTATGTGTAATCTTGTGAGTGGTAAATAAATGTAGTGTTCTGGATCTGCATTAATGTGAAATTCATAAGGTCCCGTATCTGTGAGGGTGTTGGCTAAACAAATTTCAACATTTGTTCCCGAACGTAATACATTTTCCGGTAATGGAACTGTGAAATAGTCGAGACTGCCGGTTGTCAGTTCTTCCTCGTCTGTTATGTATGTGCCTAGACCGCGACGATCGGCCATAATGAATTTTCAAGTTGAGATTAATAATTGTATAAATAGTAAAAATTTTAATCAAAGTCTCATTAGACGAGAAAGTGTGTAAGCAAGATGTTCACAATTAAAAACATCAAGATTAGTCTTCGTATATCCACAATACCTTTAAATACAGCATTGAGTCATTTAGAAGAGAATGGGATAAAATACACGATCAAAAGCAACTATATTGTCATAAGGCTTGTATATGTTTACATAATATTCATGTCAAAAAATCAAACAATTTCACATGTAAACGTTACAAAAATAAGAGGCTTTAATGACTTGGATGATGTTGAAAAAGTATTTAAGGATATGATATTCAATTTTTCCGGTCTTAACATTTGCCAACGTCAAATAGACAACATCACCTCAGTATACAATTCAGGTGTGAAAATTATTTTGCAGTCATTACTTTCAAACGAATCATTACACCACAAAATTGTATACAACAGAGAAAAATTCCCGGGTCTTTTTCTTAAGAACAGTATTGGAACGATGATTATTTTTCACACAGGAAAAATAATAGCAGTTGGTGTTAAAAAAGAAGAAGACCTTGATTGCCTTTTTAATTTAGTAAAACTGATACTTCAAAATGGACACGTGCAAGCATGAAGACACAATAATTGATGAACATAACGGTGATGTAATATGCATAACATGTGGTGTGGTAACGGATAGATTTTTTATTACCTCAAGTTCTGAAATTACAAAATTTGAAACCAAAAGTAATTTCCCTTCTGAAATGTTAATTGTAAAAGACATATTGGATCACTTAAATTTACCAACGGAAAAACACTTTCAAAACATCAAGCAAAAATTCAAAACACGGAAAATCAGCAATATGAGAAAAATTGTTAGTGAAATTTATCAAGAAGTGAACAAAAATGATTCCTCAATTACATTGAAAGAGTTGCAGAATTTAACTGGTGTAAAAACAAAACAAGTAAAGACTGAAAATGTTTCACAAGTTAATATAGACAAGCTGCTTGAAAAATATACAAATTACTTTAAAATAAACTATAAAAATTTTACACTAATTAAAGAAAATATGGATCAGTATATGAATACAGGATATCAACCGTTAACAATCATTGGTGGCTTGATATACAATCATTTTAAAAACGCTAACAAGAAAGTGTCAATGAATAAAATTGCTCAATCGTTAGGCATTAATCCTGTTTCTATTCAAAGATTCCAAAGAATTATAAAATAATGTATTACCACAGAGGATATAGTGTTCAAAGAGGTAGAGGTGTTGGTGCAATATTACAAGGTTTATACCGATCCGTAGTTCCAATAGCAAAAAAAGGTGTTAACATTGGAAAACGAATTCTAAAATCTGAATACCTTAAAAATTTAGCCAACAAAAGTATTGATGTTGGAAAAGACGCTCTTATGGAAATTGCGTCTGATGTGTTGACTGGAGAAAAAACTTTAAAAGACTCATCTAAAACACACTTATCACGAGCAAAAAAAAGAGTTGCTGAAGCTCTAGTAGGGCGCGGTTGTAAACGATCGAAAAAAAATCAAAGAAAAAAGAAAAATCTTGCATTACTTGACACATTCAATCTATTAAAATAACAACATGCCTGCTTTTAGCAAATTTGATGACAGAGACAACACATGGAAAAATATTCAAGTATTGAATAAGGAATTTGATGATGAGATCCTACAAAGATATGTAACACCGGGAGATCCAATAGCATTTTCACACCCAAAAACAGTTTTTGAAGCTTACAACGGTGACATACCAATGAAACGTATCAACAACATTCTTCGTCGTATAAGATCTGCAACACTTCATAAAGAATTTCACGAAGGAAAACGGAATATTTCATACTCAAGATTTAAAAGATACCAATTTCAAGCCGATCTATGTTTTATCAAGGACTTGTCCAGACAAAATCGTGGTATCAAATACCTTCTTACAGTAATTGACTGTTTTACAAGGTATGCATTCGTTCGACCACTGAAAAATAAAAAAGGAGATGCTGTTTTAAGTGCGTTTAAAGATATCCTTGTTGAAGCCATTCAAAATCCTCAGACTCTTGTTTGTGATAAAGGAACAGAATTCACAAACACAAAATTTATGAACTTTTGCCAATCACAAAATATCCGTGTTATACTCCCACAATCTAATACACATGCTGCCTATGTCGAAAGATTTAATAGAACAATTCAAGTTCTCATAAAAAAGTTTTGCACACAGAATAAAACAAAACGCTATATTAATAATCTTCAAGACTTGGTCAAGACTTACAACATGAGGAAACACAGAATGATTAATGTTTCACCATACGAAGCCGAGAATAACCCAGATATTCAAATCATGATAAATAACCAAATCACACTGAGAGAAAAAAAACTCAAATCACAAATTCCTGATCTTTCGGTGGGTTCTTTAGTACGAATTTCAAAGAGTAAGGATAAATTTTCCAGAGGATACAACCAACAATCGATGGATGAAGTATACAAAATAACGTCTGTTGATGAAAGAAAGAAAATACCGCTCTATTATTTAACTTCGAATGAAAACGGTGAAGAAATAGAAGGCGGATTTTATAGATTTGAAATTACACCTGTAGTATTTCCAGAAATTTAACAGTATTTATATTTTATATTATTATTTTTTCATAAATAAATATAATAAAAGTTTCAAAATGGATGATTTTACTTGCTATGCTTTGTCTAATGGAACACCAAAAATTTTTCCGAATAACACATTGTCAAAGTTTTCAGTTAAATTTCCACAAACTTTAAGACTATCTGATGATGAGGCGAAACATTATAAGTGGTTCATTGCACTCAATAGCATAGCACTACCGGTAAACTTTGAAGTAGGGTTAAAAAACTCACCAATTATTTTTCAAACCATGAGTACTTTCGATGAATCAATAAGCCAATCATGTCGGGAAGAAGAAAATACTTTTAATTGCGAATTCACACCTACTTTACAAAACAGCCGTGAATCAGATGATAGTGATGAGCATACCTTTAGAAAGTGTTATAGTGATTCAACAACATTGAACAATTGTTATGTAACCAGATATGATCACAAAATAAGAGAGTTGCTCAATAGTGAATATAATAAAATAAAATTGAAATACAAGTTTACGAAGATGATTACAAATTACTATTTTAAAAGTTTTTCTACACAAGATCATTTCCAAAATCTGACGAAATTTCTGATAGAATCATATTTTGATTTTACACTGACAGGACAAAATCATTTTTATATCACGTCTAAGTATCATCGATTGTTATTTCTTCGTTCAGATTTATATGACTGCTTTACAATAACACAGTATGGTATAGAAATTACAGATGAAACATCACGCCTTAGCAATATTTTCTTAGATTTTCAGCATGCAAGAAATTTAAATCGAGGAACTATTAAAATCAATGATGTAATGTTTGTAATATTTGTGTTTAACGAAGAATTTACAAAACTTGATTTTAATTTAAAACATTTCATAAATTCATCTACAACAGACACAGAAAAACCGAAGTTATTAAAGATACAATGCGACGAAATGAACACACAAATACTTAACAATACTTACTCAAAAGATTTGGAAATTATCATGCCAGATTACGAGATAAATGAAGGACACTATTTTTACGAATTCCAAACACCTTCTTTTATACCATTACTCACATCAGAAATTGACTTCTTAACATTTCAAGTAGTTAATGAAAAAAATGAAATAGTCAATTTTAAATCGGGACCTGCAACAGTGTTAAACATGTCTCTGAAAAAAATGGAATGTCGTGAGAATCATTTTTACATCAAGCTTACTTCATCAGATAAAGATTCAAAATTTAGTGAACTTAATTCTATACTACCATATTCACTAAATTTGTCAAAAAATTGGTATGTCGCCCTTAAACAGATATCATTCCCTGCAATATTCAACACATTTCCAAAAGAACGAACCAATCATTTGATGGTTAAAACATTGGAAAGCGGATCAAAAACTACCAAAAGAGTGGAACACACGATTAACAATGGTATTTATTCAACTGAGGATCTGGTGAATATACTACAAACAAAAATAATAACTCACGAACATTTATCAATGAGTTATAATGACAACAGAGTGGCTTTTCACTCTACACAATTTTGCAGCATTTATTTTACAAGTGAACTAGCAAAAATTCTTGGATTTCAATTGCCAGAATCATCTACAGACACCCACAAGATTTCTTTAGAACCTAATCAAACTATTCTGTGTGAAAGAGAAGTGAATATCAATTTTTTCAAGCCATCATACTTGATGATCTACACCGACTTGGTAAAGGAAACAATCATAAGCGGATCATATACAAACTTATTAAAAATCGTGCCAATCAACTTTGACTCCGACGTATCAAAACTTCAAACTGCAGAGTTTATACATCTTGAATTCAGAGAGTTGGCAAACCATCTTATAAATGAAATAAAAATTGAGATACGTGATCACTCCGGCAATCTCATACAATTTGCACATAATAATATATATCTTAATCTAGTGTTCTCTTGTAAAACAAATGAATAAAATATTTGAAGCGTGTAAAAAATTTATTAAGTCATTTTTTTTTTATACATAAGTAAAAGGGCTTTGCATTGTAAGATTACTTACAATCTAATTTTAGAACACATCTATTTATACATGTCTAGAATTTAAACAGCTCTATTTAAAAATGTTGTAACCTGTAAAAGTGTCAAAGAGAACAAATTTGAAAAAGATACAAAAATGCCTTATGATATGAGATTGCCAACGCCATTTAATATGGTCGTTGCAGGATCTACAAAAAGTGGAAAGACAACTTTTGTTTCAAAAGTTTTAACTTACGCTTTCGAAATGCTCGACGAAATGCCTGCATATGTTATTTTATTTTATGTTCAAAGTCAAGAAGCTTACGGACCATTAATAGAAAGAAATCTTGTGGATGAAATGATATCCCTTGAAGAAACGCCAGTGCATTATGATGAATTAAAACAAAAAGTGCTTCCTTACAAGGATAAAGGAGGTTCATTAATAATTTTTGACGATGGTATGAAATCTGGACGTTTAAGAGCAGATTTTTCCGATATATTTACTATATTAGGACATCACACACATTGCAGTCTGATTTTTATAACACAAAATCTTTTTAACAAAAATCCTGTCTATCGAAACATGTCACTTAACTTTGACTTTTTTGTGATAATGAAAACAAGACGCGACTTACAACAAGTTCATCATTTAGCACGGCAAATGTGTCCTGGTAATTCAAAATATGTTATTGATGCTTACAATGATGCAACAAAAGATGCTTACGATTTCCTATTGATTGACTCCAGCGCTCCAGGACAAGATTTATTTAGAATAAGAGCTAAAATTTTTAACGTATCAAATATTCATGATGTTACAGATCCTATAGAACCATTCACTATTTATATGAGCATTAGATAAAGTTAGACAACAGTATTTTAACATACTAACCGTGAAAAATAAAAATAAACATGTTAGACAAAAGCACAGCAGCGTTGTACACCACTTTGAGTAAATTAAAACCGCCTGATTTACAACATTTAATTAATCACGTTGATGAGGGATGTATCAACAAAATTTGTGAAGGAGTCTACAACATAATTCACACAGATCTAGGATTGTCCAAAAAGAAGAAAAATAATCTTAGAAAACAATTAAAGAATAAAAAAACATTGAAAAACCTCAAGTTACTAACCAAAAAGAAAACAAATATATCCAAAAAGAGAAAAGCTTTAATCCAAGAAGGTCAAGGAGTTCATTCTATTTTATCAGCATTGGCTCCTATTGTACTACCCGTCCTGGTCGGCAAAAATAAAAAATGACTTCGAACTATTCAAAAATGTATATGGTAACACCGGCCATATACAATCAAGTAAAAAGTAATCTGACAGACATAATGCAAAGGAGAACATTGGAGCACCACAACCCGGGAAGTATTTCAGTAGCTGAATTAAGTAGTCAAGATCTGAACTTGAGTGCAACTCAAGACGGTGACGAAACTTTAGGTCTTAGTGAAACTGACAGAGCTGCAATCCCTTCCACCTCGCGAGGTATTAGAGCCGCATGGGGTGATCCAGTTGCAGATGCAGATCAATCAGAATCTCAAAGTCAAACACAACAACCAAGTCAAAGTACAACATCTGAATTTACAACACAAGATGCATCATCAGAATTGACGAGACAATCACCTTCAAGAAAAAGTGTCACTTTTGGTCCAACAACATTTAGCACACCACTAGAACCTGTCAGCACGCCTAAACGCCTTACACTTAAATGCATGCTTTGCCCTGCTGAATATGTCAATCAAAAAAGTCTGGATAATCATTATATAACAATACACAGAATACCACGAAATTTAGCATCGTCTGTAAATGAAAGTACATTATCATCTTCAGCAATTAGGTCGCCAATCCGAACACAAACACGTCCAAATATACCAATTTCTCCTCTAAGCCACCCCTCTCCCACAGCTAACATATCATCAACTGTGTCTAGAACACCATCTACCAGTCCAGAAATACCGAGATCAGGACCCCCAACAACACGGCCTTTATCTTTCACACCAACACGATTTCAAAGAACTATTTCGCCATCTAGCGCAAGATCTAGACAACAGACAACACCACAATCTGCCAGACAGTTAAATTTTAACGAAACAACTGTTACACCCCAAAGATTGGCGATGCCACCACCATCACCCCAAAGGTTGAATATGCCACCACCATCACCCCGAAGACAACCGCCGCCAATTGCTGATGACGATGATGCTGAAGAAAATATGGACGATGACGAAATAAGAATACCAACTCTACCATTAAAAACGTGTCAAGCACAAACTTCCCCGGCTCAAACACGATCAAAAACAGGAGCAAGACCTGCAGTACCCAAAAGAAGCCCCTTGAAAAAATTTGTGTGTGATGTCTGTAATAAAAAGTTTGCTAATAGATTTAATATGAACAGACACATCACTTCTGCTCACAGACTCTTTAAAGCGAGTGATATTAAAACCCGAAGACAACATGATATAACCAGAAATTGGAAAAAATTGGAGTAGTTAATTATTTATTTCCTTTTTATCATCATCACAAACAGATAAAATTAAACACTCCTCTTCTTCACTAATACAGCTCTGAATGGTATCCATTTGGAGCTGCTCCGCTTTGTCAACTTCATCAATTGATCTTTCTTTTTCCTCAACTTCTTTTTCTTGATCCGTCAAAATAGGAATATTTTCACCATCTAAATCTTCTTCAACTCCTGCACAACATTTTAAAAATAAATTTATGAAAAATTTTTTGAGTCTTTTGTATATACCATTTAGTTCGGGTTGTGATAGATTTGAATAAGAATCGATACGCCTTCTAAAGTTGTATCTGTGCATTTTCGAGATGGCTCCACAAGCAGAACAACTCGCAAGATTGTACTCTTCTTTCAGCAGTAAAATTATTAGTTGATGATGGCAATATCTCATTTCAGGGATTAGCTTTAAAAGGTTTACATCATCTTTGAAAAAAAACCTCAAAAAATCCTCATCCAAATTTGAAAGTCCATGAAAGTGTTGAATCTTGAACAGCTTCAACGCCGGCCCGACATAAAACCAGGACGGTGCTTTGTAAGACAAAAAAAATTCGTGGATTAATCCTGATAATTGTTGAACAAACGGTGTCGACATTCTCAGTTGATATCTGGAACAAGACTGAATCACACGTCTAAAATTCTCTAATATAAAGCTCGTGAAATGAATCCTACCGAAGAAGAGATCCGCCTGCCGAAAGTTGCTGACTTTAGAAAATACGGGCCACTTCATCATATCGAATTGGATTTATACAACCCACTTCCTGGTGATTTATTAGCATTTATCTTTCCTTATTACTATCTCTACGAAGATGAGATTTTGGATGAAGCGCGTGCATTTAAGCTACGCCTCTTTTGTATAAATTTACGCAAAAAAGCTGAGTATGAAGATTATATTCAAGAAATTAAAGATACTAAGGAGTTACAACTCAGACGCTTAGAAGATAAACTAAGTGAAAAACTAAAAAACCAAACTTGCACTAAATGTAGAAAGAAAATTGTATAAAACACACACCTTTCTATTATATTGAAAATTGTGAATAAAAATCAAAAAACTTGCATTGGTATTTTATTTATAGATTTCAACTGATCGTGTGGTATGGATATTGAAGTGAATAATACTGAAAATACAAACCAGTATTTATCGATCGAAAAATCTGCATTGAATAAACCAGATAATGAAGATGACTATTGTTTCGTCTTATTAGTTATTTTTACAATATTCCTAATGATTGTGGCGTTAATTTTTCTATACACGGAAGAAACATAAAAATATGGAATCAAGAAGTGTGAAAACACTAAACAGCTTTAATTCTGTAAACGGATTCGACTCATTTATAGAAGGATGTCACATTATAAAAAGAATAAAACCTACACCTGACTTAAATAATATTGTTTACAAATCTGATGCTGAAAAAAGTGATGATGATATTGTATACAAAAAAGAATCAAGCTCATTTAAATACACCAACGGAAATATTTCTTACTCAAAGACCCATTCACACACCCATCGTAAATATCCGAATGCTAAACGAAAATCTGTAAAACCTAGTGATCATGTATATACTACCACATCCCAAAATATACTATCAATTTTATTCATCATTTTTATTTACAAAATATTTGAACAATTTTTTATTTCATTATTTAATTCGTAAAATAAATGTTTAATGATTCAAAATGCTTAAGCTATTTGTATCTTCATCATAGTCATCGTCGACTACTCGAGCATTTTCGGTTTGAACTTCTTTATCCGCAGGGATTGTTTTATCATGATTATCATCACCTAAAAAATCGCATTATTTTTCTTTTGTCAAAAAATCTAGATGTATATTTTTTACCTCTAAAAGGTGTTTCACGAGGTGAGATAACATGATAAGTTCTTGCATATGCTCCGCAGTCTTCACACACGCGAATATTGTAAACATCTTTCATCATAATTTGGATAAACTGATGATGACGATAGTTCATCCCGGGTATCAAAGCTTTCAACTTTGGATCATTCTTGAAAAAAAGCTTCAAAAACTCTGGATTTGATATTATGTCATCCAAACACCCAGTGTGATATTCACGCAAAGCTTGACCCATAAATCGCCAAGTCAAATATCTTCCATTTTCGAAAAATTCGTAAATTAAAGAAAAGAGGGAATATTCACCCCTCAGTTGAATAATATGACGACTCATTTTTTATCGTGTATTTTAAAGACTGATGCAAAATAAAAATTTTTGACATTATCAAGGCGCTCACAAACTTTATTCACTAAAATATTTTTGATTAAACCTTCGGGAAATTACCTCTCCAAAAACCGTTCACGCGATTCCGTGAGTATTACTCACGGAATCGCGTGAACGCTTTTTGAGAAGATGCGCTTTTTTAAACGTTTTTACCTGGTTTTAGTGGAAAAATCCTCTTTTTCTCGAGCAATT
>Ga0194132_10004439_pt1 | contig 23817 bp, 23 predicted proteins | sample TA2KigOf80mmetaG_FD_148612 | JGI IMG/M metagenome (GOLD analysis project Ga0194132, IMG submission 148612) | Freshwater microbial communities from Lake Tanganyika, Tanzania - TA2015054 Kigoma Offshore 80m | ecosystem: Environmental > Aquatic > Freshwater > Lake | place: Tanzania: Lake... | reverse complement strand
TCGGTCCGATGAACGTGACTCGTGTGTCGCGGCACACTTCCGCGAAGTGCGCGTTCTCGGCGAGAAACCCATACCCGGGGTGGATGGCGTCGACGCCGAGGATCTCCGCCGTGCTCATGATGTTGGGGATGTTGAGGTAACTGTCCACGGATGGCGCCGGGCCGATGCAGAACGCCTCGTCGGCGAGACGAACGTGCATGCCGTTTCGGTCGGCCTCGGAGTAGACGGCGGCCGTGCGGATGCCCATCTCGCGGCAGGCGCGGAGGATACGAACCGCGATCTCCCCGCGGTTGGCGACGAGGATCTTCTTAAACATGGGATCGGTCCGAGATCACGATCCGATCGTCGGATCGAGGAGCAGCAAAGGCTGCCCGTATTCGACCGGCATGCCGTTCTCCGCGAGGATCCGAACGACCCGCCCGGACGCTTCGGCGTGGATTTCGTTGAACATCTTCATGGCCTCGATGATGCACACCGTCTGCCCTTCGTCGATCCAGTCGCCCTCCTTGGCGAACGGCGGGGCGTCCGGCGACGGCGTGCGGTAGAAAGTGCCGACGAGCGGCGCCACGATGGGAATCCACGGCGCGGCGTTCTCGTCGACGGCCGCCGGCGGCGCCGCGCTTCCGGCGAGGGGCGCGATCGGCGGCACTGCGGCATTGTGCGCGGCTGGCGCGGCGACGATCGGGCCATCCGCCGTGAGGTTCGCCGCGACGATCCCATGCGACGTCTTCCGAACGGCGACCCTCAACTCGCGGGCTTCGATTTCCAGCTCGGTGATGCTCGCCTCGCTGACGATGCGCACGATCTCACGAATCTCGTCTAGGTTCAAGGTGCCGCGTGGCGTTGGTTCGTCCATGGTGTCGTCTCCTCGTCGGGCGCCGGCGTCAGCCCGCGAACGGGCCGATCCGGCGGAACTTAGCGTACCGCTCCGACAGCAGCGCCGGAACCTCCTCTTCGCGCACCGCGTCGAGCGCGCGCCGCAGCGCGTCTCGTAGCGCCGCGATCGCGGTCGGTGCGTCGAGATGGGCGCCGCCGGTGGGTTCCGGGACGATCTCGTCCACGATCCCCGCCGCCAGCAGATCCGGGGCCGTCAGGCGCAGTGCCGCCGCCGCTTCTTCCTTGCGCGCCGCGTCCCGCCACAAGATGGCAGCGCATCCCTCCGGCGGGATCACCGAATAGATCGCGTATTGCATCATGAGGAGCCGGTCCCCGACGGCGATCGCGAGCGCACCGCCGCTGCCGCCCTCTCCCGTGATCGCGACGACGATCGGCGCGCGCAGCTGGCTCATCACGAGGATCGACCGCGCGATCGCCTCGGCTTGCCCGCGTTGCTCCGCTTCGATGCCGGGATAGGCGGCTGGCGTGTCGACGAGCGCGACGACGGGAACGCCGATCTTCTCGGCGAGGCGAGCGACGCGGATCGCCTTGCGGTAGCCGTCGGGGTTGGGCATTCCCCAACGGCGCTCGAGGTTCTCGCGCGTATCCTTTCCCTTATTGTGGCCGATGACCGCGACTGCACGGCCGTCGAACCGGGCGAGCCCGCAGAAGATCGCGCGATCGTCTGCGAACAGTCGGTCGCCCCGCAGCTCGACAACGTCGCTGAACAGCGCCGACAGATAGTCGGGGAGCTTGGGTCGCTCGGCGTGCCGCGCGACCTGCACAATCTGCCAAGGCGTTGGATCGCGCCACAATGCGGCGCGCAACGCGTCGACCCGAGCCCGCAGCCGGGCGATCTGGTCTTTCAGGTCCAACTCCTGCCCGCCGGAGATCTTCGACAGCTGCGCGAGCTCGTCTTCCGTTTGACGCAGGCGACGCTCGATCTCGTCGCGCGGCGCGTCAGCGGCCAGCGACGGCTCGATCATCGTTACGCTCCCGCGCGTCCTGCGCCGGCTGGTGCGGTAGCATCAATCGCAACAGGCGGGCGAGCGCCTCCTTCAAGTCGGTCCGCGGCACGATCATGTCGATCATGCCGTGCTTCTGCAAGAACTCCGCCGTCTGGAAGTTGTCCGGCAGCTTCTGGTTGATCGTCTGCTCGATGACGCGGCGGCCGGCGAAACCGATGAGGGCGCCCGGCTCCGCGATGTGGACGTCCCCCAGCATCGCAAACGAGGCGGTCGTGCCGCCGGTCGTCGGATCGCAGAGGACGGAGATGAACGGCAGCCGCGCGTCGTGCAGCCGCCCGACGGCAGCACTCGTCTTCGCGAGCTGCATCAGCGAGATCGCGCCTTCCTGCATGCGGGCGCCGCCGCTGGCGCTGAATGTGATCACGGGCAGGCCGCGTTCGCGCGCGCGCTCGAACATCCGCGTGATGCGCTCGCCGACGACGGCCCCCATGCTGCCGCCCATGAACGTGAAGTCCATGGCGCCGACGGCGGCGCGCACGTCCAGGATCGGCCCCTCGCCGGTGATGACGGCGTCGTCGCTTCCGGTCTGCGCGCGCGCTTCCCGGGCCTTCTCGGCGTACTTTGGAAACGACAGCGGATCGAGGGACGTCATGCCGCCGTCCCATTCTTCGAAGGTTCCCTCGTCGACGACGAGGGACAGACGCTCGGCCGCGCTCAGCCGGTGATGCCAACCGCACTTCGGGCACACCTTGGCGTTGCGCTCGAGCTCCTTGACGTAGATGATCTGCGCGCAACGGGGACATTTCTCCCACAGCCCCGACGGCATCTCTCGTCGTTCGACGGTCGCGTCGAATTTTGGCCGTTTTAGCCAGTTCAGCATCTTGAACCCACCAGGTTCGGTTCTCGTCAAACCTTATCCTGCCGGCGTTTCGCCCGTATAGAATGGGTGCGGCGGCGAGCGCCGCTCACGAGGAGGCGATTCATGAATCCCCCCATCCGCGCGGCGCTGATCGCGCTCGTATTGTTCCTCGCGCACCCGGCCGCACCATCGGCGCAAACCGCCGGCGCACCGACCGGCGACACGATCGAAGTCTATCGCCTCCGGATCGTCAATCGTGCCGGCGGCACGATTGACGCGAGCGACGACCATGGTGCGACCTGGCGCACGCTCGGGCGCGTGACGCGTCCGGCTGAGGGTACCACGATCGGCTTCAACGCCAGCCGATGGGGACAACCGGGCACGGTCGTCGCGGCCGGCGCCAACGCGATGCACGTCAAAGTCGACGACCGCGGGGGCCGCGGCGTCATCTTCAGCGTCCTACCCGAAGGCGCGCCGGCGGGCGTCAACGTTCTGGCCACCGACCTGCGCGGCGGCGCCGGCATCTTCGGCGGGCGCTACGGCGCGTTCGTCGGCAGCGCCGTCGAAATCGAGCGGGATGGAGGCCGTGCGTCGATCGCCGGGATGACGCCGCGGCGCGACGACGTGTTGCACATCTTCGTCCGCCGCCCGGCCGTATATCCCACGGAGATCGAGTTCGAGAATCGGTTCGGCGGCCTCGTCCGCTGGCGTTTTCTCGACGGGCTCGAGCAACCGATCGCCGTCGTCTTGCGCCCGGTCGCCGGCGTCGGCCGCTTCGAGGGCACGCAATACGTCGGCATCGGTCGCATCCGGGCGAACCACCCCGGCGTCATCGACATCTCGACGTCGCCGATCAACGCGATCGGGGGCTTTCAGATCATCCCTCGCGATCACGCGCACAGCCCCGAGCTGTCGAACGCGATCTTGCTGACACAGTGGATGGTCGTCGGCCCGCTGAATCCGTTGGACCCGTCCCCGCAAGGGACCGCGCCGCTCTTTTCGTCGTTCCTGTTGCCCCGCTACGATCCCGCCGATCTCGACGATGCGGAGTGGATGGCGCGACTGGCGGAACGATTCCTCGTCATCGCGTGCGTGCGGGGCGGCGCCTGGGGGCCGATGCCCATGGCGTCGGGGCGCAACGATCGCGCCCTGCTCGATCTCACGCACTTCAAGATCCTGCTGCCGGTGTGGCGGCGGTGAGACGGCCAGCGACAAGTGGCTAGAAGCGAGCGGTTCCCGGCGACGGCCCGACTCCAACTCGCGGTACGACGCGGCCAGCGACTCGAGCAGCGTCTCGGCGTCGGTATCGGGCAGCTCGCTGCGATGGTGCAAAGAGGCGACGATCTGCGCAGCGCGCGCGACGCGGGGGGGGCGGGCAGCAATTCGTCGCGGCGCAGCAGGAACCGACGGATCAGGTCATATTCGTCGGGGCGCAGGCGACGGACGAGCAACGGATCGATCGCCAACCGTGCCTCGAGCCGCGGCAGGGCCTGCAGACGCTGCGACGCCCCTTCGTGCACGACGACGGTGCCGGCGGCGAGGTCGCCCAGTCGGCGCTGGGACTTGTTCAAGAACATCACGAGGACGCCGATCGCGTAGTAGACGGGCAGCGCGTCCAGTACCCGCACGAGGTTGCGAGTCGCTGCCTGCCCGAAGCCGATCGGGCGACCATCGATGCGAACGACGCGAATGCCGACGACGCGCTTTCCCGGCGTCTGGCCGTTCCAGATCGCTTCGAAGAAGATGTAGTAGCCGAAAAAAGCAAGCTCGGAGCGTTAACAAACACACCGAGGACCAAGAGACGTTTGGACAGCGCATCAAGCGGCTGCGGGTAGCTCAGGGCAAGCGAGCGGAAGAAATCGCGCTCCGATGCAAGTGCTCGTACGCGGCCATTTTGGCGTGGGAGAGAGACAGCCGCAAGCCTGGCTCGGAGTACATCGTCCCGCTCTCTGACGCCCTGGGCGTGACGGCGGACTATCTACTTAGGAGGGAATAGAGGTGACCGACTCCAGCTACTCCAAGATGACCGACGACGAACTTATGAGTGCCGCCACGGGGGCCTGCAACCTCCAAGCAGACCAGGCCGCCCGGTTGTCCCAGGTCCTCGCCACTCGGCTGATGCAAGCCAATCACCCACGGTGGCTTCTGCTGGGTGAAGCTGCTCGGATGTTGGACTTGAGCCCGACGGGTCTGCGCTGGCTCTGTGACGTAGGGCGGGTACCCTCATTCAGGACGCCGGGCGGGGTCCGGCTATTTCGTGAACACGAAATCGAAAGGTATCGTGCTCAGAGAGCGGAGGCGGGCCAGGTCTCTCAGTCCGAGAAGAAGAAAGCCGACCACGACGATCAGGCTGATCTGGATCCATCCAAAGTTCGGGATCGCCCCGTCGAAGATCCGCAGACCGACAACGGCGAGGGACAGGAGAAAGCCGGTGAGGCCTTGGTACATCGTGTCGATCGCGAGGGCGACGAAGCGCGCCCCGACCCTCGCGACGACGTAGGAAATCTCGATTTGCTCGGCCGTTAGGATGGACGTGCGATGGTCGCTCGACATGGCGTCAGTTTGAGAGGAACTTGGCCGTGACTGGGATTTCGCGAGCGCTCCGGGAGCGGTCCCTTTCGGCACTTCCTGGGCCAAGCGCTCAAAATCGAACCCTTCCTTGCGGACCCTTAGGTCGTAGTAGATGAGGGTCATCGCCGCCATCCTTACCGGTTCCAACACTACGCCCGTGAGGGTGTAGGCCATGTGTCCGAGCGAGGTGATCGTCTCCAGGCTGCGGCCCATCAGGAGCGTCATCACGGCGATCCCGATCCCCGAGATCGCGACCCGCACGGCCTCGACGAGGATCGTCAACAGCGACACGGTCGACAGCATGCGCCACAAACCGCCGACGGTCAGCGTCCACTAGCGCGCCAGGGATCCCCGGATGCCGTGGTGTTCCAGGGCGACGGCCTGCGGGAACAGCTGCCACCGGGCGAACAATGTCATCAACGGGATGAATGCGGCGCCCACAGTGAGGACGACGACGATGGCGCCGAACGCGGCTCCGGTCTCCGTCGCCAGCCGCGGCACGCCGATCGCGAGGAAGGCGAGGGCGACGGCGAGCATCGCGATCACCATGATGCCGACGATCGCCGCGGCCGAGATGCCGACGGCGCCGGCCAAAGGCGGCAGCCAGCGCGGCAGGCCGCGGAGGACCTCCGGCAACGGCGCCGGCCGGCCGAGGAGATACTCCGAGGCGGCGTACGCCAGCGCCCCCGAGCCGAGGGGGTAACCCAGAAGGAACAGCAACGCCGAGCTCATGCCGCTGGTCATCCGCAGCACCGGCCCGAGCTCTCTGGGGAAAGACGGCAAGAATCCCGCCAGTGCCTGCCCGAGCGAATATGCGGGTATGTAGATACCCGCAGTGATCAGGATCAGCGATGCGAAGTTGTCCCGATACAAACGAATGGCGCCGTCGAGGATCTCTCCGGCGCCGAGTGGCCGTAGCTTCATCCGTCCTCCGTCACGGCCCTCAACCGTGGTCGAGGGCCCACCGTCGTGACATCATGATCTAGCAGTCGCTTGAGAGAGGAGCCCGTCTCATGCCCCCGCCGTACCGCATGTACTCGCCGCCACCGCCCGAACCGCCGGCGACGCCGCCTCCGCCCCCGCGTCGGGGCCTTGGCGTGGGACTCGTCGTGGTCCTCGTTGCGGCGTCCTTGCTCGGCGGCGCGATCGGCGGCGCGTACCTCCCGGGGCTCCTGCGCCCAGACGTGTCGAGCAATTCCCTCGCGAGTTCGCTGGCGCCCGTTCCGCCCGCCCCAGGCACGGGGCCGGGGCCGAACATCGGGGCGGGGCCGGCGACGCGAATCCTCGAGCGCGAGGAATCGGCGATCATTCGCGTCATCGAAAAGGTCCGCCCGTCGGTGGTGAACATCAGCACCGTCGCCCTCCAGCAGGGGGCGTTCGGGCAGGTGTTTCCGCAAGAGGGCGCCGGGTCAGGCGTCATGGTCAGCGATGACGGCTACATCCTCACGAACAACCACGTCATCCGTGGCGCGACGAAGATCCACGTCACATTGATCAACGGCAAGACCCTCGAAGGCCGCGTCATAGGCAGCGATCCGCCTTCCGATCTCGCGGTCGTGAAGGTCACCTCGCCCGACAAGCTCCCCGCCGCGGAGCTCGGCGACTCGGACGCGCTCAAGGTCGGCCAGACGGCGATCGCGATCGGCAATCCCTTCGGCCTGGGCAGCAGCGCGACCTCGGGTATCATCAGCGCGCTGAACCGATCGATCGACCGGTCCGGGCTCGTGGTCGAGAACCTGATCCAGACGGATGCACCCATCAATCCGGGCAACAGCGGCGGCGCGCTCGTCAACAGCGCCGGTCAGGTCATCGGCATCAATACGGCCATTATCCAGTCGGCGCAGAGCATAGGATTCGCGATTCCTTCGTCGGTGGCCCGCACGATCATGACGCAGATCATCCAAACGGGCCGCGTCCAGCGGCCGTTCTTCGGCGTCGGATACGTCGACGTCACGCCCGAGGTGGCCAGCGCCTACGGACTGGGCGCTGATCACGGCATTCTCGTGCGCGAGGTCGTGCCCGGCAGCGGCGCGGCCGCGGCCGGGATCCGTCAATTGGACATCATCGTCGAGCTGGACGGACGGAAGCTGGAAACGGGACAGGAATTCCTGACGAACATCGCCAAGCGAAAGATCGGAGGCTCGGTCTCGGTGACGGTCGTTCGGGGCAGCGAACGCGTGAAGACAAACTTGCGCTTGGGGCCGCGCCCCGCCCAATAGCCCACCACAGCAACGGATCGGGGGACTCGTCTTGGAGAAGCAGTTGATGCTCGACTTCGTCAAGGTGACGGAGGCGGCGGCGCTCGCGGCCGCGCGCGCTATGGGCCATGGCGACAACGAGCACGCCGACGCTTTGGCCGTGGAAGCGATGCGCAAGGCGATGTCCCATCTGGAGATCAAAGGCCGCGTCGTCATCGGCGAAGGAGAGCGGGACGAAGCTCCGATGCTGTACATCGGCGAGGAAGTCGGCGCCGGGGGGCAGTACGAGGTCGACATCGCCGTCGATCCCTTGGAAGGCACGAATCTCGTCGCCAAGGGACTGCCGAACGCGATCGCCGTGCTTGCGGTCAGCGAGCGTGGCGGGCTTCTGCACGCGCCCGACATCTACATGGACAAACTCATCGTGGGACCGGCCGCGGTGGGGCGTGTCGATATCCGGTGGCCGGTGGCCCGCAACCTGGAAGCGATCGCCGCGTCGCTGCGGCATCCTGTCAGCGACCTCACGGTCGTCATCCTCGAGCGGCCGCGGCACGAGCAACTGATCAAGGACGTGCGGGCAACGGGCGCGCGCATCAAGCTGATCATGGACGGTGACGTATCCGCCGCGATCGCGGCCGCGATCTCCGGCACCGGCGTCCATGCCGTCATGGGCATCGGCGGTGCGCCGGAAGGCGTGCTGGCGGCCGCCGCCATGCGTTGTCTGGGCGGTGAGATCCAAGGCCGCCTGTGGTACCGGAAGGACGTCGAGCGCGACCGCGTCAAGTCCATGGGCATCAGCGATCCGGACCGGATCTTCCTCACCAACGAGCTCGTTCCCGGCAAGAACGTCATCTTCTCCGCGACCGGCATCACCGACGGCGACCTGTTCCGCGGCGTCATGTTCTTCAGCGGCGGCATGCGCACTCACACGCTCGTCATGACAGCGCAGGCGCGCGAGATCCGTTTCGTCGACAGCGTCTACGTCAGCGAACCCCGGGAAATCGGCACGATTCGCCTGATCTAGGCGTTCGCCGTCGCGTCGCTTCGTTACCCCGTCCCGATGATCCGTCCGGAGCTCACCGCCTGTGTCCTTGCCGCCGTCCGCGCCGCGCAAGCCGCGGGCGATCTGCCCGACGGGGCGGTGCCGGCGTTCGACGTCGCGCCGCCGAAGGACGTCGCCCACGGCGACCTCGCCGCAAACGCGGCGCTCGTCATGGCGAAGACCGCGAAGTTGCCCCCCAGGAAGGTGGCGGAGATCCTCGTGCGCCATCTCGACGCGACCCGTTTCCGCCCCCACGCGCCGCTGCCGGCGGAGCCCTTGCCGGAAGCGGGCCTTACGGCCGTTTCCATCGAGGGCCCGGGATTCATCAACTTTCGAATCGGGAGTGCCTGGCTCCACGAAACGCTGCGCGCGGTCCTGACCTCGGACGACGCGTTCGGCCGATCGGACGCCGGCGCAGGTCGGAGCGTGCTGGTCGAATACGTCAGCGCCAACCCGACCGGGCCCCTGCACGCGGGGACGGGCCGCAACGCCGCCGTCGGCGACGTCCTCGCGAATCTGCTGGCGTTCGGCGGACACGCTGTGTCGCGCGAATACTACGTGAACGACTTCGGAAATCAAGTCGAGAGCCTTGCGCGAAGCGTCGACTATCACTACCTGCGCGCGTTCGAGCGACCCGCAGTCTTCCCCGAGGATGGCTATCAGGGCGCCTACGTCGAGGGCATCGCCGCCGCCATCGTAGCCCGCGACGCCGGCCGGTGGCTGGACCGGCCGGAGGACGAACGTCTCGATGCGTTTCGGGCCGAGGCGTTGGAGCGGCTTCTGGCGGACATCCGCGAGACCCTGGAGCAGTTCGGCGTGCGCTTCGACCGATGGTTCAGCGAACGATCACTGCACGAGTCCGGGGCGGTGGCGCGGACGGTGCGTGCCCTCGTCGACGCCGGGCACGCCTACGAGAAGGAAGGCGCGATCTGGTTCGCGGCCGAGCGCTTCGGCGACGACAAGGATCGCGTGCTCGTGCGCGCGGACGGCCGGCCGACGTATTTCGCGGCCGACATTCCTTACCACCTCGACAAGTTCTCGCGTGGCTTCGATCGTCTCGTCGACGTCTGGGGTGTCGACCACATCGGCGACGTCGCGCGCGTCAGGGGCGGGTTGCGGGCGGCGGGCGCCGATCCCGACCGGCTCGACATCTTGATCCATCAGCACGTGCGGTTCAAGTCGGGTGCCGATGTCGTGCGCATGTCGAAGCGCAGCGGCGGGTTCATCGAGCTACGCGATGTCGTCGACGAGGTCGGCCGCGACGCGGCGCGCTTCTTCTTCGTGATGTCCCACTACAGCAATCCGATGGACTTCGATTTCGAGCTGGCGAAAGCGCAGTCGCAGGACAACCCCGTTTACTACGTGCAGTACGCTCACGCGCGGATGAGCGGCATCCTGCGGGAGGCCGAGCGCTTAGGGCGGCGCTTGGGGGGCGTCGACGCGCTGACGCCGCTCGCGCATCCGGCCGAGCTCGCCCTCATCCACAAGATCGCAGAGTTTCCCGAAGTCGTTGCGCTGGCGGCGGCGCGGCTGGAGCCGCACAAGCTCTGCACCTACGGCCATGAGCTGGCGGAGGCGTTCCACGCCTTCTACACACAGTGCCGCGTGCTCGTCGACGAGGAAGACGTCGCAGCCGCGCGTGCCAGCCTGCTTCTCGGCGCGCGCATCGCGCTCCGCAACACCCTCCATCTGCTTGGCGTAGCCGCGCCCGACCGTATGTAGGCGGCAGTTCAGGCCTGTTGCGCGGCGAAGACCGGGCAGTATAATCGGTCCATGACGATCGCCCGAGAGCTCCTCGATCGCGTGCTCCGCTCGGTGAAAGAGAGCGCGACCTCCGTCGCGCGCGAATCCGAGCGACTGGCGAGGCTGGCCCGAATCCGTCTCGAGATCGGCAACCTTCAGGCCCGTCAGAACGACCAGTTCGAAGAGATCGGTCGTCAGGTTCTCGTGCGTCATCGCGCTTGCGTCCTCGACGATATCGATCTCGCGGCCCTCTGCCTCCAAGCGGAGGAGATCGATCGAAAGATCACGGAGCTCGAGAAGGACTTGGCCGAGCTGCGCGCTGCCGATGCCGGATCACCGCCGGCGCGCCCGCAATCGACGGACGCTTCCGACGGCGAGGCGAATACCCCGGAGCGGTAGCGCGCATCGAGTTATCATCCCGCCGGTTGTCCCTCTCTTCTCGACTTCCCGCCGTCCTTCGACCGACCACGAAACGTCCCGCGTGATCCATAAGGAGGAGATTGCTGGCATGAGCTTAATCGTTCGCCGGATTGCGGTCGCCGCGCTGATTCTCTTGGTGGCGGTGCCCGCATCGGCGCAGATCTTCACGGACATGGCAGGGCAGCCACAGCAGCGCGTGCTCGAGAAGCTCGCGGCTCGCGGCGTCTTCCCGGTGCCGGCAACGCGGCGCTTCGCGCCGCAGGAGCAGATCAATCGCCTCGACTTCGTGCTCGCGTTGGGGCGCGCCATCGGCGTGAAGGAATCGCGGGGCGGTATCCCCGACTATCGTGACCTTGGCGAGATACCGTCCGAGGCCCGCAACCTCGTGGCTTCGATGGTGAACAGCGGTACTGTCGATCGGCGGCTCAGCGCGCGGACGGTGCAGGGCGTCGAGGTCATCCTCGAGGTCGATAAGGGCACCTACTCGCCTGACGAGATCATCACACTGCGGATGTCGGTCAAGAACACCACCAACCGACCGATCGACCTGGAGTTCCCGACCTCGCTTCGCACGGATTTCTTCATCCAAGATCTGCAGGGCAGAGAGGTCGCGCGCTGGTCGATCGGACGTCAATTCACGACCCAGGGCATCCGCCACACGGTGCAACCGAATGCCACTATTCGCGTATCCGACGACATCCAGTGGCAGCAGCTCGACCAGAACGACAGACCCGTGCCGCCGGGGCGGTATCAGCTGATCGGCGTGCTGCAGACGCGTGGCAATCCGATCACGGTGCCGATCTTCTTCCAAAAGGGCTTCGTCACCGGGTTCCCCGACAACACGTTCCGGCCCAAGTCGGCGCTGTCGCGGGCGGACGTCGCCGAGTTCGTCGTGCGTGCTGCCGGTCTCGATCAGGAGGCGCAGGCGCGACGCGGCGAGACTCTGCCGAATCCCGACGCGGGCGACATTCGCCCGGAGCATCGCGGCTACGTCGCCCTGGCGTTGCAGCGCAACTGGTTGCTGGTCGGCTCCGACAACCGCGTTCGGCCGAACGACTCGGCGACGCGATTGGAAGCAACGGTCGCGTTCGACGGCATCATGAAGCTGCTCAATCGCTACGAACCTATCAAGGGGCGGTTCCGGGCGGTGATCGGCCAACCGGGGCAGATCGTCGAGGTGGCCGACGGCGCGACGCTGCGACGCTACCGCGTGGCGAGCGTGGTCGCCGTATACCGCAACGATCGTGCGGTTGCGTTGGCCGACCTGCGGCCGAACGACGAGCTGGAATTCCTCGCGCTCGGTGATGTTGGTGAGGTCGCGTACATCGAAGCGAAAGGGCCGTGACTAGATGAAGTTCTTCCTCGATACCGCGAACCTCGAGCAGATCCGCAAGGCTGCGTCCTGGGACGTGCTGGACGGTGTCACCACGAACCCGACGCTCGTCGCGAAGGAAGGTCGGGAGCACCGCGACCTGATCGAGGAGATCGGCCGAATTGTCTCGGGACCGATCAGCGTCGAGACTACGAGCCTCGACGCGGACGGCATGGTCGCGGAGGCGGGGCAATTCGTCGATTGGGCCCCGAACGTCGTCGTCAAGGTTCCCATGACGCCGGAAGGGCTGCGCGCGGTGGCGACGTTGAAGGCTCGCGGCGTCCGCACGAACGTCACGCTCGTGTTTACTCCGATGCAGGCCTTGCTGGCGGCTAAGGCGGGCGCTTACTTCGTCAGCCCGTTCGCCGGCAGGCTCGACGACATCGGCCACGTCGGCATGGACGTCGTGCGCGAGGCCGTCGAGATTCTTCGTTCCTACGACTATGAGACGCAGGTCCTGGCCGCGAGTCTGCGCGGGCCGCTGCACGTCTTGGAAGCCGCCCGCGTCGGCGTCGATATCGTGACGATGCCGTTTGCTACTATGGAGATGATGTTCAAACACCCCCTGACCGATCAGGGGATCGAGCGCTTTCTCGCCGACTGGCGTCGCTTACAAGACGCATTGAAGGCAAAACGCACCACGAATCGTTCGTAGCCGGCGCATCCGCCCGGCCCACCTGACCAGCATCGAAGCCGATCTCAAACGCCCCAAAGGCACGCGCAACGAAACAGCGAAGGCGAATCCCGTCGCGCGCGGCCGGGTCGGCACAGATGTGACGGAGGAGTGACGACGCTTGCCCCTCGCCGAGCTTGAAGCCAAGAACCTGACCGAACTTCAGGAATTGGCCAAGGAAATGAACCTGCCGAACCTCCGGCGGCACCGGAAGCAAGAGCTGATCATGCGCATCCTGCAGGCGCAGACGGAGCAGTCCGGATTGATGTTCCGCGCTGGCGTGCTCGAGGTCATGCAAGAAGGGTACGGGTTCTTGCGGACGAGCGGATACCTGCCGGGCGCCGAGGACATCTACGTGTCGCCGTCCCAGATCAAGCGATTCGGCTTGCGGGTCGGCGATGAGGTCCTCGGACAAGTGCGCCTGCCCAAGGACAACGAGAAATACTTAGCCTTGCTTCGCGTCGAGGCGGTCAACGGCTTGGACCCCGAGCAGGCGCGCAGCCGGCCGAGCTTCGATCACATGACCCCTGTCTTCCCGCAAGAACGGTTCAAGATCGAATCGAACAATGACCTGACGACGCGCGTCGTCGACTTGTTTGCGCCGGTCGGCAAAGGACAACGCGCGCTCATCGTGTCGCCCCCCAAAGCCGGTAAGACGACGCTGCTGAAGCGTATCGGCCAAGCCATCGTGCAGAACCACACCGAGGTCTATCTGATGGTCTTGCTCCTCGACGAGCGGCCGGAGGAAGTGACCGACATGCGACGCTCGGTCGAAGCCGAGGTCGTCGCCAGCACGTTCGACCGTCCGCCTGAGGAGCACATCGAGGTCGCCGATCTCGTGCTCGAGCGCGCCAAGCGCATCGTCGAGGGCAAGCGCGACGTCGTCGTCCTCCTCGACAGCCTGACGCGGTTCTCGCGCGCGAACAACCTCGTGATCCCCCCTTCCGGGCGTACGCTGTCCGGCGGTCTCGATCCGGCGGCGTTGCATCGGCCGAAGCGGTTCTTCGGCGCGGCGCGAAAGATCGAGGAGGGCGGGAGCCTGACGGTCATCGCCACGTCTTTGATCGATACCGGCAGCCGTATGGACGACGTGATCTACGAGGAGTTCAAGGGCACGGGCAATATGGAGCTGCACCTCAACCGCAAGCTCCAAGAGCGCCGCACCTTCCCGGCGATCGACATCAAGTTGTCGGGCACACGCCGCGAGGAGCTCTTGCTCAACGAAGAGGAGCTGCGGAAGGTCTGGGTGCTGCGCAAGTCGCTCGAGCAACTCGACACGGTCGCGATGACCGATCTGATCCTCGACCGCATGCGAAAGACGCCGAACAACAGCGCGTTCTTGCGGTCGATCGTGAAGTCTTCAGAAGAAGACAGTGCGTAGATTGCCCGGAAAATCATAGCCTAGCTTCTATCGATCGATCCCGTTAGACTCTGATCTGGGGGCGCGCCGAAGCTGCGCGGTCGCGTTCTCCAGCCGTTTTCGAGTCGAAGATGATGCCCCGATAGGCCCACCCCCTCTCCGGGGTTTGGCTGGCCGGGTGCCTCGAAAGCGATGATCCGAGCTTGAATCCGGACAAGCGGCGCGCCGCGTGCGCGGTCGCGATCGCGGGACTTCTCTCGTTTCCGGTAGCCGATCAGCGGTCCACCGCACGCAGTTCACTGCTTGCGCCACACCACCGTCGAGATTCCGAGATCGTCCTCGCCGCCGGTTTCCCGCCCCAGGCGCCGAAAGCACGCTCGGCAAGCCGCCTGCAGGCCCCCTCTAGCCTTCGCGGTTAAACCCATGCCGAGCTCGCCCGATCGGCCGGAGTGGTCTCGCTATCGCTTGCTGCGCCTCCGGCTGACAGGAGCCGAAACCCAGGCGCCGGTCGCCGTCGCGCGCCCGCGCCGCCATGTCGTCATCTCGGGGGATTCTTTGTGGACGGTCGCGCGCGCATACGGCGTCGACGTCGAGGCGCCAAGCACCGTCAACGCGTTGACGACCGACCACTTGCGGGTCGGGCAGGTCCTGCACGTCCCGGTCGCGGGACGACGACCCTCAGCCGTTACCGCGAAGACGCCCCGTCCCGTGCGGTTGGCGTTCGCCTGGCCGGCGCGCGGTGTTCTGACGTCTCGATTCGGGACCCGTTGGCGCCGGCACCACAATGGAATCGACCTCGCCGCGCCGCGCGGGACGCCGGTTCTCGCGACCCGCGACGGGGTCGTCCGAGTAGCTGGATGGATGGACGGCTATGGCAAACTGGTCGTTGTTGGGCACGAAGACGGAAAGGAATCTTACTACGGTCATGCGAGCGCGATCTGCGTCCGCCGCGGTCAGGTCGTCGAGCGTGGTCAACGGATCGCGGCCGTCGGCTGCACGGGCGCTTGCACCGGATCGCATCTCCACTTCGAGATTCGGGTCGGCGGTGATCCGGTCGATCCTCTTCCGTACCTCCTCTAGGGCGCGTGTTATACTCGGCTGGCGGTTTCGGGCGGCTGGCTGCTCGGGCCGCCTTGTGAAGGGATCGAGGTGACGTCGTGAAGCAGGGCATCCATCCTCAGTACCACGAAGCCATCGTGATCTGCGCGTGCGGCGAGACGTTCAAGACGGGCAGCACCCGCAAGCAGATCCGCGTCGACATCTGTTCGAAGTGCCACCCGCTGTACACGGGACAGCGACGCCTAGTCGACACCGAGGGTCGGGTCCAGAAGTTCATGAGGAAGTACGGCCTCGAAGCGCCGACGGCTTAGCGCCGCAAGCCGAGATGCTGGCGGAGGGAGGGGCGACGCCCCTCCCTCTTTGTTTGCCCTCGTGCGGGGGCCTCGTTTCCCGGCGGGGTGGCGCGACACCGCGGCACGGACAAGAGGAGTCCACTGATGGTGCTTCCTCGAGATCGTCTCCAACAAATCGAAAGCCGCTATCAAGAGCTGACGACGGCGTTGGCTGATCCAAAGGTCTTCGCGGATCAGGAGCGATATCGGACGCTCGCCAAGGAGCACGCCGAGCTCGGCGAAACCGTCGCGCTGTACTTGGAGCTTCGCAAGGCGGAAGCGGAGGCGGCGGAGGTGCGCGCGCTGCTCTCGGAGCACGACCCCGAGATCCGCGAGATGGCGCAGCAGGAAGCGGAGCGGCTGGAGGCGCGCAACCAGACGATCACGGCGCAACTTGAGGAGATCCTGGCGCCCCGCGATCCGTTCGCTGACCGCAATATCTTCATGGAGATCCGCCCCGGCACCGGCGGCGAAGAGGCATCCCTGTTCGCCGGCACGCTCATGCGCATGTACACGCGATACGCGGAGCGCCAGGGCTGGAAGACCGAGGTATTCGATCTTCAGCCGTCCGACCTGGGCGGCGTGAAGACCGTGACCCTGGGGATCTCCGGGCGCGGGGCCTACAGCCGGCTCAAGCACGAGAGCGGCGTCCACCGCGTGCAGCGGGTTCCGGAAACGGAAGCGTCCGGCAGGATCCACACGTCGACGGCGACGGTGGCGGTGCTTCCGGAAGCGCAAGAGGTCGAGGTCCAGATCAAACCCGACGAGCTTGAGATCGATACGTTTCGCGCCGGCGGAGCCGGCGGGCAGAACGTCAACAAGGTCGAGACCGCCGTTCGCATCCGCCACGTTCCATCGGGCATCGTCGTCGCTTGCCAGGACGAGCGGTCCCAACACCAGAATCGCGAAAAGGCGATGCGCATGCTGCGGGCGCACCTGCTCGACGCGCGGCAGCGCGAGCAGCAGCGCGCGATCGCAGCGTCCCGAAAGCAGCAGGTCGGCACCGGCGAACGAAGCGAGAAGATCAGAACGTACAACTTCCCGCAGAATCGCGTGACCGATCACCGCATCGGCATGAGCCTGCATCAGCTAGAGACGTTCGTCGACGGCGCGATCGACGAGATGCTGGACGCGCTCGTCGCCGCTGACCGCGCCGAGACGATCGGCGTCTGATCGGCGCCGGACCATGGAGCGCCCCGGCTCGCTGCGCGACGCGTATCTCGAGGGGCGCGAGCACCTCACAGCGCGCGGGATCGAGGCGGCCGCGCTGGAGGCAGAAGTGCTGCTCCGACATGCGGCGGGGTTGGAGCGGTCTCGGCTTTTCGGCCGCTGGACGCAACCAATCGACGACGGCGTGTGGCGCGCGTACGTCGCTCTCCTCGAGGTGCGCGCCGACGGTTGCCCGCTCGCGTACGTCACCGGACAACGCGAGTTCTACGGCTTGACGTTCGCCGTCGATGAACGCGTCTTGATTCCTCGTCCAGAGACGGAGCTGCTCGTCGACGTCCTGCGCGAGGTCGCCGAAGGCGGGCCGGAGGCTTCCGTGGCACCGGTATTGGTCGACGTGGGAACGGGCTCGGGGGCCGTTGCCATCGCCGCCTCGGTGACGTGCCCCACATCGCGGGTTTTCGCGACCGACGTGTCACCGGAGGCGCTCGCGGTCGCGCGCGACAACGCGGCTCGCCACGGCGTGGCGCCTCGTCTGTCATGGCTCGTCGGTGATGGTTTGGCGCCGGTCCTCGCCCTCGGGATTTCCGCGGACGCGATCGTCTGCAATCCACCCTACGTTCCGATCGACGCCCGCGACGACGTGGATCCCGGCGTGCGCGAGCACGAGCCGGCGATCGCCGTGTTCGCCGGCCCAACAGGGTTGGAGCTCCATCGGCGAATCGCCGAGGATGCGCGACGGGTCCTGCGGACCGGAGGCGTCCTCGGCCTCGAGGTCGCCGCGAAGTGGGATCAGGCGGACCGCGTTTCCGCCTTGCTGATCGAGCTCGGCTACGCCGCCGTCGAGCGCCGGCGGGATCTCGCCGGTTGGGAACGGGTCGTCGTAGCCAGATGGAAGTCGTGAACCGCGCGCCGCGCGACCTTGGCTGCGTGTACGCGGCCGCGTTGTGCATCTTCTTCGCGTACGGCGTCGCGAGCTTCACCATTCCGCTGCGTGTGCGGGATCTTGGCGCGTCTCCCATGTGGGTCGGTCTCGTCGCGGGTACGCGCCTTGCCGTCGCCGCGGCCCTGGCGCTGCCAGCGGGCCGCGCCAGCGATCGAGTTGGCCGCCGGCCGATGTTGCTGGTGTCGGTCGCGCTTCTGGCCGCTTCGACGGGCGTCATGGCCCTGGCCGGGTCGGTAAGCGCCCTCTTCGTCGTCAGCGTCATCGGCGGAATCGGCTCCGCGGCGGTGCTGCCGGGCCTCAATGCCACCATCGCCTCGACGGTACGGCGCGACGGCCAGGCGACGGGTTTCGCGTACCTGACGTTGTGCATCCAGGGAGGAATGTCGATCGGACCGGCGATCGCCGGGTACGCGATCGATCACCTCGGGTACGGCACGGCTTTCCTTCTGAGCGCGCTGCTGAACCTAGTCGCGCTGGCGCCGATCCGCGCCGGGATCCCGGTGACCGACGGACCGCGGGCCGCGTCCGTCGATCGAGGCGCCGCGATGGCCGCGCTGCTCCGCGACCCCGCGATCTGGACAGCTTGGTTGTGTACTTGCGCCGCCGCGATCATCTGGGGCACGAATGGGAGTCTCGTCCCCGCGTACCTGCGCACCCGAGACTGGACGCCGTCCGTGATCGGCCTGTTGATGGCCGTGCAGACGGCCGTGAACGCCGGCAGTCGGATTCCGCTGGCTTGGGCGTTCCGCCGCGTCGGGGCGCGATTGACGGTGTGCGCGTGGGCGGTCGCCGCTTACGCCGCCTACTTCTGGGCGCTGCCGTGGCTTACCGACGTTTGGTCGCTCGGGGCCGCGATGGTCGGCGCCTCGCTGTGTGTCGCCCTCGTCTACATGATCGTGCAAGTTTCGCTGTCGCTGGCGGTCACGCCGGATCGGCACGGGCTCGTCATGGGCGGATACGCGACGGCGATCTATCTTGGACTCGCCCTCGGACCGATGCTCTGCGGCGTCGCCGCGGCCGTCTACGGGTATCCCGCCGGATTCCGGTTCGTCGCCACGCTCGCCTTGCTGCCGGCCGCCGTGGCCGCGTGGCACGCCAGCCGCCTGCCGGCCCGGAGCGCGGCGATCGCTCCGGTATAATGGGGTTGCCGATGCGGATCGCCCTTGCCACCGACCACGCTGGATTCCCTTACAAGGAAGATATCAAGGCTTTCCTGATCGAGTTGGGGCATGAGCCCGTCGACTACGGGAGCAATCACGACGGCCCTGTCGACTATCCCGACTTCATCGTGCTTGCGGCCGAGGCCGTGGCGCGCGACGAGTGCGAGCGCGGCATCGTCTTCGGTGGCAGCGGCAACGGCGAAGCGATCGCCGCGAACAAGGTGCCCGGTATCCGCTGCGCGCTGTGCTGGGAAGGCTACACGGCGCGCATGGCGCGGCAGCACAACGACGCGAACATGCTGTCCGTCGGCGCGCGCGTCGTCGGCCCGGAGCTGCTGCGCGAGATCGTGCGCATCTGGTTGGAGGCGGGCTTCGACGGCGGGCGTCACCAGCGCCGCATCGAGAAGATCGCGCAGATCGAAGCGCGCCACCGCGCGCGATAACGACGGCGGCCGCGACGATGAGGCGGAGACCATGAGCATTCCCCTGCGTGTCGAAGACCCCGCAATCGCCGCGGCCATCGAGCGCGACGTGGAGCGTCAACAACAACACATCAACCTCATCGCGTCCGAGAACTACGCGAGCCGCGCCGTCCTGGAAGCGCAGGGCAGCGTGCTCACGAACAAGTACGCCGAGGGATACCCAGGCCGCCGCTACTACGGCGGGTGCGAGTTCGTCGATCAAGTGGAGACGCTGGCGATCGAACGGGTCAGGGCGTTGTTTGGCGCGGATCACGCGAACGTTCAACCGCACTCGGGATCGACCGCGAACTTCTGCGCGTACTTCGCCCTCTTGCAACCAGGCGACACGATCCTGGCAATGAACCTCGCGCATGGCGGACACCTTACGCACGGAAGCGCCGTGAACTTCTCCGGCCAGCTCTTCGACGTCGCCGCCTACGGCGTCGATCCGCGCACGGAGAGAATAGACTACGATCAGGTCGCCCGGCTCGCCACCGAACGCAAGCCCAAGCTGATCGTCGCCGGCGCCACGGCCTACCCGCGCGCCTTCGACTTCGCGTTGTTCCGCGAGATCGCCGACCGCGCCGGGGCCTACTTGCTCGTCGACATGGCGCACTTCGCGGGCCTCGTGGCCGGAGGCGTTCACCCCGATCCCGTGCCGCTCGCCGACGTGGTCACCTCGACGACGCACAAGACTTTGCGCGGACCGCGCGGCGGCCTGATCCTCGCGAAGGCCGAGCACGCGAAGGCGATCGACAAGCGGGTGTTCCCGTTCGCCCAAGGCGGCCCGCTCATGCACGTCGTCGCCGCCAAGGCCGTCGCGTTCGAGGAGGCAAGGTCGCCGGCGTTCCGGGAATACGCGGCGCAGATCGTCCGCAACGCGAGCGCGCTGGCCGACGCCCTGCTGCGCCACGGCTATCACATCACCTCGGGCGGTACGGACAACCACCTGTTGCTCGTCGACCTTCGCCGCGCCGGGTGGACCGGGAAAGTGGCCGAGCAAGCGCTGAACGACGCCCACATCGTCGTCAATAAGAACATGGTGCCGTTCGATCCCGAGAAACCAACGGTGACGAGCGGCATCCGCCTCGGCACCGCCGCCGTGACGACACGTGGCATGCGGGAGGCGGAGATGACCGTCATCGCCGACCTCATGCAGCGCGTGCTGGGCGCACCGGGCGACGTCGAGGCGCAAGCGCGGGCACGTTCCGATGCTCACGCGCTGTGCCGACAGTTTCCAATCTATGCTGACCTCGAGTCCGGCGGGGCGTCCAACGTAGCTGCGGACGCCGGCGGGGGCGGGGTCTGACGGGAGAGATCCGTGGGCGCGCTCGTCGTCATCGATCACCCGCTCATTCATCACAAGCTCACGATCCTGCGCGACAAGCACACCGGCGCCAAGGAATTCCGGGAGCTGACGGAAGAGCTGGCGACGCTCCTCGCGTTCGAGGCGACGCGCGACTTGCCGATCGTCGCGGTCGACGTCGAGACGCCGCTGGTTCGAACGCGCGGCCACATGATCGAACCGGCCAAGATCGCGGTCGTGCCGATCCTGCGGGCCGGGCTCGGCATGGAGCCTGGGATCACGCGGCTGATGCCGATGGCGCGCGTCGGCCACGTCGGCATCTTCCGAGAACCGGACAGCCTCTCACCGGTGACGTACTACGCGAAGCTCCCGCCCGATCTCGCGGACCGGGAGGTGATCGTGCTCGACCCGATGCTCGCGACCGGCGGTTCCGCTGCCGAGTGCATCCGCTTGTTGAAGGACAAGGGCGCGATCCGACTGACGCTCGTCTGCCTGCTGGCCGCCCCGGAAGGCGTGGCGCGCGTGCACGGCGACCACCCCGACGTACGCATCGTCACCGCCGCCCTCGACGACCGCTTGAACGATCATGGCTACATCGTGCCGGGACTGGGGGACGCGGGTGACCGCCTTTTCGGAACGCGCTGAGTCCGTCTCCGCGAAGGCGACGGGAGAGCGAATCCTCGTCGTCGACGACGAGCGGCCGATCGCCGAGTCCCTGCGCTTCGCATTGGAGCGCGAAGGGTATGCCGTCGTCGAAGCCCACGACGGGATGACGGCGCTGGACGCCGCGCGCGCCCAGGACTTCGACGCGATCGTGCTCGACGTCATGCTGCCGGAGATCAGCGGATTCGAAGTCTGCCGGATCCTGCGCCGCGAAACGAGCGTGCCCATCCTGCTTTTGACCGCGAAGGCAGATGAGGCCGATCGCGTCGTCGGTCTCGATCTCGGGGCCGACGATTACATCGTCAAGCCGTTCTCGATGCGCGAGTTCCTGGCCCGGGTACGCGCGGCTCTGCGCCGCCAGGCACAACTCCGGCCGACGTCGAAGATCGTCGGCGATCTCGCGCTCGACGTCGCTCGCCACGAAGTGAGATGCGGCGAGACGGCGTTGATCCTCGCGCCCAAGGAGTATGAGCTGATCGCTACGCTGCTCGGCAACGCCGGCATCGCCATGACCCGAGATCAGCTGCTGCAGCGCGTCTGGGGATACGACTACGGCGGCGACGAACGCACCGTCGACGTCCACGTGTCCTGGCTGCGGCGCAAGCTGCGCGAGGCCGGATCGCGCGTGCGAATCGATACCGTGCGCGGCGTCGGATATCGGCTCGAACGACAGTAGCTTCGCCTCTCCTTATGCGCCCTCGCACGCTGTTGATCTTCATGGCCGTAGGCGTCACCGCGCTCGGTGCCTTGGTTCTCGCTTCCGCGCCGCCGGACGCCTCCGCGTTCGCCTCCGGTGTCGGGATCGCGCTAGTGGCGACGGCCGCGGCGCTTTTGTGGGCGGTGCTCACGGTCGTTCGCGCCGAGGCCACCGTCCAGGTCGCCACGGACGCGATGGCCAGTGCGCGCGGCCGGCTGCGCGCACTCGAGGAAACGGCGGCGAGGGACGAAGCGCAGCTGCGTACGGTGCTCGGGGCGATGAGCGACGGCGTCGTGCTGCTCGACGCGCAGCGGCGCTTGCGCGCGGCCAATCCCGCGGCCGAAGCGCTGTTCGGATTCCGATTGACGGAGGTCGGCGGCGAGACGGCGATCATCGTGCTGCGGCGCCACGAGATCGACGCGATGTTGTCTGCGGTCGAGGCGTCGGGCGTGTCGGAGCGACAGGAGCTGGAGCAGATCTTCCCGGCTCGCCGCATCCTGCGCGTTACCGTCGATCCCTTGCCCGCGCCCGGCGGCTTCGTCGTCCTGGCGCAGGATCTCACGGAAGCGCGACGCCTCGAGCTCGTGCGCCGAGATTTCGTCGCGAACGTCTCCCACGAGCTCCGGACGCCCCTTGCATCGCTCCGGGCGATGACCGAGACACTGATGGGCGGGGGACTGGACGACGCCGTGTTCGCGAGACGCTTCTTCGGCCAGATGCTCGCGGAGATCGAACGGCTTTCGCGGCTCGTCGGCGACCTGCTCGATCTCTCGATGCTCGAATCGGAGGGCGTTCGACTGCGCCGCGTGACCGTGCCCACGCGCGATTTGCTCGAAGGCGTTGCGCGGCGATTCTCCCTCGACGCGGCCACCCGATCGACGACGCTGACGGTCGAGGCGGATGAGGCGATCGCGCTCACGGCGGATCGCGATCGCCTCGAGCAGGCGGTCTCCAATCTGGTTGAAAACGCGTTGAAGTATACGCCGACCGGCTCTCACGTGCGGTTGTCGGCGGCGCGTTCCGGGGACGCCGTGCAGATCGTCGTCGAGGACGATGGCCCGGGAATACCGGCCGCGCATCTGCAGCGGGTATTCGAGCGGTTCTATCGCGCGGATCCGTCGCGATCGCGTCGTTCCGGCGGCACCGGGCTCGGCCTGGCGATCGTGAAACACGTCGTGTCCGTGCACGGCGGCCGCGCGGAAGCGTTCAACCGCCCGGAAGGCGGCGCGCGCTTCGTCCTGACTTTGCCGGCGTGAAGACGCGGACCGGTCTGCGTGACGTCGGCCGCCAAGTCAACCTGGAGTCGACGTTCCCCACGCCTTTCTCCGCGCTTGGCTCGCCGATCGATCGCATGCTCGCGTCACCGGAGATCATCGTGTCGCGGCGATCGGTTGGTCCAGATGTCGGGTCGGATCACTTCCTTGTCACCGCGGATCTGTTCCTGCGTGCGGACGCGTCAGCGCTGCGGCGTTGTTAGCGCTCGACCGATAGCCGCCGGCCGATCCGTCATGATCACGTCCACGCCGATCGCGGCCAGGCGGCGCGCGTCATCGACGTCGTTGACCGTCCAGACGTTCACGGTCAGACCGGCGGCGCGCGCGTCGTTCACGACATCGGCCACGACGGCGTCGTGGCGAGGGTGCAGGGCATCCACGGGAATTCCCTGCGCGTATCGCGCCGGCTCGACGAGGGGCGCGACGTACAACGCGCCGGTCTTCACATCCGGGCGCCGATCCTTGAAACGCTGCAGCGCCGGATGATCGAACGACGATACCAACGTCACCACGCGCACCTCGGGGCAGCCAGATAGGAAGTCGGCGAGCGCGTCCTCGACGGATGTCCCCAGCGCCGTCTTCTTGATCTCGACGTTGATCACGCGCGCGCGTCCTTGCAGGAGGTCGTACACTTCGTCGAGCGTCGGGATACGGTTTCCCGAGAACGCGG
>Ga0194132_10004435_pt1 | contig 23823 bp, 17 predicted proteins | sample TA2KigOf80mmetaG_FD_148612 | JGI IMG/M metagenome (GOLD analysis project Ga0194132, IMG submission 148612) | Freshwater microbial communities from Lake Tanganyika, Tanzania - TA2015054 Kigoma Offshore 80m | ecosystem: Environmental > Aquatic > Freshwater > Lake | place: Tanzania: Lake... | reverse complement strand
GGAACGCACGCACCTGGTCCGGTGTGGGGAGGAGTCCTGTGAGATCGAGGTAGACGCGGCGGAGGAGCGTTTCGCGTGAGGCCTGGGGAGACGGCTGGATGCCGCGGGATTCGAGGCGCGCCAGCAGGAACGCGTCGATGGGATCGCGTTTCCACGCCGCGTTGCGGACCAGGGGTTCGGCGGGACGGCGGATGGCGGAGAACGACCAAGGCTTGGCTCTCGGCGTGGCGGGCCAGGTAGCGCCCGATTCGATCCATTGTTTGAGAATCGCGATTTCGGCGGGCGGCAGCGGACCTGCTGGCGGCATGCGGGGCGAGCCTGTGTCTGTGACCATACGGAAGAGCTTGCTCGCGGCGGGGTCTCCGGGCTGGATCACGCGCATGGCGGAGTCGCGCTGGTCAAGGCGAAGTCCGCGTTGCTGCACCTGGGGGCCGTGGCATCCGTAGCAGCGTTTTTGGAGCAGGGTCTGGACGTCGGCGGCAAAGGAAACCGCGAAGGCGGCAAGAAGCTCCAGGCCCATTCTTAGAATTGTACAGCAGCGCTAGAGGACGGAACCGCCGTTGGGGAGCTTGGTGCGCAAGAGGTCCATTCGATCTCGATGGGCAGTGACAACCATCCGGCTCACATGTACATGCCGCCGTTCACGTCGAGCACGTGGCCGGTAATGTAGGCTGCCTCCTCGCTTGCCAGAAACCGGACCGCAGCGGCGACCTCGGCGGCCGTGCCGGCGCGGCGCAGGGGAATCCGCGACACCATCACGCCCTTCTGTTCCTCTGTCAAAACGCCGGTCATGTCAGTGTCAATGTAGCCGGGCGCGACTGCGTTCACCGTGATGTTGCGGCTGGCCATCTCCTGCGCGATCGCCTTGGTGAGGCCGATCAGTCCGGCCTTCGAGGCCACGTAGTTCGCCTGCCCTGCATTGCCGCTCTCCCCAACCACTGACGAGATATTGATGATCCGGCCCCAGCGCGCGCGCATCATTCCCTGCAGTACCTGTTTGATGCAAAGGAACGAACCGGTCAGGTTGGTCTCAATCACCGCTGACCAATCCTCGGGCTTCATCCGTAGCACGAGTCCGTCCTTGGTGATACCGCCGTTGTTCACCAGAATGTCGACGGTGCCGAATTCACTGGCGGTGGACGCGAAAGCTGCCTTGATCGACGCAGCGCTGGAGAGATCGATCTCAACCACGAACGCTTCGCCGCCGCCCGCGCGGACCTCGGCGGCCACCTCCTCCAGTTTCTCGCGATTCCTGGCGGCCAGCGCCACCCTGGCTCCGGCTCGCGCCAATTCGAGCGCACACGCGCGGCCAATCCCGCGGCTCGCTCCAGTGATCAATGCGTTTTTGCCCTTCATAGCTACGTTCCTTCACAATAGCGTATATGGCCTATAAAGACCTCCGCGAATTCATCGCGGCGCTGGAATCGGCGGGTGAACTGAAGCGGATTCCGTTTGAAGTGGACACTGACCTCGAGATCACCGAGTTCGCCGACCGCTCCGTCAAGTCCGGCGGACCGGCGTTGTTGTTCGAGAAACCGAAGGGATCCCAGGTCCCGGTCCTGATCAACGCCTTTGCGAGCATGAAGCGGATGGAGATCGCCCTGGGGGTCGGAAGCGTGCAGGAGATCGCCGACCGGATCACTGAATACCTGCAGATGAAGACACCCGAAGGGCTGATCGGGAAGATCAAGATGCTGCCAATGCTCGCCGAGATGGGGTCGTTTTTTCCCAAGATCGCCGGCGGCGGGCCATGCAAGGACGTAATCCTGCGCGACAGGTTCTCGCTGTTCGATTTTCCGTTCCTGAAGTGCTGGCCGGACGACGGCGGCCGCTACATCACGCTGCCGATGGTGTTCTCGAAGAATCCGCTCACTGGAAAACGGAACTGCGGCTGCTACCGGCTCCAGGTGTTCGACGAGCGGACCACGGGCATGCACTGGCAAACACACAAGCAGGGAGCCGAGCACTACCGGCGTCTGCGAGCCGCGGGCAAATCCGCGCGGATGGAGGCGGCGGTGGCGATCGGCGCCGATCCCGCGGCGATGTATTCGGCCATCCTGCCCCTGCCCCCGGATCTCGACGAGATGATGATTGCCGGGTTCCTGCGGTCAAAGCCGGTCGAGATGGTGAAGTGCGAGACCGTGGACATTGAGGTTCCGGCACAGTCGGAGATCGTGCTCGAAGGCTACCTGGAACTGGGTGAAATGCGCACGGAGGGACCGTTCGGCGACCATACGGGTTTCTACTCGCTCGCCGATGAGTACCCGGTGTTCCACGTGCAGTGCATCACGCACCGCAAGAATCCGGTCTATGCGACGACGATCGTGGGTCCGCCTCCGATGGAGGACTTCTACATGGGCAAGGCGATCGAGCGGATCTTCCTGCCACTGATGCGGCTGAACCTGCCGGAAGTCCGCGATATCCACATGCCGGCCGAGGGGATTTTTCACAACCTGATCCTGGTGTCGATCCGCAAGTCCTACCCGGGCCAGGCGCGCAAGGTGATGCACGGGATCTGGGGTACAGGCCAGGCGATGTTTTCCAAGTGCATCGTCGTGGTCGACGAAGACGTGAATGTCCAGGACTTGAGCGAAGTTGCGTGGAAGGCGCTCAACAACATCGATCCGCAACGCGACATCGAGTTCGTCACTGGACCCGTGGATTCGCTGGATCACGCGAGCCGGCTGCCAAACTTCGGGTCGAAGATGGGAATCGACGCGACGCGCAAGTGGCCCACCGAGGGATTCACACGCCCGTGGCCCGACGTGATCACGATGCCGGAGCAGGTCAAGTCGCGTGTCGAGGAGATGTGGCGGCGCGCGGGACTTTGATAGTCTCCGGTCGGGTGTAGATTGAGATGATGCGGCGCTCTCATCTCGTCATCTTTCTGGCGGCAGCACTCACGGCGGCGGTTCCGGATCCGCGGCACCTGTCCAACGGCAGCGTGATTCCCGACGAGGGATACTCAGACCAGCCCTACATTGTCAAGACCAATGATGGCGCGTGGCTGTGCGGGATCACTACCGGTCCGGGGCGTGAGGGCGCGGGCGGACAACATATCGTGACGCGGCGCAGCATCGACCGCGGCAAGACGTGGACCGATCTGGTGGATGTCGAGCCGGGGACAGGGCCTGAGGCTTCCTACGCGGTGCTGCTCAAAGTCCCGTTGGGGCGGGTGTACGTCTTCTACAACCACAACACAGACAACATTCGCGAAGTGATTGGCGACAATCCGCCGTATCGCGACGGCAAGGTGCGGCGCGTCGACAGCCTGGGCCACTTCGTGTTCAAGTACAGCGATGATCACGGGCGGTCGTGGTCGGCGCAGCGGTATGAGATCCCGCAGCGGGATTTCGAGATCGACCGGAAGAATGTCTACCAGGGACGCATCAAGTTCTTCTGGACGGTCGGCAAGGCGTTTACGCACAAAGGCGCTGGTTACGTGCCGCTGCACAAGGTGGGCGGTTTCGGCGAGGGCTTCTTCACCTCGAGCGAAGGCGTGCTGCTGCGGAGCGCCAACATCCTTACCGAGCGGGATCCAGCGAAGCTCCGCTGGGAGACGCTGCCGGATGGCGGCATTGGGATCCGCACACCGCCCGGAGGCGGTCCGGTGGCCGAGGAGCACAGCTTCAGCGAGATGAGCGACGGATCCCTGTTCTGTGTGTTCCGGACCATCGACGGCCACGCGGCCTCCACATACAGCCGCGATGCGGGACGCACCTGGGAGCCGGCGCAGTACATGCGCTATGCCGACGGCCGGCTGATGAAGCACCCGCGCGCGGCCAATTTCGCCTGGCGCGCGGAGAACGGCAAGTTCCTCTACTGGTTTCACAATCACGGCGGGCGGTTCATCCTGGAGCATCCGCGGCGGCGCTCGATCGCCTATGAGGACCGCAATCCGGTGTGGCTGGCAGGCGGCGAGGAAGTGGAGTCGCTCAAGGGGCGGCTGATCCGGTGGTCGGAGCCCGAGATCGCGCTCTATGACGATGATCCGGTGATGCGCATGAGCTATCCCGATTTCGTCGAGGAGGGCGGCAAGTTCTACCTGACGGAGACAGAGAAGGAGATCGCGCGGGTGCACGAGATCAGTCCGGTGCTGCTCAACGGATTGTGGGGGCAATTTGGGAATCGCACGGTGGCGGCAGAAGGGCTTCTAAAGACCGAGGCGGGCCAGCCGGTGGCGCTGCCGGACTTCCTGCGGCGCGCGGCTGGCGGACATGGCACCGACGACCTGCGGACGGGGTTCACGCTCGATGCTTGGGTCCAGCTTGCGAGTATGGCGCCGGGCCAGGTGCTCGCCAGTACGATGACGGCGGATGGGCGCGGGTTCGCGCTCGAAACAGCGGCCGGTGGTGCGATGCGGCTGTTGCTCAGCGACGGACGGACGAGGAACGAATGGCTGTCGGATTCGGGGTCGTTCGAGGCGGACAAGCGGCATCATGTGGCCGTGATCGTGGACGGCGGTCCGAAAGTGATCCTGTTCGTAGTAGATGGAAAGCTGCAGGATGGGGGAACGCAGCGGCAGTTTGGATGGGGGCGGTTCAGTGGGAATTTGAAGTCGGTGGCTGGGGGTCCGCTGCGGGTGGGGGAGGTGAAGGGGCTGCGAATTTATGGGCGGGCGTTGCGAGTGTCGGAGGCGGTGGGGAACTTCAGGGCTGGATCTTAGAGCGCGGCTTATCGCACCGTCAGGTCGCGGATGAAGATATCCTTGAACCGGATCCGCGACAGCTTGCCCGGATGGATCTGCAAGGCGATGACGCCGTCGGTGTTCCTCGGATCCGGGTAAGTGAAGTCGATCATCTGGACTCCGTTAAGGCGGGTCCGGATCCGGTTGCCTTCCACCGAAACCGACATCTCATTCCAGTCGAATGGTCTCAACACTGCTTCGAGCTCAGGCGCGGGCCACACGATCCAGCCCTTGCCCTTGAGCTCCGGCGTGTGATCGCCATGGAGTCCACCGGTATGGCCGCCGATGGCGCTCGATATCTCCACCTGAATGAAGCGGATCTTCGTGATGTCCTCTTCGATACCGGAGTGATAGAAGAAGCCGCTGTTGTTGGGAGTTTCGCACTTGAAGCGGAGCGATGCATGGAAGTTCTTGTATGTCTTCTCGGTCTTGAGGAATCCATCCTTGCCATGAATTCCCTCGCCAAGGATCGTACCGTTGTCGACGACCCAGCGTTCCGGCCCCACGACCCTCCATCCAGTGAGATCCTTGCCGTTGAACAGCGGGGTCCAGCCCGCGCCCGGTGACTGCGCGAGCAGGACGGATGTGGCAAGAGCGGCTGCGATCCTAGACGTCAACGCCCAATTCCTTCCAGGTGACGCTGCGGCCCTTGTAGATTGCTTCGCGGCCCATGATCGCGGTGAGGGCGGCTACCGCGCCTACCTTGATGTCGGCGAATGGCTGCCGCTTCTCGCGGATGCAGGCAAAGAAGTCGGCCACCGCGGTGTCGCGCTCGACGGCTCCGCCAGGCAGCATGTCGCGCGGCTCGGATTCGCCGTAGATGTCGTGGAACATGGCCGAGGAGTGCGTCATGTACACACTGCCCTTGTCACCGAACACGGTGTACCACATGCCGCTCGGTAGAGTTTTGAGATTGCGGGGATGAAAGCTGATCTGGCTGTAGTCGCAATGCATACCGTTCTCGTAAATGTACTCGACGCTGAAGGCGTCCATCATCACGGTGCCCGGTGGAATGGGCTTGGGGAAGTACTTCTTGCCGTGTCCATAAGCGCTCACGGGGCGGCTGTTCGCGATCCAGTTGCAGGCGTCGATGTTGTGGACTGCGTTCTCGACGATGAGATCACCCGAGCGCTTCACGTCGGCGTACCAGGCGGTCCGCGTCTCGGCTTGTGGACTCGGCCGGGGACCGCCATCCTGCGGCCGGCTGCGGCTCCCATGCCGGTGCGCCTTGATGATGTGCGTCTGGCCCGTGATACCAGAGTGAATCTGCCGGACCGCCTCCCGCACGCCGGGAAAGTACCGTAGTTGCTGCCCGATCTGGAGGAAGGTCTTCGCCCGCCGCGAAGCCTTCAGTACCCGATCGACTTGCTCCGGCGTGATACCGAGCGGCTTCTCGCAATAGACGTATTTGCCCGCCGCCAGACACGCCGCCGCCATTTCCGCGTGCAGATCGCACGGCGTGCCGATGAAGACTGCTTCGACGTCGTTCAACTCAAGAACCGCCTTCCACTCGGCGAAGGATTTGGGCGTGTCACGCGACGCCGCGGCGGCCGCCTGGTCCCGCGTCTGGACATCGATGTCGCAGATGGCGGCCACCTTGATGTTGTCCTGCGCGAGCGCCTGTTTGAGCAGGCTCCCTCCGCGCACTCCGACTCCGATGAAGGCGGACTTGATCTCCCGTGTCTGCGCGGCTCCGAATCCCCCGGATGCAGCCGCGGCCGCACCTCGAAGCAGCGACCGCCGTGTGTTCGATTCCATAGGGCTCCCTTGTCGGATCAGTCCGGCACCAGCCGGATCTCGACCTTGCGATAATACACCGGCCAGCCCTCCGGATGGAGGCATGGCAAGCAGTCCTAATGATGGGATGGTGCTGAAGAGCCATTCGGCTCCGGTTTCCATCTCGTTTGAGACGCCGGAGGCTCCGAACGAGCGATCTATGTGTTGTGGAACTTGTACCGCGCTAACACCGCGGGCGCGAGTGAATCGCTGAGGTTGCCGATAGCGCCCGCGCAGAGTGTGAAAGCTATTGGCCCACAGTGCACCGCTCACGGTGTAGTACATTGATTGCGTGCTTTCGCTGATTGCGCTCGCCCTCCTTCCGAACACAACCGCCTGGGAGTTTCCAGCCGACATCGTTGGCCAGCAGTATGCCGAACTGCGGGCCTTCTACGAGGCGCAGTGGAAAAAGCCGGGCACAATCGATCTTGGGCGGGAGCGGGAGTTCATCCGGCAGTCGATTGGAGCGATCGACGAGTTCCGCGCGCCTGCGCCCAACATCGCCGTGCTCGGTGAGTCCGCCGGAATCCGAGTGTCAGCGGTCGAGTGGCCGATTCTGCGGCTGGGCACCATCGATCCAACGCGGGGATTTTCGGGCGCGCTGGTGCGGCTGTACGGAATCGTCCTCGAACCCGTGGCGGCAGGTCCGCACCCGGGCATGGTGTTTGTCAATGACGCGGATCCGGCAGCGGATCCCAAACCCGCGCTGTATCTGGCTGCTTCCGGGCGCGTGGTGTTTATGCCGCTGTTCACTCCGCGGCGCGCGTTCTCGCAAGTTTGGCTGGAGGATCGCGATTGGCTGAAGCGGATCGGCTACCAGACCGGGCATCACATCGTTGGCAGCGAGGTCCAGCAGGTGATTGCGGCGGCGGACTGGCTGCGGTCTCTGCCGCGGGTTAACGGCAAGGTGGGTGTGGGCGGCGTGGGACAGGGCGGCATGACGGCGGTCTTCGCAGCCGCGCTCGATCCGCGGTTCAGCGAAGTGTTTGCTCACAACTATCCGGAATCGACGCCAGAGTGGGATCAGCCCGCCGACCGGCTGTTGTGGAAACTGCGCTCGCGCGCCGCTCCCGAGGATCTGGCACGGGCGGTGAACGCAGCGCCCTTCCCTGCCCTGGACCGGCCTCCGCAGGGCTTCAAGGTGAACATCGACCAGACACGGATTGCCCAGATGCTGACGCACCAGTTCCGGCAGTGGGAAGCCTACTATCGGAATCTCGCGCTCGAATCGTGGCGCAAGCGGGACTCGCGCTGGAAGCCCGACTACAGTTCACCGGACGCCTACACGCAGTCGACGCGGGACAAGCATGAGGCGTACCTCGACATGATCGGGCGGTATCCCAAGCCCACGGGGCCGGTGGAGGCGCGGAGTGTGCAGGTTTATGACGAGCCCACATGGACCGGATACCGGCTGCTGGTGAAGGTCTACGACGGCGTGGGCGCTTATGGGATTCTGTGCGTGCCGAAGGGGATCCGGCCCGGTGAGAGGCGTCCGGTGGTGTTCGTTCAGCATGGACTGGCGGGGAAGCCTGAGGACTCGATCGGACAGGCGGCGAACGCGCGCGGTGAGTACGCGCAGTTCGGCAAGAAGCTGGTGGAGCGCGGCTACATCGTGTTCGCACCGATGATCGCGACGCAGGACAATGTCGAGCGGCAGAGGCTGAACCGCAGGTCGCAACCGGTGGGGATGATGCCGGTGGGGATGGACGTGGTGAAGTTCAACCGGGTGCTCGATTACCTGGAGTCGCTTCCGTGGGTGGATAAGGACCGGTTCGCGTTCTATGGGCTTTCCTACGGGGGATTCACGGCGATCTGGACGGGGCCCGCGGTACCGCGGTTCAAGGCCGTGATCTGCAGCGGCCACTTCAATGAATGGACTGCGAAGACCACCGACTTCACGATGGGCACGGCGTATCCGCACTACGCTAATGTCGATGACCAGTACAATTTCGGGATGCTGAACGGGTTCGACCATTCCGATCTGGCGTCGCTCACCGCACCGCGTCCCTTCATGATCGAGATGGGGGATTTCGACGGAGTGATCATCGAGCCGCGGTGGGCGGCCGATCGCGAGATCGACCAGGTGCTGGACATTTACCGGCGGCTGGCGATGCCGGGGAAGGGGCGGGTGGCGAGATTCAATGGTCCGCACAAGATTGACGGGGCGGAGGCGTTTCCGTTCCTGGATGAGCAGTTGAACTGGAAGCCGCGGCCGTGACCAGGAGGCAGTGGCTGGGTATGGCTCCGGCGGTGATGGCCGGGCAGGCGCGGAAGGCGCGGATCGCGATCACGCTGGACCTTGAGATGTCGCGCAACTTCCCGCTGTGGGAGAACACGCACTGGGACTATGAGAAGGGAAACCTGGACGAGGCGGCGAAGCGGTATTCGGTCGCGGTGGCGCGGCGTGTGGCGGCGGCGGGCGGGCGGATGCACTTCTTTCTGGTGGGGCGGGTGCTGGAGCATGAGAGCGTCGAGTGGTTGAAGGAGATCGTGGGGATGGGCCATGCGATTGGAAATCACACTTACGACCACGTGTATGTGCTCGCGCGCAAGGCGGAGGAGATCCAGTTCCGGTTTCAGCGCGCGCCGTGGTTGATGCGGGGACGGGGGGTGGCTGAAGTCCTGGAAGAGAACATCGCGGTGACCACCGAGGCGATGAAGCGGCGGCTGGGCGTGAGTCCAGCGGGATTCCGGACTCCGGGTGGATTCGCGGACGGGCTTGCCGGGCGCGGCGACGTGCAGGAGATGCTCAAGCGGCAAGGGTTTGGATGGGTGTCGGCGAAGTATCCGCGGCATCCGCTGGACGGTGATCCGCGGGCGGTGCTGGCGGAGGCGCTTCGGGCGGCGCAGCCGTTCCGGTATCCGGAGACGGGGCTCTTGGAGATCCCCATGAGTCCGGTGAGCGATATTAATGCGTTCCGGACGGGGCGGTGGCCGCTTGACCGGTTTGTGAGGACGACACGGGCGGCGGTTGAGTGGGCGATTGAGAATCGCTCGGTGTTCGATTTTCTGGCGCATCCGTCGTGCTTGGGTGTGGTAGATCCGCAGTTCCGGACGGTGGATGCGATTTTGGAATTAGTGAAAGAGGCAGGCGGGGGCGCGGAACTGGTGGATCTGAGCAGTGTGGCAACGGTGTAGAAGGCGTCCGGTCGGCGGTCCTCCCCGGACCCGCTCTCGTCGGCCCGCGCGAGAATCTACGAAAGGAAGTCCCGCGGATTCGATTGCTCCAGCAGGTCCAAGACCAGACTGATGCGTCGTCGTTGCCAAATGCGGTGATGTCCCCTGTTGGCATCGAGCGCGGCGGCCAGGCAGGCGAAAGCGGGACCTTCAAGAAGTCCAGCTCAGTTGGCCCTACTGATGGGCGGCATGCCAGGCGGGTCGCTCTCTGGGCCGTCCGCCAGGTTTGGTCCCGGTGTTTTTCGAAATGATGAAAACGGAGCCAGCCTATTCAATCGAACTTGAAGCACTTCGCCTGGCGAACCATATTGGTGCGCTCCGGACGGTATTGGTGCGCTCCGGACGGTGAAGTGGCCTGTTGATTGCAACCGAGTGATTGAGGCGCACATGAATACCAAGAAAACTGTTTCGTTAGGCGCAGCAATGGTGGGCGTTGCGGGGTTTGCCGCAGCTTACCGGGCATTCCGGCGGGACATGGACCGCGCGGTTGCGCGCATTTCCGAAAGCCAAGTAGTCCAGACGGCGCACGGAGCGGTCGAGTATGCGTCTGTGGGCAAGGGATTCCCCCTGTTGATCATTCACGGGGCGGGTGGTGGATTTGACCAGCTTCGGAGTTTCGACTCCGATTTCCGCTTGAGCGAGCTTGGCTTCCGGTTGATCTTCGTTTCGCGGTTCGGGTACCTGAGAACGCCACTGCCGACAGATGCGTCGACGCGGGCACAGGCGGACGCTTATGCCGGGCTGCTGGATGCAGTGGGTATCGGGCAGGCCGGAGTGATCGCGGTGTCGGCGGGGGCGCCGTCCGGCCTGGAGTTCGCCGCGCGGTATTCCCAGCGGTGCGCAGCGCTCGTGCTGCTGGTACCCGCCGCGTTCGTACCCGGACTGGCAGCCACCGAGCCCGGGGTACCACCTCTCATGCAGTTGTTTCGCGAGACGCTTCTCAAGTCCGACTTCGCATTCTGGGCCGCCATCAAGCTCGCGCGCGGAGCCCTGATCGAGAACATCCTGGCGACGCCGCTGGAGGTCGCGAACCGGGCGAGCGAGCCCGAGCGGATTCGGACCGACAAAGTCCTGATGGACATCCTTCCGGTCAGCCGCCGGGCGGCGGGACTTCTGAACGAGGCCGAGGTGGTCACCCACATGCAGCCGGCTGAGGTGGGCCGGATCCGGTGTCCCACGCTGCTGGTCAGCACTGAGGACGATCTGTACGGGACGGCGCGCAGCGCCCGTTACCTGGCCGGGCAGATTCCGGGCGCGCGGCTGGTGGTTTATCCGGACGGAGGGCATCTTTGGCTGGGGCATGAAGCCGAGCTACAGCGAGAACTGACAGAGTTCCTGCGTCCGGTGGGCGCGACCGTCAGCCAGTCCGCTTCCCTTCCCGCTTGAGCGGGTTCTGGTGCGCACGGGGCACGGGTGGCGGGCCGAGCACGTTCACGGTAGCACTCTGGGACTCGTCGTAGGCCGTGAACGATTTCGCACCCGCCGCGGCGAAGTAGGCGCGCTAGGCATTGACGATCTTGTCATGCTGGGCGGCGCCGTGCCAGGGCAGGTAGACCACGGACACCTCGACACCGGTGGCCGTTTGTTTTCTGGACCGGCTAAAAATGTTTCATCAACTGCTGCGCGGCAACCAGGAGCGGGTCCCATACCGGGGCGAAGGGGGGTGCGTAGGCGAGGTCGAGGTACTGGAACTCGTCGACCGTCATCCTTTTTGTGATGGCCGTGGCGACGACGTTCACGCGGCCGGCGACGCCGTCGTCCCCGAGGACATGCGCTCCGAGCAGGCGGCCGGAGCTACGATCGGCGATGAGCTCGATGCTGGTAAGGCGGCCGCGGAAGTAACGTGGCTTGTCACGCGCCTCGATCCGGGCGGACACTGGCTGGAAGCCTTCCTTACGCGCCTGCGAGGCCGAGAGTCCGGTTACACCCACGCCGAGTCCGCAGACACGTACGATGGCGGTGCCCGCAACGCCAGGAAAGCGCTCGCGCCGGCCAGAGGCGTTGGCGCCAGCGATGCGGCCCATCTTGTTCGCGGTGGTCCCGAGCGGGATCCAGACAGGACGGCCGGTGACCAAGTGGGTGGATTCGGCGCAGTCACCGGCGGCGTAGATGCCGTGGAGATTCGTCTCGAGGTGCTCGGTGACGCGGATGGCGCCGGTCCGGCCGAGTTCGATCCCGGCGTCGAACGCGAGGGCGGTTTCGGGCTTGAGTCCAGTGGCAGCGACCACCAGTTCGGTGTCGAGCGGGCCATCCACGGCGTGATTCAGCGTGACGGGCACGCGGCACCGGTTCAGGTGGCGGACCAGTGTGGCCGTGAGTTGGGCGTCGCCGCGGCCGAGCAGATCCGCGCCGCGGGTGACGAGCCGGACGCTCCAGCCGTTGGCGCGGAGTGCCTCGACGGCTTCGAGTCCGATGTAGCCGCCCCCGATCACGGTCGCGCGTCCCGGCGGCGTCACCGTCAGGTGCTCTTTGAGCCGGACCGCGTCGCCGAGAGTGTTCAAGTGGAATGCGCCTGGAAACACGCGTGAGGGGCGCGCGCCGGTAGCAATGATGAGCTTGTCGTATGGGATCGCCTCGCCGCTCGCCAACCGCACCTGTCGTTTGGAGTGGGCGATCGCCACCGCCTCGCATCCCGTGCGGACTTCGATGCGGCTCTCGGCGAACCCGGCGGCGGATCGCGCGATCAACTCGCGCCAGTCCCGCACGCGGCCGTCGATCCAGTACGGCAGCCCGCACGCCGAATACGACGCGACCGGACCGCGTTCGATAACGGTGATTTCAGCGCCGGGATCGAGGCGGCGGACGCGTGCGGCGGCGCTCATCCCAGCCGCGACTCCTCCGATGACGGCGAGCCTCATTCGGGCGGAGAGTGGCTCTGGACGAAGCTGAGGATATCGAACCGCTTCACGGCGCGGTCCGGGTAGAAGCTGTTGACGGCGTCTTGCTCGTCGGCGAAGACTTCGAAAATCGTGTTGAGTTTGGTGAGGACGAGGAGCTCGATTTCGCGCTCCTTCAGATTGAGCAGGCGAAGCGCACCGCCAGACTTTTTCGCCGCGCTATAGCACAGCACCATCGCCCCAAGCCCAGTGGAATCGATGAAGTCTATGCTGGCCAGATTGAGCACGGCATTGAGCGGGCCCTTTGCAACGAGTTCGTTTACGTAGTCGCGGAGCTTGCCGGTCTCCTCACCCGCCACCAGCCGGCCTCGCATGTCGAGGATCGTTATGCCCTCGGTGGTGCGGGAAGTAATCTCTAGGCTCATACAGAGATTCTATCGCCAGAATCCGGGTCCGCCGGGCCGAACGTCACGGTGAATACGGATCCCTTGCCCGGTTCGGAGTCGACGCGGATCCGCGCGCCGTGCGCTTTGACGATCCAGGCGACGAAGCTGAGGCCGATTCCGAGTCCTTTGTCCGGGTCGCGGGATCCATCGGGCACGCGGTAGAAACGGTCGAAGATGTGGGGCAGATGCTCGGCGGGAATCCCGCGGCCGGTGTCGGCGACAGCGAGCTCGACTTCGCTGCCTTGCGGCCGGACCGATACCGTAATCCTGCCGCCCGCGGGCGTGTATTTGATCGCGTTCGACAGGAGGTTCGAGATCATGCGCTCCAATTGGACTTTGTCGCCGAGCACGATCATGCCTGGGACCATGTGCGATTCGAGTGCGAGGTTCTCAGCTTCTGCCGGATACTGGAATTGATCGGCAATCGCGGCGGTAACCGCCGACAGATCGAGCGGGTCGCGTGCTACGACCACCTGTCCGCTCTCGGCCTGGCTCAAGTGAAGCAGCGCGCGGACAACCTGCGCGAGGCGGTCAACGTCTGACACGGCGGCGACCATTGCGTCGCGGTACTGCTCCTTGGACGTGGCCGTCATCAACGCGACTTCGAGCTGCCCGCGGATTGATGTGAGCGGGGTGCGCAGCTCATGGGAGACATCGACCGTGAAGCGGCGGATCTGGTTGAATGATGCCTCCAGGCGGTCGACCATGTTGTTGAACGAGTCGATCAGGTGGTCGAGTTCGTCGCCCGCGCCACGGCGCGGCAGGCGGAGGTCGAGCTTGTGACCGGTGATGGACTGCGCGGCGTGAACGACATCGTTCAGAGGCCGGAGCGCGCGTCCGGCGGCGATCCAGCTCAGGATTCCGAAGCCCAGCAGCAAGCCAGGCGCGAGGTACAAGTAGCGGTTGGTGAACTCGTCGACGACGGCGGCATCAGCGTCGAGCGAGCGTCCCACGGCGATGTAATAGGGGCGCTTGTCGTCGTCGAGCATCACACCCGACCGGATCATGTAGTTGTAGCCGTACTCGTCGGTGTGTTCGCGGATGGCGGGCTTGGCGGCGGCGACCGCGGCAGTGATGTCGGCTTCGGATTCAGGACCCAGATCGCGGTATTTGTCGGAGATCTCAAGGGTATTGCCGGTCCGGCCGGCGATGTGAAGGTAGCCCTGCCGGAACCGGAGAACGGTGGCGGTCTCCTCCTCGTCCTTGCGGTCGAAGTACCATTCGGGTTTTTGTTTTTCGAAGCGGAGGTAAGCGCGCATTGTGGCCCAGTCCTCTTCGAGCAGGTCGGCGGAATTTTTTTTGAGCTGGGAGATGAGCGTCTGGCGGAAGATCACGCCGAGGACCGCAAGAATCGCAATGCAGAAGAGCGCGTAGACGAGGGTGAGGCGGAGCCTGAGTCCAAGCGGCCGCCAGCGCACCGGTTATCGTTCCGTTGCGCGTTCGGCGCCGGCGGGAGCTTCCAGCATGTAGCCGACGCCGCGCACCGTTTGAATCATCTTCACCGGGTACTGGTCGTCGATCTTGCCGCGGAGGTGGCGGATGTAGACGTCGACGATATTGGTGAGTCCGTCGTATTCGACGTCCCAGACGTGCTCGACGATCATGGTCCGGCTGAGCGGACGGCCCTGGTTCCGCATCAGGTACTCGAGGATCGAGAACTCCTTGGGGGCGAGTTCGATGTTGTCGCCGCCGCGGGTCACCTTGCGGCGGATGCAGTCGAGCGCGAGGTCACCGACGATGAGCCGTTCCGGAGTCGGCGTGCCGCGGCGGAGCAGGGCGCGGGTCCGGGCGAGCAGTTCAACGAAGGCGAACGGCTTCACGAGGTAGTCGTCGGCGCCATGTTCGAGGCCCTTGACCCGGTCGTCGACAGCATCGCGGGCCGAGAGGATGAGCACGGGCGGGCTGGACTTCCGGTTGCGGATCTTTTTGAGCAGTTCCAGGCCGTCGGTGTCGGGAAGCATTAGATCGAGGATGATCAGGTCATAGTCGGTGGAGTGAACATATTCGATGGCGCTTTGGCCATCGGCGGCGACATCCACCGCGTATCCGGCGCTCTCCAGGCCGCGGCGGACAAAGTCCGAGATTCGGGTTTCGTCTTCGACAACGAGCAGTCTCACGTTCTGATCCTCCGATGGTAACGCTATTTGGGTTCGTGGCAGTAGGTGCAATCGTTGCTCGCCTTGTTCCTGCGATGGCAATTCATGCATCCGCCCATGGAAATGTCGGTCTCTTTAAACAACATGTCCCGCTGGGAAACTTCTCCATGGCAGGTGGCGCATTTCGCTCCCGCCTCGCCATGCGCGCGATGGCTGAAGAAGACGTAGGACGGGATCCGGTAGACCCGGGCCCACGGCACTTCCACCTTGTCCTGATGGTAGCCGGCGAGCTTCCGGATGGCCGGAGAATCAGCCCGCACGGTTTTGTGACATCCCATGCACACCGACGTAGAAGGAAGCCCCATGGTTTCACCGGGATCAGGGTTGGTGTGGCAGTTGGCGCACTGAAGTCCCAGGGCGAGGTGCTTCTTGTGGCTGTAGGGGATCGGCTGTTCGGGTGGCGGAGGCGGAGAGGCTTGGAAGAGCGCGGCAACGAGGGCGAGCAAAGCTCCCATGACCGTATGGTATCAATGCAATGGTAGAGCCCGGCTGTGATATGCTCCCGGCATGCTCAGGCTCACTGTTGCTCTCTCTGCCGCCGCGGTTGTCCATGCGCAAACGAACACGGGATCGATCACCGGAACGGTGTTTGATCCGCAGCAAGCCGTAGTTTCCGGTGTGAAGATCACGGCAGTCCATTTGGCAACCAACGTGACCCAGTCCGCGGTGACGAGCTCGGCTGGTGCGTATACGGTTGCGGCGCTGGTTCCGGGAGCGTATCGGGTGACGGCGGAGCTTGAGGGATTCAAGAAGCTGGTCCGCGAGCCGGTGACGGTGGAGACATCGGCGAAGGCGACGCTTGACCTGACGCTGGAGGTCGGCAGCACGGCGACGGAAATCCTGGTGCGCGCGGATCCGCCGCTCATTCAGGAATCTTCATCCACGATCCAGTACAGCATCAACCAGAAGCAGCTCGACGAGCTTCCGCTGGCCAACCAAAGCGCGCTCCAGATCCTGAACACGCTACCTGGGGTGCTGGGCGAGCCCGGGTCGGAGCAGGCAAGCGTGACCACCGGGTTCGTCACACCGGGCGGCGGGCTGTCGGTGTCCGGGGGCCGTATGGGGTCCACCCAATACCAGGCCGACGGCGTCTCAAACAACGCGATGTTCCTGGGGCGGATCTCGCTGTCGTTCAGCTCGGACGCGATCCGCGAGGTGACGGTGCAGCAGAACGCCTACTCGGCGGAGTTCGGGCGTGTGGGCGGCGGGATCGTAAACATGACAACGAAGTCCGGCACGAACGAGATCCATGGCGTTGTGTTTTCGTTCACGCAGAACGACAAGCTGAACGCGGCGCCCTACCGGAACACATTCGACCGCAAGGGACATCTGAGATATTGGCGCGGCGGGGCCGATGTCGGAGGTCCGGTTTTCATCCCCAAGATCTACGACGGCCGCAACCGCACGTTCTTCTTCTTTGGCTACGAGCCGCTGCGGCACTACACGCAGTTGTCGGCGTTCACACGAGTGCCGACCGAGCTTGAGCGCGAGGGGGACTTCTCACAGTCGGTCTACAACACCACCGCGAATCAAAGGGTGTTCATTTTCCGGCAATGGGAGTTCAGTCCAACGGGGACGTTGACGAACAACCGGATCCTGCTCGAGCCGGGGCAGGCCTATCCGGTCTGGGAAGGCAGCGTAATTCCGAAGCGCTTCATTTCGCCGGTGGGACAGAGGATCGCCAAGATGTATCCTCAGCCGAACATGCAGCTCAACGCTCTGGGGCAGAACTATTCGGTGTTCCGCAATGTCCGCAACATCGACAACCGGTACACGTTGAAGCTCGACCAGGTGATCACTTCGGCGAACCGGATGTCGTTCCGGTTCGCGCAGGTACCGGTGAAGGGGCACCGCGCGTTCTTGCCGGGGCTGCTGGAGCAGGTCCCCACGGACACTTCGACGGGCACAAACATCGCGCTCAATGACACGCACGTGTGGGGCGGCAACAAGGTGAACGACCTGCGGCTCGGATTCAACCGGTCCAGTATCGCGCGCCGTCAATCCGACGAGCAGCTTTCAAAGAACTGGTTCCAGGAGCTGGGGTTCCCGTCGAATCTCCAAGAGGGGTTTCCGATTATCGGTGTCGGCGACGGGATTTTCAACGCGGGCACGAGCGTGGGCAACTACGAGATCGACAACTTCTTCCAGGCGGTGAACATTTTCAACTGGACGCGCGGAAAGAACAATCTGAAGACGGGATTCGAGTTCCAGGCGCCGCAGCAGAACCTGATCGATTTCGCGAGTGTGCAGGGGAACTGGAATTTCGGGTCGGGGATGACCAACATCGGCGGGTCGGGCAACACGGCGGCGGTGGTCGGGATTCCGAACGCGCAGACGGGATTCGGGCTGGCGTCGTTGCTGCTCGGATTTCCGGCGGGCGTGAGCATGGCGCCGGCCGTCATTTCATATCAGTACCGGTGGAAGTACTATTCGGCGTTCATTCAGAACGACTACAAAGTGACGCCGCGGCTGACGTTGAATCTCGGAGCGCGGTACCAGGTGGAAGTCGCGCGGTCTGAGAAGAACTTCAACCAGGGCCACTTCGTTCCTGAGACGGTGACCAATTCGCGCGGCCAACAGTTGGGGGGATTCATTCAACTGCACGGACTGGGCGGAGCGCCACGGACGTTGTGGCCGACGCGGTACAACAACATCGAGCCGCGGATTGGGTTCGCCTACCGGCTGCCGCCGGCGTTGAAGGGGCTGGCGGTGATTCGGGGGGCGTACGCGATCTCGCACGTGCCGACGAACGGACTGTTCCGCATTCCGATTCCGGATTTGAATCCGCGGCCTGACCAACTGGCGGCGGCTGGCGGCGTCAATGGAGGCTGGGTCCAGATGGATTTCAATCCGCTGCGTCCGCCGGCGGGAGGCAATACGAAGCCGCAAGATGGAAGGCTGGTGGACACGCAGAATGTCAACCAGATCTACTTTTTGAACCGCGACGTGAGCATCCCCTATATCCAGCAGTGGAACTTCGGACTGGGGTTCCAGTTCGGCAAGGACTACGGACTGGAGGTGAACTACGTCGGGTCCAAGGGGACCAGTCTGTTCGGCCCGTCGGCGTTGTACAACACGATCGACCTGCCGCGGTACACGCAGCAGTTTCTGGCAGGCGAAAACATGGGTGAACGGCTGCCGAATCCGGCGGGGTTGACGGATCCAAACGGAAATGTGGTGCTGGTGGCGCGGCAGGATTTTTTGCGCGGGATTCCGACGATGTCGAGCATCGGGAATCCGATCGCACAGGGCTACGATTCGCGGTATAACGCCCTGCAGACGAATTTCGTGAAGCGCTATTCCCATGGGATCCAGATGAACGTCAACTACACCTGGATGAAGTCGATCGATAATTCGTCGTGCGATGGGCAGTTCTGCAACGACAACATCCAGAACTGGGGCGTGGGATTCCCGCAGCTTCGGGGCGGCAGCCGGAGCCTGGAGAAATCGATCTCGGTTTTCTCAATTCCGCACGTGTTCCGGTTCAACTACAACTGGGACTTGCCGTTCAGGGCGCGGGGCTGGCTGAACCAGGTGATCGGCAATTGGAAGCTCGGGGGAGTGGGGCAACTTTCGAGCGGACTGCCGCTGCAGGCGCACCTGGGCACCAACGCCGGGTTCCCGGATGATGTCGGGCGGATTCGCGTGAACCTGGTGGAGGGGGTCGATCCGGTGATGCCGGGGTGGCGGCAGAATGTGAACAATCCGGTGACCCAACGTGTGCCCTATATCAACGTGCTGGCGGCTTTCCAGCCTCCGGACCGGTTGACGGTGGGCGGTGCGCCGCGGGTGCTGGATCATGTGCGGATGCCGTGGACGCAGAGCTACAACATGTCGATCCTGAAGGAGTTTCCGGTGCGGGAGGAGGTGAAGCTGCAGTTCCGGACGGAGTTGTTCGGGGCGCTGAACCATCCATTCTTCCAGACCAATGGGAACAACTTCATCGCGTATCAGAATCTGGACTACCAGAGGTTCGCGCGGCCACCGGTGGCGGCGACGAATTTGAGTCCGGCGTATGCGGACATCGGGTCGAATATTGGTGGGATCCGGAGGATTCAGTTGGGGCTCAAGTTGTACTTTTGAGGCCGCGGCTGGCGAGCAGGTCCGCTACCGGAATCAAGGCGGCCTGGACGCGATCGAGGATTAGGGGGACGGCTTCTCCCCGGCGGTAGTCGCGGCGGACGGTGTAGTCGCCTCCGCGCGGATCGGCGTAGGTTTCGATCACGGCATCGACAAGGTTCACGATCCAATAGCAGGGAATCTCCGCCGCGGCGTACATGCGGCGCTTGAGTCCACGGTCGCGCCGCAGGGACGCCTGCGCGACCTCGACGGCGAGTCCGACATCGGAGGGGCCCGGATTCCGCTCGGAGTAGTCTTCCACTTGGCCGCGGACGACCATAAGGTCCGGTTCTGGCTCGCTGTCCACAAGGGTCAATGAGCTCTGATAGGTTACGTGCCAGCCCTCGGGCGCCGCGCGCGTCAGTGCGATGTCCGTCCGGCGGCCGGATACGTTCTGTGGGGGATTCTTTCCCATCTTCGTCACCAGACGTCCATGAAGGAGCTCGACATTGTGGTCATCAAGGAGGCCCGAAGCTATCATCGCGTGATAGACCTCGACGCTGATGGGCCACAACTCGCCCCATGGAATCTCGTCTTCGGCGAGTTCCGGCGCAGGCGAGAGCAGTGTGGACATCGCTAGAACTGATACTTTAACGCGAACTGGATGTTCCGCCCGTCGCTCGCGCTCAGGATCCGTCCGAAATTCGGGTTCGCCACCGATGACGTGGGGCCGCCGAGATTGCGGTGATTGAGCGCGTTGAACATCTCAAACCGGAACGTCAGGCGGTGGCGCTCGGTGATCAGGAACTGCTTGTGCAGCGCAGCGTCGTAGTTGAACGCGGTCGGCGCGCGGAGCGCGTTGTAGCCGAGGTTGCCAAAGCGGCGCTGAAGGCGGGGCCCATTGTTGTCGAAGGCCGCGGTGTTGAGCCAGACGAGGGTGTTGTTGTCCTTCACGTACTGGGTCTGGCCCTGCACCAGATCCGTGCGCTGGCCGGCGACGCGGCCGTTACCGAATGAGTCGATGCCGGAAACGATGTTCACCGGGAATCCGGAGCGCGCCGACATGATGCCTTGCAATTGCCAGCCGGCGAAGGCCGCCTTGAGGAATCCGTTGCGGGCAAAAGGAGCCGGGACCGCGTAGGAGTGCACCATCACCCAGCGGTGGCGCAGGTCGCTTTGCTTGGGTCCCCTGGAGCCGGCGATATTGAACTCGCCGTCCTGAACTTCACCGTCGAAGGTCAATGTCGAATCGGGCGCGCCGTAGCCCATCGTCTTGGCGAAGGTGTAGTAGACATCCAGCGTAAGGCCCTTGCCCATGCGCTGGTTGGCCGAAAGCTGGAGTCCGTGGTACCACGACCGCAGCGAATTCTCGGCGATGATCACGTCGGCCAGGTCGGTGCGTGGGCGGCGTCCGAGACGGGGGTCAACCAGGTTCAGGGTCCGCGCCGTGAACAGCTTCAGCGCGCGGCTTCCGACGTAGGATGCCTGCACCGCGAGCGTGGGCTTCACCTGGTACTGCATCGAGTAGTTCCACTGTCCGGCGTACTCGGTGCGGCTGTTGAAGTCGTTGCCGCGCCGGGTCACGACAAGGTTCGACGGGAATGAGTTCGGATTCGCAACGATCCGGTCGATGTAGGACTGCGGAAACGGATAGGCGGTCGATGTCCCCACGATGTCGGTGGGCGCCAGGGTCGCGACAAACGGCAGCCGCGGATCGATGAATGCCTGGTCGTAGTAGACCATCGGTACGGTGGGCACGTAGCTCACGCCCGTGCCCGCGCGGACCACGAGTTTCTGGTTTCCGAGCGCGTCCCACACGAAGCCGAGACGGGGCCCGAAGTTGTTGCGGTCGGCGGCGAACATCGGGCTTCCCGCAGTGTTGAATGGACCGTAGGGATCCGACGTCGCGAACCCGAATCCGCCTGTGAGCGGCGGGAAGTATTCATACCGGATGCCGGCGTTCAACTGGAACCGCGGCGTGATGCGCCAATCGTCCTGAACGAAGAATCCATTGTTCCAGTTGCGCAGACCCTTGCCTCCGCCGAACAGCACTTGGATCCGGTTGGAGCGGTCTGCGATCAGATCGGCGAGGTTGTTGTACATGTGCGTGGGCTGTCCACCCTGGTCGCGGACGCTGCGTACCTGGCGGATCTCGAATCCGGCCTTGATGGTGTGTTTGCCACGCACCACGGTGAAGTTGTCGGCCAGCGTGTAGGTGGTCGAAATGAAACGGATGTAGCTTACCAGCGGGAGGCTGATCCCGACGCCCGCCACATTGATCCAGGCGGGGACTGCCTCGCGGCCGGGCTCATAGCGGAACAGGTCGACGCGGTTGAATCCGAGCCGGAGCTCGTTGAACATCGTGGGCGACAACGTATGGGTGTCCTGCACGAGCGCGTTGTGGAAGCGCAGCGGAAACAGGCGCGACAGCGTGGGCGTCAGCAGCGGCGTGGTGAAGTCCTGGTTGTTGTAGCTGAAGCGCAGCGACAGGCGGTTTTGCGGGCTGATGTTCCAGTCGCCGCGGCTGAGCGTAGTGACTTCGTCGTTCTTGCGGCGATCGTTGCGGCGGTGGAAGCCGATCTGGGGGTTGGTGGTCGGCTCGGAGTCCAGGGGCAGGTAGGCGAGCGCCTGGCGGATCGCCGGATTCACCTGACTGATCAGGAGCGGCGTGGGAACGTTGCCCGTCACCTGCTGATTGCGGCGGACAACGGCGCCCTCATAGTTGAAGAAGAAGAACAGCTTGTCGCGGAAGATGGGTCCACCGAGGTTGCCGCCGAACTGGTTCCAGCGGAGCGGGGGCTTGGAAAGCCCGGACCGGTTGTTGAAGAAGCTGTTGGCGTCGAGCTTGTCGTTCCGCAGGAACTCGAACAGCGTGCCATGCAGCGCATTCGTGCCGCTCTTGGTCGTGATGTTGAGCACGCCGCCGCTGGCGCGTCCATACTCGGCCGCGAAGGCGCTGCCCGTGGCCTTGAACTCCTGGATCGCCTCGACGCTTACGGTGTTGACGAGTGATCCGGCAGCGCCAGCCGATGCGGTATCGCCCGCGGTGCCGTTGTTCTCGCCGAAGCTCATGTCGACGCCGTCGAGCAGCAGATTGTTGCCTTGCGAGGGGGAGCCGTGGAACTCGATTCCACCGCGTCCGCCGGCGCCTCCGGGAGGCGAAACGAGCACGCCCGCCTGGAGTCCGACGAGTTGGGCGAAGTTGCGGCCGTTGAGGGGCAGCGCATCGACCTTGTTCTTGTCGATCACGACTCCGAGATCGGTGGTTGAGACGTTGACTAGCGGCGGTGCGGCGGCCACTTCCACCGATTCGCTCACCTGCCCGAGGACGAGCTTGAGGTCGACGCGGGGACGCGTGCCGGAGTTGAGCTCGAAAACCGCGCTCAGCGCCTTCTGAAATCCGCGGGCTTCCGCTTCGAGTCTGTACTGAGCGGCGGCAAGCAGCGGGAACTCGTAGTAGCCGAGCTCGTTGGTCCGCGTCTCGACTGGCACGCTGGTCGCCTGGTTTGTCGCCCGGACCTGGGCTCCAGCCACTGCCGCGCCCGTCGGATCGGTGACGTATCCGATGAGCGAGCCGCCTCCGATTTGCGCGACAAGCGGCGCGGTTGCAAGGAGCAATACAGCGAGTGCTTTTCTCATGAGGAACCCCCTGGCGAGAACTATATCACCGTTCAAAGTCGGCGATCGAAAAGCGCGCAGCGTAGAGGTGCCCCGCGGGCGCCTTGTCGCCGCGGTTGGAGTAGTCGACCATCAGGATGTCGCCGCCCGGCAACTGGAGCCAGGACGGGTAGCCGTTGTCGGACCGCTGGCCGGGCACAGGAGGATTGGGATTGATCTCGAGCATCCGGTCAATCTGGTATTGGTCCGGGTAGCGGCCGGAGGCGGCCGTCCAGTTCCAGGTGAACTCGGGCTCGGTCTCGTTCACGGCGCGATAGTAGGCGTGCTCGAACCAGGCCTCGCCCTGGCTTTCGGGATTGCGTCCAAAGTAGACGGGCTCGAGTGGCCACTCGCGGATCATCACGCCGTGGATCACTTCCCTGCCGTCTACGGCGACCCACGTCCGGCCGTGATCGGTCTGCAGGCGCAGGGTGTGGAACCGGGTCATGTCGAGCTTGTGGATCACGTCGACGCGCACAACATCGGGGCGTGCGGGGTTGGTCATGGCGCCACGGCGGAAGTCGCAGCGGATCTGGTCGCGCAGGATCTCGACGGTGAGGCCAAGACGTCCGATCTGAAACGCGGCAAGCGGGGAGCCGGTGGGGCCTTCCACGCGGGCGCGGACTTCGAAAACGCAATCGCTGCGAAATGTTTCGGGTGGCATCAACTGGTAGCGGGTGGTTGCGTTCGGGCGGTTCCGGATGTGGAGGACGTCCTGGGCGAGTTCCACCTCGTCGTTGTAGTGGACTCCGCTGGGCTGGTATCCGTCGTTCGACGACAGATCGCCCAGCCAGGCGTGCGTGCCCGTGTTACCAGCCTGGTTACGGTAGGTGACGAGCACGCGGCCGTCTGGCAGGGCCTCGGCGAACGGACGGTCGCCTGCAAAGGGCAGAGGTTTAGGCTCAATACTGTTCACTTAACGTTTCTTGATCCGCAATACGATCTTGACGCGGCGGGTCTGGCATCGTCCGCGTGGCCTCAGGTTGTAGTTGCTCATCTTCCGTTTGACTCCACGCGGGTTGCTTCGG
>Ga0194132_10004434_pt1 | contig 23824 bp, 22 predicted proteins | sample TA2KigOf80mmetaG_FD_148612 | JGI IMG/M metagenome (GOLD analysis project Ga0194132, IMG submission 148612) | Freshwater microbial communities from Lake Tanganyika, Tanzania - TA2015054 Kigoma Offshore 80m | ecosystem: Environmental > Aquatic > Freshwater > Lake | place: Tanzania: Lake... | reverse complement strand
TCTGATTGGCTACACTCTGTCATAGGGGAAAGCCGCTCCTCTCTTCGCACAACTTTTACTAGAAAAATCAGTTATGCCAGAGAATGCGGCTTTCCGCTACACTTCCCGTGAGAAAAACGGGCTAAATCAACGCACCACCAACCACCAGCACGGCAACGCATCGCCTCCGCCGCGCCCGAAGTGTCTCCGCGCGGCCTACCAGTAGAGCTTCAGCCCGATTTGAATCGTCCGCGGGCCCACCGAAGTGGCGAAAGTCCGCCCGAAGTTCGGATTCTCCGGCGCCCCGTTCGGCGTCGCGAAGTTTGTGTGGTTGAAGGCATTGAACAACTCGCCCCGGATCTCGAACCGGTATCGTTCGCGGAGCGTGATGTCCTTGAAAATGCCCATGTCCGCGGAGTTGATGCCGTTGCCGCGAAGGATGTTCATCGCCGAGTTTCCGAACCGCGGCGTCTGCGCCGGATGCCGAGCCGTGTTCAGCGGCCAGTCGAAGGCATCCCGGTCCCAGCGCGGCGATGTCAGACCGTTGCCCCCCAGCAGGGGATTGCGAAGCACATCCGGCCGGCAGACATTGGTGGGGGAAGAGTTGCAGTTCGCCGCCGCCACTGTCGGCCCTGTCAGGTGGTAGCCGTTGTGCAGCGTGACGATGCCCGAAAAGTGCCAGCCGCCCAGCAGCAGGTCGGCTGCCCGGTGCATGTTTCCGCCGAAGCGCTGGCCCCGGCCGAACGGCAGTTGATACAGAAAGTTGCCGGTGAATCGATGCGGCAGATGGTCGGTCGAAAAGCCGTCGTTCAACCGCAGGTTGAACGGGTTCTGCACCTGGCCGACGTTGCCGCTGGACCGGGCTCCGTTCTTTGAAAGCGTCTTGCTGAACGTGTAGGCGCCCTTGAACATCAGTCCCTTGCCCATCCGCTTCTCAGCCGTCACAAGCAGCGCGTTGTAGTTCGCCGCGCCGCTGGAGTTGAAACCGAATACCCGATTCCACTTGGGCCACGGAATGCGCGTCTGCACGTTCCCCGGTCCCGGTTGCGTCGCATTGTAATCCAGGGAGTTTTCAAGATGTGTGCTCTTCGAACCCAGATACTGAACCTCGAGCATCGTGCTCCTGCCCACTTCCTGGGCCACACTGAAGCTCCACTGTTGTGTGTAGCCGTCCAGCCACTTGCCCTCCGGGCCCGTCAGCACACCAAAAATCGCCGTCCCCAGCGACCCGTTCGGATTGCTGATATCGCCCGCCCAGGTCAGCGTCGGCCGCGTCAGGTCCGACGTGTATCCGGCCCACAGTTGCGCCGGTGGGCCCGTCACCGAGTTCTGCACCAGATTCATCAACTGCGGCCCGGAATAGAAAAATCCGTACCCCCCTCGAACCACCGTGCGGTTGCCGCTGAAGGGCCTGTAAGCGAAGCCGAACCGCGGCGCCAGATTGTTCTTATCGGACGTGAACAGCGTCGCCCGGTCCAGCAGCCCAAAACCCAGATCGGGGCGCACCTGCTGGTAGAACGGAGCCGCAATCTTGTTCTGCTTCGGGAACCGCAGCCCGCCCTGGCCGTTCGCGAGCGATGGATCGAACGACGGTGTCAATCCGCCCAGTTCCACCGGCACCTGCCCATACTCATACCGGACGCCCACGTTCAACGTCAGCTTGGAACTCACTTTCCAGTCGTCCATCGCGTAGAACGCCAGCATCGTGCGGCGGAAGCGGCCGGTCTCGTTGGGCGCCAGCGCGATCGACGAGGAACTCATGTTCCCCAGCAGAAAGTCCGTGAATCCATCGCCCGAAAACTGTCCGGAAAACTGGTAGCTGTTGTTCAGCCGCGTGCCCAGAAAGGCGTCCGCGCGATGGCGCCGGACGTCGCCGCCCACTTTGATGTTGTGCTTGCCGCGAGTCCATGTGATGCCGTCATACCACTGGAACGTGTTCACCGTCAGGAACCACGGCTGCTGCTCCGAAAGAGTGCTGAAAATCGTGTTGCCCAGGCCAATCCCTTCCACGAATCCCGCCCCGCTGCCCTCCTTCGGAGCGAACGGAATACCCGCCGTCGCCGCAATCGGATTGCCGGAATTCTGCCCGCGCTGGCGGTGAATCTGGCGGCCATAACTGGACCGGAACTCGTTCAGCAGCGTCGGCGACACAATCGACGTCAGATTGATAGCCAGGTTCTGCGGCTTCTGCGGAACAACCAATCCGCCCACCGTCCGGAACGTGCCAGGGGTGTATTGAATGATGTCCTGAATGCCGTAGCGAACCATCAGGTCGTGCTTGTTGCTCACCCGCCAGTCGTAGCGGAAAAGCCCGGAGTCGTAGTCGTTCCGGCTCGAATAGTTGGCGCTGAAATTCTGCACCGGGTTCGGGTTGTTCGCCCCATCATAGAACTTGATCAGCGCCTGCGAAATCGGGTCCAGGCGGTTGGAGGGAATCACGTTGTTCGGAAACGGCTGTCCCGTGCGCGGATCGCGGATCGCCTTGTTGAATCCGGTGAAGTTGCCGCCAACCTGTGCCGGCGTCGGAACCATGCCCGAGCGGAACAGGCCCTGCCGTATGCGCGACCCGTCGTAGTTGCCGAAGATAAACATCCGGTTGCGCACAATCGGGCCGCCCGCCGCCGCCCCGAACTGGTTCCTGCGCAGCGGAGCAATGCGCTGCGTCGGCGTCAGGAAGAAATTCCGGGCGTCCAGCTTGTCGTTGCGCATGAACTCCCACAGCGTGCCGTGAAACTCGTTCGTGCCGCTCTTGGTCACCACGTTGATCACCGCGCCGCCGCCCGCGCCGAACTCGGCCGAATACTGGCCCACCTGAATGCTGAACTCCTGAATCGCATCCACCGACGGACCCAGATTCCAGCTGTTGAAGAAAGCCTCTTTGTTGTCCGCCCCGTCAAGCTGGTAGTTGTTGTCCTGGTGCGGCATGCCCGCGGCCGAAGGCGCGCGCTTGTTCACAATGGCCGCCGCGCCCACGCCCTCCGCCATGCCGGCCGTCAGCGTCGTCAGTTCCATGAAGTTCCGCCCGTTCAGCGGCAGGCTCACCACGCGCGACTGGTTGATCACACCGCCAATCTGGTTGTTCTCCGTGTTCACCAGCGCCGGCCGTCCTGTCACTTCCAGCGTCTGGGTCACCTCGCCCACCTGCAGTTCAATGTCCGCGCGAGCCTGCTGGCCCACCTCAAGCGTGACGCCGGACATGGTGGCTTTCTTGAACCCGGCGGATTCCGCCTCCACGCGATACGGCCCCGGGTTCAGGGCGGCAATCCGGTAGGTCCCGGAAGCATCCGTCACCGCCTCGCGGCTCAGGTTCGTTCCGGTGTTAATGGCCCGCACCTTCACATTGGGAACAACCGCCCCGGAACTGTCGCGCACAATGCCCGTCAGCACAGCCGACGGAACCTGCGCCATCAGCGTCAGGGCACACAAACTCAGAGCACTCAATCGATACGGCAAAGTGGGGCCTCCCATGATGCAAGTGAGTATATCAACTCAAGACCCACGCCTTGCGATCTCGGATCAAGACCCAGGGGCCGGTCCGCCTCGACACCAACCGTTCAGGGACCGATCCATAGGCCCCAGCGCTATACTCAAGCGGTGATCGCTGCGGCGGCCTTAGCGCTGGTCTTAACGATGGCCCAGAGCCCGGAGGCGCACACCAGCCGGGCCCTTCAACTCCAGCAAGCGGGCCGTGCCGCCGAAGCCCTCGCTGAATTCGAGCGCGCCTACCGGTTGGCGCCCGCGAGCCAGGGAACCGCGCACAACTACGCCCTGGCCCTGCTCGGCATGGACCACGCCGCACAGGCCCTCGCCGTCGTCGATGCAGCCCCGCGCCCCACGCCCGATCTCCTCGTCCTGCGCGGCGCCGTGCTCAACGCGCTCGGCCGCGAAGAGGAGGCCATCCAGCCTCTCCGCGCCGCGCTCGCGCTAAGGCCCGCCGACGCCGATGCCACCTACGATCTCGCCCTCACCCTGCTCAAGTTGGGCCGCGAGCCGGAAGCCGAGGCTCTGCTCAAACCCGCCCGGCGCCGCTTCCCCAACGAAGCGAAGATTCACGCCGCCCTCGGCCTCGCCACCTTCCGGCGCGGTGCCTATACCCAGTCGGTCGAAGCCTATCGCACCGCCCTGCGCCTGGAACCCGCCGCCGCCGATTTCCACGCCTCGCTCGGCGACGTGCTCGCCGCCATGGACCGCGCCCCCGAAGCCGAACGCGCCTACCAGCGCGCGCGCTCGCTCGATGCGGCGGCGCCGGACTATGCCGTCAAGCGCGGGCGGAACCTGCTCAAGCTGGGACGCGAACCGGAAGCCGCCGCCGAGTTCGCCGCCGCCCTGCATCTCGATCCACGCCACGCCGAAGCCCATTTTCAAACCGGCAAACTGGCCGCCGCCCGGGCTGACTGGAACGCCGCCACCGCGTCGTTCGAACGGGCCGTCCAGGCCGCGCCAGGGCTCAAGGAAGCCTGGTATCAACTAAGCCTCAGCCTGCGCCGCTCGGGCGACACGGAGGGCGCGGCCCGCGCCCAGGCACGCTTCGCGGAACTGCCGTAGATCTCCGGATAACGACATGACCCAAACGCAAAGACCCCTGAGGTCACTTGCCAATGCAGAACGTCGAGAAAATCCGGTTGAGGATATCGTCGGCGGTGGTGGCGCCGGTAATCGCGTCAATCGGGCGAAGCGCGCAGTACAGGTCCAGCAGCAGCATCTCATGTGGAATGCGCGACGCCACGGCCAGCCGGGCTTTCTCGAAATACTCCAGGCTCTCCCGCAGCAGGCCCTCATGCCGGATGCTCGTGATGAAGCCCTCTTCCCGGTGCGGCGCCCCGCGTGTGATTGCGTGGAGAATCGCTTCGCGCAACCGGATCATGCCCTCGCCGGTCAGCGCCGAAACCGGCATCGCATCCTGGGGCGGGGAAGTGGCCGCCGCAAGGTCGCTCTTGTTCCAGACGATCACGCCCTCTTGGCCGCGGGCGCGCTCCATCAACCGCTCGTCCTCGGCCTCAAGCGGCAGGCTGCCGTCGATCACCACCAGCAGCACATCCGCGTCGGCCACGGCCTGGTGCGTCCGCGCAATGCCCAGGCGCTCCACCGTGTCGGTGCTTTCGCGAAGCCCCGCCGTGTCGATCAGCTTCACCGGAATGCCGCCCATCTCGGCGGTCTCCGAAACCAGGTCCCGGGTCGTCCCGGCGATCTCCGTGACAATCGCGCGCTCCTGGTCCAGCAGCCGGTTGAACAGACTGCTCTTCCCGGCGTTGGGCCGTCCCGCGATCGCCAACGTCACGCCGTCATGCACCAGCCGGCCGTACGCAAAGCTGCCCGCCAACGCCCGCACACCCTCTTGGATGGGGCCCAGCCGGCGCAGAATCTCCGCGTCGGAAGCCACGCTGATGTCGTCCTCGGCGAAGTCGATGCCGGCCTCAAGCAGCGCAATCAACTCCAGCAACTGCGTCTTCACCGGCGCGATGCGGCGCGACACCGCTCCATCCACCTGCTGCGCCGCGATCCGGGCCTGGTAGAGCGTAGTCGCGTGGATCAGGTCCCGCACAGCCTCTGCCTGCGGCAGATCGAGCCTCCCGTTGAGATAGGCGCGCAGAGTGAACTCGCCGGGCTCGGCCAGACGGGCCCCGGCTTCCTGGGCCCGCGCCAGGCAGTGGCGCAGCACCACTGGCGCGCCATGCAAGGCCACCTCAACCACATCCTCGGCCGTGTAGGAGCGCGGGGCGGCGAAGAAGGAGACCACCGCCTGGTCGACAGTCGCGCCGTCCGGTCCCGGCAGCCGGGCGAGGAAAGAGGTCCAAGGCCGCCACGCCTGACCCTCCGGCAAATGCAAGGTGGCCGCGGCTACGTCCCGCGCCTGGGGACCCGACAAACGGACGATGCCAATGCCGCCGCGTCCGGCGGGAGTCGAAATCGCGGCGATGGTGTCGCCGAGTCGCAAGGGGCTGTGTGTCTACCCGCGGCGGTCGCGTCCGCCGCCGCCACCGCGCGGACCACGCCGGTCGCGGTCACGGCCGCCAAAGCCGCCACGGGGTCCGCCGCGGCCTCCACGGTCCCCGCGATCGCCTCCCCGGCCGCGATCACCGAACCGGGGCGCGCCGCCGCCGTCGCCATCCGGGCGCGGAATGCGGGGCGGCGGTGGCGCGGGCGGTATTGGCATTCCTGCCGGCACCAGGCACACCAGCCGGTGTGGACCCATGCCGACGCTCTCGCTGCGCAGTTCCGTCTCGTTGCGCATCGTCATGTGGATGATGCGCCGTTCGCGGCTGCTCATCGGGTTGAAGAAGAACGGCTGCCGCGTCTTCTTCACGCGCTCGGCCGCGCTCGCCGCGCTCATGCGAAGTTCCTCGATGCGCAGCAGCCGGTAGTCGTTGGCGTCGAAGCAGAGCAGGGAATGCTCGTCCGGCGCCATGCGCAGCATCTCCATCGTCAGATGCTCCAGCGCCAGCAGCAGTTCCGCCTTGTTCGAAAGAAGGTCATCCACATCGCCGCCGCTGAAGCGCACGACGATCTCCGGAGTTTCGATGTCACCGGCGGCCGGCACGCCCTCTTCAATGCGAAAGTCCAGCCGGAGACCCGCGCCGTCCAGAACGGTGGAAAGGAAGAAGTCGATCTTGGGACCGGCGGTGTCGATGGGATAATGCTTTGGCACGATTATTTCCTGGGTTTATTCTTCGATTGCGCTTGCGGTGGCGCCACCACGGCCGGTGCTGGCATCATGCGGTTAAAAAACCACTGCTGCACAATTCCCACCAGGTTACCGGTTAACCAGTATAGTACCAGTCCGGAGGAGACACTGTAGAACATGAAGCCAAAGATCAAAGGCATCATCAGCATCATCTTCTGCTGGGCGGGGTCCGGGCTGGTGGCCGGCGTCATCTTCGTCATGACGAACTGGCTGACAATCATCAACAGCGGAAGCACGCGGATGGCCAGAGTCTCCGGCTGGGCCAGATCGCCCACCCACAGCCACGGCGCGCCGCGCAACTCAATCGCCGTGCTCAGAACTTTGTAGAAGCCGAAGAAAAACGGAAGCTGGAGAAGCAGCGGCACGCAGCCGCCGGCCGGGTTCACGCCGTTCTTCTTGTACAGATCCATCACTTCCTGGTTCTGGTCGGCTTTCTTCGGGTCCCGCATGCTCAGACCCTTGTACTTGTCGTTGATGCGTTGAAGCTCGGGCTGCAAGGCCGACATCTTGCGCATCGATTTCAGGCTGCTCACCTTGAGCGGCAGAAGGAGGAAGTTGATGGCCACCGTGACCAGAACAATCGCCCAGCCCCAGTTGCTGGTGATACCGTTGGTCCACTTGAGGCTCGAAAACAGCGGCTTGGCCAGCCACCAGAACCAGCCGTAGTCGATCAGGCCTTCCAGCTTGGGGTCCACCGACTTCAGGATCTCGACATCCTTCGGGCCAACAAACAGCGCGAACCGGTTGGCGCCGTCGCCGCCCACGCCAGCCCCGGCGTGCGGCTCATCCTTGCCGTCCTTCACCTGCACGAATTGGTCGGAGACGGTCATCAGTTCGAACGATGGGTTGCCGCGAGGCAGGAAGACCGCGGCGAAGTAGGCGTCCTGGACGCCGGCGAAGGCGAACTGGCCGGTCACCGAAACCGGGCCGTCGGCGGCCGCCTTGGCCTCGTTGATCTCGAGTGAGTTCTTGGCGGTCTCATAGTGCAGCGTCTGGACCAGGGCGGAGTAGTTCATCACGGTCGAGTCGCCAAAGCCACCGCGCCAGGCCACAAGGTGCGGAATCTGGACGCCGTTGACCACCACCTGCGTCGAGATCTCGCCCAGGTAACTGGACTTGGTGAACCGGAACGACTTCCGGGCCGTCACCTTGCCGTCGGCGAAATCGAAGTCGATGCCCAGGCCATCCTCGGTGCGCTTGGCCACGAACAGCGCCTGGTTGAGATCGGTCTCCGGCTTCTGACTCTTGAAGCTTAGCGAGAACGGATAACCGGCCTTGGCGATACCGGCCGGGTTCACCAGATCGAGCGGCTTGTTGGAGGAGTCCTTGAACTTCTTGAGGATCCAGTGCGTCACCACGCCGCCGCGATTGGAGAGGCTGACCCGGTAGAGGTCGGTTTCGATCACCTGCGACTGCTCGGCCGGGGCGGCAACAGCCGCCGGCGCGGCGGCGCCGGGCTTCGCCGGGGCCGGTTTCGCGGGCGCGGCTGCGGATGGGGCAGGTTGTGTGGCGGCGGGCTTGGCCTCGGCTGCCTTCGGCTGCTCCGGTTTGGTCTCGGCGGGGGTCGAGGCGGGCGCTGGGGGTTGCTGAATGAAGTAGGGCGTCAGGAACAGCACGGCGCCCATCAGGAGGAACGCGAGCAACAGGCGCGTCTCCATGGTCATCTCTTTGAATTTGCCCTGAGACTTGAACGGGTTGGGCGTTCCGGAGGTCGAGTCGGCCATAGCGTTCGCGGGGCTTAGCGCACAGGGTCAAAGCCGCCCGCGTGGAACGGGTGGCAGCGGCACAGGCGGCGCAAGCCCAGATAGATTCCTTTCAAGGCGCCGTAGCGGAGGACGGCGTCGCGCATATACTCCGAACAGGTGGGATGAAACCGGCAGGCGGACGGCAGCAGTGGCGAGATGGCAGCCTTGTAGAGTCGAAGCAGAAGGATCACGGCTTGGCGCATCGCAGGATCAGCCTTGCCAGGTCCGCCGCCAACTGGCTGGCAGGTGCGTCGCGGGCCACGCGGCGCGGGTTGAAGACGATGTCGAAGTCCGGCGGGAACTCGGCAAGCCGCAGACGGATCTGTTCTCGCAACCGGCGCCGGATGCGATTCCGGTCATGAGCTTTGCCGACCACGCGAGGCAGCGTGAACCCCACCCGGACTCCCGCCACTGGCGTCCGCCGCAGGCAGAACGCGGCGAAGTTCGCGCAGGTGAACCGGAAGCCTTCATCGTAAACTCTTCGGAACTCCGAGGGCCGCAGCAGCCGGACACTCTTGGGAAAGAGAAACCGGCGCTCCGGCGTGGCGGTGTTAGCTGTCGAGCTTTGCGTACCGGACCGCTCTCTCGTCGCTGACGGTGAGCTTGTGCCGGCCCTTGGCCCGGCGGCGCGACAGCACGGCACGGCCGTCCACGCTCTTCATCCGGGCACGGAAACCGTGCGTTTTCGCGCGCTTGCGATTGTTGGGCTGAAACGTTCTCTTTGGCATTTCGATCCTTGAGGCCCGGCCGCAAACGGCGGGCACACAGACAGTAATCTCGCGGGGTGTTCCCTGGCATTCAGTATAACACCCGCGTGCGGGCGGGGCATGAGACGATATTTCTATGCTGTATCCACTGCTCATTCTCGCCGCCGGGCTCGCCCCCATCGGGGACGCCCCGGCGTTCCGCCAGCCACGGCTGGCCGTTTCAGGGAAGCTCACCGGCATGACCTTCGGGGCAGGACAGGCCATCTACTACGCCGGCTCAACCGATGGCGGGCGCACCTTCGGCGCCCCGGTGAAAGTTGCCTCAACCGGCGCGCTGGCGCTGGGACGGCATCGCGGTCCGCGGCTGGCTATCACCGGCAAGGCCATGGTGATCAGTGCCATCTCGGGCGCCGGGCGGGCCGTGGATCTGGAGACCTGGCGGTCGGCCGACGGCGGCCGCACCTGGGCGCCGGGCGGGCGCGTCAATGACGTTCCCGCCTCGGCCCGCGAAGGGCTGCATGCCATGACCGCTCTTCCGGACGGCTCCGTCTACGCCCTCTGGCTGGACATGCGCGAGAAGGGCATGCGGCTCTACGGCGCAGCCTCGAAGGACGGTGGTCTCACCTGGGGCCGGAACGCTCTGGTCTATGCCTCGCCTGGCGGCACCATCTGCGAGTGTTGCCACCCTTCCCTGGCCGTGGACGGCGCGGGACGGCTGTGGGCGATGTGGCGGAACTCGCTGGAGGGCAACCGCGACATGTATGCCGCCAGTTCCACCGATGGCGTGACCTTCTCCCCGGCGGCCAAGCTGGGTGAGGGGACCTGGAAGCTGCAAGCCTGTCCGATGGACGGCGGTGGACTCGCTTTCGCGGGCAAGGCGATGGTTTCGGCCTGGCGGCGCGACAAGGAGATCTTCCTCGCCCGCCCCGGCCAACCGGAGCAGCGCCTGGGCACGGGCAAGGATGCCGCCGTGGCGCTGACGGCCCGTGGCGCCTATGCCGCCTGGACGCGCGAAGGGGTGGTTGAAGCGCACACGCCGTCCGGCCTTGTGACCTTGTCACCGGCGGGCGGCTTTGCCGATCTTGCCGCGCTGGCCGATGGCGCTGTGCTTGCCGCCTGGGAGACCAAGAGCGGCATTGAGACGCGCCGCCTGGACTGACCTACGCCAGTACCTGTTTCACTACGTCGCCGTGGACGTCGTTGAGCCGCTTGCGGTCGATTCCAACGCAGAGCAGGGCGGGGGCCTGGATGTCGTGGACATGCACCGGGTCCTCGACGACGTTGTAGGGGGCGACAAGGCGATCTTCCTCGCCCGCCCCGGCCAGCCGGAGCAGCGCTGGGCACGGGCAGGGACGAGACGCGCCGCCTGGACTGACGCCTACGCCAGGACCTGCTTCACCACCTCGCCATGCACGTCGGTGAGCCGCTTGTGGTCGATGCCCATGCAGTGCAGGATGGTGGCCTGGATGTCGTGGACATGCACCGGGTTCTCGACGACGTTGTAGGGGGCGACAAGGTGATCGGTGGCGCTGACGGCCAGCGGTGCGCGCGAACTCTGTCGCCGGCGGGCGGCTTTGCTGATCTTGCCGCGCTGCCCGATGGCGCTTGCCGCCTGGGAGACCAAGAGCGGCATTGAGACGCGCCGCCTGGACTGACGCTTACGCCAGTACCTGCTTCACCACCTCGCCATGGACGTCGGTGAGCCGGAAGTAGCGGCCCTGGTACTTGTATGTGAGCCGCTTGTGGTCGATGCCCATGCAGTGCAGGATGGTGGCCTGGATGTCGTGGACATGCACCGGGTTTTCGACGACGTTGTAGGAGTAGTCGTCGGTTTCGCCTAGCGTCATGCCGGGCTTGATGCCGCCGCCCGCCATCCACATGGCGAAGTTGCGCGGATGGTGGTCGCGGCCGTAGTTGGTTTCCATCAGCTTGCCCTGGCAGTAGACGGTGCGGCCGAACTCGCCGCCCCACACGATGAGGGTGTCGTCGAGCAGCCCGCGCTGTTTCAGGTCTGTCACCAGGGCCGCGGTCGGCTGGTCAGTGCCCCGGCACTGCAGGCCGATGTCGCGCGGCAGGTCATTGTGCTGATCCCACCCGCGGTGATAGAGCTGCACGAAGCGTACGTTGCGTTCAATGAGCCGGCGCGCCAGAAGGCAGTTGGCGCCATAGCTTCCAGGCTTGCGGGATTCCGGGCCGTAGAGGTCGAAGATGTGTTCCGGCTCTTTCGACAGGTCCATGAGGTCGGGCACCGAGGTCTGCATGCGGTACGCCATCTCGTACTGCTCGATGCGCGTCTCGATTTCGGGGTCGTGGTAGGCATCGTGGCGCATGCGGTTCATCTTCTGCACGGCATCCAGCATGCCGCGGCGCGCTGTGCGGTCGATGCCGGGCGGGTCCTGCAGATAGAGCACCGGTTCAGCCGAGCCGCGCAGGCGCACGCCCTGGTAACGCGACGGTAGAAACCCGGGTCCCCAGAGGCGGCTGAACAAGGGTTGATCGACGTTCAGGCCATGCGCCTGGGACAGCAGGACAACGTACGAGGGCAGGTTCTGATTTTCGCTGCCCAGGCCGTAGCTGGCCCACGCGCCCATGCTTGGCCGCCCGGGCTGTTGGCTGCCGCTCTGAATGAAGGTGATGGCCGGGTCATGGTTAATAGCGTCGGTGTGGACGCTCTTGATGATGGCGATGTCGTCGGCGATGCGCGCGGTGTGAGGCAGCAGTTCGCTGATCGAAGCGCCGGACTTGCCGTGCCGCTGGAACTTGAACAACGACTTCACCACGGGGAACGACGCCTGGCCCGACGTCATGCCGGTGATGCGCTGGTTGTTGCGGATGGAACTGGGAAGCTCGGTGCCGTGATACTTCTCAAGCGCCGGCTTGTGGTCGAAGGTCTCGATCTGTGAAGGCCCGCCGGACATGTGCAGGAAGATCACCCGCTTGGCGCGCACGGTGTGGTGGGGCAGGGACGCGAGGCCCCCGGTCTTGGGGTCGCGGGATTCGTCGCCGGACGATGCGGCGAACAGATCCTGGTTCACCAGCGAGCCGAGCGCGGCCAAGCCGATGCCCTTGCTCGCACGCGAGAAAAGCTGGCGGCGGGTGTGAAAGAGCGCGTTAGCATGAGGGTCGAACATGAGGTGTCACTCCTTCGTAATGGTCTCGTCGAGGTTGAGGATGACGCTGGCCACGGTGGTCCAGGCGGCGAGTTCCGCGGCGTCGAACTGCGCGCCGGCCTTTGAGTCGCCCACGGCGATGAGCTTGGCGGCGGCATCACGGTCTGTGCGGAAGTGCGCGATGCGTTGCTTCCACAGGTCGAGCAGGAGGCGCGACTCGCGGGCATCGGGGCGGCGCGCGGTGGCCAGACGGAAGGCGTGACGCAGCCGCATGGCGGGGTCCTTGCCTGCTTCTGTGAGGGTACGCTCGGCCAGTTTGCGGGCGCTTTCGACATACGTCGGGTCATTCATGAGAATGAGCGCCTGCAGCGGCGTGTTGGTGGTCTGGCGGCGTGAGATGCACTTTTCGCGATCGGGCGCATCGAAGGCGGCCATCTGCGCGGGGGGCGAGGTGCGCTTCCAGAACGTGTACAGGCTGCGACGGTAGAGATCGGCGCCCTTGCTTTCGACATAGTTCTGGGCGGTGAAGCCGTCGCCGTAGGCCAGCTCTTCCCAGAGCCCCGGCGGTTGATACGGATACACGGAAGGGCCACCGACATGCGCATTGAGCAGGCCGCTTGAGGCCAGGGCGTTGTCGCGCACCAGTTCGGCCGGCAGGCGGAAGCGCGGGCCACGGGCGAGCAGCCGATTTTCGGGGTCCCGTTCGGCCAGCGACGCGGGCGCCGCCGAACTCTGGCGGTAGGTGGCCGACATGACGATGAGCTTCTGCATCGCACGCACATCCCAGCCGGTGCGGACGAACTCGCTGGCCAGCCAGTCGAGCAGTTCGGGATGCGTGGGCGGTTCGCCCTGGGAGCCGAGGTTTTCCGAGGTCCGCGCAAGTCCGGCGCCGAAATAGTGCTGCCAGAAGCGATTCACGGTGACGCGGCTGGTGAGCGGGTGGTCCGGGTCCAGCAGCCATTGGGCCAGGCCAAGACGGTTGCGCGGCGCGTCCTTGGGCAGCGGCGGAAGGGCGGAGGGTGTCTCCGCGGTGACCTTGTCTCCCTTGTTGCGATAGTCGCCGCGGGCCAGCATGAAGGTGTCGCGGGGCTTGCTCTCCATCTCACCCATCACCATGGCGTTGAGGATCTGCTTGTCGAGTTCGGCCTGGCGCGCCTTGAGTTGCGTGATCTCGCGATCGAGTGTGCGCAGTTCCTCCGGCGCCGCCTGGGCGATGTAGGCATCGCGCAGCCGGTCCGTCTGTTCGCGGTTCCGTTTGGCGGCGGGTGTGTCGGCGATGGCCCGGATGGCTTCGCCGCCGGCGAGCGCGGCCGCATCGGTGGCGTCGAGTGCCCGGCTGTAGAACCGCACATCGTCCAGACGGCCCTTGAACGGACGTCTCAGCGCCTTCGAGCCGATGGCTACCGGAGCCTCGGCCGCGCCCGTGCCGCGCCAGTTGTCCGCCAACACCTCAAACGCCACCGGCTTTCCGTCCACGTAGAGGTTCAGGCCGGACGCCTGGCCGGAGCCGTCCGACGCGATGGCGATGTGATTCAGCCGGCCGTAGTCCATGCGGCGGCGTGTGCGGATATGCAAGGTATCGCCCGACGCCAGGTCGTGCGAGATGCGGAAGTGGAGATTCGATTCGCGCTTGCGTCCCAGCAGCACCTCAAGATCGTCGTACCAGAGTTCCCAGCCGCGCCGCGTGGCGGCCGATTCGGTGCGTTCGAGGATGGCGCCATCCTTGCCGTTGCCAGACCGCACCCACAGAGCCAATGAAAAGGGCTTGCCGCGTTCAAACGCGCCGGCGCCGGGGAGTGACAACTGCGTGTCGCCATCGAGGTCGAGCGCGCGGCCGCTGGCGCCCAGGCCGTAGGAGGGCTCACCCTTCGATGCCTTGCCGTGCGCGTAGCGGCCCGAGGAGTCCGCCAGGTTGCCGTCGAACTCGTAGTGCGCTGTCAGGCCATCGCGCCGGGCGGGCTGAAGCCGCGAAACGTGATCCCTCTCCCAGTCCGCCACCAGCGCCTTGAGGTCGAACTTCTTCATGCGCTCCTCGCGCGAGGCGAGGGCGGCTTTGACTTCGGCGAGTTCGGTCTCCTGCTGGACGGAGGGCAGGGGCAGCATAGGAGCGGCGTTGCCGAACTGCCCATCGAGCCCTTTTTCGTTGACTGTGTTGAAGAATGCGAAGAAGCGGTAGAAGTCGCGCTGGCTGATGGGGTCGTACTTATGATCGTGGCAGCGCGCGCAGCCCATGGTCATGCCGAGCCAGACCATGGATGTGGTTTCGACGCGATCGACGACGTACTCGACGAGATACTCCTCCGGAATGGCGCCGCCTTCGTAGTTGATCATGTGGTTGCGGTTGAATCCGGTGGCGAGCTTCTGCTCACGCGTTGCGCCCGGCAACAGATCACCCGCGATCTGCCAGAGCGTGAACTTGTCGAAGGGCAGGTTGTTGTTGAAGGCGCCGATGACCCAGTCGCGCCAGGGCCACATGTCGCGATGGCTGTCAATGTGGTAGCCGTGCGTGTCGGCGTAGCGAGCGAGATCGAGCCATTGCATCGCCATGCGTTCGCCGTAGTGGCGCGAAGCGAGCAGCCGGTCCACCACTTTTTCATACGCCTGCGGCGTCTTGTCGGCCGCGAAGGCGTCCACTTCGGCCGGCGTGGGCGGGAGGCCCGTCAGATCGAGCGAGAGCCGCCGGATGAGTGTCTCGCGAGAGGCTTCCGCCGCGGGGCGGAGCCCTTCCTTTTCAAGGCGCGCCAAGACGAACTGATCGATGGCGTTGCGGGCCCAGACAGGCGACTTCGCCACCGGGGGCTCCGGCCGCCGCGGCGGCGCGTAGGACCAGTGCATGTCCCACTTGGCCCCCTCGTCGATCCACTGGCGGACCACCGCGATCTGCCTGGCGTTCAACGTCCGTCCGGTGGCCGCGGGGGGCATCAGCATGGGCTTCTTTTCGTGGGTGATGCGCTGGTAGAGACGGCTCTGGGATGCGCTGCCCGGCGTGACGACGGCCACGCCCTGCCGTGTGGCGAAGAGCCCTTCACGGGTGTCCAGACGCAGATCGGCCATGCGCTGCTTCTCATCGGGGCCATGGCAGGCAAAGCAGTTGTCAGAAAGGATGGGCCGCACTTCGCGGTTGAAGTCCACGGCGGCGTGAGCCAGGCCCGCCGCGGCGGCGAGGGTCAGGAAGTTCCGGTGCATCTTGCTATCTCTCCTGGTCCAGTTCGCCCTTCTTGCCGCCCGTGTATTTGTGCACCCATTTGGTTGGCGGGTTGAGCGCCATGGCGAAGAACACCACCAGGAGCGCCGCGCCAATCAGCATGATGACGGTTGGCGTGCTGATCAGAAAGGCCATATTGTCTATCGTAAGTCTATTCAGCGGCCGCGGCCACTGCGTTTGAGACCACGCGCAGAAGGCGCCCGTTGTCTTCCGCCGAAGGCCGCGTGGTGAGGATGACGGTGATCAGGTTGCGTTCGGGATCCGCCCAGGCGACGGTGCCGGTGGCGCCGGAGTGGCCGAACGTTGCGGGGGAGACGATGTCCCCAAAGTAGCTCCAGACGACGCTGGTGGCGAGGCCCCAGCCGATGCCCCACGGTTTCGAGATGTGGCTGTTCTGGTTGCGGGTCATGGACTGGACGGAGGCCGGGCTCAGCAGACGGTGGCCGTTGTAGGTGCCTTTGTTGAGGAAGGTCTGGAGCAGGATGGCGATATCGGTTGTGGAGGAATGCATGCCGCCCCACGGTGCTCCGAAATCGCGCCAGTAGGGTGAATTCCAGCCGAAGCTGTCGTTGTCGGGCGAGGGGGGCACTTGCCCCCACGTAGTGTCTTCAATGCGGCGGCCCCCCATGCCGAGCGAGGCTGACCTCATGCCGAGCGGGTCAAAGATTTCCCGTTTTTCAAAGTCGCGCAGGGGTTGTTTCGACACGCGTTCGACGATCTCGGCGGCGAGAAGGATGCCCATGCTTTGATAGGTGAAGTCCGTGCCGGGAGGGTAGAGCAGAGGCGTGGTGAGGGCGCCTTGGACGAACTGGGACATGGGGGCGTGTTTCCGGCGCAGTTCGGTGTTTTCAGGCAGCATGTCGGGCATGCCTGAAGTGTGCGTGAGGAGGTCGCGGACACGAATCTGATCGCGAGGCGGTGTCTTGAATTCGGGCAGGTAGCGCCACACGGGATCGCTCAATGCCACCTGGCCGCGTTCGACGAGCAGCATCAGCGCGACCGCGGTGACGGGTTTGGTGATGGAGGCGAGCAGAAAGACGGCGTCCGGCGGAGTGGCCGCGGCGCCGGGCTTGGGCGACATCTTGCCGAAGCCTTTCTTCATGGCAACCACGCCGTTGCGGGCTACAAGCAACGCGGCGGCGGTGATGCGGCCGGAAGCGGTCTCCTCTTCGAGCAGCTTCGCGGCGCGGTCCAGGCGGGTGGCGGAGAGGCCGGCTTGGGCGGGGGTGCCGGGTTTCAGTTGAGCGGGGGAGTCAAGGGGTGTCATGAGCAGGGCGAGCGTGGGGGCAATGAATCCTCGGAGCATCGCCCCTCATGGTACATCAGTGGTTGTCAGTAAGGCCCAGATCGAGATTCGGTTGGCGGAGACTCGGCTTGTCGGGCCTTCATTGGGTACGTGCTCGGTTGAGTGCCCGCGCGCCGAATGCGAAGTGGCCGATGGAGAAGCAGGCCAACGCCGGCGTCCACCTGAAGAACGCACTGGAGGGCTACCGCCTACTGAAGTTCAGGATGCTCGATGCTGATATCGTGGCGGCCGGCCCACCCGGCGTGTGGGGAGTGCTCGGCCATGCCGGCCTCTTGTCGAAGTGGAACGCGAAGCTGTCGAAGAAGGGCACAGGCTTTGCGCAGCCGCTGGTCGCGCATGAGCACTCGCACATCGACGCCAGCCAGCCGCCTGACGCTCAGCCAACGACCGTTGGGCGAGATTCTGCTGGTAGGGTCCATCCAAACGCTCGTCGCTATGCGGATCCGGGACTCAACTTCCGGTTTGCCGACGATCCAGGAGTTGGCGGACCGTAGCTAAACCCTATTTGAGAGAAAGGAGGCTGGGCGGGAGAGGTGTCGAGAGAACTGTTGGAAACAGGCACGTTCTCGGTTTTCGTTTTTGTGCGATGGTCCGAAGAAGCCATCCGCAAGGCACTGGCCCGCCCTCGGAATGGGGATTCTGATCAACTCCGGCACGGGAGTGAGGCGTCGGTGTATACTGTTGGAGTCCGGGAAACCCAAAACGGAAATCCCGGCTAAAAACGCTTAAGCAAGCGCGTGACTTCCTTTTTCATAGCGCCGGCATGGAGTGCGTGCCGTGGCCCCGGGTTTCGGGGGTTTGCGGCCACAGGATGGCTCGGATGCGTTTGACGCGGCGGGTTTCGCGCTCGAAGATGCGGAGTTCGGGTGGATTGATGGGGTCGTCGGCGAAGTTGATGGCGGTGACGTGTGCTTTGACTTTTTCAAGATGCGGCCTCGGATTGTAATCGTGCGAGGATTCGAGGGCGTAGATGAGGTCGTTGGCGTCCGGGGGGCGTTCACGGCGGGTGGCGGCCGTGCGGTCCGTCAGGGCGACGGCGGCGGCTCGGGTGGGTCCGTCGTTTTGGAGGGCCAGAGTGTTGGCTCCCATGAGCGTTACGGTGAGGGCGTACGAATGGGCGGAGTAAGGCTGCTCTGCGTAGTCACCGTTGAGGTAGGTGGGGTCGTTGCGGATGAGGTCCACGGTCATCTTGCGCCACAGCAGATTGCGGCCGCTGATTTCATGGGGCAGACAGGCCAGAGGCATCAGCGCCTGCACGGCCTGAGGCCGGGTGGTGCCCCAGATCCAGGCATGCATGCAGCCCATTGAGGTCCCGATGATCAGCCGGAGGCGGGAGACGCCCAAGTGCTCGAGCAGCTTTTCCTGCAGCGCCACCATGTCGTGGTAGCCGTACCTTGGAAACTTCGCACGCAGGCCATTGCTTGGCTTGGACGACTTGCCGTGACCGATGTTGTCGGGAAGAATCAGGAAGTACTTCGCGGCGTCCAAGGGCTGGCCTGTGCCGAACAGTTCGCCTGCGAACCGTTGGTTCAGGAATCCGCCGCCGTGGCCGCCTGTGCCGTGCAGCACGAGCACAGCGGGACTGTCGGCCTTGCCCAGCGTCCGGTAGTGGATTCTGAGTTCGGGCAGCGTTTCGCCCGACGCAAAGCGGAAGTCACGAACGATCAGGGTGTCTTCGACGGGCGTGGGCCACGGAGCGGCAAGACCGGCCGCGGCGATGAGCCCGTACAGCAGCCGCATGGGTTTCAGCTGCCGGCCGTGAGCGGCTTCAGGAACTGGTAGCTCTTGCGGACGGCCTCTTCGACGGGCATCACGTCGCCAAAGGCCTGGTGCACGGTGACGTAGCCCTGATAGCCCGCGTGGTGCAGCCCCCAGAACATCTCTTCGGCCACGACGCCGCCTTTTTCCCAGACGCCGATATGGTCGAGCGGCACGTAGCCCTTTTTCCAGGTGGCGACGCCGGCTTTACCGTCCTGCGTGATGCGGTGGTTCTGGATATAGACGTTGAAGATCCACGGCTTGAGACGCAGGACGGATTCCGAGCCATAGTCTTCACCCGAGATCAGCCAGTTGGCCGGTTCATAGATGAGGCCGAAGTTCGGGCGGTTGACCGCCTTGAGAACACGCTCCGACCCGGCCACGGTCTCAAACACGCTGGCGCAATGGGACTGGTGCGCCAGGCGGATGCCGCGCTCCCGGGCCTCATCGGAGGCGCGCTGGGCAAAGGCGATATCCTCTTCCTTCTTCATGCAGACGCGGATGAGCGTGGCGCCGAAGGTGGCGGCAAGATCGAGATAGGGCGTGATCTTGCGCAGGCACATGGGCCCCTGGTCATTGTTGCTGGGGACCGCGAAATCGCCGGTGATCATCGATACGGCGAGGCCCGCGGCTTTGATCCGGGCGGCCATCTCGCGCACGGTATCAGGCGGCGTGTGAACACCGGCCTGGGACGCGCGCATGCACAAGGCGTCATAGCCCACGGACTTGGCCAGGGCGATGAGTTCGCCGATGGACTTGGTGGACTGCTCCTTGTTGGCAAAGGCTTCGGCGACGCGCACCGAAAGCGACATCTTCATCTGGCCGCGCGCGGAGACAGGCGCGGCGGTGGATGCCGCCGCCGCGCCAAAGATCAGGTTTCGCCGTGTCATTGTTGTTGCCTCAGCTAACTTTGGGAAGCACCCAGGGCGCGCGGTACTCGCGGCCGAGATAGGGGTTGGCTTCCGGTTCCTTGTAGCGCATGGCGGCGGCATCCCAGTTGAGCTTGCGGCCCACACGCCAGGCGGTGTTACCCATGTGGCAGAGCGATGAAGAGAGATGCCCCAGGGCGATGTCACAAGCGGGGCGGCCGCCGCCGCGGATGGCCGCGAGGAAGTCCGCTTTGTGCTCGGGGTCGGGGTCCACGGCGTCTTCCGGTTTCACGCCGGGTCCCGGTTCGCCTTTGGGGCCGTAGGCGCGCCAGCCGCGATTGCCGATGACGACGTGTCCATCGGAGCCATAGATGATGGCGCCTTCTTCCTCGCCTTCCAGACGGCTTCCGGTCCAGATGCGCATCTCGTACATGAGCGTGGACCCGGGATACTCCCAGACCACGGTGAGGGTGTCGGGGAACTGCTGCGCATCATCCCACATGTGTTTGCCACCGCTGGCCATGACGGCGCTGGGCCAATCCGGCAGCTTTTCGCCGCGGGCGGCGAAGCCGGCCTGGAGACCGCGAAGGGCGTAGTCAATGCGGTGTACGCCGTCGTTGCCCAGATCGCCGGTGCCGTAGTCGAAAAACCAGCGCCAGTTGCCGTGGAACCGCAGGGGGTTGAAGGGCCGCCTGGGTGCGGGGCCCAGCCACATGTCGTAGTCGACGCCGGCGGGAACGGGTTCGTCTTTGGGGTGGCCCAAGGGGCGCTGGCGCGCGGTTTCCCAGGCTTTGGCGAAGACCACCTTGCCGATCTTGCCGGCGCGGATGTAGGCGATGGCATCGGCCATCAGGCGGTCGCTGCGGGACTGGATGCCCACCTGCATCACGCGATTGTGACGGCGTGCCGCGGCCAGCATGGCTTCGCCCTCGCGGATATTGTGGCTGCACGGCTTTTCCACGTAGACGTGTTTGCCGGCCTGGCAGGCCATCACGGCTGGAATGGCGTGCCAGTGATCGGGCGTGCCCACGACCACGGCATCGATCGACTTGTCATCCAGGGCGCGGCGGAAATCGGCGAGCGTGGCGGGCGCCTTGCCCGGGCGCGCGGCGGCCACCTCATCGAGCGCCTTGGGGAACAGGCGCGAATCGATATCGCACAGGGCCACGATGTCGATTTCCGGCATCCTGGCAAAGCCCCGCATCAGGTGGCCGGCGCGTCCGCGGACACCCACGCAGGCGATCCTGAGGCGGTCCGACGGCGCCCCTCGGGCGAGGCGCAGGGCGGGGAATCCGGCGATGGACGCTTTGAGCAGATTGCGCCGTGTGTCAATCATGGTGGTGGGTCTCCTTTTAGCTGTTGACTCCCGAGGCCAGGAAGCCGCCATCGACGGCGATGCACTGGCCGGTGATGAAGCTGGCCGCATCGGAGGCCAGCAGAATGGCCGCGCCGATCAACTCCTCGCCCTGGCCGAAGCGCTTCATGGGCGTGCGCAGCTTGAACTCGCGCCCGCGTTCGGTTCCGTCGAGCAGGGCGGCGTTGAGATCGGTTCGGAAGACTCCGGGTGCGATGGCGTTGACGCAGATGCCATCGGGGGCCCATTCGACGGCCAGGCTTTTGGTGAGTGACAGCACGGCCGACTTGGATGCCGCGTAGGCCGCCACTTCGAGCAGGGCGACAAACGAGGTGAGCGAGGCGATGTTGATCACACGGCCGCGGCCGCTGGCCTTGAGGGGCTCGTAAAAGGACTGGCAGCAGCGCAGCGTGCCGGTGAGGTTGGTGTCCATGATGCCGGACCACTCGTCTTCCGATAGAAGATGGGTCTTGTTGCGTTTGGTGCGTCCCGCCGCGTTGAGGAGAATGTCGACGCGGCCGAAACGGGCGAGCACCGTGTCCCGGAACGCGTCGATGGAGCCGCGGTCCGCCACGTTACAGGTGGCGCGCAGGGTCTGGACTTCCTGTTTTTCGATCTCAGCCGCGACCGCTTCCACCATGTCCGCGCGCCGGCCTGTGGCAACCACGTGCGCGCCGGCTTCCGCCAGGCCGATGGCCAGCGTGCGGCCGAGGCCGGATGTTCCGCCGGCCACCACGGCTACGCGGCCGTTGAGATCCAATCGATTCCGTGTCAAAGTTGTTCGAACCCTCTACCTTCTTCTTAACTACTTTGCGAGCGCCGCGGCCGCCGGCTGACGCCGCGGCTTGAGCGTTCCCAGAAGAATGGCGGCAGCCGCCACAATCCCGGCGCCGATCTGGAACGCCGCGTCGAGCCCGATGACGGACTTGAGCGTGCCGGCACCCGCCGCCGCCACACCGCCCGCCAGACACGACAGAAGATTAAAGATACCGTACCCGGTGGCGCGAAGTTCGGGACGGGCGATATCGCAGAGCGCGGGCATGCAGTTGCCGTCATAGACGCCGCGCCCGATTCCGTAGATCAGAAGCGCCGCTGTGAGCAGGGGCAGCGACGCGGTGAAGCCGATGACGAACAGGAACGGAGCGAGAGCGGCCAGCCCCACGGTCTGGGTGAGAAGGCGGGCCCGGGGGGTGCGGGCGCTCAGGCGGTCCGCCGCGATGCCGCCCAGCAGAATGCCGGCGAAGCTGCCGGCCTGAATGTAGAAGGTGGCGGAAAAGCCGGCGCCGGTGAGCGACATGTTGAAGCGTTCGAACAGATAGGCCGGCAGCCAGGTGGTGATCACCCAGCTTGCGATGCTCACCATGGTGAAGACCGAGGCCAGGGTCCAGTAGCCTTGCAGCCGGGACACTTCGGCCACTGCGCCGGCGAATCCGCGGCCGGACTCCCGGGGTGCGCCCGATTTTGCACGCCGCAGGCCGAAGAAGAGAATGAAGCCGTAGACTACGCCGATGGCTCCCAACAGGGCAAACGGGTATCGCCAGCCGTAATGCTCGCCGAGGTAGCCTCCGCCGGCGCCTCCGGCGATGATGCCCATGTAGATGCCGCTCTGGTGCAGGCCGGTGGCCAGGGACCGGGTGCGGTCCCCGTGCTGGTCGGCGATGAGGGCGAGGGCTGCTGGAATGTAGCAGGCTTCGCTCAGGCCCATGAATGCCCGCGTGAGCACCAACTCCTCGTAGTTTCTGGCGAGGCCGGTGGCCCAGGTGACAGCGCTCCAGATGCAGAGGCTTACGACGATCACGCGGACACGGCCGAAGCGGTCGGCGAGATAGCCGGCAAAGGGGCTGAGCAGGCCGTAGACCCAGAGGAAGACGAGGGAGAGGGACCCGAGTTGGGTGGGGCTGAGGTGGAGGTCCTTTTCAAGCAGGGGGAACAGCGAGAAGATCACCTGCCGGTCCAGATAGTTGAGCAGGCCGGCGCCCCACAGCAGCGCGACGAGGAGCCATGGGTAGAAGCCGGTCATGCCAGGTGGGTTTCCGGGGCAAATTGGCGGTTGTACTTCGAGTTGGCCAGTTGATCGATGAACCGGGCTTCCTGCTCGAGGGACATCGAGGCGCGCGGCGCCATGGGCCGGCCGCAGGGGAGGCCCTTCCAGCCGAGCATCATCTTGAGGCCGTCGAGCGCCGGGAACCGGAGGGTGATCTCGATGAGTTCGTTGATTTGGGCCTGGACCAGGCGCGCTTCATCCCAGCGGCCCTCGCGGCCCAGGCGGTAGATCTCGCAGAATCTTTCCGGCACCAGGTTGTAGAAGGATCCGATGCCGCCGTCGGCGCCCATCAGAAGGCCGGCGGTGAAGACTTCGTCCGCGCCGTTGTAGATGACGGCGCCGCGGTCCTTGAGCCGGGCCATCGTGTAGAGGTCGAAGGCGGTGAACTTCAAGCCCACCACGTTGCGCAGTTCCAGCAGCTCATAAAGCTGCTCGGCCTGGGTGATGGCGGGAGCCAGGGCGGGGAAAAAATAGACCAGAAATGGGACTTCGGCCACTTCGGAAATGGCCCGGTAATAGGCTTTGATTTCGGCGAACGAGTAGGAGCCGATGGGAGGCAGGCTGCTGATGGCCGATACGCCGATGCGTGAAGCGTGGCGCGCAAGGTCCAGCGTATCGCGCGTGGAGTGGGCCCCGATGTGGACGATCACCTGTTTGCCGGCGGGGCTGGATGCCAGGGCCGCTTCCGCCACTTGTTTGCGCTGTTCCACGGGCTGCAGGTGGCCTTCACCGGTCTGGCCATTTACGTACAGTCCGTGGACGCCCGCCGCATATACTTGCGCAACAAGCTTTTCGAAGACGGCGGGGACGAAGCGCTCGGCCTGATCGACCGGGGTGACGATGGCGGGCAACACGCCGTGGAACGTGGGATGGGTCATAGGTTTGGGGTCGGCTCGCGTGGGGCCGCTGGGACTTGAGTATACCGGAGCACGCGCGGCTCAAAACGGAAATGTGGGTTCATAGATCTCCGGCTTGGCGAAAGCCGCGTCGGCCCGGAAGACGACATCCTTATCCAGCTTCTGTTGCCGTTCGATCTCCGGCAACAGAAGTTCTTCCCAATCATCG
>Ga0194132_10004433_pt1 | contig 23827 bp, 23 predicted proteins | sample TA2KigOf80mmetaG_FD_148612 | JGI IMG/M metagenome (GOLD analysis project Ga0194132, IMG submission 148612) | Freshwater microbial communities from Lake Tanganyika, Tanzania - TA2015054 Kigoma Offshore 80m | ecosystem: Environmental > Aquatic > Freshwater > Lake | place: Tanzania: Lake... | reverse complement strand
GCCGAAGGCAAGTGCGCCCGTAGCACCACGGCGGCCACCGCACTGAGGGGAATCTGCGCCACCGGCACCAGAAACCCGAAGAACACGCCGACCGCCAGTCCCAAAGCCAAGCCGCGCCGGCTCAGCCGCCACAAGCGCGGACGCAGCACCGCCGGACCCAGCCAGCGTATAAACCGATGATTGCTCAGCGCCTCCTTGCAGGGCAACCACTGGCGGGGACTCTTTTTCATGATGGTTTGGGGAGATCAACGTCGCCCGCACGCCAGCGAGCAGTCAAAGGGTAATGCCAACCGCCTGGAACAGAGCAAAGGGTAAACCCGGTCGGAAGGCTTGCCTCGGCGCGGTCTCCATCTGTATGCGCCCAACGGCGCATTCTACTGATCTACCCCACCCGCACGGCAAACGCGTCAGGTGGGGTACAGACTTCAAGACGAAGGAGTGCACGCGCCCCTTCGCTGGCAACACCGGTCAAGGCAGTTGATATCCCCGCTTGCCGAGTTTCACTCGATACAGGCTCTTCCCTGAGGTGATATACAGCATATCACCCAACGTTCCACGGCCAAAGGCCACGTTGGTCGGCATCTCCTTGCCAGTGGAGATGAATGCCAGTTCGCGTCCATCGGGGCTGTAGACAGCGATACCTGGACGGTGCTCGCAGCGCTCGGCGACGTAGACATTGCCTTCGGTGTCGGCGATGAGTCCGTCCGGTCCAGAACAGGCCGGCGTGCGGTCTTTGCTGTAGTCCTTGAACATACGGCGATTGCTCAGCGTACCGTCGGCGTTGAGGTCCCACACCTGGAGCGCGTGCAGCCCCCAGATGGGCGACTCACCCTTCTTCAGGTTCTCGAAGGCCAGAAAGTCGTTGTCGTTGCTGACGATGTAGACACGCTTCTGATCCGGCGACACCAGGATGCCGTTGCACTTGCCGCAGTCGGTGGCCACGCGCGCAACGCTGCCATCGGGATCGACGCGATAGGCGGCGAAACCGTCGGCCATCACCGGCTCATGCCCGAGATAACGCGGATCAGTGAAGTAGATGCGGCCCTTCTCATCGATGCTGATGTCGTTGAGCGCATTGAACGGTTTGCCCTCGAAACCACCGGCGAGAATCATGCTGCGGCCGGACTTCATGTCGATTTTCGCCAGCATGCGCAGGCCGTAGTCCGCGCCCATGGCAACGATCATGTTGCCGTCGCGGTCGATCTTGGTGCCGTTTGACATGCCGGACGGGCTGCGAAAGATGTCGGCCTTGCCGGTGTTTGGGTTGTAACGCCAGATATGCCCGCCCATGGAATGCTTGCCGGCGGGATCCTTTGGCGGCGCGCAGGAGGGCATCTTCGTAGGCGGCATCAGCGCGCATCGCGGCGGAGTCGCGATCCGGGCGATCCCAGGCCGCGACCCAGGCATTCTTGTCGACCCGACCGAGCAGGGCCCAGATGTCAGGATCTTTGGGTGTTGACTCCAATAAGGCACGATAGCGGGCGCGGGCGCGGTCCATGGAGTGATTGGGCGCACCTGCCAGCGCCAGGCGTTGCAGGCACACGCCTTTTTCACGCAGGGCGACCAGGTTGTGATGCTCGACCGCAAGACCGCGCTCCAGCATTTCCAGCGCGATGTCGAAGCGCTCCAGCTTGCGCAGGGCGATCCCGGCGCGGATCCAGGCGTCAGCGCGAAACGCGGTGACCGGCGCCTCATCGGCTAGTGTAAGCAGGTCGCCGATATGACCTGCCTTGCGCGCCCGCTCGATGCCGGCGTTCCAGTTCTCGTGCGCCAGCCAGAACTCATTCACATTGCCGATCCGGAGAGACTTCCAGTCCGGCTCCTGGAGATTTGGCATCAGGCTATAGACTGGGCTGATCTTGCGGCCATGCCAGGACTCCATGGTGCTCGAGATCATCGTCGCCAGAGCGTCGATGTCCTGCAGCACGGTGGCGGGATCGGGCCCGCCATCCTTGACGCCATAGCGCAGCTTGCGATCCGTATACAGGTCGAAGGCGGTGGTGACCACACCACCACATGCCAGCACAACACCGCGCGCGCAGAGCGTGGCGCACGCCGAGTTCGTACCAGACGTTGGGATTGGGTGTGGTGAGGTCCGCGATGACCAGGTCGGCCACCAGCAGTTCCTGAAACATGTCCGTGCGAATATCGCCGGCACGGATCTCGCCGTCGGCACGGAACGCTTCCAGCCCCGCTTTGGCCAGTGCCGGCGCGATGTACTCGGCATAAACGCGATTGAAGTCGATCGACGTGCCATCCGGGCCCGGCTTGATGCCAAAGGGCATCGCAACAAAGGCATGGGGTTTGGTGGCCATGAGGGCTCCTGCGCAAGGCGGTGAGGATGAGCGTGGCGGCACTATAGCAAGCCCTGCCTACGCCGGCTGGTCCAAGCGCGTGGAAGATTCAGTGGGGAGAGCGCGGCATCGCGCTATGGGTGGCAGTTGGAATCACGTGCTTCCATGACGCTGACAGAGTACGAGGAGTAGGGATGAAATTTGGACTCATGACGGGGGCGACCTTCAAGGGGCTTACCGTCGACAGCATCGTAGCGCTCGCGCGCCAGGCGGAAACCGCCGGTTTTGCCAGCCTGTGGATGGCACATGTGCGCACGATCGATGCGATCACGGCGCTGGGCATCGCTGGGCGCGACACCACACGTATCGAGTTGGGCACGGCGGTGACGCCGACCTATCCGCGTCATCCCATGGCGATGGCGCAGCAGGCCATGACCGCCGCGCAGTTGTGCGGCAACCGCTTCGTGCTGGGTGTGGGCCTGTCGCACAAGCGTGTCATCGAAGGTATGCTGGGGCTGTCCTACGACAAGCCGGCGCGCCACATGCGCGAGTATCTGACTGTGCTGCGGCCTCTGCTGCGTGGCGAGACCGTGGATTTCTCTGGCGAAGAATACCGCGTTGCCGGGCTGTCGCTCAACGTGCCAGGCGTGTCGGATGTGCCGGTAGTGGTGGCGGCCTTGGGGGAGCACATGCTGCGCTTGACCGGAGAGGTGGCGGACGGTACCAGCACCTGGATGACCGGCCCGCGCACCATGGCTGAACACATCCTCAAGCATATGCTGCCGGCGGCCGGCGCCGCGCGTGATTGGCGGTTTTCCCATCGTGCTGACGCACGCGGCCGATGAAGCGCACGCCCACATCGCCAAGAGTTATGAGATTTACGGCCAGTTGCCGAACTATCGTGCCATACTCGATCGCGACGGCTATCGCGGGCCCGCCGACGCCGCGCTGATCGGCGACGAGGCCACACTGCGACGTGAACTGGCGCGTGTGCGTGACAGCGGCGTCACCGACTTCAACGCCGCGATCGCCGAAACAGACAGCGGTGCCTACGAGCGTACTTTTGCGTTCCTGGCCTCGGTGCAGCGCGAGTTCACCTGATTGTTCACCGCAACGAAGTTCCCGTATTCAGTTTTTGGAGTGCCTTCAATGAGTGATGCAACGACTTACGCCCCCCCCAAAGTCTGGACTTGGGACGCCCCCAATGGCGGGGCTTTTGCCAATATCAACCGACCCATTTCAGGGGCCACGCACGACAAGCCCCTTCCGGTGGGCCGTCACCCCTTGCAGCTTTATTCGCAGGCCACGCCCAATGGCGTGAAAGTTACGGTGATGCTGGAGGAACTGCTGGCGCTGGGTCACGCGGGCGCGGAGTACGACGCCTGGCTAATCCGGATCAACAACGGCGATCAGTTCGGCAGTGGTTTCGTGGGAATCAATCCCAATTCGAAAATTCCCGCGCTGGTGGATCGCAGCGAACCCACGCCGGTGCGCGTATTCGAGTCCGCCGCCATTCTGATGTATCTGGCCGAGAAGTTTGGTGCCTTTCTGCCCTCCGCTCGAGCAGTACGGGCCGAGTGTCTGTCGTGGCTGTTCTGGCAGATGGGGAGTGCGCCCTACCTGGGCGGGGGTTTCGGTCACTTCTATTCCTATGCGCCGAGCAAGATGGAGTACCCCATCAACCGCTTCGCCATGGAGGTGAAGCGTCAGCTGGACGTGCTCGACAAACACCTGGAAAACGTCGAGTACCTGGCGGGCGGCGAGTACACCATTGCCGACATCGCTGTGTGGCCCTGGTACGGTGCCCTGACCAAGGGTCTGCTCTACGATTCTGGTGAGTTTCTCGATGTGCAGACCTACACCCACGTGCGGCGCTGGACTGAGCAAATCGCACAACGGCCTGCGGTCAAGCGTGGCCGCATGGTCAATCGCATTCGCGGTGAGCCGGCGAGCCAGTTGCACGAAAGGCACGACGCCAGTGACTTCGATACCCGCACGCAAGACAAAATCGGCGCGGCTACCTGACGGCTGCGAAGGGTTCAGCCTCCGCGGGTATCCTCGTCGACGAACGCAATTAATCAGAGAGGCAGAACGTGCCGGGACCGTTGCAGGGCGTACGTGTAGTTGAGATGGCCGGAATCGGCCCGGGGCCATTCGCCGCCATGATGCTGGCAGACATGGGCGCCGACGTCGCGCGTATCCAGCGCCCTGGCACGGTGGCCTTCACCGCGCCGAAGTTCGACGTGATGACGCGCGGCCGCCGCACCGTGGAACTCGATCTGCGCCAGCACGCCGCGGTGGCCCAGGTACTCGATCTGGTGGCGCGCGCGGACATCCTCATCGAAGGTTTTCGTCCCGGTGTTATGGAGCGGCTGGGATTGGGTCCCGAAATTTGTCTGCAGCGCAATCCGCGTCTGGTGTTCGGTCGCATGACCGGCTGGGGCCAGCACGGCCCGCTGTCGCACGCGGCTGGCCACGACATCAACTACATTGCCCTCAGCGGTGCGCTGCACGCCATTGGCCATCCCGGCGAGCCGCCGGTGGTGCCGCTGAACTTCATCGGCGACTTTGGGGGTGGCGGCATGCTGCTCGCGGTAGGCGTGCTGGCGGCCGTCCTCGAAGCACGCACCTCCGGTAAAGGCCAAGTGGTCGATGCCGCCATGACCGATGGCGCTGCGCTGCTGTCGGCCATGTTCTACGGCATGCAGGCCGCCGGCAAGTGGAGCAACGCCCGCGGTGAAAACATGTTGGACGGCGGCGCCCACTTCTACGGCACCTACGCCTGTGCCGACGGCAAATACGTGGCCATTGGTTCCATCGAACCGCAGTTCTACGCCACCCTGCGCGAGCGCTGCGGCATCGACGACCTCGATTTCGACCACCAGATGGACGCCAAGGCCTGGCCGCAACTCCGCGAGCGCCTGACCACCTTGTTCAAGACTCGCACCCGCGATCAATGGTGCACACTGCTCGAAGGCACTGACGCCTGCTTCGCCCCCGTGCTCGATTGGGATGAAGCCCCAGCGCATCCCCACAACCTGGCGCGTGACACCTTCGTCACTATCGACGGCGTCACCCAACCCGCCCCCGCCCCCCGCTACAGCCGCACACCCTCCGCCACCCCCAAAGGCGTCACCCCACCCACCACCGACCTGCAGGCCATCCTCAACACCTGGCCAACCCCTTGACTTGGGGACGGGTCCCCAGACCCGTCCCCGGGACCTGTCCCCGAAAGTTGTCCTACTAGATTTGTCGGCCGGCGGATTGCCAGTAGGGGGCGCGGAGCTTGCGCTTGAAGATCTTGCCGGAGTCTTCGCGTGGCAGGTCGGCGCGGAATTCGATGATCTTGGGTAGTTTGTAGCGGGCGAGTTTGGTGGCGAGATGGGCGCGGATGGCGGGCTCATGGAGCGAGATACCGGATTCGGGTTGGACGTAGGCGCATAGGGCTTCGCCGTATTCCTCATCTGGAATACCGAACACGGCGCAGTCTCGAATGCCTGGACAACTCAACAGCACGGCTTCAATCTCCGCCGGGTAGATGTTGACGCCGCCGGAGATCACCATGTCCTTTTTGCGGTCGCATAGGAAGAGGAAACCCTCGTCGTCCAGATAGCCCACATCGCCGACGGTGATGAGACCGTCGCGCTCGATCTCTCGACGCAGGTCGTCGCGGCCGTGGTAGGTGAAATCGGGCGTGCCTTCGATGCGCGCATAGACTTCTCCAACCTCATTGGCGCCGAGCGACCGGCCGTTGTCATCGAGGATGCGGACGCGAGCGCCGGGCAGGGCGCGGCCTACGGTGCCGGGCTTGCGCAGGGCGTCCTGGCTATTGCAGAATACCACCGCGCTGGTCTCGGTGGAACCGTAGTACTCGTTGATGATGGGACCCCACCAGTCGATCATCTGGCGCTTGACGTCGGCCGGGCAGGGCGCGGCGGCGTGCACCACGAAGCGCAAGGACGACAGGTCGTAGCGGCGTTTCACTGCGTCCGGCAGTTTCAACAGACGGACAAACATGGTCGGCACCATGTGCATGTGGGCGATGCGGTGCTGCTCGATCAGTTGCAACAGACCTTCGGCGTCGAAGCGTGGCTGCAGCAGGCAGAAGCCACCCTTTCTGACCGCGAACATGCCGTAGGCATTGGGCGCGGCGTGGTACATCGGGCCGGTGACCACGGTGCGAATGTCGCCGCCATCGCGAAAGCCAAACACCGTCTCCACCACCTCGGCGATTCGCGCCACTGCCTCTGCGCTGGACGGCAGCCGTCGTACGCCCTTGGGCGCGCCCGTGGTGCCGGAGGTGTAGATCATGGTGGTGGGTGGTGGCAACGGCGCCTGTATGTGCGCGGACTGCGCGGCAATCCAGTCGTTCCAATTCGGGAGGTCCGCGGGCATTTGCGTCAGGCGCGGCGGCAGTCCGTAGGCCTGCTGAATCTCGGGCGGCGTCGGAACCACGAGGATGTGCACGCCCTCGGGTACGGCCGCGCGGATGCCGGGCAGCAGATCGGCGTGCGCTATAAGCACACGGGCCTGGCTGTCGCGCAGGACGTAGCCGGTTTCCCCTGACTGGAAATGCCAGTTGATCGGCAGCGCGAAAGCGCCCACTGCGTTGGCAGCAAGCGAGGCTTCGACAAAGGCGATGTCGTTGCGCAGCATCAGTGCCACGGCATCCCGCTGTCCGACACCCAACGCCGCCAAGCCAGCGGCTGCGCGTGCCACGCGGGCAATCAACTCCGCGTGGGAAGTGACACGCCCGCCGCTAATCAGCGTGCCATGGGGATGGGAATTCGAGTCAGACACTTCAGTATGTTCCATGCACGGGTTCAGTCGTGCAGGATACGAGATCTGCGCGACCGGAACGCGCGAGCCGATAGAATCCAGACATGAGAACCACTATCGTTGATGGCACCCGCTTTCGTTGCCCGTCGTATCTTGTCCGCGCTGGTACGGGCTGGCAGGTGCACCTTCCTGGCAGCGCGTCCATATACTTCGCCGATGGCAGGCATGGCGGCACCGGTCCCGCCTATGAGGCCGCGTTCAAGGCGCTGAGGGAGGCGAGCAAGGGATTGAAACTCCAGCCGCGCTTTGCCCGCGCCGAAATCGCCACCAAGAAGACCCGCACCGGTATCCCCGGCGTATCCCTTCGCAAGAGCGAACGCGGCAACCGCATCATGCAGTACAGCTTTGCGATTGCCGTCCCGGGTTTGCCCGTGCGTACGCTGTACATCGGAACCGCCAATACGGCACCAGCGCGCTACGCCGAGAAGCAGAAAGAAGCGGCGCGTATTCGTGCCGCCATGGTGCGAAAAGCCCTGGCGGCGCGAGACTGAGCGCTCGTCAGACCGGGCGGATTCTCTTCAAGTCGCGCACCGCGCCACGATCGGCGGATGTGGCGAGCAAGCCGTAGGCGCGCAACGCTGTGGAGACGTGACGCGGCCGCGGCTGTGCCGGCTGCCAGGCGCGTTCGCCAGACGCCACCATCGCCGCCCGGCGCTGCGCCAGTTCTTCATCGGCAATGGCCTGGGTGACGCGACGCGCGGGGATGTCGAATTCCACTGGGTCGCCATTGCGCACCAGTGCAATGGTTCCGCCGGCGGCAGCCTCCGGTGATACATGGCCGACCGACAGCCCTGACGTGGCGCCAGAGAAACGTCCATCCGTGATGAGGGCACAGACGCGATCCAGGCCATGTGACTTGAGCAGACTGGTCACCGCCAGCATCTCCTGCATGTCGGGACCGCCGCTTGGGCCCTCGTAGCGGATCACCACGACCTGGCCGGGTGCTCGACACGCGGGAGATTTTCAGGGAACCATAGCTGTTAACATCCCTGCTGGAGTTAGCGCCAGTGTTTGGGGTGCAACAAGGGGAAGGTACAGATACAAGAAGGCGGTCGGCACCGGCGTCAGTAGAGACGCTCGGGCCAAGGTCATGCACGGAGATCGCTCTCTGACGTCTGCATTCCGTTCCGTTAAGTCATCCGGTCTTTTTTGCCTCAGGCGAAAGAATCACAGAGATGAAGGACGTAACGATCATTGATCAAGCCGTGCCGAAGAGCATCCAGGACATCCTGGAAAACATAACCCGCGGCGACAAGATGAATTGGTTTCGCCAGGAGCGGGCCACCTACGGAGACAATGCGCCCGGCGTGTTTCCGGTCACGCCGACCTCGCGCGATCTGCCACAGTTCACCCACACGATCTACGAGATCGACAAGCCGGTTTCACAGCTGTTTCATGTCCTGTTGCCGGTCATCACAGCGATTCCCTACACCGTCAAGCAGTTGATCCGTATAAAGATGAACCTTGGGGTGTATACGCTGCTGGATAACCCCGAGGTCCACGGCATGCCGCACGTGGATTTCACCAAAGTGGCCGAGCCCTTGCTCACCGCCATCTACTATGTCAATGACAGCAGCGGCGACACCATTATTTTCGATCAACGCTTCGGCGCCTCCGGCCCGCTCACGATCAAGCAGCGCGTGCCCCACAAGAAAGGCAGGCTGGTAGTATTCGACGGCCGCCTGTTGCACGCGGGCAATACCCCACGCGACAATACGCCCCGCATCAACATCAACTTCAACGCCTTCATCTATGAAGGCGCCAAGGCGGACTAGTCGATGCGGAGTGGGGTCAGCGGGATAGATGTCCCGCAAAATGTTGTGTAAACGAAGGCCAGGGAACAGATGGCGAAACGATACGGTTGCGCCTCTGTCCATGCCCTTGTGGATGGCGTCACACGCGATCCACAGGGTGACGGTTGAGGCCCTATACCCAACCAGCGATACAAGCCTGAGACGGATAGCGGCGAGATAAGATTCACGGTCCATAAGCAAGGGAAGGAAGTTTCGATGCGCAAAATTGCTACACGACTCATCGCCTGCACACTCACTGTCGCCGCGTTCAGCGCGCCGCTGGCACACGCCGGCGATAAGGCTGAAGACGCCATGAAAATGGTTCAGGAGAAGTACGGCGTCGACGTGAAGAAGGTGTTCGGTACCCAGTGTGGCCTGTGCCATGGCAAGTACGGCATGGAAATGGGCGGCCGTGGTGGAGGCCCCAAGCTCGCCGACACCAAGATGAATGAAGCCCAACTCACCGACCGCATCTCCAACGGCAAGACCGGCATGATGCCGTCCTTCAAGAAGATGCTGAAGGAGAATGAGCTGCAAGGAATGGTGGCCTACATCATGGCCATAGCGGCGAAGTAAGTTCGCCTTCCCCCCCCCCGCATACCCTGAGGGCTGCATCACGCAGCCCTCAGTCTTTTGGGAATGGGGACGGGTCCCGGATCCGTCCCCGAAAGTTGTCCTACCTGGTCAGTTCTTTCATGCCTGCTTCCAGCCCTGAGAGGGTCAGGGGGAACATGCGATCGCCCAGCAATTGGCGGGTAAGGCCGATGGATTCGTAGTAGCCCCAGCGGTCTTCTGGCTGTGGGTTGAGCCAGATGGCGTGAGGGTAGATGTCGGTGAGGCGTTGCATCCAGACGGCGCCAGCTTCAGGGTTGTGGTGCTCCACACTCCCGCCGGCGTGGGCGATCTCGTAGGGACTCATGGTGGCATCGCCGACGAAAATCAGTTTGTAGTCGTGGCCGTAGGTGTGCATCACCTGCCAGGTGGCCAGCTTCTCGGTGTGACGACGACGGTTGTCCTTCCACACCGCTTCGTAGATGAAGTTGTGGAAGTAAAAATACTCCAGGTGCTTGAACTCCAGTCTGGCGGCGCTGAACAGCTCCTCGCAGACTTTGACATGATCATCCATGGAGCCGCCGATATCGAGGAACAGCAGCACCTTCACGGCGTTGTGGCGCTCCGGCACCATCTTCAAATCCAGATAGCCCGCGTTGCGGGCGGTGGAGCGGATGGTGTCATCCAGGTCCAGCTCATCCGGCGCGCCTTCGCGGGCGAAACGCCGCAAGCGGCGCAACGCCACCTTGATGTTGCGCGTGCCCAGCTCCACTGAATCGTCCAGATTGCGGTACTCGCGCTGGTCCCACACCTTGACCGCGCTGCGATTGCGCGATCCTTCCTGGCCAATGCGCACGCCCTCGGGGTTGTAGCCATAGGCACCGAAGGGCGAGGTGCCGGCGGTGCCGATCCACTTCGAGCCGCCTTGATGGCGGCCCTTCTGCTCTTCCAGCCGCTGACGCAGGGTCTCCATCAACTTTTCCCAGCCGCCAAGAGATTGCACCAGGGCCTTTTCCTCGTCGGTGAGGTTCTTCTCCATCAGCTTTTTGAGCCACTCCTCGGGGATCTGCGCGATCAGCGCCGGCACCGCTTCGAGGCCCTTGAAGTAGGCGCCGAAGGCCATGTCGAACTTGTCGAAGTGCTTCTCGTCCTTGACCAGCGCGGCGCGAGAGAGGAAGTAGAAGTCCTCCATGCTGCCCCAGGCCACGCGCTTTTGCAGCGCCTCGATCAACATCAGGAATTCCTTGATGGAGACCGGCACGCCGAACTTCTTGAGTTCGAGAAAGAAGCTGATCAGCATGGCAGCTCTCCTGGAGTGCAATCGCCAACGGCAGTACTTCCCTCTCCCTCCGGGAGAGGGGCGGGAGGTGAGGGAAATTTCGCGGAAGGAATTCCCTCACCCTCGATCCCTCTCCCGGCGGGAGAGGGAAGCAAATCACTGCTTCCCAATCGACGCATCGCTCTTCGCCCTTACGTCGCTCAGTTTCCGGACCGGCGTCTCGACATGAACACCAAGCGTTCGAACAGATGGATATCCTGCTCGTTCTTCAACAAGGCACCGTGCAATGGCGGAATGATCTTGGTTTGATCACGGGAGCGCAGCGTATCTTCGGAAATGTCCTCCGCCACCAGCAGCTTGAGCCAATCGAGAAACTCAGACGTGGACGGCTTCTTCTTCAGCCCCGGCACCTCGCGCATCTCAAAGAATGCCTCAAGCGCCTCGCGCAGCAAAGTCTTCTTGATACCCGGATAGTGCACGTCGACGATGCGCTCTAGCGTCTCCTTGTCGGGAAAGCGGATGTAGTGAAAGAAGCAACGCCGCAGAAAGGCGTCCGGCAATTCCTTTTCGTTGTTGCTGGTGATGATGATGGTTGGCCGCTCTTTCGCCTTCACCAGCTTTTGCAGTTCGTAGACGTAGAACTCCATGCGGTCCAGCTCGCGCAGCAGATCGTTGGGAAACTCGATGTCGGCCTTGTCTATCTCGTCGATCAGCACGACCACCGGCGCGTCGTGCTCAAAGGCCTCCCACAGCGGCCCCTTCTTGATGTAGTTGGCGATGTCGTGAACCTTCGGATCGCCCAGCTGCGAATCGCGCAGGCGCGACACGGCATCATACTCATACAGCCCCTGCTGCGCCTTGCTGGTGGACTTGATGTGCCATTGGATGAGTGGCCGCCCGAGCGCCTTGGCCACCTCGATGGCCAGCATGGTCTTTCCGGTGCCGGGTTCGCCCTTCACCAGCAGCGGGCGCTCCAGCGCAATGGCAGCGTTCACCGCCATCATGAGATCTTCGGTGGCGATATAGTCATCTGTTCCAGTAAAACGCGACATGCCTGCGGCTCTCGACAATATAAAGTCGCCGGATTATACGGAGCGCACGCGGACCCCCCATGTACAATCGATCAGAACTATCCAAATATTCCTGAAGCGCCCCCTCATGCCCAAGTTCAACGCTAATCTCTCCATGATGTTCAACGAGGTGGATTTCCTCGACCGCTTCGGTGCCGCCGCCAGGGCCGGCTTCAAGGGCGTTGAGTTTCTCTTCCCCTATGCCTACGACAAGCACCAGCTGGCAGACGTGGTCGCGAAACATCAGTTGCAGGTTGTGCTGTTCAACATGCCGCCCGGCAATTGGGACGCGGGCGATCGCGGGCTTGCCTGCGATCCGGCGCGCAAGGGCGAGTTTCAAGACATCGTCGGCAAGGCCATCGACTACGCCCGCGCCCTCAACTGCCCACGCGTGCACTGCATGGCGGGCCTCAAGCCCCGCGGCGCCAATGATGAAATGATGCGCGAAGCCTACATCGCCAATCTGCGATTCGCAGGCGGCGAATTGGCCAAACACAATCTCACGCTGCTGATAGAAGCCATCAACACCCGCGACATCCCGGGCTTTTATCTGAACTATTCGGCGCAGGCCTTCGACATCATGCATTACGCCAATGTGCCGAACCTGCGCTTCCAGTACGACATCTATCACATGCAGATCATGGAAGGTGATTTGGCGCTCACCATGGAGAAGCATCTGGATCAGATCGGACACATGCAGCTGGCCGACACCCCCGGCCGCCACGAGCCCGGCACCGGCGAAATCAATTACCCGTTTCTGTTCCAGCACCTCGACAAGATCGGTTATCAAGGGTGGATCGGCTGCGAGTACCGGCCCGCTGCGAAAACGGAAGATGGTTTGGGATGGGTCAAGCCCTACCTCTAACTTCGGGGACAGTCCCCGCAGGGGCCTGTCCCCGGCCGTAATCCCTTTCAGCAGTTCATCTCCTCAGGAGCACATATGAGCAAAGTAGGATTCATCGGTCTGGGCATCATGGGCAAGCCCATGGTGGCCAACCTCATCAAGGGCGGTCACACCCTGTTCCTGCACAGCCGTAGCGGCGTACCGGCGGAACTCACCACCACCGGCGGTGTGGCCTGCGCCAGCGCAATGGAAGTCGCGCAGCAAGCTGACATCATCATCACCATGGTGCCGGACACGCCGGACGTGGAGCGCGTACTTTTCGGTAGCGGTGGCGTTGCCGAGGGCCTGAGTGCCGGCAAAGTGGTGGTGGACATGAGCTCCATCTCGCCCTTCGATACCAAAGCCTTCGCCGAGCGCATCAACAAGCTTGGCTGTGAATACGTGGATGCGCCGGTATCAGGCGGTGAAGTCGGCGCCAAGGCCGCTTCGCTGACGATCATGGTTGGCGCCAGCGAAGCCACCTTCGAACGCGTCAAACCGCTGTTCGAGTTGATGGGCAAGAACATCACCCTGGTGGGCGGCAATGGCGCCGGTCAGACCTGCAAGGTGGCAAACCAGATCATCGTGGCACTCAACATCGAGGCCGTGGGCGAGGCGCTGTTGTTTGCCTCCAAGATGGGCGCCGACCCCGCCAAAGTGCGACAGGCCTTGATGGGCGGCTTTGCCGCTTCACGCGTACTCGAAGTCCACGGTGAACGCATGATCAAGCGCACCTTCGATCCTGGCTTCCGCATCGAACTGCATCAGAAGGATTTGAATCTTGCCTTGCAGAACGCCCGCAAGGTGGGCGTGAGCCTGCCCAACACTGCCACTGCGCAGGAACTCTTCAATGCCTGTCAGGCGCAAGGCGGCGGCAAGTGGGATCACTCCGGCATGGTGAAGGCGCTGGAGACACTCGCCAACCACCCGGTGGCGAAGGCGTAGGGCAACCTGAATCATGCGCGCTCTGGCAGCGAAGTCGAGACTTGCTCCATTGACCGCAGGCCGGATCCTGGTCGTGCTGGCGTTTGCCGCGCTGCTCACAAGCTGCGGCAAGGAAGACGCCGCCTCCGGCACTGACACCTCGAAGCCTGCCGCGGCGCCATCCATCTCCGGCAAGAAGTCCGACTTCAAACCACTGCCCGCCCTCAAGTCCACCCCCGGGCCTTACGGTTCGATCGCGGTATCCGCCAACGGACTGCACGCCGGCTTTGCGCAGGGCAAGGGCAACAAGGCGCAGGCCCGCGATTCCGCCGTGCGTACCTGCATCAACGCCGCCAAGAGCACCGCCGCGGGTTGCACCGAGCAGCTCTGGTTCAAGGAGTCCTGTGGGGCACTGGCCACCGGCGACAACGGCGCCTTCGGCACCGGCTGGGGTGACAACGGCAAACTGGCCTGCAGATGGGCGTTGCAGTCTTGTCGCGATGCCGGCGGCAAGGCCTGTCAGGCTGACTACTATGCTTGCTCGCCAGGCAAGCTGACGGGCACTTGCGATGGCAGTTTTAAGTCATACAAGTAAGCACTGCGTAACGCCGGTCGTCGGCCGCGCTCAGCGGCTAAGCATCAGGAGCACCGCAGCCAATGTGAACGCGACTGCGAGGGGAGTAAATAGGAGAGCCCCCAATTCGATCAGCATGTGCGCCACCTCCAACGGGACGAGGATTGAACAGCGCCATACTCTAGGCTGCCGCATGATTACAGCCTACGGAATCACACCCTGATATCGTCGTGATGCTTTCCCGCCGACCTCGGGAAAATTTCCAAATGCCCGCACGACAATCGAACGCTCATCTCACTTCGATCATGCCATTCATACCCGCCTCGGAATGGGTGCGAGTCGAACGCAGATCATTGAACTGCCCCGTTCTGACCGGCACGAACCACCACTCCACGCGATTACCCGGCTTGACCTCGATGCGTCGCACCGGGCCGTAAACCTGCGCCATGTCATTGCCGTCCTTGTCCAGCACCACGACCTTGCGCGTAAACACCACGTCGGCAAATCCCTGCGAACCGAAGTAGTAACTGTTGGCACTTGGATTGTTGATGCGCAGGGCGTAGAGCTTCCCCGTCTCGAAGCTCAGTCGGTCGGGCACGAACCGGTGCAAGCCCTCGTCGGTGCCCAGACGCACGTCCACCCGGATCGGATCGCCGCCACTCAAATCACCGGCCGCATGGAGCGGCAGACTGAACACGGTGCTCAGGCCACATAGGGTCATCAATAAAACTCTGGTGATCAGAAAGTGCATAAGATCCTCGTTGTGAGATGAGTGTGAGCACTGTGCCTCAGGGCTTGTATGTCATGCCCCCCGGAGATTACTGGTAACGCTCGGGGCTGGCCGGTGACGCGGTTCAGATACCGACTCCCTGTCGAAAGTTTCCGCCGCTGCGGGTCTGTGTGCGCAACCCGATCAGGCAGGGAGGACTGCCTGCTCCGCGCAGCGCTCCCTTTGGCACGGAACTCAGACGGACGAAAAGAGACCAGGCCACAAAGGCCTGGTCCAACCTGGGCCCAGACAGTGGTACGACTGACTGGGTGATCACTTTTCGGGAGTGACGGGCAGAATGCTAGGCCTACTTGGGCAGCAACGACTACGGAATTACTCCCTGCTTCGGGCGGATTGATGCCTGGCGCTGAAAGGGAATGCGTCTGATCTGCTTTCAGTTGCTCCTGTCGAATATCTGCCGAGAATACAGAAGGACTACGCCTTTCAGAGTCGCTCCTTGTTCTCTCAACCACTGTCCAAATATCAGATAGTGATCAATTCACCGAAACTAAAGTAGAAACCCCTGACTGGTTTCGAGCCAATTTCCCAGTACCGCTCAGTCCGCGCCAACTACCATCCGGCTCCTGCATCGCCAAGACAAACTGGAGGAGACCGTGACGTACATTCCACTGAACAAAACCACATCCACTCTGCGACCAGCCACCGCCGGGATTGTTGCGACCCTGACCCTGGCGAGCACCATGTCGATGGCCGCACCGGCGGAGGATGTGACTTCCCCGGCTGTCGTGGTGACCGGGATTCTCATGAAGGACCTTGAAGGGATTCCCGGTTCAACCTGGGTTTTGCCCGAGACGGACTTCACCCGCCTTCAACCGCCGACGGTCAAGGAAGTCTTGCGCACCGTGCCCGGTGTGCACGTCGTAGATGAGGACGCGCTGGGCGTGAACCTGAACATCGGCTTGCGCGGTCTCGATCCGCGACGCTCTTCGCGCACTCTACTGCTCGAGGACGGTGCCCCCATTCACCTAGCGCCTTACAGCGATCCGAGTGCCCACTATCATCCGCCCGCTGAACTCATAGAACAGGTGGAAGTACTCAAGGGCTCCGGCCAGATCGTGCATGGCCCGCAGACGGTCGGAGGCGTGATCAATTTCCTCACCCGCCGCCCCCCGGCCGAACGCGAAGCGCGTCTGCGGCTGGCCGCCGGAAATCGAGGATTCGGCAGCGTGTACGCACGCTACGGCGACGGCAACGCGGAACTGGGCGGAGCGATCGACTTCCTCCACAAACGCATCGACGGTTCCCGCGACAAGTACGAGCATGCCGTGACCGACCTCGCGCTCAGTGGACGCGTCGAACTGGGCGGACAGCACAAACTGCTGATCAAGGGCGGTCACTACATCGAGCGCTCTAAGACCGCCGAGTGGGGCCTGACGCAGGCGCGCTTCGACGCCAATTCCTACGGCAATCCGTTCAACAACGATATCTTCGAACTCGACCGTACGCAAGGGCAGATCGTGTACGAGGGCTGGCTCAGCGAGTCCCTGGCGCTGTCCACGCGCTTCTACGCGCAGCGCACATCGCGCACGTCATACCGTCAGATTGACGACTCCACGGATCGAATGACTGCTGGCGCCGCTGGCTCCGGATGTACCTCGGGCGCCCAGCGCGACAGCTACGACAACGCCGATCGCTGCGGCAACAAGCAGCGGCCCCGCGATTACTTTTTCTGGGGCGTTGAACCGAGGCTGGATGCTTACTTCAACGCCCTCGGGGCCGAGAACCACCTAGTGGCGGGCCTTCGCTATCACGACGAGGACATCACCCGCAAACGGTTCAACGGCAATGTCGCCAATGCCCGCGAGGATACGCCCGGCACTCAACTGCGTGACTGGAATGAGATCCAGGCACAGGCGTGGTCGCTGTTCGCGCAAAACACTTTCACCTGGGGCGCATTGGGGGTAACGCCGGGCGTTCGCTTCGAGCGTATCGAGTCCAACAACAGGGCCGTGGTCCTGAACTTCAACAACGATGGCCGCAGTCTGAAAGACTCCAACTCGGAAGTACTGCCCGGACTGGGACTGACGTACAAGTTGGCGGAACGCACCAGCCTCTTCGCCGGGGTTCACAAGGGCTTCGCGCCGCCGCGACCGGACGCCAATCTCTCCCCGGTGGATCCGGATCTGGTGCCGGTGGAACCCGAAACCAGCACCAACTACGAATTGGGCGCACGCACCCAGACGAGTTCCGGTTTTACCGGTGAGGCGACCCTGTTTCGCATCGAGTTCGACAATCAGATCGTGCCCGGAGACAGCGTCGGTCTGCCCCTGCAGACTTTCGCCAATGCCGGCGAAACCTTGCACCAGGGCGTGGAACTCGGCTGGCGATGGGAAATCCGCAGCCTGGGCGGCGCCGGCGGCACGCCCTACATCAGCGGCGCATACACCTACTTGTTCGACGCCGAGTTCAGCTCCGACCGCGAGGATTCCTCACGCAATGTCCGTGGCAATCGCCTGCCCTACGCACCGGAGCATCTGGTCGCGCTGTCATTGGGTTACGAGACCGCGAGCGGACTCGACGTGCGAGTGGGACTCGATCATGTCAGCGATCAGTTCGCTGATGATCTGAACACGGTGGCCCCCAGTGCGGATGGCCAATTGGGCGTCCTCCCTTCGCATACGACTTACAACCTTTCGGTGAACTTCAAGACGCCATGGAAGGGTTTCAACGTATTCCTGTCGGGCACCAACCTGACGGACAAGGTCTACGTGGTCAACCGTGTCAACGGTATTCAGGTATCTCGCCCGCGCACCGTCTTTGCCGGCATCGAAGCGAAGTTCTAGTCACAGCCGGATCGCCGGCTTCGATCCGGCGATCCACTGCGCGATACCGTTGCGTCGCTCCCGCAGAGTGGGAATATCGCACCGCACAGGGCGTGTAAGTCGGGATGAATTCCACGTTTTTCAGGGTCAACCTCCGAAGCTAACGGTGCGCCACCTCGCTACTCTAACGTTGTCGATGTCGCAACAAGGATCGACTCGTGGCAGGCGTAATTCACGGCGCCTGACATCAGGTACGTCCTCTTCACAGGATTGTCCCGGCGACGCGCGTCGCCGGGCATTTTTCCGGCCGCGCCACCTCGCGTGCTAGCATTTCCCCCTTGAAAATTAAAGCAGTCACCCGCGATCAGCATGGCGGCCCCCTCTGTAGAACTCCTGAAGGCGATGTTCGACGCCGCCATCGCGCGCGCCATGCCGGCGCGCTGCGTTCCGCGCTATCTGCCCCCCGTTCCCATAGGTCGCACCATCATCGTGGGCGCGGGCAAGGCGGCCGCCACCATGGCGCAGGCCGTCGAGGCGCACTGGAAGGGGTCACTCGAAGGTCTTGTCATCACCCGTTATGGCCATCACGCCCCGTGTGAGCGGATCGAGGTGATTGAAGCCGCGCACCCCGTGCCGGATCTCGCCGGCCGACAGGCCGCCGAGCATGTGTTGAACCGCGTCAAGGGGCTGACCGCGGACGATCTGGTGCTGTGTCTGATCTCCGGCGGCGGCTCGTCACTGATGACCCTGCCCGCCGAGGGTCTCACACTGGAAGACAAACAAGCCATCAATCGCGCCCTGCTCAAGAGCGGCGCCAACATCAGTGAGATGAACTGCGTGCGCAAGCACCTCTCCGCCATCAAGGGCGGGCGCCTGGCGGTGGCGGCCCATCCGGCCCAGGTGGTGACGCTGCTCATCTCCGATGTGCCGGGCGATGACGCGGCGGTGATCGCATCGGGGCCGACGGTGTTCGACCCTACGAGTTTCGACGACGCACTGGCCATCCTCGCCAAGTACGGCATCACTGAACCGCGCAGCGTACTCAAACATCTGCACGCCAGACGCGAAGAGACCCCCAAGGCCGGTGACCCGCGTCTGGCCCACTGCCAGACCCATCTGATCGCCGCGCCTCAGCAATCCCTCGAAGCCGCCGCCGATGTCGCGCGTGCTGCGGGCTATACACCGCTCATTCTGGGCGACAGCATCGAAGGTGAAGCGCGCGAAGTGGCGATGGTGCACGCGGGGATCGTGCGGCAGGTATTGCGCCACGGTCAGCCGGTGCCGCGTCCGTGCGTGCTTTTGTCGGGCGGCGAGACCACCGTCACGGTTCGTGGCCAAGGCCGTGGAGGACGCAATGCCGAATTCCTGCTCGCCCTCACCGTCGCCTTGGGAGGCGAGCGTGGCGTGCACGCCCTGGCGGGCGACACCGACGGTGTCGACGGCACGGAGGACAATGCCGGCGCACTCATGACGCCCGATTCGTTGTCACGCGCCGCCGCGCTCGGTGTGAATGCAAAAGCGCTGCTGGCCAACAACGACGGCTACAGTTTTTTTTCGGCGCTGGGTGATCTGGTCAAGACCGGACCGACCCTCACCAACGTCAATGATTTCCGCGCGATCGTGATCGACGCGTAAGCCAGGAGCCGTCATCATGGGAAAGCTGGAAAGTTTCGATCAAGTCGTTAAGCCCCTGGTGGACCGCGCTGAGCTGGTACGCCGCTTGTCGGCGGTGCTGAAGACGGATTGCCTGTTGCATCAGCCGGAGGACCTGCGCCCCTACGAGTGTGATGGCCTGTCGGCCTATACCCAGTTGCCCTGGGTGGTGGCGCTGCCCGAGAACGAATCGCAGGTGCAGGCGGTGTTGCGGGTGTGCCACGCCGCCCGTGTGCCAGTGGTGGCGCGCGGCGCAGGGACCGGTTTGTCCGGTGGCGCCATGCCGCACGCACAAGGTGTGACGCTGGGCCTATCGAAACTCAAGAAGATTCTGGAGATCGATCCGGTGGCGCGCCTCGCCCGCGTGCAACCCGGCGTGCGCAATCTCGCCATCTCCGAGGCGGTCGCGCCGCACAACCTGTACTACGCACCGGACCCCTCGAGCCAGATCGCCTGCTCCATTGGCGGCAACGTCGCGGAGAATTCTGGCGGGGTGCATTGTCTGAAATACGGCCTGACCGTGCACAACGTACAGAAGGTGCGCTTCGTCACCATCGAGGGCGAAGTGCTGGAATTGGGCGGCGACGGTCTGGACAACCCCGGCTACGATCTGCTCGCGCTCATCACCGGGTCGGAGGGGCTGTTGGGCGTGGTGACGGAAATCACCGTCAAGCTGCTGCCCAAACCGGTGAAGGCGCAGGTGGTGCTGGCGGCCTTCAACAGCCTGGTGGATGCGGGCAACGCCGTCGCCAGCATCATCGGCGCGGGCATCATTCCAGCAGGGCTGGAGATGATGGACAAGCCCGCCACCCATGCCGTCGAACAATTCGTACGCGCCGGCTATCCGCTCGAAGCCGAGGCCATCCTGCTGTGCGAGAGCGATGGCACGCCCGAAGAGGTCGCCGACGAGATCGCACGCGTGTCCGACATCATGCGCGGCTGTGGCGCCTTCGATATTCGCACTTCGCGCGATGACGCCGAACGCTTGAAATTCTGGTCCGGACGCAAATCCGCCTTCCCCGCTGTGGGCCGCATCGTGCCGGACTACTTCTGCATGGACGGCACCATTCCCAAACGGAAACTTGCCGAGGTGCTGGACGGCATCAGCAAGCTGCAGGATACCCATCAGCTGCGCTGCGCCAACGTCTTCCACGCCGGCGACGGCAACCTGCATCCGCTGATCATGTTCGACGCCAACGATGACGCGCAGTTGCAGCGCGCCAAGCAGTTCGGTTCCGACATCCTCAAGCTGTGCATCGATGCCGGCGGCACGGTGACGGGCGAGCACGGTGTCGGCATCGAGAAGATCAACGAGATGTGCATCCAGTTTTCCCAGGCCGAGCTGCTGCAGTTTCACGCCATCAAACAGGCCTTCGACGAGCATGCGCTGCTCAATCCCGGCAAAGCTGTGCCGACCTTGCATCGTTGCGCCGAGTTCGGCGCCATGCACGTGCACAAGGGTCAGCTGAAGCACGCCGACATCCCGAGGTTTTGATGAGCGATTTCGTCGCCCAGACCGTTGCCCGCATCGAACGCGCGGCACAAGACAAGAGCGCGCTGCGCCCGCGGGGTGCAGGCAGCAAGGATTTTCACGCCTGTGCGCTGAATGGCGAAGTCGTCGATATGCGGCCTTACAGCGGCATCGTGAACTACGACCCCACCGAACTGGTGATCACCGCGCGCGCCGGCACACCGCTCGCCCAGATCGAAGCCGCGCTGGCGGAGCGGGGGCAGATGCTGGGCTTCGAACCGCCCCGCTTCAGTGACGAGGCCACGTTGGGGGGGTGCATCGCCACCGGCTGGTCCGGACCGCGTCGTGCCTATGCCGGCTCGGTGCGCGACTTCGTGCTGGGCATGCGCGTACTCAATGGCCGTGGCCAGGATTTGCATTTCGGTGGCGAAGTGATGAAAAACGTCGCCGGCTTCGATGTCTCGCGTCTGGTCACCGGTGCCTTCGGCACACTGGGTCTGATTCTGGAGGTGTCCCTCAAGGTGCTGCCGCGCCCACAGCGCGAAGTCACCCTGAGTTTCGATATGGATCAGGCCACCGCCATTACCACCATGAATCAGTGGGCCGGGCAGCCGCTGCCGCTGTCGGCCACGGCCTGGTTCGACCATCGGCTGTATGTGCGATTGTCGGGCCCGTCGCCGGCCATCGACGCCGCTCTCGGAAAATTGGGCGGCACAGCGATCGAAGACACACCGTGGCAAGCCTTGCGCGATCAAACCCTGCCGAGTCTTCAAGGGGACCTCTGGCGTCTGTCCATCAAGTCCAGCACTGCGCCGCTGTCACTGGCCGGAACGCGAGTGCTGGAATGGAATGGCGCGCTGCGCTGGCTCGCGACCGATGCACCGGTCGACACGGTGCACGCCGCTGCCCGCGCGGCGGGCGGCCATGCCCTGCGCTATCGAGGAGCCGATATGCAGGCGGGCGTTTTCGCGCTCGACGCTGCCACGCTCAAACTGCATCAGCGCCTCAAGCAGGCGCTCGATCCTGATCATGTATTCAGTCCGGGGCGTTTGCACCCGGCACTCTGACCGTATCCCGTGAAAACCCAACTCGCTACGTTTATCAAGGACACCCCCGAGGGCAAGGAAGCCGACGCCATCTTGCGCTCGTGTGTGCACTGCGGCTTTTGCAATGCCACTTGCCCGACTTACCAGTTGTTAGGCGACGAGCTGGACGGTCCGCGCGGCCGTATCTATCTCATGAAGCAGATGCTGGAAGGCAACAGCGTCAGCGCCAAGACGCAGCTGCATCTGGATCGTTGCCTGACCTGCCGCTCGTGTGAGTCCACCTGTCCATCCGGTGTGAAGTACGGCCGGCTGGTGGATATCGGCCGCCATATCGCCGAGAAACATGTCGAACGGCCGTTGCCGGAAAAGCTCAAGCGCAAGGCACTCAATTCAGTCATCCCCAAGGGTGAAGTGTTCTCGCCGCTGATGAAACTGGGGCAGACCTTCAAGCCCTTTCTGCCCTCCGTGCTGGGCAAGAAGCTTCCCTCAACGGGGGCTCGCGCCGGCACCTGGCCCGCGCGGCAACATGCCCGCAAGATGCTGGTGTTGCAGGGCTGTGCCCAACCCTCGCTGGCGCCCAATGTCAATGCCGCCACCGCCCGCGTGCTGGACAAGATCGGCATCACTCTGGTGGCGGCGCCCAATGCCGGCTGTTGTGGCGCCTTGTCCTATCACCTGAACTACCAGTCCGACGGGCTCGACTACATGCGCCGCAACATCGACGCCTGGTGGCCCTACGTGCAGCAAGGCGCAGAGGCGATCATCATGACCGCCAGCGGCTGCGGCAGCACGGTAAAGGAGTACGGCCACCTGCTGCGCAATGACGCACGCTACGCCGAGAAAGCCGCGAAGATCTCTGCGCTGACGCGCGACATCTGCGAAGTGATGCGCGACGAGCAGACGCAGTGGCAACCCAAGCTGCGCGCAGGCACACGAGCCAAACTGGCTTATCACCCGCCCTGCTCCCTGCAGCACGGGCAGCAGATCAAGGGCGTCACCGAAGGCCTGCTGCGCGGCGCCGGTTTCACGCTCACGGCCGTACCGGACGCGCACTTGTGCTGCGGCTCGGCGGGAACCTACTCCCTCCTGCAGGAAGACTTGTCGCAGCGCCTGTTACGCAACAAGATCGAAGCGCTGCACAGCGGCCAGCCCAACGAAATCGTCACTTCGAACATCGGCTGCCAGACTCACATACAGAGCGCCACCACCAAGCCGGTGCGGCACTGGATCGAGCTGATCGACGAGCTGCTCTAGACACCTTCTTGCGACGAACAAGCACTCGTTGCATGCCTCGCACTTATACTGCCCCCATCACCCACTCTGATGGGACAGCCGGAGGAGATCAAATTGAGTCGAACCCTTTCCGTATTTGCCGTACTGCTGGCGAGTGCCACACTCTGCACTTCGCCTGCGCACGCCCAAGGTGCGAAGGTACGCATCAACATGACCATGGCGATGCCGACCAATCTGAATCTGGTCGGTGAGGGTGGCCCAAGGTTCGCCGCCCGCGTCAAACGTGCCTCAGGCGGCACTCTGGAGTTCCGGCTGCATGAGCCCGGCGCCATCGTGCCGCCGCTGCAAGCCCTGGGCGCGGTAACCCGGGGGGCGGTGGACGCGGCCTGGTCACCCTCCGGCTTCTTTGCCGGCACCGACTCTGCCTTCGCCATGTTTACCAGCGTGCCCTTCGGCCCGGACATCGGCGAGTTCCTGGCGTGGATGCAGCACGGTGGCGGCAAGCAGATCATGACCGAAATGTTCGACAAGCAGAATGTGCACGCTGTGCCCTGCGGGATGACGCCGCCAGAAGCCTCCGGCTGGTTCCGGCGCGAGATCAAGACCGTGAATGATCTCAAGGGTCTGAAGATGCGTTTCTTCGGCTTTGGTGCCAAGGTGATGG
>Ga0194132_10004432_pt1 | contig 23829 bp, 22 predicted proteins | sample TA2KigOf80mmetaG_FD_148612 | JGI IMG/M metagenome (GOLD analysis project Ga0194132, IMG submission 148612) | Freshwater microbial communities from Lake Tanganyika, Tanzania - TA2015054 Kigoma Offshore 80m | ecosystem: Environmental > Aquatic > Freshwater > Lake | place: Tanzania: Lake... | reverse complement strand
CGCTGGGTCCGCGACCTGCCAGCGAGCCGCCGAGCAGCGCCGGGATGTCGAGTCCGGTCAGGCCCTTCACGGCGGCGCCGGCCTCGGCAACCGTGCGGGTCGTGGTCCGAACCACCTCGGATGCGCCATCGGAGGACAGCACCGTCAGCGACCCGATGTTGGCCATCGGCTCGGCGGCGGCACGCACGATCTCCGGCAGCATCGAGAGGACGGTCTGGATGATGGCGGCCTCGTTGAACTGGCGGTAGGCCTCGGCGCGCAACGCGAGGGCCTTCGCCTCCGCCTCGCCCTTGGACAGCACGATCCCGGCCTCGGCGTTGCCCTCGAGAGTGGTCTGCTTGGCCGTGGCCTCCGCGTTCACCTCGACCACGTGCGCGGACGCCTCGCCCTTGGTCACCGTGACCGCGGCCTCAGCCTGGCCGGCGAGCTTCACGCGCTCGGCGTCGGCCTGGGCCACGGCGATCCGGGCTGCCCGGTCGCCCTCGGCGCGGCGGACCTGTGCCTCGGCCTCCGCCTCGGCCGGCCGAACGGTCGAGGTGAGCAGCTCCTTCTGCTTGCGCGCCGCCTCCAGCTCCGCGAGCTCGGTCTGCTTGCGCACCACCTCCTGGGTCGCTTCGGCCTGGGCCAGTGGCCCTGCCTGCGCAGCGCGAGCGTCCGCGGCCGCGATCTGGGTCTCGGTCTCGGCCCGCCGGAGCGCAACGTCCCGGGACGCGTTGATCTTGACCTGCTCGGCTTCGGCCTCCCTGACCGCGGCCTCCTGGTCGGCGGCGGCCTTCGCCATGCGGGCGTCCCGTTCGCGGCGGGCGGTCTCCTGCTGCTGAACAGGTCAGGCACGCTCGGATCCTCCTGGGGTGACGCCGGGGGGGTTGCGGTGGTGGCGACGGTGGGGAGAGCGGCGCGACGACCAGGGTGCCTGCCACAACGGCGGTGATCGTCACCAGCGTGCCGGCCGGGATCTCGGCTGGAGCGGTGGCGGCGTACAAGGTGGGTCTGGCCCTCGGCGTTGACCAGTACGGTGCCCGCGCGACCGGCCGGGATCGCGACCGACACGGACGCCGGTCGCCCGACGAGGTCCGCCAGCGAGAAGGGCGCGCGGCCCTCGGCTCGCCTGAACGTACTGAACAGCGCGTAGACGATGCCCACGCCGACCATTCCGAACGCGCCCCCGACTGCCGCCGCCGGGCCACCGTGGACGTCGAGCAACTGGGTCGCGAACAGGCCGCCGACGCCGAACATGGCCACGAACGCGATCAGCAGCGGAGCCAGGGACGTGCCGCCGATGTCGAAGCTGATGTGGAGTGCCTCGAACACGCCGCCCAGGATGTCGTCGAACACGATCGTGATCAGGAGCAGCGCGCCGCCGACCAGCGCACAGATGATGAAGACCAGGTCTTCGACGGGTACCGTGATCATCCGGGCGAGCACCCCCCAGAGTCGGCCGGCAATGGCCGAGCAAGGATAACCGCGCGAACCCGCCCGCCCGATGCGATTGGACCCGTTCGGCCCCGCCGTGGGCTAGCATCTCTTGGCGTGACCCACTCGCAGCGCTCAACCGCGGCCGCCCGCGCTCGCTGGGAGCGCCTCCTCTCCGGCGACGCCCCGATCCTCGCCGATGGCGCCATGGGCACCATGCTCTTCGCGTCAGGGCTCCAGTTCGGCGATCCGCCGGAGGTGTGGAACCTCACCCAGCCCGACGTGATCCGCCGGATCCATCGCGGCTACCTCGAGGCCGGCGCCAGGATCCTGCTCACGAACACGTTCGGCGGCAATCGCCACCGGCTCTCGCTGACGGGTCACGAGAACCGCGTCGCCGAGTTCAACCGGACCGCGGCCATCCTCCTGCGCGCGGAAGTCGACGCGCATGGGGGCGACGCCCTCGTTGCCGGCGATATCGGGCCATCGGGGCTGATCATGGCGCCGCTCGGGACCCTGGAGCGCGACGATGCGGTGAGCGCGTTCGAGGAGCAGGCGCGCGAACTGATCGCGGGCGGCGTGGACCTGATCTGGATCGAGACGATGTCCGACCTGGCCGAGATCACCGCGGCGGTCGAGGCCGTCCGGCGCGCATCGGCCGACATCCCGATCATCGCGACCATGACGTTCGATACGCGCGGCCACACGATGATGGGCGTCAAGCCCGAGGCCGCGGTGGCGGCCCTCGCCGCGGTCGGCGTCGACGCGATGGGCGGCAACTGCGGCAACGGCCCCGACGAGATCGTCCCGGTGATCGAGCGGATGCACGCGGCGGCGCCCGGCGTCACCCTCGTCGCGAAATCCAACGTGGGCATGCCACAGCTGGTCGACACGCGGGCGGTCTACCTGGCCGATGCCGCGACCATGGCCGGCTGGGCGAGTCGCATGCAGGCGGCGGGGGCCCGCATCGTCGGGGCGTGCTGTGGCAGCACTCCCGAGCACCTGGCGGCGATGGCTGGGGTGCTGGGCGTAGCGGGCGACAGCACCGCCGGATGACCCGGGCCGCCGCAGGCCGCAGGTCGCGGGCGACTCAGCAGCCGGTCAGATCGCCCACCAGCTGGAGGCATTCCGAAGCGGCGGCGGCAGGACGGGCAGCACGAGAACCCACTTGCCCGCGAGCGTGGGGCTCGCCCAGAGGTTGCTCGCGGTCCCGGTGCGTCGCTTCACGAAATCCTGGCCCAGCATGGCGACCGTGAGCTTCGAGTTGGGCTCCGGGCTCCGGCCCCAGGTCGGGCTGATGCCCGGGTAGAGCGGATCCAGCACGAAGGCGTGCGTGACCCTGAACGAGTGGGTCGCCAGTGGGTCGGCGGTCGCTTCGAAGCCGCTCATCACCCAGGCGTGGCGGCCCCGCCACACCAGGAGCCCGACCGGCCGCTTCGTCAGGCGAATGGCCCGCGCCGCGGCGCGCATGGCGTCATCGATGGTCTCGAAGCCGGACACGACATACGGCCCGTAGCCGAGGCGGTTGAGCCCGGCGGCCCAACCGCGCACCGACGCCCCGCGGCGGTCGAGCCGGACAGGACCCAGCCGGTTGCTGTACTCGCGCGCCATGTTCTGGAGTGCGAGCTGCGTGGCCGCGGTCCGGTCGTTTCCGGCGGCCATCATGTTGATCATCATCTGCATGCTCGCGCCGACGCACTGGACGAGGTTCTTCTGGGCGACAAAGTCGCCGTTCCGGAACAGGTTGAGCCGGTAGGGGGCCGCGTCCGCGGCGGAGGGGGCGACGGCGACTGACCCGAGCGCCAGCACCATGGCCAGCGCCACGACGGGCAGCGTGAACAGCCGCCGAGCCTTGCGCATGCCGGGCAGGATACGTCCGGCTCGCGCGAATGGATCTGGACCGCCCGCGACGCGAGGAACAGGGCGGGACCGCCGAAGGCGGTCCCGCGGTGGTGCAGCCGCGGCTCGATGGACGCCATCTCAACGCCCACGGCGTCTCGCTCCGGCCACCGGCACGCACACCGTCGTTGCGGCGTACCCATCGCGACCCGGATCACGCTCTTGGCGTGACCAGGCACCGCTCGGTGGCAATTCGCCCGCGGTGGCCGTGCCGAAGCCTGCCACGGAGCGCTGAGGGCGTGATCCGGCTGGCGAACCCGGGGCCTCGGGCAACCGCCGCACGGCGGCAAGGCGCGCGCGGCGGCCAGCCTCCGGCCAACGGGCTCGCGAAGCGGAGGCGTCGCATCCGCGAGGGGCGGCGCCGTCAGGCAGAGGCGCCTTCAGCCTTCGCCTAGCTCGCCGCGAGGCCCAGCTGCCGCAGGAAGGCGGCGTTCGAGGGCTCCCGCCCGAGGAATCGCCGCAGCAATTGCTCGGCGTCTGCCGAGCCACCCGGCTCGAGGATCTCTCGGCGATAGGCGACCCCGACCGTCGGCGAGGTGATTCCCTCGGCCTCGAACCGGCTGAACATGTCGTCGCCGTAGACCTTCGACCAGAGGTAGCCGTAATAGCCGGCATCGTAGCCGCCCACCAGATGCCCGAAGCCGGCGGCGAAGAACGTGCCCTCGTGGAACGGCAGGCCGGTGACCGCAAAGGACGCGCGGTTGATCGCGTCGAGGTCGGTGGGCTCATCCTCGCCGTGGAACGCGAGATCCATCTCGCCGAAGTACGCCTGGCGCAGGGTCTTGACGGCCACGTTGAGATTGCGCGCGCCGACGAGCTTCTCGACTAGGGCAGTCGGGATCGGCTCTCCGGTCTCGTAGTGCCGGGCGAATCGGCCCAGCACACCCGGGTCCCAGGACCAGTGCTCCATGATCTGCGACGGGGCCTCAACAAAGTCCGACTCGGTCTCGGCGCCCGAGAAGCGGACGAACTCCGCCTGCGACAGGCTCATGTGCAGGATGTGGCCCCACTCGTGGAAGAGGGTCAGCACCTCGTCGTGGCGCAGGAGTGCGGGCCGGTCGCGCGTGGCAGGCGTGAAGTTGGCCACGATCGCCGAGACCGCCGGCTTGCGAGCGCCGTCCGTGGTCCGCCGGGCCACGACGAGCGAGAAGGCAGCGGCGTGGCTGAACTTGCCCTCGCGCGGGAACAGGTCCATGTAGGCGTGGGCGAGCAGAACGCCCGACCCTCGATCCCGAATCTCGAACAGCCGCACGCCCGGATGCCAGGACCGCGGGTCCGGCACGTGCCGGTAGTCGAGGCCGAAGACATCACCGGTGAGATCGAGCATGCCGTCAATCACCGGCTCGAGCGGGAAGTACTCCGACACCACGGCGGGGTCCACGCCATACTCGCGGCGCCGGATCTGGTTGTCGTAGTAGCGGACGTCCCAGGGGCGAAGGTCGTCGTCGCCAGTCTCGGCCTGCAAGGCGGCTCGCAGGCGGGCGATCTCCGCCTCCGCCGCCCGGCTGACCGCCGGAATGAGGTCGCGGTAGAAGGTACGGACGGCGTCGGGCTCGCGCGCCATGCGCACCGCCATCGCGTAGTGGGCCCAGGACGGATACCCGAGCAGGACGGCGATGCGCCGGCGGACGGCCAGCGCGTCGCCAAGGACCGGCCGATTGGCCTCCACGGCCTTGTTCCACTCGCGTCGCTCAAGTTCCTCGCGCAGGTCGCGGCGGCGGGCCTCCTCCATGAACGGCACGACCTCCGGGTAGTCGAGCGAGACCTGGAATGTGCCCGGGATCGCGCCCGGTCGCAGGCGCTCGACATAGCCGTCCGGCAGGCCGTCGAGCTCCTCGCGGGTCAGCTCCAGGTGATCGCGGTACTCGGCGATGTTGCGCTGGAACTGCACCTCGAGTTCGACAAGGCGGGCGCGCAGCGCACGCAGCGCCTCGCGATCCGCCGCGGGCAGGTCCTGGCCGGCGCGCTGGAACTCGCGGATCCAGTGCTCGAGGAGCCGGGCGCTCTCGCCGGTCAGGCCGCGACCTTCGGGCGTGGCGGCGAACGCCTTGACGGCGCGGTACAGGTCCTCGCGAAACGGCAGCTCGACGCGCCACTTGGCCAGGCGCTCCTCGGCGGCCGTTCCCGCGTCGCGGACGTCGTGCTCCGAGTGGACGTGGCCCATGAACGCCGACACGCCATAGCCGGAGCTCGTTGCCTCGAGGGCGTCGTCGAGAGCGCGCAGCGTCTCGTCGAACGTGGGCGGTGGCGCATTGGGGGCGGCACTTCGGGCGACGATTCCGTCGAGGGTGGCGTCGGCGCGGGCGATGGCCTCGGCGGCGGCGCGTGCAACCCGCTCCGCCGTGACGATCCTGTAGTCGAAGGTGGTCTCGGATTCGGCCATCTGGACGCCGCGTCCTCCGTGCTGCTCGCGGCAGCCTACCGGAGGCGGCCGCGCGTCACGCAGGCTCTGGCGGCTCCGCGGCTCGCAGCGCGACGTCCGGCCGGACGCCGTCCTCCGGCTCGGCCCGGAAGAACGGACGGGGCCGCCAGTCGAAGAGCCAGGGCAGGACGACCGTCGGCACCTGGGCGATCCTGGCGTTGCGGCGGAAGACCGTGTCGTTGTAGAGCTCGCGGCGATCGGCGATGACGCCTTCGAGGCGCTCGATCTCGTTCTGGAGATCCAGCACGTTCGCCTGGGACTTGAGGTCGGGGTACCGCTCCACGACGGCGAAGAGTTGGCGCACGGCGCCGGTGGTCGCCTCCGAGGTCGTGGCCTGGCGCGCGACCGGCTCATCGGCCCGGTAGGCGCCGCGCAGGCGCGTCACACGTTCGAGCACGTCCTGCTCGAAGGCGAGCACGTCGCGGACGGCGGCCACCAGGTTGGGCAGCTGGTCGTGGCGCTGGCGCAGGACCACGTCGATGTTGGCCCACGCGCGATCGATGCGCTCGCGCAGCGCGATGACCGCGTTGTACGTGCTGACCGCAAGGAACAGGAGCAGGAAGACGAGCACGGAGACGGCGAACGCCGCCGTGAGTTCGAACGCCATCAGATGAGCAGGCCTCCGGTGAGGGTGAGGGCGAGGACGATCGACGACCCGATGGCGAGGACCGCGCCCAGAATTCCGAGGAGGAACCGCGACTGATGATGAGCGGCAGCCGCCCCGGCCGTCCCTTCGGAGATCAGGAGGGGGATGTCGGCGCGCGCGGCCACGATGAGGTCCTCGGGCGCGATCGCGAACGTGCGCTCAATGCGTGCGGCGACCGCCGGCTCCGCGAGCAGTGGCGCCTGCGCCTCCGGGTCCAGGTCCGGGGCCCTGACCAGGAGGCCGATCCCGAAGCCCGGGATGGCGGCGTTGCCCCAGGCCGTCTCGGCATCGGGCGCCAGGAGCCCTGCGGCGCGGGCCTCCGCGAGGTCGGCTGCGATCGCCTCGTCGCCGCCGGCGCCATCGGTCAGGAGGCCCGACGACTCAGCGCTGTCGGCACCGGCCGGATCGGGCAACTGGTCGAACGGCTCGACGAAGCCGACCAGCGTGATCACGTCGCTGGGTTCGATGCGCGCCTCGCGATACCGCCGCGGCCCGCTTCCACGGCGGACGCGTTCCAACGGACTGCCGTCGTCGGCACGTGGGTCGGTGACGGTCAGGAGGCGCCGGATCTGCTCGTCCCGATCGAGTTCGGCGGCGTCGATCGCGGGGCCGCTGCGCATTGCCAGGCCCGGCGGCTCGTCGCCGGCAAGCCCGGTGCTGCCAGTGAATCGGTCGCCGACCGCCCAGTGCCCGCCGCGGGGGAAGACCCGGACCGAGCCGGTCTCATCGCGCAGCCGGAAGCCGACGGCGCGCTCCTCGCTGAAGATGGTCCGCTCGTCGTCGCCCCGGCGCTCGCGGACCGAAGCCCGATACCAGATGCAGGGCCGGCTCTGGAGCGGTGAGGTGAGCAGCAGCTCGGCAGGCTCGACGATCCCGGTCAGCCGGACCTCGCCGACCGCGAGCGAGGCCACGCGCGAACCGGCGGTATCGGCGATGCGGTCGGCGTTGCGCATGGCGCCGAGGCCGCGCCACAGCAGGCCAAGGCCGCCGATGATGCCGGCAACCGAGGCCACGGCCAGTTGCGGGACGAACGACGTCGCCACGCCGGCATGATCAGTGGTCATCGCGGCCGCTCACCATGGCCCGGTCGTCCTGCCCCGTCGGAAGGTCTCAGGATCGGTTCGTCGACCGGCGCAGCGAGCCCAGGAGGAGCGCGATCCCGGTCCCGATGAGCAGGAACGGCCACAAAGCCTCCCAGTCGATGCCGGGGACATAGGTGCGCGCCAGGAAGAAGGCCCCGATCAGGACGAGGATCAACCCGAAGATGAGCGGCACTCCGCGGTCACGCGACTCCTCGCCCGGCGTCTGCCAGGCCGAGCCCCGGTGCTCGAGCGGAGGCTGCCAGCCGCCCGGCGACGACCCGGCACCGGCTCCCGCCAACGTCCCGGCCGGCGGAACGCGCCGCGTCGCCTCATCGCTCGTGACAACCCCCGGCTCGCCGACCGCACCCGTCCCGCCCGTCCCGCCGAGGGCGGGCGGGCTGTCGGTATCGCTCGAGGGTGATGGGATCCCGGTTTCACCCGTGGAGCCCATGGAGCCGTGGTCAGTCCAGGGATCAGGCCAGGGCCGCTCCCACGCCTGCCAGCGGTCTTCCGCGATCGGCATCTCGGGCACGACGATTGCCATGACGAAGTACAGCAGGATGATGAACCCGCCCGTGAGCGGGACGAGGATCACCCACAGGATCCGCACGAGCGACGGGTCCACGTTGAGCATTGCCGCGAGGCCGCCGGCGACGCCGGCGATCACCCGGTCGTCGCGCGACCGGAACAGCCGCTGGTTCATCGGCAACCGTCCTCCGGGTTGAGCGTCAGCGACGCCGCGTTGGCGTTGCTCGTGAGGTCGATGCGGCTCGCGGCGCCCGAGAAGTTGGCGGTCTCCCACGTGGAGCCGGATCTGCTGAGGCCACGCTGGTCGAAGTTGTTCGACCCGGTGATGTTGGCGTTGGTCGAGATCCGGAGGCCGACACCCTCCGGGACGCAGAAGGCGATGGAACCGGCATTGACTTCGAGACTGCCCGAGAAGCCCGAGGCGGGGAAGGTCATGCGTGCGGAGCCCGCGTTCACATGGACGTCGAGGCGCGACAGCGTGAAGTCGGTCAGGTCGAGGCGCAGCGAGCCGGCGTTGAGGTTCATCTCCGTGCGCCCCAGCCGGGCGCCGGTCAGCGCGAACCGGGCGTCGGCTGCGTTGAGCTCGGCCTCGATGTCGATCGTGGGGTCGGTGGGCAGCGTGACCGTCCAGCTGTCGCGATGCGACGGCCCGAAGAAGAAGACCCCGCCCTGGTTCTTCGACTCGATCGTGAGTCGATCGCTGCCGCTCGAGATGCGCGGCAACTCGCCGTCCGTGCTGGATCCGCTCAGTGTCCAGCCACTGCCCGCCGCGGTGCCGACGTTGACGTCGCCGCAGTTGAGATCCACGCGGACGCGAGCGGAGCCGCCCAGGCTGCCCTGCTGGGACGCGAATGCGCGGGTCTCGCCGCTGCCGCAGGAGCGGCCGATCTCAGAGAGTTCGGCCCCGACCGCGATCACCCCACCGAGCATGGCACCGAAGGTGACCGCGACGATCACCCCGCCCAGGAACTCGAGCGTGGTCCGACGGAGGAGCAGGCCGACGCCGGCGGCAACGATCAGCAGTGGCCAGAGCTGCCAGGCCCGGACGGCGATGTCCCGACCGAGAAGGCCCTGCTGCACGGCCAGCGGTACGGCCCCCGTCACGATGAAGAACAGGCCCCAGTTGAGAAACCGACTGTCGAGGCGCATGTCGGATCTCCCTCACTCCGGGCGCATAAGGCACGAGCGCGATCTGGCACGGCGCCCGAGCGGTGCGCCCCAATCATCCTCGTCAGCCTGCTTGCGCACACCGGCCGAATGTCACGCAGTTTGGTCGAGGCGTGAACCGGGCCCAAGGCCGGGCATCTGTCGTGCGATCGGAGGGTGGAAGCATGCTGACGTGCTAGCCTCCGGCGGTTGACTGCTCGCCAGGGGTGCCCTGAGCGGCAGCCCACGCCCGGAGGCCGATGTCTGTCTGCGAAGCCGTCATCTTCGACCTCGACGGCGTCCTGGTCGACAGCGAGATCTGGTGGGACGAGGTGCGCCAGGCCTTCGCCCGTGATCACGGCCGGCCGTGGACACTCGAAGATCGAGCGTCGGTCATGGGCGCCAACTCCCGGCAGTGGTCGGCGACCATGGCGGAGCGGCTGCACCTCGCGCTGGCGCCCGTCGAGATCAAGCGGACGATCGTCGAGAGGATGGTCGAGCGCTGGCGGAACGCCCCGTTGATCCCGACGATCCGGCATGCCGATGAGGTGGTCCGCCGCCTGGCGAAGCGCTGGCCACTGGGTCTGGCCTCGTCCGCGCACCGTGACGTGATCGAGGCGGCTCTCGCGGCGACGGAGCTGGAGGGCGCCTTCCGCACCGTGGTCTCGTCCGACGAGGTCGCGCGCGGCAAGCCTGCGCCTGACGTCTACCTCGAGGCCGCGCGGCGCCTGGCGGTGGATCCGGCGCGCTGCGTCGTCGTCGAGGATTCGCTCAATGGCGTCCTGGCCGGAAAGGCCGCCGGAATGACGGTCGTCCTCGTTCCCAATGCGAGCATCCCGCCTGCGCCCGGTGCGAGCGAGGCGGCGGACGTCGTGCTCGAGTCGATCGACCAGCTGGATCCCGAGGCCCTCGCGTCCCGTGCGGGGGCGCCCGGATGAAGGGCCGGCCTTCGGAGCCGCGACGCGATCGCCCGAGCGAGGCTCGAACGCCGACCGGGTATCCGCCGTATCGGGGCGAGCGCTTCCGGCGCCTGCTGACGCTGCTGGTCACGAAGGTCGGGGCCGGACTCTTCGTCCGGCTGCGACTCGTCGGCCGGGAACACCTCCCGCCGGCGCCCTACGTCATCTGCTTCAACCACCTCAATTGGGCGGACCCGATCGTGCTGCACGGTGCGATGCCGGTGCGGCCTCGCATCTGGTTCTTCGGGCCCAAGGAAGACGACATGATGGTGGGTGGCCGAAACCGCCTGATGCGCTGGTCCGCCACGCCGGTGCCGTACCGGCCCGGCAACCGGGATCTCGTTGACGCCACCCGCCGGGCCCGGATGCTGCTCGACGGGGGCGGGGTGCTCGCGGTTGCCGGCGAGGGCCGCATCCATGTCGGTGAGCGGATCGTGCCGCCGCTGGAGCCCGGCGCTGCCTTCTTTGCGCTTCGGGCGGGCGTCCCGGTGGTGCCGGTCGCCATCAACGGCACCGGCTGGCTGGGGTTCGGGCGGACGGTCCGTATCAAGGTCGGCACGCCGATCCCCATCGAAGGCTATGACCGCAGGAGCGGAGTAGGCGAGTTGACTGACGAGATCAGGCGGCGGCTCCAGGAGCTCGTCACGGACTTCCCGGAGCGCCGCCCGCCCGGCCGCTTCGGGCGCTGGCTGACCGACGCCTTCAATGAGTGGCCGGAGGGAGGGCGACCGGAGTTTCCAGCCGCGTCGACTCAGCCAGACGAAACAGAACAGATGTGCTGATCCGGCCTCGGTCGCGGCGCTTCCCTCGTGGCATACTCGCCACCGTTCAGCCACCGTGGAGGACCAGTGGGAGCGACCGGCCTCGCCGCCAATCCGAACGAGTACCGCGAGCGCCTGCAGGAGCAGAGCGACGAGCAGATCGACGCGTGGGCCGCGGAACTGATGCGCGACGTGGTCATCCGGCGCGGCATCGTGAAGGTCGTCAGGGATTTCAAGCACGCGGCGCGCGTCGACGACCTCGGATTCGAGCGCGTCTTTGCGGCCGGCGGCGGCCCGCCCGCGGTGGTGGGGCGGGATGCCGATGGGAACCTGCTCGTGCCCGCGATCACGCTGTGGGCGCTGGTGCCCGGGATTCGTCGGGAGACGCCTGATGGCAGGGATCGGCTGATCGCGTACCTGGTCGAGAACTTCGAGGACCTCGTCTACGTCTGACGCGCGAGCCGCGTCAACCGGGCGATCGGACGAGACGCCCCCGGATCGGCTGGACCGAGCCCTCGCCCTCGTCCGTCTCGTCCATCCCTTCCCGTCGGCGCTCAACGGCCTCGTGACCATCGCCGTCGCGTTCCTGGCAGGCGCCGGAACGCCGCGCGCCGTGACCCTCGGGCTGGCCATGTTCGCCCTGCAGGCGTCGATCGGCACCGTCAACGACCTCGCCGACCGTGCCGCCGACGCGTCCGCGAAACCGCGCAAGCCCCTGGTCGAAGGGCTGGTCACTGTGGAGGTCGCGCGAGCGGTGGCCGTCACCGGGCTCCTGGTCGGACTCGGGTTGTCGGCGGCGAACGGTCCGGCGGCCGCGGCTGTCGCGGTCCTCGGAAGCGGGATCGGCTATTTCTACGACCTGCGGCTCAAGGGGACCGCCTGGGCATGGCTGCCGTTGGCGCTCGGCGTCCCGCTGCTGCCGGTCTACGGCTGGGTCGGGGCCGGCGCGCCTCCGCCGTCGTGGTTCGCCGTCCTGCTGCCCGCCGCCGTGGCGGCAGGCGTGGCGCTGGCGCTCGGCAATCAACTGGCGGACCTCGCCGACGATGCCCTCGCTGGCCTCGATTCCACCGTGCGCCGATTGGGGCCGCGCAGGGCGTGGCTCGTCATGGCCGGATTGCAGGCAGGCGTCGCCGCGGCTGCGGCCGGCTCACTGGCGGCGTTCGACGGCCGCGGGCCGGGCCTGGCGGTCGCGGCGTCGGGCATCGGCGTGATTGCACTGGGGGTTGTGGGCGCTCGCCGCGGGGTGGCCGCCCTGCGCCGGTTCACGTGGGAGATTCAGGCAGCCGGCGTCGGGATCCTGGCGGCAGGATGGCTCGCCGCTCTGGCGGAGGACGCTTCTCGCGCCGGGTGATGCTGCGTCGACGTGGCAGCCGCCGGGAGGGCGGGATGCGGCGCGGTCGCGTCAGCCGCGGCGGACGAGCGCGATCGTGTTCTCCAGCTTCAGTTTGGCGATCGTCAGGTACTTGGCCAGGTTCTGGCGGTCGACCTCGCCGATGACGCGCATGACGTCGGGCTGCGAGAGGACCTCCACAAGGCCCTCGACGGCGTCGGCCAGCTGCTGTTTGGCGGCGACCAGCGAGTCGTCCCGGAGCGGGCCCGCTGACGCATGGCCGTCGTACCCGGCTTCCCGTTCCTCCCGTTCCTCGGCCGCGACGATCTCGGGCGCACCCTCAGCGGCCGCCCCACGTCGAGCGCCGGCCGGCCGACCCTCGATCTTCTCGCGAAGACGGACCAGCGAGAGTTCGCCACGGGCCACCTGGGACGCGAGCCGGCGGCGCTTGCGCGGGTCCTCGACCTTGAGCAGCTCGTAGGCGTGCGAGAGGGTGTCTTTGCGCAGAGACACCACCTCTCGGATCTCTGCGGGGGCATTCGCGAGGCGGAGCCGGTTCTCGACGTAGCCCTTGTCCTTGCCGAGCTTCTCGGCCAGCCTGCGGATGCTGTAGCCGTGCTCCCGGATCATCCGGTCGTACATCGCGGCTTCATCGAGCGGGGAGAGGTCCTCGCGCTGGAGGTTCTCGATGATCGCGATCTCGAGGGCGGTGTCGTCGTCGATGTCCTCGACCATGGCGGGGATTGCGGGCAGGGCCGCCTGACGCGACGCGCGCCAGCGTCGTTCGCCGGCGATCAGCTGGTAGCGCTGCGGGCCGAGCGGCCGGACGAGGATCGGCTGCAGGACGCCGTGCTCGCGAACTGACGCCGTCAGCTCATCCATCGACGCCTGGTCGAAGGCGAGGCGCGGCTGCTCGGGGTTCGGCTCGATCTGGTCGAGCGGGATCGTCCGGATCGTCGCGTGGCGTCGTACGTCGGGGGAGAGGAGGCTGACGATCGCCGGCGAGAGCTCGTGCTCCTCGGCGAGCCTTCGCGCGGCGGCTGCGCGGAAATCAGGCCTGGCCAAGTTCGATCACCTCCCGGGCAAGCTCGCGGTACGTGCGCGCGGCATCCGAGGTCCCGGCGTAGGCCGTGATCGGGCGCCCCGCCAGCGGTGCTTCACCGAGCTTCACGGTGTTGCGGATGATGCTGTTGAACACGTGGTGGTCGCCGACCACCCGGATCTCGTCGAGCATGTCGCGGGCGAGGAGCGTGCGACTGTCGTAGAACGTCGGAAGGAGTCCCAGGATCCGCAGGTTCTTGTTGAGCCGATGCCGGATCGTCTGGATGACCTTGACCAGGTTCTGGAGGCCCTTCATCGCGTAGTACTGCGTCTGCACCGGGATGATCACGCTGTTCGCCGCGACCAGGCCGTTGACGGTGAGGAGCCCGAGGTTCGGCGGACAGTCGATCAGGACGAAGTCATAGCGGCCCTCAAGGCGCCCGTCGAGCGCTTCGCGAAGAATCTGCTCGCGACCGAACACATTGAAGAGTTCGCCTTCGGTCATCGCGAGGTCGATGGTGGCCGGGGCCACGTCGATGCCGGGCGTCTGCGTCGGCAGCACGATCTCGTCGAAGGTTGCGCGGCCCTCGGACAGGACGTCCGCCATGGAGCGATCGACCGTGTTGAGGTTGACGCCCAGACCCGCGGTGAGGTTGGCCTGCGGGTCCATGTCGATGCAGAGGACGCGGTAATTCTCCTCGGCCAGCGCCCCGGCCAGGTTGATCGTCGTCGTCGTCTTTCCGACCCCGCCCTTCTGGTTCGCGATCGCGATCACGGTTGTCACGTTGGCGTCACCTCGCGAGCGCAGACCTGACTGGATTCGAGACCGGTGAACCGACCGGTATCGTACGACGCGGCCGGGAACGCAGACAGCGGGTTTTCCACAAGCAACGGGAGTTGTTCACCGAATCTGTGGAAAGGTCCGGTGGTCCGGGCGGGCCCGGATCAGCCGATATCATGGTGCCACGGACGCCGCCGTCGCCCGAGTGCCCTGCCCACGGCGCGTGCCCGGATCCTGGAGGGGACGTCGTGCCGACCAATGAAAAACGCACCGCGCGGCTGCTCGATCTCCGCGCGGAAGCGATGCTCGGCGGCGGCCTGAATCGCATCGAGCAGCAGCACGCGCGCGGGAAGCTCACGGCACGCGAGCGGCTCGAGCTGCTGCTTGACCCAGGTTCATTCGTCGAGCTCGATGCGTTCGTCATGTCGCGCTCCACGGCGTTCGGCCTGGAGGGTGTCCTCGGCGACGGCGTCGTGACCGGCCACGGCACCATCGACGGCCGCCTGGTCTTCGTCTTCAGCCAGGACTTCACCGTCTATGGCGGGTCGCTCGCCGAAGCCTATGCCGAGAAGATCTGCAAGGTGATGGATCTCGCTCTCAAGGTCGGCGCTCCGATCATCGGGCTCAACGACTCGGGTGGCGCCCGAATCCAGGAGGGCGTCGTTTCGCTGGGCGGCTACGCGGACATCTTCCTTCGCAACACCCTTGCGTCGGGCGTCGTGCCGCAGCTGTCGGTCGTCATGGGACCCTGCGCCGGCGGTGCCGTGTACTCGCCCGCGATCACCGACGTGATCGTGATGGTCGAGGGCACCAGCTACATGTTCGTCACCGGGCCCAACGTGGTGAAGGCCGTGACCCACGAGGACACCGACGCCGAGCGACTCGGCGGCGCGACCACGCACACCACCATCAGCGGCGTGGCGCACCTGGCGGCGCGCGACGAAGCCGAAGCGCTGGACCTCGCGCGACGGATCCTCTCCTTCCTGCCACAGAACAACCTCAGTACCCCCCCGCGGCAGCAAGCCACGGATTCGCGGGACCGGGCTGCGCCGGCCCTCGACACCATCGTCCCCGACGATCCGGCACGGCCCTATGCCATGCACCGCGTCATCGAGGCGATCGTCGATCACGGCGAGTTCCTCGAACTTCAGCCGGGCTGGGCGCAGAACATCCTCATCGGCTTCGCGCGACTGGACGGTCGCAGCGTCGGAGTGGTGGCACAGCAGCCGTCCGTGCTGGCCGGTGCTCTCGACATCGACGCTTCGGCCAAGGCCGCGCGCTTCGTCCGGATGTGCGATTGCTTCAACGTTCCGATCGTGACCTTCGTCGACGTGCCCGGGTTCCTGCCCGGCGTCGGCCAGGAGCACGGCGGCATCATCCGTCACGGTGCGAAGCTGCTCTATGCCTATTGCGAGGCGACGGTCCCCAAGCTGACGGTGATCACCCGCAAGGCCTACGGCGGCGCGTATGACGTCATGAGCAGCAAGCACGTCCGCGGCGACATGAACCTGGCGTGGCCCACTGCGGAGATCGCGGTGATGGGCGTGGAGGGTGCGGTGAACATCATCTTCCGCGATCGGATCGCGGCCGCTGACGATCCGGCCGCCGAGCGGACCCGCCTCGTTGCGGAGTACGAGGCCCAGTTCGCGAATCCGTACGCTGCCGCCGCCCGCGGCTACGTGGATGCCGTCATCCTTCCCTCGGAGACGCGGCCGCGACTGATTGCCGCGCTCGACATGCTGGCGGACAAGCGCGACAGCAACCCGCCACGTAAGCACGGCAACATTCCTCTCTGACGCGCCGACCCGACCGCGTCTTTGCGTAAAGACAGGACGACCCTGCTCGTGGCATCGCCCGCAGCCAAGCCTCCGTTCCGACGTGTGCTCATCGCCAACCGGGGTGAGATCGCGCTCCGCGTGATCCGCGCCTGTCGGGAGATGGGCATGAGCCCGGTCAGCGTCTACTCCGAGGCCGACGCGGAGGCCCAGCACGTCCGTGCAGCGGACGACGCAGTCCTGCTGGGTCCGGCGTCACCCGCCGAGTCCTACCTGCGGATCGATCGCGTGCTGGCAGCAGCCAGGCAGATGTGCGCGGACGCGGTCCACCCAGGCTACGGGTTCCTGGCCGAGCGGGCGGAGTTCGCGCGCGCGGTTGAAGACGCCGGGATCACGTTCATCGGGCCGTCGTCGCGCGCCATCTCAGCGCTCGGAGACAAGCTGGCGGCCCGGCGGGTGGCGCGAGAAGTCGGTGTGCCCGTGGTCCCGGGCACCTTCGACCCGGCCCCGGTGTACCGGCCCGACGACGTCGCGGACATCGTCGAGCAGGCACGTGCGATCGGCCTGCCACTCCTGGTGAAGGCGTCTGCCGGTGGTGGTGGCCGAGGGATGCGGCGCGTGGAACGCCTTGAGGAGCTGCCCGCCGCGCTGATCTCCGGCTCGCGCGAGGCGGCCGCCGCGTTTGGCGACGGAGCGGTCTACCTTGAGCGCGAAGTGCGGCCCGCGCGCCACGTGGAGGTCCAGCTCCTGGGAGACAACGCGGGCCACGTCGTGGCGGTGGGGGAGCGCGACTGCTCGATCCAGCGCCGCCACCAGAAGCTGATCGAGGAGGCGCCGGCCCCCGGCGTCACGGTGGAGCAGCGGCGCGTGGTTCACGGCCTCGCGGTCCGGGCGGCCACGGTGGCCGGGCTGACCAACGCGGCCACAGCCGAGTTCCTGCTCGATCCGGAGGGCAGATTCTGGTTCCTCGAGGTCAACGCCCGGCTCCAGGTCGAGCACGGTGTCACCGAGCTCGTCTCCGGTCTCGACCTCGTCAGGGAGCAGTTCCTGATCGCGGCGGGCCACCCGCTGTCGGACGAAGTGCTGGCCGCGGCCGCGGTCGCGGCAGAGCCCGTCCGCCACGCCATCGAGGTCCGCCTGCTCGCCGAGGACCCGGCCCGTGGGTTCACCCCGACACCTGGGCGGATCGGGTCCTGGACCATGCCGGCCGGACCCGGCGTCCGGGTGGATGCAGCGATCGATGCGGGGGAGCGCATCCCGCCCGAGTACGACCCGATGATCGCAAAGCTCATGGTCTGGGCGGCGGACCGGCCGCGCGCGGTCCGGCGGCTCCAGCGGGCTCTCGACGAGGTCGAGGTGACCGGCATCCAGACCACCTTGCCGTTCGCCCGCCTCCTCGCGCGCAGCCCGGCGTTCGAAGCCATCGATCTGTCGACCGGCTGGGTGGCGGAGCACTGGGATCCCCGCGGTGACCGGGACCGGGCACGCGACATCGCCCTGCGAGCGGCCGCGGTCCTGCACGAGGGTCATGCACCCGCCGGGCGCCCGGCCGCGGACGCCGCCCCGGACGGACCCGGCGCGCGGGCGAACGAGCCAGGTCGGGAGCGGGGCAGCGAGCCTTCGGCCTGGGCGGCAGCGGGGCGCCGGAGCGGAGTCGACCGATGGCCGAGATGAGCGCGACGGACGCGGCTGACCTTGTTGCGCCCGACGATCCGTCCCTGCGGGTCGAGCTGGATCCGGCGACCGTCCTGGAGGGCGACACGCCGCTGGTGCTTCGTCCCGATGATCCATGGGGCGCAGCACTCCGTCGATCCGACGCAACCCATGCCCTCGTCGGCCAGCCCGGGAACGAGCCCGCGCAGGTCATCCTGGGCCCCGTCAGCGTCGGGCGGGACGGCCTGGCGCACCGCGAGATCGTCGTGGATGGCTGGCGCTTCGTCGTCGCGATCGGGTCGGAGCGCCTTGCGCGACTCCGCGAACGCGCCGGCAGCGGTCGCGGGGAGGGTGTCCTCGGGGGCAGAATCGAGCTTCGAGCCGTGATCCCGGGACGCCTCGTGGCCGTTTCCGTCGCGGTCGGCGACGACGTGGCGGCCGGGCAGCAGGTCCTTGTCATCGAGGCCATGAAGATGCAGAACGAGGTCCGCGCACCGCACGCCGGGGTCGTGGAGCGGATCGACGTGGCGCCCGGCCAGACCGTGGAACTCGGCATGGTCCTGCTGGTGATCGCGTGAGCGACGCCGCCGACGCCCGTCGCGCTCCGCACCGTGACGGCGACCGTGATCCGGGCCGCGTCCGCTGGCGCGCGACCACCCGCGCTGCCGCCCTGCGCGGATCCGGGGAGCGCCGCGAGCGGTTCGAAACGACCTCCGGCATCGAGATCGGCGACCTCTACACCCCGGCCGACACGGCGGAGCTGGACGAAGAGCGGGACCTCGGGCGGCCGGGCGAGTTCCCGTTCACCCGCGGCGTCCAGGCCACCATGTACCGCAGCCGCCTCTGGACGATGCGCCAGTACGCGGGCTTCGCCACCGCCGCCGAGACCAATCGCCGGTTCCGCTACCTGCTCGACCAGGGCCAGACGGGTCTCTCGGTGGCCTTCGACCTGCCGACCCAGATGGGCTACGACTCCGACGCCGCCCAGGCCCAGGGCGAGGTGGGCCGGGTCGGCGTCCCGATCAGCTCCATCGACGACATGGAGACCCTGCTGGCCGACCTGCCCCTCGAGCGGGTCAGCACGTCGATGACGATCAATGCGACGGCCGCCATCCTGCTGGCGCTGTACGTGGCCGTGGCCGACCGGCGGGGGATCGCCCGGGCCGATCTGAGCGGCACGACCCAGAACGACATCCTCAAGGAGTACATCGCGCGTGGCACCTGGATCTTCCCGCCGCGACCCTCGATGCGCCTCGTCACGGACATCTTCGAGTTCTCTGCGGCGGAACTGCCGCGCTGGAACACGATCAGCATCAGCGGGTACCACATGCGCGAAGCGGGTGCGACGGCGGCCCAGGAACTGGCCTTCACCCTGGCTGACGGGATCGCCTACGTCGAGGCGGCAGTGGCTCGTGGCCTGCACGTCGACGAGTTCGCCGGGCGGCTGTCGTTCTTTTTCGGAGCCTGGAGCGAGCTCTTCGAAGAGGTCGCCAAGTTCCGGGCGGCCCGCCGCATGTGGGCACGGATCATCCGCGACCGTTTCGGGTCATCGAACATGCGTTCGATGACGTGTCGCTTCCATGTCCAGACGGCGGGGTCGTCGCTGACCGCCCAGTCGATCGACAACAACGTCGTCCGCACCACCGTTCAGGCTCTGGCGGCGGTCCTCGGTGGCGCCCAGAGCCTGCACACGAACGCCCGGGACGAGGCACTCGCCCTGCCCACCGCGGAGTCAGCGCGGCTCGCACTGCGCACGCAGCAGATCCTCGCCCACGAATCCCGCGTCACCGACACCCCGGACCCCCTCGGCGGTTCGTGGTTCGTCGAAACGCTGACCAACCAGGTCGAGGCCGCCGCGAACGAGCTTCTGGCCGAGATCGACGCCCTCGGCGGTCCACTCGCCGCGATCGAGGCCGGCTTCCAGCAGCGCCAGATCCAGGAGTCGGCCTACCGCGCGCAGCGCGCGATCGAGGACGGCTCCGCGGTCGTGGTCGGGCTCAACCGCTACCTTGACGATGAGCCGGCCAGCCGGCCGCCGCTTCAGCGCATCGACGCCATGTCCGAGGCAGGCCAGGTCGCGGGCGTTCGGCGGATCCGCGCCGAGCGCGACCCCGAGCGCTGGCGGCGGGCGATGGAGGATCTCGACGCGGCCGCTCGACGCGAGACGAACCTCATGCCGTTCCTGATCGCGGCCGTCGCCGCGGGCGCCACGCTGGGCGAGATCAGCGACGTTCTTCGACACGCATGGGGCGAGCATCGGGAGTTGCTGACGATCTGATGGGTTCCATGACCAAGCGGCCCTCGGCGCTCGGCGCCGAGATCGGCCCGATCCGCCGCATCCATCACGTGGGGATCATCGTCGCCGATCTCGACGCCGCCCTCGCCTGCTACCGCGATCGGCTCGGGCTGCCGTTCGAGGCGATTCTTGACCACCCGACCGACGGGGTCCGGCTCGCCTTCCTCGGCGCCGGGGACTCCAAGGTGGAACTGCTCCAGCCGACCGAGGCGGGAACCGGCGTGGCGCGCTTCCTCGCCAAGCGCGGCGAAGGGCTCCACCACATCTGCCTCGAAGTGGACGACATCGCGCACGCCCTGGAGCGAGCCGCTGCCGCGGGACTCGACCTGATCGACGCGGCGCCGCGCCGTGGCGCGGAAGGGCCGGTCGCCTTCATCCACCCGCGGGGCACGAACGGTGCGCTGGTGGAGCTGATCGAGGCGCCGGGGGGGCCGGCGTGGGTCGCGCTGGGTTACCGGATCAGCTGACTCATCCTCGCATCGCCTCGGTCAGGAAGTCGATGAAGTCCAATTCGCCGGGGGAGTGGCCGGCCCCGGTGAGGATCACAGCCGCCTCGCTGCGGTGCTGCGTGCCGTGGTTCACGACGTGGACCATCGGCTGCCACAGCGGCAGGCCGTCCCAGATCCCGTCCGGCGCGCCCTCATCGAGCGAGGCCAGGTAGGCGTCCAGGGCGTCCCACTCCGCCACCCATTGCCCGCGGAGTTCGGCCACGCTCGGCAGCGGTTCGTCCTCGGGCCGCGGCCGCTCGCCCGTGCCATGCCAGGCGTTGCGCCAGCGGGCATGTGCGCCAAGGGCATGGACCAGGATTCCGCCAAGGCTGCGGTCGCCCACTGCGGACGGCTGGGCCCAGGCCTCTGGACTCATGTCCTCGGCGGTGTTGAGGACCCGCGCGGTCGCCCAGCGGTCATAGCTGAACAGCAGGCGGACATCGGAGCGGCGCACGGCTGGGGGTCGCGGCGCGCTCAGGCGACGCCGGCCTGCCGCAGCAGTGCCGGGATCTCGGTGGGGGAGCCTGCGACGCGGAACCCGGCCGCCTCGAGCGCGTCCACCTTGGACTGGGCCGTCCCGCGACCGCCGGAGATGATGGCTCCGGCGTGGCCCATGCGGCGTCCCTCGGGCGCCGTGCGCCCGGCGATGAACGCGACCTTCGGCCGGTCGGGAAGGTGCTGGCCGGCCCAGGCGGCGGCCTCCTCCTCGGCCGAGCCGCCGATCTCGCCGATCAGCACCAGCGCTTCGGTCTCGTCGTCCGCGGCGAAGAGCTGGAGCACGTCCAGGAACGTGGTCCCGATGATCGGGTCGCCGCCGATGCCGACACAGGTTGACTGGCCGATGCCCGCGTCGGTCATCGCCTGGACCGCCTCGTAGGTGAGGGTGCCGGAGCGCGACACGACTCCCACCCTGCCCTCGCGGTGCACCGAGCCGGGAATGATGCCGACCTTGGCCCGACCGGGCGATGTAGCACCCGGGCAGTTGGGCCCGATCAGGCGCGCGCCCGCGCGCCGGACCTCCTCCACGACCGGGACCATGTCGAGGGCCGGGATGCCCTCGGTGATGCAGAAGATCGTCCTGATCCCGGAGCCGACGGCCTCGAGGACGGCGTCGGGTGCGCCGGCGGCCGGGACGAAGATGCACGACGTGTTGGCGCCCGTCTCGGCGACCGCCTCGGCCACGGTGTTGAAGACCGGCACCCGGTTATCGAGCACGCGCTGGCCGCCCTTGCCCGGCGTCATGCCGGCCACGAGCGGGGTGCCGTACTCGAGCATTGCACGGGAGTGGAACTCGCCCTCGCGTCCGGTGATGCCCTGCACCACGAGGCGCGTGTCGCGCCCGATCAGGATGCTCACGCCGCGGCTCCGGCGGACCCGGCCGCAGCCACGGCCTTGCGGGCGGCCTCATCGAGCGAGACCGCCGTCTGGAAGTTCGCGGCTCGCAGCAGGCGTTGCGCCTCCTCCGCATTGGTGCCGACGATCCGGACGACCATCGGGACCGACCGTTCCTGCACCGAGCGCGCCTCGATGAGGCCGCGCGCGACCTCATCGCCGCGGGTGATGCCGCCGAAGATGTTGACCAGGATCGCGCGCACGTTCGGGTCGGCGAGGATCAGGCGCGTCGCGGCAGCCACCTTGTCGGCGCGCGCGCCGCCCCCGATGTCGAGGAAGTTGGCGGGTTCCCCGCCGGCCCGCTTCACGAGGTCCATCGTGGTCATCGCGAGGCCCGCGCCGTTGACCATGCAGCCGATCGTGCCGTCGAGCTTGATGAAGCTGATGCCGGCGGCCCGCGCCTCGAGGTCGGTCGGGTCCTCTTCGTCGAGATCGCGCATCGCCTCCAGTTCGGGGTGGCGGGCAAGCGCGGAGTCGTCGATGGTCACCTTCGCGTCGAGGGCCGCGAGCCGCTCCACGGTGGAGCCGTCGGCCGCGCGCTCGCGCACGATCGCAAGCGGGTTGATCTCCACCAGGTCCGCGTCGTTGGCGAGCATCGTCCGGACGACGCCCTTGGCGATCCCGACGGCCTGCCGCAGATGCGCGCCCAGGCCAAGCCGGAACGCGAGCGCGCGCGCCTGCCAGTCCATCAGCCCCAGGGCCGGGTCGGCATGGAGCGTGACGATCGCTTCCGGGTGGTCCACGGCGACCTGTTCGATCTCGACACCGCCCTCGGCGGATGCCATGAGCAGGATCCGGCGAGCCGACCGATCGAGGACCGCGGAGAGGTAGAACTCCCGCACGATGTCCGCCGCGGGCGCGACCAGTACCTTGCGGACCGTGATGCCCTTGATGGACATGCCGAGGATCGCGCCCGCGACCGCCTCCGCCTCGGCGGCCGAGCGGGCAAGCTTCACGCCGCCGGCCTTGCCGCGACCGCCGACCAGCACCTGGGCCTTGATCACGACCATCTCGTTGCCTGCCGCGAAGAAGCGGTCCGCGGCGGCCCGTGTGTCGGCCACGGTGCGGGCGACTTCCCAGGGTGGCACGGGCAGGCCCTGGGCGAGGAGCAGCGTCTTGGCGTCGGCTTCCTGGATCTTCACGCGCGGCGGCTCCTCGCGGGCAAGCTGGTGGGGGCCGGACCGAGCGTCGGGCGCCGGGCAGGGCGTGCGGATGGTACCGCGTGCGCACGGCGCGGATCGGGCGCCTCGCTGCGATTCTGGGCCGCTAGAATGCCCGCGCGGCCCGCGGCGCGGTGCCGCCCACCCGACTCAGACGAGGGTCGAATGAGCGTAACCGCGCGGCGAATCGAGACTGGGCCCGGCGGCGCCGCCCGCCGGGGGCTTGGCGTCACGGCGCGCCTGGATCGGTGGTGGTCGTCCCCGATGCTGGTTGCGGCCGGCTTCGGCGCGTTCATCGTGTACTCGCTCTTTTCGGCGCTCATCTGGGGCCCGGTCTTCAACGTCCCGTACGAGACGCAGGGCTACCTGTCGCCCTTCTTCTCGCCGCTCATCGGCCAGGGAATCCTGCCCTGGTGGTTCTCGCCGGCGGTCCTCATCCTCTGGATCCCGCTCGGCTTTCGGACCACCTGCTACTACTACCGCAAGGCGTACTACCGCGCGTACTTCGCAGACCCGCCGGCGTGCGCAGTCGGGGAGCCGAAGTTGCACACGGGTTACGCGATGGAGGCTCGCTTCCCGTTCATCCTGCAGAACCTGCACCGCGTCTTCCTGTACCTGGCGTTCATTCCCCTGTTCTTCCTCTGGCTCGATGCCGCCCTCTCGCTCCACCATGACGGCCACTGGCGCCTGGGCCTCGGCAGCGCGATCCTGTTCGGGAACGCCTTCCTGCTCACGGGCTACTCGTTCTCCTGTCACTCGCTGCGCCATCTCGTCGGCGGCCGGCTCGACTGCTTCTCGTGCACGCGGCGCACACGCGTCCGCTACAGCCTCTGGCGCCGGCTCACCGGGCTCAATGGCCGCCATATGCAATGGGCATGGCTGAGCCTGTTCTCGGTGGGTTTCGCCGACCTCTACATCCGGCTGCTCGCCACGGGGCTCTTTGCGGACCCGGCGCTCCGTCCGTGACCTGGTGAGCCCCGATGGTCCGCCCGTGACCGACGCGCACGAGACCCACCCCCATGACGTCCTGATCATCGGCGCCGGAGGCGCCGGCCTG
>Ga0194132_10004431_pt1 | contig 23831 bp, 28 predicted proteins | sample TA2KigOf80mmetaG_FD_148612 | JGI IMG/M metagenome (GOLD analysis project Ga0194132, IMG submission 148612) | Freshwater microbial communities from Lake Tanganyika, Tanzania - TA2015054 Kigoma Offshore 80m | ecosystem: Environmental > Aquatic > Freshwater > Lake | place: Tanzania: Lake... | reverse complement strand
CAAACACCTTCGCCGCAGTTCGCGCCGAGGCTCCGCCCTCTACATATCGAACCAGCCGAACACGCAAATCCTCGGAATACGCTCGCGACATAGCCGCCCCCCGAATCACTCACGATCCGGAGAATCGTCCATCCCAACTCCCCAGGGAATCCCTCAGCGATTCGCTGCATTCCAAAACCGCTCTAGTGGTTCGATGCCGACGCTTGGCTCCCAAGCGTCGGTTGAATCGAATCACTAACCCATTGATGCAGTGGATCGACCGCCCAAACGGATGGGTAGCATCCGCTTGGGACTATCCCCTAGCGCACCAGTTTCCATTGGCCGTCGAGCTTGGCCCAGTATTGTCCAGTTTCGTCCGGCAACGGATTGTCGCGGCCGAGTTCGACCCGGATCGGCGCCTGGCCATCGGGACCGCTCACCACCGCGAGCCGGCCGTCGAAGGCGGAGGCGATGCCGAGCGGCTCGGGCAGCGGCTCGACCCGGCCGGTTTCCAATTGCCTGTGCAGGGCGCCGCGCTCGCGCTCGGACAGCTTGCCCCACAGCGCCTCGAAATCCCGCTCAAGCGGCGCCCGCAACTGGTCGAGCGCCTTCAGGTCCTTGCGTTGCAAGGCCGCATGCAGACCGGCAACCGCGGCCCTGAGGCCGGCCTCGTCGTTCCCGCCCGGCGCGGCCGTGAGCCAGCTCCAGGCGGGCACCTCCGCGGCCGTCTCGGTCAACGTCACCACGCCCGTCTGCACCCGCCGTTCGCGCGGCTTCTCCAGGTCCTCGCGCGACTTCGCCAGCAGGCTTTCGACCCAGCCATCCTTGCCAAGGCGAGCAATGCGAATCTCGATCCGGTTGGCGCCGTTCACCAGCCATTCGCTGATGCTGAAGAAGGATGTACTGGTGGTGCTGCCATCCGCGAACCGGCGCGGAAAGCGATGCACCGTCACGCCGTTGACGACGACGCTGCCCTCCGCTTCCTCGTAGAGCAGGTTGAGCGTCCAGCTCGGCGGCGCCGCCCACGCCGGAAGCCCGACCAGCGCCGCCATCGCAACCGCAAGCATCGCAGCGCGCAGCATGCCACCTCTTTCACGACCAGCCGGTCAAGGCCGCCGAATCGTGTTCACAAGAATAGCCAATGACGTCGGTTGCAACGAGCGACAGCCTGCGGCATGCAAGGGGCATGACGCAGGCAGCGGTGCATATCGTGGGCGGCGGCCTGGCCGGCAGCGAGGCGGCCTGGCAAGTGGCGCGCGCGGGTCTGCCCGTCGTGCTGCACGAGATGCGGCCGTTCAAGGCCACCGAGGTGCACGCGACCGACGGCCTGGCCGAACTTGTCTGTTCCAACTCGTTTCGCTCCGACGACGCCGAGCGCAATGCCGTCGGCCTGCTGCACGAGGAGATGCGGCGGGCGGGCTCGCTGGTGCTGGCGGCGGCCGACGCCAATAAGCTGCCGGCGGGCGGCGCGCTGGCGGTCGACCGCGAAGGCTTCTCCCGGATGGTCGGCGAACGCCTGGCGGCGCTGCCCGGCTTTCGGCTCGAACGCGGCGAGCTGACGGAGCTGCCGCCGCCCGAATGGGGTGCGGCGATCCTGGCCACCGGCCCGCTCACCTCCGCTTCACTGGCCGGCGCGATCCAGCGCCTGACCGGTGGCGCCTCGCTGGCCTTCTTCGATGCCATCGCCCCCATCGTGCATGCCGACAGCATCGACCCCGCGATCGCCTGGCGGCAGTCGCGCTACAACAAGGCGGGGCCCGCCGGCGACGGCCAGGACTATCTCAACTGCCCCCTGGATCGCCCGCAATACGAGGCCTTCGTGGCCGGCTTGTTGGCGGCCGAGAAGACCGAATTCCGCGCGTTCGAGCGCGACACCCCCTATTTCGAGGGCTGTCTGCCGATCGAGGTGATGGCCGAGCGGGGGCTGGAGACGCTGCGCCATGGGCCGATGAAGCCGGTCGGCCTCAGCGATTCCCGCACCGGCCGGCGACCGCATGCCGTGGTGCAACTCCGCCAGGACAACGCGCTCGGCACGCTCTACAACTTGGTCGGTTTCCAGACCAAGCTGAAGCAAGCCGAACAAGTGCGGCTGTTCCGCACCATTCCGGGCCTTGGTCAGGCGCGCTTTGCCCGCCTGGGCGGCATCCACCGCAATACCTTCCTGAACAGCCCCAGCCTGCTGGACGGCAGCCTGCGGCTGAAGGCCTGCCCGCGGCTGCGCTTTGCGGGCCAGATCACCGGCGTTGAGGGTTATGTCGAAAGCGCGGCCATCGGCCTGCTGTGCGGGCGCTTCGCGATCGCCGAGCGGTTGGGCCAGCCGCTTTCGCCGCCGCCGGCCAGCACCGCGCTCGGCGCCTTGCTGGCCCATGTCACCGGCGGGGCCAGAGCGGAGACCTTCCAGCCGATGAATGTGAATTTCGGTCTGTTCCCGCCACCGCCGGCCGACGTCTCGCGGCAGAGCCGCCGCGCGGCCGTGGTGGCGCGGGCGCGCGCCGAGCTCGCCGGCTGGCTCGACGGGCTGCCGCTGGCGGCGGAATAGTTCAGAAGCGGCCGCTCAGCGTTGCCCAGGCCAGGCGCAGGGCCTGCCCCACGCCCGGTCGCTCTGCCGGCAACGCGAAGGGATCGAAGCCGACCGCGCGCAGCCGGGCCAAATGGCCATCCGCCAGGCCGGCGAGCGCCAGCACCGGCAGGGCGGCGCGCGGAATCTGCCGTGCCAGTGCGCGCGCCTCATGCAGCCGGCGCGCGGCTTCGGCCACGATCTCGGCCGTCACCTGACGCAGGCCGGCCGGGGGTTCGCCCCGATAGACGGCTTCCGGCGCGACATGCGCAGCCGCCAACAGGCCGGTCGGCAGATAGAGCCGGCGGGCACGCGCATGAAACGGCACCGCGCGCAGCAAGCCCAGCAACGCCCAGGCAACGCCCACATGGCGCGCCGCGGCATGCGCTGCCAGGGCGCTGACCGAAAGCGCTTCCAGCATCAGATAGGCCGGTCGGGCGGCGGTGGCCTCCGCGTAGCGCACAAGCTCGCCAAGATCGTGGATCTGCTCGTCATAGAGATCGCCGGCGCGGGCTTCGATGATGGCGTCGAAATGCGCCCGGGCCAGCGGTCGGCCGGCCACCGCCGCCGCCAGCCCCAGCAGGACCGGATGCTCGCGCGGCGCGCCGCAATAGACCCCGGCGATACCCTCGCGCCACCATTGCAGGCGGATCTCGCCCAGCATCGGCTCGGACACCGTCTCGCGCGTACGCGCGAGTTCGCCATTGAAGGCGAGGATCGCCATCAGGTAGCCGCGCTGCGGCGGCGTGGCGAGCAGGGCGGCCCGGTAGCGCTCGGCATCGCCGCCGCGCGCCGCCCGCGCGCAATAGGCAAGCGCCTGGGCGACCGCCACAGGCGCCACCCCGCCGGCTTGCGGGATCGCGGGCGGACGCGCGCTCTGACGGCCTCTGGGTGGCGGCTGCATGACTTCCCGGCGTCGCTGGCGGGCAGACTATAGGGTGGCATCCGGCAGCCCGCCACCGGCTTGGGCGGGCCGGTGCCCGGGGCGGCGACCCGCACGCTTCACAGCCTTGCGAATTGCTCCTATTCTCAACTCAGGGGCGTGCCATGGTCGTCAGGCGCTCGTTCGCCCGAATGCCGGTACGACGGCCGCTCGCTTGGCCGCAAGACGGGGGGAAATGACATGGTTGCCGTGTTGACATCGCTGCGGAACACAGTGATCGCTGGCTTCGCGCTCGCCGTGGTTGCCTTCCTCATCTACCTGGGTACGCAAGGCTGGGGCAACTATGCCTTCTGGCCCTTCCTGTTCCGCTGGCTGCATGTGTTGAGCGGGATCATGTGGATCGGCCTGCTCTACTATCTCAACTTCGTCCAGATCCCGACAGTGCCGAAGATTCCTGAGGAGTTGCGTCCGGCCATCGGCAAGCACATTGCCCCGGAAGTGCTGTTCTGGTTCCGCTGGGCGGCGATGGCGACGATCGTCACGGGCCTGATCCTGGCGATGCTGAACGGCTATCTGGTGGAAGCAATCGTCATCGGCCTGACTGACGGCGTGCCCAAGCACATGGCGATCGGCCTGGGCATGTGGCTCGGCACGATCATGTGGTTCAACGTGTGGTTCATCATCTGGCCGAACCAGCAGCGGGCGCTTGGCTTGGTGCCGGCCGAACCGGAGGTTCGCACCCGTTCGGCCCGCACCGCCATGCTTGTTTCGCGCACCAACACCATGCTGTCGGTGCCGATGCTGTTCTTCATGGTGGCAGCGCAGAACCTCTACTGAGAGCGCTGCGGCGGGCCCGCAACGCAGCCTCCATCGATGCGCTGTTGAACGGCTGAAGTCGGTCACGATATTAGGTCGCGGGAACAGGCTGGCCATGCATGGCCGGCCTGTCTCCCTGTCTGGGGCGCGCCCGGCTGGGCGCGCCGCTTCTGGTTTCGTGATCACCGTTGCAAGGATGGCCGTTCATGCCGTTTGACCTTCCCGCTTTGCCCTATGCCAAGAACGCGCTTGCGCCAGTGCTTTCCGAGCGGACGCTCGAGTTCCACCACGGCAAGCATCACCAGGCCTACGTCACCAACCTGAACAATCTGACCAAGGACAGCCCGCTGGCGGACCGGTCGCTGGAGAGCGTGATCACGGGCGCCGCCGGCGACCCGGCCAAGGCCGGCATCTTCAACAATGCCGCGCAGATCTGGAACCACACCTTCTTCTGGCACAGCATGAAACCGAATGGCGGCGGCACGCCCGGCGGCGCGCTTGGCCAACGCATCGACCGGGACTTCGGCAGCTTCGACAAGTTCGCCGAGGCGTTCCAGCAGGCCGCCGTCACGTAGTTCGGCAGCGGCTGGGCCTGGCTGGTGCTGGACAAGGGCACGCTCAAGGTCGGCAAGACCGGCAACGCCGATCTGCCGATGGTGCACGGGCAGACGGCACTGCTGACCGTGGATGTCTGGGAGCACGCCTACTATCTCGATTTCCAGAACCGACGAGCGGATTTCGTCAAAGCGTTCCTGGAAAAGCTGGTCAACTGGGAGTTCGCCGCCGCCAATCTGGCGAACGCCGGCTAGCGCGCTCTGCGGGCGGATGGAAGCGCGATCAGCGATCGATCTGATCGGACACCGCGCTAGACCGGTAGCAGCGCCGCGGCAACGCGGCGCTCTTCCAGCAGCAGCACGTTGTAGGTGCGGCAGGCGGCGCCGGTGTCCATCGTCTCGAGCGCAAGACCCGTCGATCGCAAGCTCTGGCGCAAGCCCGACGCGGCCGGCCGGGCGGCCGGCCCGCAGCCCAGCAGCAGCAAATCCGGCTTCGGCTCCTCGCGCAGCGCGGCCACCAGCCAAGCGGCATCGATCACCTCGAAGCTGACCGCCGGCCAACGCAGCGTCCGCCACGGCAGCACCAGGATGGCGCCTTGATGGCGCAGGCCAGAGACCCGGAAGCCGCCATCGCCATAGGCCTGGATCAGTTGCCGGTCGGGCGCCTGCGTGGCCGGTGTCGCCATCAGACGGGCAGCAGCCGCGGCCGAGTCCGTCGATACCAGAAGACCATGATCAGTCGGGTTACCTCGACGGCGGTGTAGACCGAGGTGATCAGGCCCAGCCCCAGGGTCACGGCGAAGCCGCGCACCGGCCCTGAGCCCATGGCGAACAGGATGGCGGCGGCGAAGAACGTGGTGATGTTGCTGTCGAAGATCGTGGCGAAGGCGCGGGCGAAGCCGGCGTCCATGGCGGCGATCGGCGTCTTGCCGGCGCGGGTTTCCTCGCGTATTCGCTCGAAGATCAGCACGCTGGCATCGACCGCCATGCCGATGGTCAGCACGATGCCGGCGATGCCCGGCAGGGTCAACGTCATCTGCAGCAGCGACAGGGCGCCAATGATCAGCGCCATGTTGATGCCAAGCGCCAGCGTAGCCAGCACGCCGAACAGCCGGTAGGTCGCGATCATGTAGCCGACCACCAGGACCAGGGCGATGGCGCCGGCAAAGCGCCCGGCGGCAATCGAGTCGGAGCCGAGCGAGGGGCCGACCGTGCGCTCCTCGATCACCCTGAGGGGCGCCGGCAGGGCCCCCGCCCGCAGCAGCACGGCAAGATCGCGTGCGCTCTCCACCGTGAAACTGCCGCTGATGATGCCGCTGCCGCCCAGAATCGGTTCGCGGATGACGGGCGCGCTGATCACCCGATCGTCCAGCACGATGGCGAACGGCTTGCCGACATTCTCCTTGGTGGCGTCACCGAAACGCCTGGCGCCCGCGCTGTCGAAACGGAAGCTCACGACCGGCATGCCCTGCTGAAAGGTCGGCTGCGCATCGACCAGCGTGTCACCGGCCACCATGATGCGCTTGCGCACCGCATAATGCTGCTCGGCGCTGCCATCGGCCCGCCGCCCGTCCGATTCCAGGATCTCCGAGCCGGCCGGCGCGCGGCCGCTGGCGATGTCTTCCGGGGTTGCCGTCGGATCCACCAGGCGAAACACCATCTTCGCCGTCTTGCCGATCAGCCGCTTCACCCTGTCCGGGTTCTGCTCGCCCGGCAATTGCACCAGGATGCGGTCCTCACCCTGTCGCTGGATGGTGGGATCGCGGGTGCCGGCTTCGTCGATGCGCCGGCGGATGATCTCGATCGACTGCGCTATGGCATGGCGCTTGCGTTCCGCCAGCGCCTCCGCGGTCAGCGCCACCTGGATGCGGCCGCCCGCCTCCGCCGTCACGTCGATATCACGCACCGCGCCGACAAACATGCCGGCACCGCTGACCGGCGCGGCCAACGCGCGGATTTCCCGGAGCGCTTCCTCGCGTTTCGCGGCATCGCGGATATCGACCCGCACCATCCCCGCCTCGACGCCCAGGTTGGTGTAGCCGATCTGCTTCGCCCGCAACGCCCCGCGCACCGCGTCGACCTGGCTCTCCAGACGCTCCTTGATCACCGTCTCCATGTCGACTTCGAGCATCAGATGCGAACCGCCCCGCAGGTCGAGGCCGAAATTGATCTGCTGGGTCGGCAGCCAGTCGGGCAGGCTGTCAAGCTGGGCGCGCGAGAACAGGTTGGGAATACTGAAGATGACGCCCGCCAGGCAGATCAGGCTGGTCAGAACGATCCGCCAGGGCGCGAAATAGAACATGCCGCTCGCGCCGCGTTATTTCTTGGGGCCGAAGCTGAAAAGCGGCTTCTTGGCGGCAGGTTTGCTGCCTTCGGTCGTGCCGGGTGCCTCGGCAGGCTTCTCGGATTTCTCGCCAGCCTCCACTCGCGCCGGCTCGCCGCGGGCGATCACTTGGGTGATCGTCTCGCGCACCACCCGCACGCGCACGCCGTCGGCGATCTCGACCTGAAGGTAGGGGTCGTCCGGGCTGACCTTGGTGATCTTGCCAAGCAGGCCGGCGATGATCACCTGGTCGCCGCGCCTCACGGCTTGCACCATCTCGCGGTGCGCCTTGGCCTTCTGCTGCTGCGGACGGATCAGGAAGAACCAGAACACGACGAAAATCAGAACCAGCGGCAGGATCTGGATCAGGATGTCGCTACCGCCGCCGGAACCGGCAGCCTGCGCATAGGCGGGCGAAATGAACATCGACGGCTCCCGGAGGGCGGTGAAAAGCGCGGCGGACTATAGTGCCGCCCCCCCGAATTGCAAAGGCGCGGCGGTTGACCGCCCGGGCTTCTATGCTAGGTTCCACGCCCGCTTCCCCCGCTTCGACACCCGTTATGGCCGACCCTGCCCTGTTGCCCCTGCTTGCCCGGATCACCGACGCCTTGGAGCGCCTGGCGCCTGCCGCTCAGCCCGCCTTCGCGCCCGAACAGGCCGAGGCCTTCGTCTGGCACGTCGAGCCCGACCGCCTGCAGCCGGTCAAGGCGGTCAACCGCGTCGAGCTCGATTTGTTGAAGGGCATCGAGCGGGTGCGCGATCTGTTGCTGGAGAATACCCGGCGGTTCGCCGCCGGCCTGCCGGCCAATAACGCCCTGCTGTGGGGCGCCCGCGGCATGGGCAAGAGCAGCCTGGTCAAGGCGGCGCACGCCACGGTCGCCCGCGAACGGCCATGGCCGGGCCTGAAACTGGTGGAGATCCACCGCGAGGACATCGGCAGCCTGCCACGCCTGCTCAGCCATTGCCGTGAGCGGGCCGAGCACTTCCTGCTGTTCTGCGACGATCTCTCCTTCGATGCCAACGACACCAGCTACAAGTCGCTGAAGGCGGTGTTGGAGGGCGGTATCGAAGGCCGGCCGGGCAACGTGCTGTTCTATGCCACCTCCAACCGTCGCCACATGCTGCCGCGCGACATGATCGAGAACGAACGCTCAACCGCCATCAATCCCTCCGAAGCGGTGGAGGAGAAGGTATCGCTCTCCGACCGTTTCGGGTTGTGGCTCGGCTTCCACTATTGCAGCCAGGACGACTACCTGGCGATGGTCGAGGGCTATTGCCGGCGCTACGCCATCCCCTATGACGGCGAGCGTGTGACCGGCGAAGCGGTGGAATGGGCGCTGACCCGCGGCGCGCGCAACGGCCGCGTCGCCTGGCAGTTCATCCAGGACCTGGCCGGGCGGCACGGAGTACCGATCGCGTAGGCGGCTCCTCGCCCAGATGCGGCAAGGGGTCGACCGGCACGCTGCCCCGACGCAGTTCGAAATGCAGCTGCGGCGTGCCGACATTGCCGCTGTCGCCGGCCAGCGCGATGGTCTGCCCGCGTTGCACCCGCCCGCCCGCCTTGACCAGCAGGCTTTGATTATGGGCATAGGCCGAGACCCAGCCATCTGCGTGGCGGATCAGCAGCAGGTTGCCAAAGCCTTTCAGCTCGTTGCCGGCATAGGCGACCGCGCCGGCCTCGGCGGCGCGCACCGCCTGGCCTGGATTGACCTTGATGTTGATGCCGTCGTTGTAGAGGCCGCCAGGTTTGGGCCCGAACCGGCTCAGCAGTTCGCCACTGGCCGGCCACAGGAAGCGGCCGCTGCCGCGTGGCATGGCGGGCGACTCGACGACAGCGGCACTTGCCGTTGCCGGCTTGGTCTCCGGCTGGCGCGCGGGCGCTTCGACCAGTGACTCGGCCGGCAGCACCGGCACCTCGACGATGGGCAGCGCGGCTGGCTGACTGGCCGTCGGTGAGGCGGCCGCCGGTATTGACTGGGCAACCAGCTGCGATGCCTCCGTCGCCGGCTCCGCCCTGAGAAGGCTGGGCACTGGACGGCTGGTCGCCTGGACGGTTGCGGTCTGGCCACGTGCCGCGCCGGAAGCGGCCTGGTCGGCCGCTGGTGCCAAGGCCGCGAGTCGACTTGCCTGCAGCTCGTCCCCCTTGGGCAGCAGCAAGCGCTGGCCGGTCCGCAGCTTGTATGGCTTCTCCAGCCGGTTGGCGGCGATCAGCCGCGCCGGCGCGATGCCCAGGCGGCGGCCCAGGGTAAAAAGGCCATCACCCGGCTGCACGATGTAACTGTCCCCGGTCGGCGCCAGTGCCGCCGGTGGTGGCGGCGGCCCCGGCACCACGGTTGCGGCCGAGGGGGCGGGCGGTGCTGTCGGCCCCAGCAACTGTACCGCCGTGCCATTGCCGGCGCCCAGCCGCAGCGGCGCGGCCGGTTGCGAGGCGCAGGCGCCCAGCAGCGACAGGAGGGCCAGGGCTCGGCAGAGCGCGGACAATCGGGAGCGAATCATATCGACAGACTAGACGATGACGAATCGCCTGGCAATGACGCCCAGCCGACCAGTCAATCAGGCCTCGTCGGCCACCCCCGCCACCAGCGGCACGAAACGCACCGGCAACAGCCGTTCGGTGTCGATGCCCGCCGCCCGCCGGGTCACGCGCAGCACCTCCTGCTCGCCGCTGGGTCCGACCGGCACCACCAGGATGCCGTCCAGGTTGAGCTGCTCAACCAGCGGCAGCGGCAGCCGCTCGGCGGCGGCGGTGACCAGGATGCGCTCAAACGGCGCCACCTCCGGCCAGCCGCGGGCGCCGTCGCCCAGCCGGGTGACGATGTTGGTCAGCCGCAATTCGGCGAAGCGCGCTTCCGCCCCGCACAACAGCGAGCGATAGCGTTCGATGGTGTAGACGCGGCGGGCCAGCCTCGCCAGCACGGCCGTCTGGTAGCCGGAGCCGGTGCCGATCTCCAGCACCTTCATGCGCGGGCCGAGCCTCAGCGCCTCGGTCATGAAGGCCACCACGTAGGGCTGGCTGATGGTCTGGCCCTGGGCGATCGGCAGCGCGATGTTATCGTAGGCCTGGGCGCGGAACGGCTCGGCGACGAAACGCTCGCGCGGCACCCGCTCGATCGCCTCCAGCACCTTGGTATCGGCGATGCCCTGGCTGCGCAGTTCCATCAGCAGCCGGATCTTCGCCGCATCGCTGGTCACCCGAGCGCCCGCCGCAACGCCCGCAGGCAGTCGCCGTCGGTCAGGTTCATCTGCAACGGGGTGACCGCGATGCGGCCGGCGGCCACCGTCGCCAGGTCGGTATCCGCCGGCGGCGTGCCCTTGCGGCGCGAGAAGCCGAGCCAGTAATAGGTCTGGTCGCGCGCATCCACCCGCTCGTCGACCAGCAGGTCGGAAAAATCCCGCTTGCCCTGCTTGCAGACGGCCAGGCCCTTGACCTGCTCGTGCGGCAGGTCGGGAAAATTGACATTCATCAGCACATTGGCCGGCCAGCCGAGCGCCGCCAGCCGACGGATCACCTCGCTCGCGTGGTGCTCCGCGGTGCTCCAGCGGACCAGGCCCTGATGGGTATAGGACTGGCTGAGCGCGATCGAGGGCACGCCCACCAGGGTGCCTTCCATGGCGGCGGCGATGGTGCCGGAATAGGTCACATCGTCGGCCATGTTGGCGCCGCGATTGACCCCGGACAGCAGCAGATCGGGCCGGCGGTCGCCGATCAGCTTGTTGACCGCCATCATCACGCAGTCGGTCGGCGTGCCGCGCACCGCGAACTTGCGCTTGGAGATGTGCCGCACCCGCAAGGGCAGCGTCAGCGTCAGCGAGTGCGAGGCGCCCGACTGCTCGAATTCCGGCGCCACCACCCAGACATCCTTCGACAGGCTGCGGGCGACATGTTCCAGTACCTTCAGGCCAGGCGCATGGATGCCATCGTCGTTGGTCACCAGGATGCGGGTGCGCGACAGGTCGCCCAGCTTGTGTGCGCTCACGTGCGCCCCTCTTCTTGCCGGCCAATCCGCTGGCGCCCGCCGAGATAGGGGCGCAAGGCCGCCGGCACCGCGATCGAGCCGTCCGGCTGCTGATAATTCTCCAGGACCGCGATCAGCGCGCGGCCGACGGCCAGGCCCGAACCGTTCAGGCTGTGCACGAAACGGGTGCCCTTGCCCCCGGCGGGACGATAGCGCGCATCCATGCGGCGGGCCTGGAACTCGCCGCAATTGGAGCAGGAGGAGATCTCGCGATAGGCACGCTGGCCCGGCAGCCAGACCTCGATGTCGTAGGTCTTGCGGGCGGAAAAGCCCATGTCGCCCGCCGCCAGCAGCATCACCCGATAGGCGAGGCCCAGGCGCTTCAGCACTTCCTCGGCGCAGGCGGTCATGCGTTCGTGTTCCGCTGCCGACTGCTCGGGCGTGGTGATGCTGACCAGTTCGACCTTGGCGAACTGATGCTGGCGCAGCATGCCGCGCGTGTCGCGCCCGGCGGCCCCCGCCTCGGAACGGAAGCAGGGCGTCCAGGCGGTAACGCGCAGCGGCAGTTCGCTTTCGTCCAGGATGCGCTCGCGCACCAGGTTGGTCAGCGTCATCTCGGCCGTGGGGATGAGGTAGAAGCCCTCCGCCGTCTTGAACAGGTCGGCCTCGAATTTCGGCAGGTTGCCAGTGCCGAAGGCGGCCGGCGCCTTGACCAGCAACGGTGCCGAGATCTCCTGGTAGCCGAACTCGGCCGTGTGCAGATCGAGCATGAACAGCGCCAACGCGCGCTCCAGTTGCGCCAGCGCCCCCCGCAAGACGACGAAGCGCGAACCGGAAAGCTTGGCCGCGGCCTCGAAATCCATCAAGCCCAAGGCCTCGCCCAGCTCGAAATGCTGCCTCGCCTCGGCCAGGTCGGGCGGCGTGCCCACCCGGCGTATTTCGAGGTTGGCGCTCTCGTCGCCCGCCGGCACGTCGTCGGCCGGCAGGTTGGGCAAGTCCGCCAGACGCTGCTCGAATGCCTCTTGGGCCCGCCGCTCGTCCGCCTCGGCCTGCTGGATGGTCGCCCGCAACTCGCCCAGTTCCGCCATCTCGGCGGCGGCATCCTGGCCCTTGGCCTTCTTCTGGCCGACCAGGCGCGAGGCCTCGTTGCGCCGGTTCTGCAATTGCTGCAGCCGTTGCACGACGGCTCGGCGTTCGCCATCCACTTCGATGAGTTCGCTCGCGACAGGAACGATGCCGCGCTTGGCCAGCGCGGCGTCGAAGGCTTGCGGATGGTCGCGGATGAGGCGCGGATCGTGCATGGGCTGCGTTGCGGGCGGGCAGGCCTATATAGGGGCAAGCCTGCAAGGGCGTAAAGCGCGGGGCTTACCGCCTGGCGAAAGCCTCGCGGATCTCCGCCTGCAAATTGGCGGCGGCCGTGGCCGGGTCGGCGGCCTGCGTGATCTCGCGGCCGACCACCAGGTAGTCGGCGCCGGCGGCGATCGCCTCGGCCGCCGTTGCCACCCGCTTCTGATCGTGTCGGGCGGCGGCGGTTGAGCGGATGCCGGGCGTCACGATCAGCCGGCCGGGTCCGGCGATGGCCCGCAGGGCGGCGGCCTCGCGCGGGGAGGCGACGACCCCGTCGGCGCCCAGCGCGAAAGCATCGCGCGCGCGCCGTTCGACCAGCTCCGGCACCTTCAGGCTGGAGCCCAGATGCGCCAAGTCGGCATCGTCCAAGCTGGTTAGCACCGTTACCGCGAGAATCTTCATGGCCGCGGCGCCCCTCGCCCTGACCGCCGCCGCCACGGTCGGCCGGTCGGCGTGCACGGTCAGGAATTGCGGCGCCAGCCGGGCGACACTCGCCACCGCGCCGGCGACGGTCTCCGGAATGTCGGAGAACTTGCAGTCGAGAAAGACGTTGCGGCCTTCGGCCAGCAGGCGCTCGGCCAGACCCAGGCCGCCGGCATACTGCAATTGCAGACCGATCTTGTAGAAGCTGACCGTATCGCCCAGTCGCGCGATCAGGCTCTCGGCCTGGCCGACGCTCGGCAGATCGAGCGCCAGGATCAGCCGCTCGCGCACGTCGGGTGGTACCGCCACGCCCGCCCCTATTCCGCGGCGCTGGCATCGGCCGCTTGGGCGGCGGCACGGCGGCGCTGGGTGAAGCGGATCGACAGGATCGACAGCTCGTAGAGCAGCAGCAGCGGCAGGGCAAGGCCGATCTGACTGATGATGTCGGGCGGGGTCAGCACCGCGGCGACAACGAACACGATGACGACGGCATAGCGGCGTTTTTTCGTCAGCGTCTCGGCATCGATCACGCCGATGCGGGCCAGCAGGTTCAGCAGCACCGGCAACTGGAAGGCCAGTCCGAAGGCGAAGATCAGCGTCATCACCAGCGAGAGATACTCGTTGACCTTGGCCTCCAGCTGGATCGGCAGCATGCCCTCGCCGCCCGGCGCCTCGAACGACAGGAAGAAGCGCCAGGCCAGTGGGAAGATCAGGTAATAGACCAGCGCCGCGCCCAACAGGAAGAGCACCGGCGTCGCCAGGAAATAGGGCAGGATGGCGCGCCGTTCGTGCTTGTAGAGGCCGGGCGCGACGAACGCCCAGATCTGCGCTGCGACGATGGGAAACGAGATGCAGGCTGCGGCGAACAGCGACACCTTGATGTAGGTAAAGAAGGCCTCGGTCAGGTCGGTGAAGATCAGCCGCCGGTCCGGGCTGTCGGCCAGCGCGTCGGCCAGCGGCCGCACCAGGAAGGCATAGATCTCGTCGGACACGAAATAAGCGCCGGCGAAGCAGACCGCGAAGGCGATCAGCGAATAGATCAGGCGGTTGCGCAACTCGACCAGATGGTCGATCAGCGGCATGCGCGAGCGCTCGACCTCGTCCTCCGGTGGCTCGGGCTGGGTCGCGACCTCGTTCATGTCGGCTGGCCGCCGGGCTTGCCGTCGGGGGCGCCGGGCGCCGGCGGGCTCGGCAGCGGGGTCGCCGCCGGGGTCGCTTGCGTGCCGGTCGGATCGAGCCCAACGCTCATGTCATGGCCGAGCGCGCGCAAGCTGTCGGCTTGCTTGCGCAGCTCCTCCAACTCGCTCTCGCGCATGAGATCGTCGAACTGGCCGCGGAATTCGTTCGCGGTCGCCCGGGCCTTGCCCAGCAGGCGACCCAGCGCCCGCAGCGCCTGCGGCAGGTCCTTCGGCCCGATCACCACCAGCGCGACCACCGCGCAGAGCAGCATTTCGGACCAGCCGATGTCGAACATGGGCCCTGCCGTCCCGCTTGGCCGGCCGTCAGCCTGGCCGCCAGGCCGTCAACCCTTGACGGTTTCGTCCTTCTTGGCGGCCACCGGCTCGGCCTTCAGGTCGATCGAGGCGGCCGGCCCGCCGGGCGTGCCGACCTGGTTGTCTTCCTGCATGCCCTTCTTGAAGCTCTTGATGCCTTGCGCGAGGTCGCCCATCAGCGCCGAAATCTTGCCGCGTCCGAACAGCACCACGAGCAAGAGCACGATGACCACGATTTGCCAGAAGCCGATCGACATGGGGTCCTTCTCCCGAATGGCGTCAGGTCGCCGCCCGTCGTTGCCCCCGCTCTGGCTCCGGCCGGTCCCCTCAACGAACTTGGCGTTCCGTCAATCTAGGCGGTCTCCGCCGGAAAGACAAAGGCACGCGCCGGGTCGATGGCAAGCCCGACCGGCTGGCCTTGGCCGGCGTCGCCGCGGCCGGTCCGCGCCCGCAGCCGCAGGCCGCTCTCCGGCAGGACGACGTCGACCAGCCAGCTCGCACCCAGAGAGCGACAATCCAGCACAACGCCTTCGATGCCCCGGCCCGGCTCGCAGAGGCGAATGCCCTCGGGCCGCAGCAGCACGTCCACCATCGTGCCCTCCGCCTGGCCCGCCGCGAAGCAGCCGAAGGGGGTATCGATGCAGCCGCGCCCCGCCCTGCCGCGCCAGGCATTGAGCTCGCCGAAGAATTCGGCGACGAAACGGTTGACGGGCGCGCAATAGAGCCGGTCGGGCGTGTCCACCTGTTCCAGCCGGCCGGCCCGCATCAGGGCGATGCGGTCGGCCGCGCGCATCGCCTCTTCGGGATCGTGCGTGACCAGCAGCGTGGCGGTGCGCCATTCCCGCAGCACCGCCAGGGTTTCCTCACGCACGGTCACGCGCAGCCTGGAATCGAGGCCGGAAAACGGTTCGTCCAGCAGCATGACCCCCGGCCGCGGCGCCAGGGCCCGGGCCAGCGCCACGCGCTGCTGCTCGCCCGCCGACAGGCTGTGCGGATAGACCCCGGCATAGCGTCCGATCTGCAAGCGGTCGAGCAGCCGGCCGACCGTCTCGCGTCGCTTCGCCGCCGGCAGGTGGTCGATGCCGAAGCCGACATTGTCGGCCACCGTCAGATGCGGGAACAAGGCGTAGTCCTGAAACATGATGCCAACGCCGCGGCGTTCGGGCGGCACCATGCGGCCGGCCGTGGCGACCAGCCGGCCGCCGATCCAGATCTCGCCATCCGATACCGGTTCGAAACCAGCGGCCAACCGCAGCGTCGTGGTCTTGCCGCAGCCCGACGGACCCAGTAGACAGACCACCTCCGCCGCCGCCACGCCCAGGGACAATTCGTCGATCACCCTATGTGCCGCATAACGGTGGCCGAGCCGGCGAAACTCCAGGAAGGCGCCGCCCGGCGCCGCCGGCCCGGCCATGGCACCAGGCAAGTTCGGCCTCGGCTCGCCCCTGGCTGACATGTCCGGCTAGGCGTCTTCGCTGGAATCGACGGCGGTCGGCATGGGCAGCGATTCGCCGCCGGCCACCCGCGTCGGCGGGGCACTCCGGGCCAGCAGGCCGGCGGCGCGCAGTTCCTCCACGCCCGGCAGGTCGCCGATCTCGGCCAAGCCGAAATGCTCGAGGAAGCCGTCGGTCGTGCCATAGACGATCGGTCGTCCCGGCACCGGCCGGCGACCGGCCGGCTTGACCCAGCCGATCTCCATCAGCAGGTCGAGCGTGCCCTTGCTCAGGCCGACGCCGCGCATCTCCTCGATTTCCGCCCTGCTGACCGGCTGGTGATAGGCGACGATCGCCAGGGTCTCAAGCGCCGCGCGCGACAGCCTGCGCACCTCCTGGCGTTCCTCCTCCAGGATGTACTGCAAGTCGGGCGCCGTGCGGAACTGCCATTTGCCCGCCACCCGGCAAAGGTTGACGCCGCGCGGCGCATAGACCGCCTGCAATTCGGCCAGCAAGGCCGCAACGTCGAGATCAGCCGGCAGCCGGCGGGCGAGCGTTGCCTCGTCCAGCGGTTCCGTCGCCGCGAACAGCAATGCTTCCAAGACCCGCAACGGCGACTGCCCGTCGCTCACGGCAATTCCGGCCGGCGCAGCAAGATCGGTCCGAATGGTCGGGCCTGGCGCAGCGCGACCCGGCCCGACTTGGCCAGTTCCAAGCTCGCGGCGAAGGTTGAGGCCAGCGCCGAACGCCGGTCGAAGGCGGTACGCAGGTCGGCCGGCAGGAACGCCTCCAGCGTGGCCCAATCGGGCATGCCGCCGAGCAGCGCGGACAGGCGTTGCAGCGCCGCCTCGATGGCAAAGACCGGTGGCGGCGCCAGCCGCAATTGCGCCACCGCCGCCCGATGCTGGTCCTGTCGGGCATAGGCGGACAGCAGTTCGCTCAAGCTGCATTCGAACAGACTGCGGCGCAGCACCCGAATGCCTTCCGGCTGGCCGCGCTGGAAGACCTGCAGGCCCAGCCGGGGCCCGGCCATCAGCACCGCCGCCATCTTGCGCATCGTTTCCAGCTTGCCGAGCTGCAGCTGCAGCAAGGCGGCCATCGCCTCGCCCGACAGCCCCTCCTCGGCCGCCGGCTCGGGCAGCAGCAGGCGGGATTTCAGGTAGGCGAGCCAGGCCGCCATCACCAGATAATCCGCCGCCACCTCCAGCTTCAGCCGGCGAGCGGCGGCGATGTAGTCGAGATACTGCTCCGCCAGCCGCAGGATCGACAGGCTCTTGAGATCGACTTTCTGCTGGCGGGCGAGATTCAGCAGCAGGTCGAGTGGCCCGTCGAAACCGTCGAGCGAGACGACGAACGCCGCCGTCTCGCGCGGCGGATCGCTTTCGCTGAAATCGGTGGGCTGCGGCAACGGCTCAGGATCGTTCATCGTCGGACCTGAAGGGCGGCGGCGCGGCCGCTGGCCAACCCAGCATTAACCCGCTTGTCACGTGGGCGCAATTTGCCCCGTCGCGGCCCCCTCGCCAAGCAGCGCCGCCAGCCGCTGCTCCACCTCCCGTCGGCGCGGTCGCATGGCCGCGGGCGGCGCGCTCCTGGCCCGTTCCCCCCACTCCAGCGCGCGGCCGGACAGCGTCCTGGCCGCGGCGGCCACCTGGCGCATCGCCGGCAGGTCGCCGTCGCAATGCAGCACCACATCAATGCCGGCGTCGAGCGCCGTCCGGGTGCGTTCCTCCAGGCTGCCCGACAGCGCCCGCATGCACAGATCGTCCGACAGCAACAAGCCCTCGAAACCGATCCGCCCGCGGATCGTGCCGTCGATCACGGTCGTCGACAAGGTCGCCGGCAGGGCCGGGTCGAGCGCCTCGTAGACCGCGTGAGCGGTCATCGCCATGGTCGCGTCCCGCAGCGCCATGAAGGGCGCGAAGTCGCGCGCCAGAGCCGACAACGGCGCAGCGACACGCGGCAGGGCCAGATGACTGTCGGCGGTGCAGCGGCCGTGGCCGGGGATGTGCTTGATGACCGGCCGCACCCCGGCCGCCGCCAATCCCGCCGCCATCGCACGGCCCAATTGCCCGACGATCGCGGGATCGTCTGCGAACGCCCGGTTGCCGATCACCGGATCGGCGCCGGCGGCCGGCACGTCCAGGCAAGGCGCACAATTGACGTCGATGCCAAGTTCCGCGAGCTCCAGGCCGAGCAGCAGGGCATTGAGCCGGGTTGCCTCGCGCGCCCGTTCCGGCGCCGCCGCCCACAGCCCGCCCAGGACCGCCGCCGCCGGGGCCTGCCGCCAATGCGGCGGCGACAACCGCTGCACCCGGCCGCCCTCCTGATCGACGAACAGCAAGGTCCGGTCACCCTCGACACAGTCACGCAAATCCGCCACCAAACCACGCACTTGCGCCGGATCGTTGAGGTTGCGTCGGAACAATATGAAGCCGAACGGCCGGACCGCGCGGAAGAACGCCGCCTCATCCAGCCCCAAATGCGGACCGGCTAGGCCGAAGACCGCCGCCAGCGTCATTTCAGCCAGGGGGAACGACAAAACAGGCTTGTTTGCGCGCCGTCAGCTCCCGGCACAGGCCCTTCGCCGCCTCGTCGGCCAGCGGCCCGGCCTGCAAGCGGTAGAACACGCCCTTCTCCCCCAGATCGGCCCGCACCACCCGCGATTTCAGCATGCCGACCAGCGGCGCCTCGTTGGCTTTCAGCCGGTTCCAGATGCCCTGCGCCTCGGCCTCGGAGCGATAGGCGCCCAACTGCACCAAGCGACCGCCGGCCGCCGGGGTGACCTCGGCCAGGGCCGCCGTCTCGCCGGCCGACGGCTTGGCCGCCGTCGGCGCCGCCTGCTTGGCGGTTTCCGGTTTCGCCGCTTGGGTCGACGGCACAGGTGGCGCGGGCGGCGCGACGGGCGTCGGGGGCAGCGGCAGCGACACGGCCGGCCTGGACGCCGGCACGTGGCGCGGCGGCGCCTTTTGCGGCGACATTTCCAGGCGCTCGCGATCGTTGCTCGTCCGCGCCGAGTTGGGCGCGGCGGCCTGAGCCGGGACCGGCGCCGGCGGCACGTTGACGAGCGGCAGGCTGGCCGAGGCCGGATTTTCGGCCGGCTGCGGGCGCGCAACCGGCGTCTCCGGCGCGGGCGCCAGACTGGTCGTCACGGGCGTCGGGGCCGCTCCCTGCTTGCCAATCTGCCCGTAGATCTGCGGATCGGGTTCGCCGCTCGCCCCCTCGGCCGACGGCCGCACCTTGACCGGCTGCTTCTCGGCCTTGATCAGTGGCGCCTCGCCACCCGAGGCGACCGGGCCGCCGCTTCGATAGGCAATCCACAGGCTGGCGCAGAACGCCAACACCGCAATGCCGGTGATGAACCACGGCATCCAGCGCCGCAATCCGGCAGCGGTCTGGGCGCCCTCGTCGGCCGCCCTGGAGTTCGCCTCGGTCGTGCTCACCTAGCGCATCTCCTCGACCGGCTTGACCCCCATGACGGCCAGCCCGGAGGCGATCACCATCCGCACCGCCTCCACCAAAACCAGCCTCGCTTGGGTCAGCCCTTCATCCTCGGGAACAATAAACCGAACCGCCGGATCGTCATTGCCGCGATTCCACTGGGCGTGGAACTCCTGCGTCAAGTCATAGAGATAAAAGGCAATTCTGTGCGGTTCGTGGGCCTCCGCGGCGGCCTCCACGGTGCGCGGCCACAACGCCAGCCGGCGCATCAGCGACAATTCGCCGGAATCGCCCAGGCGCGCCAGCATCGCCGGGTCCGTTCGCGACGGGATGGCGCCGCCCGATCGGCGCCGAACCGAGCAGCATCGGGCATGCGCGTATTGCACATAGAAAACCGGGTTGTCGCGGCTCTGCTCCAACACCTTCGCCAGATCGAAGTCGAGCGCGGCGTCGTTCTTGCGGGTCAGCATGATGAAGCGCACGGCGTCGGCGCCCACCTCGCGGATCAGTTCCGCCAGGGTGACGAACTCACCCGCGCGTTTCGACATCCGGACGGGCTGGCCGGCCCGCAACACGCGCACCAGCTGACAGATCTTGATGTCGAGCGTGCCCGCGCCGCCGGTCAGCGCGGCCACCGCCGCCCGCATGCGCTTGACATAGCCGCCATGGTCGGCGCCCCAGACATCGACCATGCGTCGGAACCCGCGCGTGAACTTGTCGTGGTGATAGGCGATGTCGGCGGCGAAATAGGTCCAGCTCCCGTCCGACTTCCGCAGCGGCCGGTCGACGTCGTCGCCGAAAGCGGTCGCGCGGAACAGGGTCTGCGGCCGCGGCTCCCAGTCGTCGGGCTTCTTGCCCTTGGGCGGCTCCAGGATACCGGTGTAGACATGCCCGCCTGCCTGCAACGCGGCCAGCGCCCGGGCCACCCGGCCGTCGGCATGCAACGCGCGTTCGGACGAGAACACGTCGTGTTCCACCCCCAGTTCCTTCAGGTCGCGCCTGACCTCGGCCATCATCGCGTCGATCGCGAAGGCCCGGATCGGTTCCAGCCACTCGGATTGCGGACGGTCGAGCCAGTGTCGGCCGTCGCGTGCCGCCAACGCGGCGCCTACGGGCTGTAGATATTCCCCCGGGTAGAGACCCTCCGGAATGGGCCCCACCGCCTCGCCCAGCGCCTCGCGGTAGCGCACGAAGGTCGAGTGGGCCAGCGCGTCGACCTGGGCGCCGGCGTCGTTGATGTAGTATTCGCGGGTGACCGCGAAGCCGGCCTTTTGCAGAAGATTGGCCAGTGCATCGCCATAGACGGCGCCGCGCACATGGCCGACATGCAGCGGCCCGGTCGGGTTGGCCGAGACATACTCGACGTTGATCGCCTCGCCCGCGCCCAACGCGCTGTCGCCATAGGCGGTGCCCGCCGCCAGAATGGCGTCGAGTTGGCGCTGCCAGAAGGCATCTTGCAGGCGCAGGTTGATGAAACCGGGGCCGGCCACATCGGCGCTGGCCACATCGGCGTGGCCGCGCAGGCGTTCGGCCAGCAGTTCGGCGATAGCGCGCGGTGCCAGTCGGGCCGGCTTGGCCAGCACCAGCGCCGCGTTGGTGGTGAGGTCGCCATGCCCCACCTCGCGCGGCGGCTCCACCGCATAGCCCGTGGGCAGCCCGGCGGGCAGCCGTCCCGCGCCTGCCAGCGCTTCGACCTCCGAGGTAACGATCGACGTGAAGTGCTTGAAAATATCCATGCCAATGACAGATCTTCGCGTTCAGGACTGGGCATGCGGGTCGAGCAGTCGGCGGTGCTCCGCCAGCGCGAACCGGTCGGTCATGCCGGCGATGAAGTCGGCCACCCGACGCGCCGTTCTTGGCGTTCCCGGGCCATCCGTCAAGGCCTGCCATTCCGGCGGCAGGCCGTTGGGCTCGGCCAGCAGATGTTCGAACAGCTCGCGGACCACGCGGCGCGCCTTGCTGGTCATGCGGTTGACCCGCCAATGCCGGTACATGCGCAGGCGCAGGAAACCCTGCAAGGCGGCATTGTTCACGCGCATGTCGGCCGAGAAGGCCAGCAGCGGCTGACCCAGGCCGCGCACCTCGAGCACGGTCGTCGGTCGGAAGCGGGCGATGCGCGCGCGACTTTCGGCCAGCAGGTCTTCGACCATGGCGTTGATCAGCCGCCGGACCGCCTCGTGCGCCAGCCGGGCGGTCTCGATGCCAGGAAAGCGGCGCTCCACGTCCGCGAAAACCGGCCCAACCAACGGCACGTCCGCCAGATCGTGCGGCGCGAACAAGCCGGCGCGAAGGCCGTCGTCGATATCGTGGTTGTTGTAGGCGATGTCGTCGGCCAGCGCGGCGGCTTGTGCCTCCGGTCCGGCATGCGTGCCGAGTTCCAGGTCGTGTTCGCCGACATACTCGGCGATCGCCGCCGGCAGCGGGCGCTCGGGCCGGCGCGCGGCCGGGCCCAGCAAGGGTCCATTGTGCTTGACCACGCCTTCCAGCGTCTCCCAAGCCAGATTGAGCCCCTCAAACGCGGCATAGCGCCGCTCCAGGCGTGTCAGGATGCGCAAGGTCTGCGCATTGTGATCGAAGCCGCCGAACCCGGCCATGCAGTGGTCCAGCGCCTCCTCGCCGGCATGGCCGAAAGGCGTGTGGCCGAGATCGTGCGCCAACGCCAGCGCTTCGGCCAGGTCCTCGTTCAGCGCCAGCGCGCGGGCGATCGAGCGGGCGATCTGCGCCACTTCGAGACTGTGGGTCAGCCGGGTGCGGTAATGGTCGCCTTCGTGGTAGACGAACACCTGGGTCTTGTATTGCAGCCGCCGGAAGGCGGTCGAATGTACGATCCGGTCGCGGTCGCGCTGGAAATCGCTGCGGCTGCCGCTGCCCGGTTCGGCATGGCGCCGGCCGCGGCTCTGATCGGGATCGGAGGCGAAAGGCGCGAGGTTGCCGGCCGGCCGCATGACGGCGCGCACCTTACCCGAGCCGGCAAGAAATTGACAAACGTTCGCGATAACTTACATCTAGCCTTGACGCCGTTCCAAGAACCGTCCCTTGGGAGCTGCCGCGATGGCCGAAATGCCCAGTCACAAACCCGCCGGCACGCCGCCGCTCAGCCTGAGCGCGCGCGCGGCCCAGCGGATCAATTTCTTGAAAACACAGGAAAAAACGGATGCGCGGGTGCGCCTCGCGGTGAATGGCGGCGGCTGTTCCGGCTTCAACTACGCCTTCAGTTTCGACCACCGCGTCAACCCGGACGACCTGGTGGTTGCCCGCGACGGGGCGGAATTGGTGGTGGACGAGACCTCGCTGGAATTGCTGCGAGGCGCGGAAGTGGATTTTATCGACGATCTCGCGGTCTCCGCCTTCCGCGTGGTCAACCCGAACGCCACGGCTTCCTGCGGCTGCGGCACCTCCTTCGCGATCTGAACCTGCCGCGCTTGCCGCGGCACCGGCTTGGTTGCGGCAATGGCCAGCATGCGCATCGCCTCCTGGAACGTCAATTCGATCAAGGCCCGCCTGCCCCGTGTGACGGAGTGGCTGGCAGCAGCCCGGCCCGACGTCGTGCTGTTGCAGGAAACCAAATGCGAGGATGCGGCCTTTCCCGAGAGCGAACTCGGGGACCTCGGCTACAACTTGGCGTTGGCAGGACAGAAAGCCTATAACGGCGTTGCCATCCTGGCCAAGCGACCCATCGAGGATGTGCGGCAGGGGCTGCCGGGCGATCCCGAGGACGGACAGGCCCGCTATATCGAGGCGACGGTCGGCACGTTCCGCGTCGCCTCGGTCTACCTGCCCAACGGCAACCCGGTCGATAGCGACAAGTTCCCCTACAAACTCAAGTGGTTGGATCGACTGCGCCGGCACGCGGAGCGGCTGTTGGCCGAGGAAGAATGTTTCGTGCTGGGCGGCGACTACAACGTCTGCCCGGAGGACCGCGACTGCTTCGACCCCCGGGGTTTCGCCGCCGACGCGCTCTGCCGGCCCGAGAGCCGCGCGGCGTTCCGGGCGCTGTTGCATTTGGGGCTGACCGAGGCCTGGCGCGCCCTGCATCCGGCCGGACACGGCTATACCTACTGGGACTATACCGGCGGCGCCTGGCAGAAGGATCACGGCCTCAGGATCGACCACCTGCTGCTGAGCCCGCAGGCCGCCGACCGCCTGCTCGCCTGCGAGATCGACAAGGGCCCGCGCGGTCGCGAGCGGCCGTCCGATCACACCCCCATTTGCTGCGAACTGCGAGACGGGAACGACGCATGAGCGAACAGCATGCCGGCGGCTGCCTGTGCGGCAGGGTGCGCTACGTGGCGACCGGTCGGCCGTCCCGCGCGGGGATCTGCCATTGCCGGATGTGCCAGCGCGCCACCGGCCAACCGCTGGTCGCCGGCGCGGTGTTCGCCAAGGCCGCGCTGCGCATTACCGGCGAGACCCGGGCCTATCGTTCCTCGCCCCGCGCGCTCCGGCATTTCTGTCCGACCTGCGGCTCGCCCTTGTTCTTCGAACCATTGGACCAGCCGGACAGAAGTGGACCCCGGTTTTGGGACCAGGGGCTTGAGTGGAGCCGCGTTCTGATCCGTCATTGTGACGGAGGGAGCGATGGCGAAGACAAGACGGAAGTTTGATGCGGCATTCAAGGCGAAGATCGCC
>Ga0194132_10004430_pt1 | contig 23833 bp, 20 predicted proteins | sample TA2KigOf80mmetaG_FD_148612 | JGI IMG/M metagenome (GOLD analysis project Ga0194132, IMG submission 148612) | Freshwater microbial communities from Lake Tanganyika, Tanzania - TA2015054 Kigoma Offshore 80m | ecosystem: Environmental > Aquatic > Freshwater > Lake | place: Tanzania: Lake... | reverse complement strand
TCCCGCGGACAACGGCGTCGCGGATCGCCTTCGCCCATGGCCGCGTGTCGGAATATCCGGTGAATGCCATCGGCGCGATCTCGCCTTTCTGGTGGCAGCCTTGGCACTTGGCACGGATGACTGGATACACGTCGGCCGAGAAGGTCGGAACCGCGGCGCAAAACGCGGCGGCCGGGACCAGCAGGATCAGAGCGAGCTTCATACTGCTCCTATTCTATTCCGGCCAGCGCCACGCACGCCGCGATACAATCGGGAAAGCGTGAAGATCACGGTCTCGAAGGAGAACTACCTTAAGGCAATCGCCGAGGCCCAGGCGCAGGGAGAGACGGTGATCGCCGCGACCCTGGCGCGCTGGCTGAAGGTGTCCGCTCCCGCGGTCACCATGGCGATCCGGCGGCTCAAGCGCGACGGATTCATTGATGTCGCGCGGCAAGGCCAGATCACGCTGACCGCCGAGGGACGCAAGATTGCCGACCGGATCCTGTTCCGCCACCACCTGATCGAGCGAATGCTGGTGGAGATCTTCGGCATGGAATGGTACAAGGTCCACGACGAGGCCGAGCGGCTGGAGCATGTCGTTTCAGAGGACTTCGAGCAACTGCTCATCACCAAGCTCGGCGAGGGACCGCTGTGCCCGCATGGAAACGACTCCGAGACAGTGTCGCCCGAGACGCTCCGTACGCGGGGATGGACGACTCTGGCCGAAGCCGGCGACCGGGCGCAAGTCAAGGTCGTCTCGGTTTATGAGCGCGACCGGCAACTGCTCGAATACCTGGACGGATTGTCCGTGCATCCGGGCGCGCGGATCGAGATGGTGGGGAAGAATTACGACGACACGATTACGTTCCGGGTGGGCGGGAAACCTGTCCAGTTGGGCGAGGCCGTGGCGCGCAAAGTTTGGGTGGAGGCCGTGGCATGAAGCAAGACATCTTACTCGCCGATAAGGAATTCATGTTCCCGGCGCTGTTCCACTATTTCCAGGAGCCGCTGGTAATCACGCACGCCAAGGATCAATGGGCTTGGGATATCGACGGAAACCAGTACCTGGATTTCTTCGGGGGCATCCTGACGGTGAGCGTCGGCCACTGCAACAGCTATGTGAACGAGCGGGTTCACGCGCAACTGGACAAGCTGCAGCACGCATCGACCGTATATGTCACCGAGCCGCTCGTGCAGCTTGCCAGGAAGATCGCATCGATCACTCCGGGCGGGAAGCTGACCCGCAGCATGATTACCAACAGCGGCACTGAGGCCAACGAGACGGCGATTATGGCAGCGCGCTGCTACACCGGGTCAAGCGAGATCATCGCGCTGCGGCATTCCTATCACGGGCGGTCCAATCTGGCGATGGCGGTTACCGGAAATCATGCCTGGAGGGCGGCCGCGAGTCCGCTGCCGGGCGTCGTGTTCGCGCACAATGCCTACTGCTACCGGTGTCCGTTCGGGCTCACTTACCCGAGTTGCGATGTGCGCTGCGCTCGGGATGTGGAGGATGTGATCCGCACGACCACCTCAGGCCGGATCGCCGGGCTGATCGCTGAGCCGATTCAAGGCGTCGGTGGTTTCGTGACGCCTCCCAAAGAGTACTTTCAGATTGTCGCCGATACCGTGCGCAAGTATGGCGGCGTGTTCATCAGCGACGAGGTCCAGACCGCTTGGGGACGTACCGGAAACCGCTGGTTCGGATGCGAGCAGTGGGGCGTGACTCCGGACATCATCACCAGCGCGAAGGGGCTCGCCAACGGGTCGCCCATCGGGTTGACGGTCACAACCACCGAGATCGCCTCCGCCGTGCCGTCGCCCACGATCTCTACTTTTGGCGGGAATCCGGTGACGTCGACGGCGGCGCTGGCGGTGCTCGAATTTATCGAACAGCAGAAGCTGCTGAAACACACGGCCGAGGCCGGGGCGCATCTCCGCGCGGGACTCGAGGAACTGCAAGCCAAGCATCCGGGGATCGGCGAAGTCCGCGGCATGGGGCTGATGCAGGCGATGGAGTTGGTGACGGACAAGCAGACCAAGGAGCCTGCGGCCGCAAAAGCGGCTGCGGTGCTCGAAGCCGCGCGGCGGAACGGGATCCTGATCGGAAAGGGCGGGCTCTACGGCAACGTCGTGCGGGTCACCCCGCCGTTGAATATTTCGATTCCGGACATTGACGAGTTCTTGAAAAGGCTCGACCGGTCGTTCGCGGACTGAGCCGGCGGCCGCCTACTGCCTTGGCAGTGGATCCGCCGGGCGGCCCATCTTGCCCGCCTGCGCTTCGACAACATCAATGTCGTTGACTTCGAGCGTCTGGCCGGTCACCCGTTCCAAGTCCACCTTGGCCTTGACGTAGGACGCCATCGCCGCTACCTCATTGGACTGCGCCTGGGCGAGGTCGCGCTGATACTGGATGATGAAAAAGATCGTCGAAGCGCCCAGCGCGTATTTCTTCTGCTCGGCGTCGAGGGTCTGCTCCTGGAGCTCGCGCTCCTTGACCGCGGTCTCAAAGCGGGCGCGGGCCTGCTGGAGCGCGATCACGGAGTTTTGCAGATCCACGCGGAGCTGGTTGAGGGTGCGCTGGAGTCCCAGTTCCTGCTGCCGCAGGTTCAACTGGTCGATCACAAGGTCGGCCTGGGCGGAGCGGTTGCGGAGCGGGATGTTCAACTGGAACCCGATCGTGTAGTCGGGGAAATTGCGCCGCACCAGTTGGCCGAGGTTGGTACCGAAGCCGCCAAGAAAGAACTGGTCCACCTGGCGCGGCACTGGGCGGCCGCGCAGGAGGTTCTGGTTTACGGATCCGGCGAGGGAGTTGTTTTGCAGGGTCCCGGCCAGGTCAAGCGAGGGGAGCAACTGGCTGCGGGTGCCGGTGAGGCCGATCTTGGTGTTCTCGATGTTGACCTTGGACTGTTCGAGATCGGGCCGCTTGTTGAGGGCCATATCGAACAGTTCCTGGATCGGCAGGATGGCGTCCTTGTCCGGAATCCGGAGGCGGTCGGTGGGGACGATGCGGGCGTCGGCGATCGTGGGATTGGCCGGGCCGTTGCGGCTGATCGCATTCTTGATGATCGTTTCCTGTTGCAGCAGGAGCGTCTCGGCCACCGTGAGCTCCTGTTGCCGGCGCGCGACCTGCGCCTGGGCGTTGACGATCTCGATCGGCGCCTTGGTTCCGATGTCGACTTCTTTTTTGTTGTCCTCGTACAGCTTTTCGGCGAGCTCAAGCGCCTTCTTCTTCACGACGAGGTCTTCATTGAACGCCACCAGATCCCAATAGAGGTTGGTGATCGCGGCAACGGTCACCATAAGCTGGGTGCGGAACTGAAGGTCGGTCACCTTCAGGTTGTTCTTCGCGATCCGGATGTTGCGGTCGTTCACCGCGCGCCCAAAACCCTGCAACAGCCTCTGGGTAACCTGCAACTGGATGTTGGATGACTGGGACGGGTTCAGGTCGAGCAGCGGGTTGTTGGATGAGAACCGGGAGTTGTTCCAGGCGAGCGACGCGGTGGTGCCGGTGAGCCAGCTCTGCTGGACGCCGTAGCTGTGGTTGTGGCTGTTAAACGCGACCGCGGTGAGCCCCGTCGTGACGGTGTTGCTTTGGGGGCGCGTCTGATGTCCGCCGTTGTAGACGGCGAAGGCCACCGGATCGAGATTCAGGAACGCCGTCCCGGTGGTCGTGATGATGGTTCCGCCAGCGTCGTCTCCGCCGCCGCGGGCGCCCACGTTGCCGCCGCCACCGCCGCCACCCGCGCCACCGGAGAATCCGCCCAGGACCTGGGCCTGCGCGCTCTGCGGACCTTGCCGGACCGACGGCGGAACACCGCGCAGCAGACCGCCAGCCTGGGCGCGGCTCAAGCTCGCCCTGGCGATTTCGGGCCCGTAGCGCTGGAGCTCGACGTCGAGGTTGTTCTCAATGCCAAGAGCGATTGCGTCGCGCAGAGAGAGGTAGATACGCCCCGCGCGGACCAAGGACTCCAGCCGCGGCGAGTTTCCCATGTGCAGGGGCATCACTTCGCTCGCCATGTAAGGGCGCTTGAAACGGTCCCAAAATCCCGGTCCGTCGTATGTCTTTACGTAGGTTGTGCTCTGCTGGGCGAACGAAGCAGGACTCATGAGAATGAGCACACAGAGTCCCGCTGTCAGGTGGCGTGGGGTGAACATGTAGGGCTTTCAGGAAAGACGGCGAATCGCGTAGGGAAGGTTCCCTCAAACAATGGTATTGTAGCGATTTCCGGTGAACCGAAGTCTATTGGACGCGGTACCGGGCGACCGCGTCTTCGTCGAGATCGATTCCAAGTCCCGGTTCGGAAGGCACCTCCAGGAAGCCGTCCCGGGCGCGGATCCGTTGGCGGGTAATCTGTTCACGGAGATTGGTTTCCTCTTCCGCGACGAACTCGCAGATCAAGGCGTTGGGGATCGAGTTGAGCCAATGCAGAGCGGCAGCGACATTGATGTAGGTGGTGAATCCGTGGTTGGCCACCGGGAGGCCGCGGTCCCAGGCGAGCGCGGCAATCTTCATGGCTTCGGTGAATCCGCCGCACCGCGTGAGATCGACCTGGACAACGTCAACGCGCCCGCGGTCCATCAGGTCCAGAAACATGGCCCGGCCGGATTCCGATTCCCCAGCCGCGATCCGGGTGTCGACGGCGGCGGAGAGCTTGGCGTATCCTTCGTAGTCGTCCGGGCGCAAGGGCTCTTCAAGCCAGAAGATGCGCTGTTCCTCGAACGCGCGGGCGCGCTGAATGGCGGTCTTGGCGTCCCAGACAAGACCCGCATCGATCAGCAGATCGGCGTCGTCGCCGAGCCCGCGGCGGGCCTCGCGGACAAGGGCGCGGTCAGTACGCTCATCCTGGCCCATCGGCGCCCAGCCGAACTTGACCGCATTGAATCCCTGATCGCGGAAGCGGCGGGCGAGTTCACCGGTCTGCTCCGGCGTGGATCCGAACAGGGAGCTGGCATAGCAGCGGATCCGCTGGTGGAAGCCGCCTCCAAGCAGCTTCCAGACCGGCAGGCCGAGCGCCTTGCCCTTGATGTCCCAGAGCGCCATGTCGATACCGCTCATGGCATGAAAAGCGGCGCCGCGGCGGCCTCCGTAGATGTTGCGGGTGTACATCTCGTGCCAGATCCGTTCGGTTTCGAAGGGATCCATGCCGGTCACAATGCGGCTGAGTCCGCAGGCGATGGTATGGGAGAAAGGTCCGTCGATGGCGCCTTTGGCGGCGAGCGGCGCGGAGTCAACCTCGCCAATGCCGGTGATCCCGGCGTCGGTGTGGACGCGGACAACCAGCGCGTCCTGGCCGGAGTCGCACTGTTCCTTGACGTCGGGCAGGCGGAGATAGATCGTCTCAACGTTGGTGATTTTCATGAACTGGTTCAGAATTCGGGAGGGCGGACGCCGGGGGTGGAGATCGGAATCACGCGCAAGGAGGGAGCGTACTTGGCAACCTGCTCTTTGATCTTGGAGGCCGCGCCGGTGAGGCAGAACTGGAGGTTTTCCTCGCGCAGGTGCTTGCGGATGGCTGCGTTCGCCTGATCCACGGTCACGGCGTCGATCCGCGAAAAAAGGTCGTCGACCTCGCCCCGGTTCAGGCCATGGAGTTCGATGTCGCCGAGGATGGCGGCGACTTGATCGGCGGTTTCCAATTGATCCGCCGGATACTGGCCCTTGATGTAGGACTTGGCGGAATGAAGCTGCTGGGCGGTGAGTCCATTGGACCGGATCTTTTTGAGGATGGAAAGCGCGAGATCGATGGCCTGGACCGTGGTTTCGGTCTTGGTGAAGGTCCGGATAATGGTGGCCCCGGGAAGGCGGTCCATTTGAACGTCGCTGCCCGCGCCATAGGTGAGTCCGCTGTTGACGCGAAGCTCGTCGTTGAGCATGGATGTGAAGCGGCCGCCGAACAGGGTGTTCACGACCCACATGACGGTGCGGTCCGGATGCGTGCGGTGCAGCCCAGGCTGTCCGATGACGAAGTAGGTCTGGGTGGCGTCGGGTTTGTCGATGAGCAGGAGCCGGGGTCCTTTGCGGACGGGCGCCGGAGGTTCGGGGATCCACTCGTGGCGCGCGCCCGCCGGGATCGCGCTGATGCGCTTTTCAATCGCAACGCCGAGAGAGGCGGATACATCGCCAGCAGCCACGAAGATCATATTCCGCGCCGCGTAATATTTCGTGTGAAAGCCCTTCACGTCGTCCAGGCGAAGCGTCTTCAGCGAGAGTTCGTCCTCAACGCGGCCGTAGGGGTGATTCGGTCCGAAGTAGAAGGTGCGGAAATAGGCGCTGTTGGCTGGTCCGGCCTCGTCCTTGAGGCTGGTGGCGCGGTCGAGGCGCTCGCTCACGAGCTTCTTGAATTCCGCGGGATCGAACCGGGGCGCGGTGAGCGCCGAGGCGAACAGGTCGAGCGCCTGGTCCGCGTGGCGGCTCATGAACTCGATCCGGACAATGGTGGACTGCTCATCGGAGCCGGCCCGGAAACTGGCGCCCGTCTGGTCGAGATCCTCGGCGAACTGGCTGGCGCTGCGGGATCCGGCCCCGCGGTTGAGCATCGCGGCGGTGATCGAGGAGAGTCCAGGATGTTGGGCGGGATCGGCCTCCGTGCCGCCGCGGATCACGGCGATCAGAGTGGCAAGCGGGACTTCGGGCTTGGACACAGTGAGGAGCACGGCTCCGTTCGAGAGTTCTTTGCGCTGGTAGGGCGGCAGCTTCACCTGGGCGGCGAGCGTGGCTGCTGACAAGAGCAGAGCGGCGGATCTCACTTGGCGCCGCCCTTCTCTTCCGGAACGAGGACGGCCACAGTCCGGTTGGTTTCGGTGAAATACAGGTTTGCGACACGCTGCACGTCAGCGGCCGTGACCTTTTCGAGAGAGGCGGCGAACTGGTTCACCATGCGCCAGTCTCCATAGTAGATTTCCGCGCGCCCCAGCAGATTGGCCTTTCCGGCGATCGTCTTGAACTGCCGGTAGAGCGAAGCGAGGAGCTGGTTGCGGGCCTTGGACAGCTCCGCGGGCGTGACGCCCGTGTCAGATATCCGCTTGACCTCTGCGTAGAGCGCCTTTTCCGCGGTTTCGGTCGAGCTGCCCGGCTTCACGGAGATATTGCAAACCCACTGGCTGGGATCGATCGCATCGTCGAGCTCCGCGCTCACTTCGAAGGCCACCTGGCCCTGGTCGACCAGGGCGCGGTAGAGGCGCGAGCTGCGCCCAGCGGTCATGATCGCGTCAAAGACCTGAAGAGCGGCGTTGTCCGCATGGCGGCTCTCCGGAACGTGATAGCTGACCATCACCAGCGGATTCTGCGCCTGCTTGCGGACGATGACGCGCCGTTCGCCCAACTGTTTCGGTTCCTTGGTCCGCACGGGCGGCGGCGGTTGCTGTTTGGGAATCGGTTCGAAGTACTTGCGCGCGAGCTTGAGGGCTTCGGCTTCGGTAACGGCTCCTGAGACGACGGCAATGCAGTTGTTGGGCGCGTAGCCCCATGCGGAAGTGCGCCTTCAGTCATCGAGTGTCCAGGTCTCGATGTCGGCGGGCCAGCCGATAATCGGGATTCCGTAAGGATGGGCTGTGAATGCAGCCGCGTCAAGCTGCTCGCGCAGAGTGCCTTCGTTGCTGTTGTCGACGCGCAAGCGCCGCTCGCTGTAGACCACGCCCCGCTCGCTTTCGACCATCTTGGGATCGATGGCCAGGTGTCCGATGCGGTCGGACTCCATGTCGAACATGAGATCGATTGCTGACTTCGGGAACCAATCCGTGTAGGCGGTAATGTCCCGGCTCGTGTAGGCGTTGTTGGCTCCGCCGTTTTCCTCCATCCGGATGTCGAACTGCTTGGGGCCGTACTTGCGCGCGCCGTTGAACATCATGTGCTCGAAGAAGTGGGAGAGTCCGGTGATGCCCGGGCGCTCGTTGCGGCTGCCGATTTTGAAGAAGAGGTAGAGGGCTGCGTTCGGGATGTCGTGATCCTCATGGACGAGCAGCTTCATCCCGTTGGCGAGCACGTGTTCGGAGACCTTGAGATGTTGCCCCAGAAGCGGCGCTGCAATCAGAATCCCCGCGAGAAAGCGCATGGTTCAACATAACATTGTATGGGTTAACCTATTGGGATGCGCACACTCACGCTTCTCTTCGCCGCCGGCGCGCTGATGGCCGCCGACAAGCCCGCCAAGCTGGAAAAGGGATTCAAGGCCCTGTTCAACGGAAAGGATCTCGCCGGCTGGACCAAAGCCAAGGAAAACGAGGGCACCTTCCGGGTGGAGAATGGCATGATCATCGCCAACGGTCCGCGGTGCCACCTTTACTACACCGGCGGCCAGGCGGCATTCAAGAATTTCGAGCTCAAGGTCGATGTCATGACCAAGGAGAACTCGAATGGCGGAATCTACTTCCACACGGCCTACCAGGAGAAGGGCTGGCCGGACAAGGGATTCGAGGTCCAGGTCAACAATACGTTCACCAAGGATCCCCGCAAGACCGGCGGGCTCTACATGGTGCAGGACAACCATGGCCAGGTTGCCGAGGACAACAAGTGGTTCACCGAGCACATCATTGTCAAGGACAACCGTGTCACCGTTTTCGTCGACGGGAAGCAGATCGTGGACTGGACGCAGCCGGCGGACTGGGCTGGTCCCAAGAACATGCCGGGACGCGTGCTGTCGGGTGGAACGGTCGCGCTGCAGGGGCATGATCCGGGGTCGACTGTGCACTACCGGAACATCCGCATCAAAGAACTCAAATAGTGTGATACATTGCTGATCATGAGGACTCCGCTGTCGCGCCGTACATTCCTCCGGGGCGTTGGCCTCGGCGGCTCCGCGGTCCGGGTCGGGCTGCCGCCCCTGGCCGCGATGTTTAACTCGAGCGGTACCGCGTACGCCGGGGCCAAGGCGGCCAAGCCGTCCCGGTTCGTGTTCTGGTTTAACGGCAACGGGATCCCGGAGAAGTATTGGATTCCGCGCGAGACCGGCGAGCAGTTCGAATTCACGCCGTGCCTCAATCCCCTGGCTCCGTTCCGCGAAGACATCCACATTGTGACCGGCCTCGACAGTCCGGCGGCGCGGGTGCCCCAACCGGGCAACAGCCACTATCCGTCGATGAGCGGGCTGATCTCCGGACAGCCGTTCACGGGGCGCGGCGCGGGTGGACCGTCGTTTGACCAGCACATTGCGCGGAAGATTGGCGAGGAGACGCGGTTTCGTTCGTTGCAGATCGGCGTGTCGCAGGAATCGTTTGGCGAGGCGATCCAGCGGAACATGAGCTGGGCGGACCGTGACCGTCCGCTACCCCCGGAGATGCTGCCACACCAGTTGTTCGACCGGCTGTTCGGCAAGCGCGAGGCCTCGTGGATCAACCGGCAGTCGAGCATCCTGGACACGGTGCGGCAGGAAGCCGCGGCATTGGCCGGACGGTTGGGCGCCGAGGACAAGTCCCGTCTGGATGAGTATCTGGGCTCGGCGCGGGATGTCGAGCGGGCGATCGCGAGCCTGCCTCCGGAGTATCACACGCTGGTGGAACGTCCGGCCGAGGGCGGTGACATGCGCGACTGGCCGAGGATTGCCAAGCTGCAGAGCGATCTGCTGGTGCATGCACTGGCAAGCGGACAGACCCGGGTGGCATCGTACATGTTGACCAAGTGCCAGGGGCTCTCGAGATTCCCGTGGCTGGGCCACACTTCCCAGCGGCACCATGAGTACACGCACGGGCAGGTGGAAACGCCGCGCGGAATGCGCATCCTGCGCGACATCTGCCGGTGGCACGTCGAGGAGTTCGCCTACCTGGTGGGCAAGCTTAAGTCAACGCCCGAGGGCGATGGCAACCTGCTGGACAACACGGTGCTCCTCTATGTCCACGAGCACGCCGAGGCGAATGCGCACAAAAACAACAACCTGGCGCTGATCCTGGCGGGCCACGGCGGCGGGATGAAGACCGGGCTGCACACGCGGACGACCGGCACGGTAGGAGACCTGTACCTGACGGTCGCTGAAGAGTTCATCGGGGCGCGGATCGGGTCGTTCCCCACGGCGGACCGGAAGCTGACCGAGCTTTAGTTCAGCTTGCCCGCGCGGAACCCGGCTTCCAGGCGTTGCGCGTTTTCAAACCAGGCTGGCATTTCCCAGGTCACCGTTCCGGCGGACTCAGGTGAACCATCGGGTGTCAGATCGCACTGCAGGACCGTGAAAAAGTAGGCCAGGCGTTGATCGGCTGTCGACCCCAGCACTGGCGCAGCCCAGCCGGCTGGCAGGTTGTGGCTTTGGAAATAGGGCGTAGTGGCCGCGGGACGTTGCCGCGTTTTAGGCGACGCAACACGCCAGGATCCGTCAGCGAAGTGGAACCACGTCAGCTCCCCTCTGGCGGACGCTCCGGGCAGCGCGGTCCGCTCCCCGAGCCTGCGGGCCAGGATGAAGCGGTCAGCCAGAAGTTGATAGACCCAGCCCGCGTGCTGGTGCACACGGCCAGGCTGTGCGGCCGGCAGCTTGTGCTTGGCGAGAAAGGCCTGGATGTAGGAGAGCTCTTCGCGGCGGTACTGGGATGCAGCACAAATAGAGGCTGCGGTGAACAGGAAGTTGCGTCTCGTCATACACCCATACATGCGCAACCGGAAGGCGGTTTCGATCACTTCTCCGCCGCAAAAAAGATGGGACGCCAGGTCCAGCCGGACCGGGTGACAACGGCGCAGAGCGCCGACACGATCTCGTGTTCTCCCGCTCCGGTCCAATACTGGGCCGGGACTTGAGCGGAAGAACCGGTGAGAGTCAACTGGACTGCCGCCAGACGCGCGGGCTCGATGTTGCGGGTCTGGGCCACCCTGGTGTAAACCAGATCGGCGGACGGGCGCGTGGGATCGAACGGGCGGTGGCCCGGGGGCCGCATCGAGGCCTCGCTCGCATCCACCGGCCGGGCGCCGTCGGCCGCCACCCGCTCGGTCACGAGGACCTCGTGTTGTCCGGGGTCGAGTTCGAGGGTGGCACTGGCGCGTCTCTTGTCCCCGGCCTGGAACGTGAAGATGATCTTGCTTCCGGCCCCTTCGGATTCAAAAACGCCGGCCCGCAGGGAGAGCAGCCGGGCACGGAGGACATCCGCTCCCACGGGATCCACGCCTTCCTCGGCCGGCACACGGGTCATGATCGTGCCCGCAAAGTAGATAAACGCGCCGAATGCCAACAGGTGAAACGCGCCGGCGGCAGCCGCGGCGGGCCACGTAAGGCCGGGCGCGGCGGAAGCCTCGGTCGAGCTCCAGAAAAGAAGCAGGATCGGCGTCATCATGAAACATGCGATCAGCCGCATCCGGTACTGGTCCTCGTCCTCGCGCGACGTGAACGCCAGGATGGCGCAGAGCAGCGCCGGGAGGAGGCAAATCACGAGATTGAACAGCGGCGAGCCGGTCCCCAGCCTCTTCAGCCACCACCAGTTGGCAGCGCCGAACAGCAGAAGATACGCTGTATGGACCACGGCCATTTGGGAGCCCAGTTGGTTCTGGAGATCGTGTAGAGTCATGCCGTCTTTATCATGCGCGGAACGGGCGCGGTTTCGATCATCCCAACGTACGTTCGAGCATTGGATACGCCAAAGTACCGCTCCACCGGTGTCCCCCGTCGAAGGAGTCCACTTGCAGATTCTCCGGCTTGCGGGCAGCGGCCCAGGCCCGGCGCATCCGTTCGAGGGATGGCTCGAGCCACTCCTTCACCATGAGCGCGTCCTTTTGGCCGGCCTCCCAAACGCAGGGCCTGGGAGCGATCAGGGAACCGATCTCGGGGACATCGCCGTATTCGAGCAGTCCCGGAATGATCTGGGCTCCGCAGCTATACCGTCCCCGGACACGCTCCTGCATGACGTTGAGGGCTCCGGAGATGACGGCGGCGCGGATCCTGGTGTCCATTGCGGCGGTGAGCATGGTCATCCGGCCGCCATAGGAGAGTCCCACGCAGGCGATGCGGCCGGGATCCACCCGGGGATGGCGGGCGAGCAGACTCGCCGACCACAGAGCGTCGCGCAGGTTCTCGGAAATGAGGATCTTGCCGAAAAGCTGCATGCGGATGAAGGTGACTCCGCAGGGGTCGTCGCCCTTGTAAGAAGCGGGATAGCCAAGGCGGCGGCCAAAGGGTGTAAAGCAGGGCGCGGCGACGACGTAGCCGCGGCGGACGAGTTGGAGTCCGTAGTCGTAGTTGGCTGAAGTGATGGCGTCGCGATGAGCCTGGTCCGGGGCGACTCCGGCAACCGGATCATGGCCGTAGCGCCCGTGTCCGTGGAGGGCGAGCACCGCGGCGCGGCGGTCCGATCCCTTGGGAGTCAGCAGGTAGACCGGCAGATCGCGGAGGCCCGGAGCCTTGAGGAGAAGACTCTGGCGGACATGATCGCCGAGATCCACCGAGGACTCCTCGACCGTGGACCATTCGGCGGGAGGTTCGTGCGGCCCGAGCAGCGATGCGAGTTTGGCGCGGAAGCTGGTCTGCCAACGGTGGAGATCGGACTCATCTCCGCCGGCGAATCGCATCCTGAGCTCCGGCGCGGAGGCCAGGGCGCGGATCTCGTGGTCGATCGACTGCGCGGCAGCGCCCCCGGCGGTGACGAGCCAGAGCCGGCGGTTCATCATCGTTGCTCCTTTCTAGAAGGGCTTCAGGCTGCGGAGAATGGGCTCGGTGTTACGTCCGCCCGGAAGCTTGACGGAGTGGACGATGCGGCCCTTGCCGTCCTTGGCGCCGATGTAGCGGACCGATTCGCGCTCCGATCCCATCAGGATGATGAACAGGTCCTGCTTCGGGTAGCTGAGCTGGCGGTATTGCCTCTCGCCTGTTTCGGATTGCCATTTATCGGATTCCGGCCGGCCAAGCTTGCGGACCACGGCGAAAAAGTCGGTCTCGATGGTGAATCCGAGCTCGGCCTGAAGGACACCCTGGTACTCGATCGTGCCCCCCGTTTGCTTCTGGCGCAGGAAGGCGACGACGAGGAACGTCAGCAGGATCCCGGCCACCAGCGCGATACCGATCAGCTTGCCAATGCGCGATTCGGTTCCGCCGAGGCGAAGCTCGGAGAGCGGTTGCGGAGGGGGAGCGCCAGTGGAGCCGCTTTCGGTGCGCGCGCCGGTCACGGGAGGCGGCATTTGCAGGACGCGGCGGTTGTGCGGCCACACGGTTCCACCCTTGTACTCGAGTTCGCGCTTGAGGCCGATGATCATGACCGGCTCTTCCACTTTGGAAACTTCGCCGAGGTAGTTGCGCGGGATCCAAACTTCTTCGGCCGACTTTGAATTGCGAACGAGAATCTCAGACCAGCGGGCTTCCTGGAAGGTCCACTCGTTGTGCTCGATCCCGATGATGGGGGGGTAGAAGGAAAACGCTCGCCCGCCGAGGGAGTCGGGCAGGAGGGCTGGCGCGTTTGCCATCGAGACTCCATCTTACCGTGTTGCCGCGTGTGCGTGTGGTAGACTTGGGTCTGAGAACGGTGCCCATAGCTCAGTTGGTAGAGCGCTGGATTGTGGTTCCAGTGGCCGTGGGTTCAAATCCCACTGGGCACCCCAATCGCAAGCCACGGAAATACTGGGCTTGCCCTGGTTTCCATCGGAACCGTACCAGATTTCGGGAGATCGCTCAAACGCCCTGTGGGCGTCCGCTACTAAAGTCCCGCATCCAGCGCAACCCGGCCACCAAACGGGCAGTTGCGTCGCATTGAGCCTTGCACTGCGGGCAGGCTCGAACATGGGCCTCCAGTTCCGGCCGTGCCCGGGAGGTAGGCCATCCCATCACGAGTGCGTCGACTTCGTCATCGTCGAGGTGCTGAACCATGGCTCCAAATTCAGATTGTGTGACGCCAGCGGAGCGAAACAGCGAACTCTTTCGCGGGTGGATCGCTTAGTGCTCCCAGTACTTGCTGATTTATATTGGTAGTACGGCACGGAACAATTTTCGGGCCGAATTTCCACTATCGAAGGAGAAACCCCATGAAAAGGATCCTGGGTTTCGTTTTTTTGGCGCTGGTTCTGTCAGCGTCGATGATGCCGGTGGCCGGAGAGATCCCGTTTCCCGAATGCTGGCCGTGCGACATTTGGTAGCCAGTAAACGGCCGTTTGACGTAAAATGGGGGCGCTCGAAAGGCGTCCCTCATGGTGTTGCTGAACATTCTCGCCCACACACTGCTTGCGCTGGTGCTGTATGCCCGGCACCGGCAGTTCCGTTGGGCGATCGCTTGGAACATGGCAAGCGTCGCCCAGGCCGTGCTGGCATGGTCCGTCATGGTGCCGAGGCGCCGGACCGGCTACGCGATTGTTTACGCGGTCACCGAGCCGGTGATCTTCGTGCTCTTCGCGCTCGCGATCGCGGAGTTGGTCCGGTCCGCCTGTCAGCCGTACCGCCGTGTCGGAGCTGTGGTGCGATGGAGCGCCGTGGCCGGGGTGGTGTGTTTTTTGCTAGCTCTCCTGCTGGGTGTGGAGGCTGAGGCAACCTTTCAAGCGCGCATTCTGTGGGTGTTCCGCACCAAGCGCACGTTTGCGGCGGGACTGTTGGGAGCGGGACTATTCTGGCTGCTCGTGCTGCGGTGGTGCGGCCGCAGACCGTCATCCCTGCTGTACGGTGCTGTCGCCGCGGCTGGTTTGCACGCGCTGGCGGCATCCATGGTGGGCGCTGGATTGTTGCGCCCGGCAAATTTTCTGGCCATCGCCGGCTCGGCGCTGATCTACATCGTGACGGCGGCGGTCCTGTGGAGGGAGCGCGACACCGCGTCTCCAGCCCTCAGCGATCTGTCACCGTTGATGGCGCGCTGGGAGAGCGCCCTGGAGTCGCGCCGGATCTTCGGTTGAGCCCGATACCGGCAGTTTGAGAGTTGCACTCGCACCATTAAAGCGCCCGGGGAAGCACGGGGCAGGTAGCGGCGATCCGGCGGCTGAGGTCGATACCCAGCCGGAAGTGCACCTCGCCCATGAGCCGGAGCTTCACGAGACGGCACGCGCAGTGGAGCCGCCACGACGCGGAGCGATCGAGCTCATCGTGCCCGGCGCAGATGCCCGGCAGTGCGTGTCCGATGGCCCGCAGTGCCGCGCCGTACGCAGCGCGGCGTTCACGCCAGAACTGACGGGCCGCGCGATCGCCTTGGCGCTCGCGGACGTAGTCGAGGTCCGCGGTGGACGTGATCCTGGCGAGCAAATCGGACCACGTTTCGGGGCGAATCGACGGGTTGAGGACCAGATAAGGACCGAGTCCACTGGCTCTCTCCAGGAGGCGCAATTCCATACGGGTTTCTCGAATCCTATCCCTGGGTTGAGGAATATCACATGGAATGAGGAGAGTTCAAGGGAAAAAATGAAGAATTAGGCAGTTGGTGGCACCCGTTGATGAGGGTAGTGCTCGACCGCTTCGGGTACTCGTCTTTTTTGCTGTGTGATCCCAATTGAGGCGGAAGTCACCGGGGTTCCGTGGTGACCCGGGCCGCACCGGTTTCGGGGATTCCCTCGACGCGATAGCGGCGCGAGTCCGTTTCGCAGTTGGGCAGCGCACGGCCAGCGTAATAGTTGAGGCCATAGATCCAGGTCCTGCGAATCCAGGGTTCGACACAGACTTCGTTTTGAACGGACGCCACCTGGTTCTGCCACAACGGGCGGGCGGTGATCGAGTCGAGCTGCCGCATGGCGCCAGGGATCACGGCGGCGAGGCACAGCACGGTCCCAACGGCCAGCGCGGCGAAGGCATGGTCTCCGCGGCCCCGCCACTCGAGCCAGGCGACGCCAAGCGGCACAAGCAACGCCAGTGTGGCGCGGGGAGCAATGTCCGCCCGGCTGAGCCCGGCGTCGATGGCCTTGGCGAGTCCGTTATCGAGGAAGGGGACAACAGCGGCCACCATCAGCCCTGCCACGGGCAGAATCCACCGCGGCCGGCCGGGCCGCGAGAGTTGATAACCCAGGATTGCTCCCGCCGCGGGGAACAAGGGCAGCAGATATCCGGGCAGCTTGTTGCGGGAGGCGGAAAAGAACAGGAATCCGAATGCGAGCCAGACGAGCAGCAGGCGCAGCAGCGGTTCCGCGCGGTTGCCACGGCGGAACAGCAGGCCGAGCGCCGGAGTCCAGGGGAGGAGTCCGGCGGCGAACACCGGAATGTAGAACCACCAGGGGCGCGTGTGCTGGAGATCGGGTGCAAGGAACCGTCCGAAGTGGTGCTGCCAGATGAACACGTCAATGAACTCACGGCCGTTGCGCCAGTAACAGAGGAGATACCAGGGGCCAGCCACCAGGACGCAGGCCAACAGGGGCAGCCACAGATCCCGCCAGCGGCGGCGGCCGATCCAAATGACGGGCAGGGACAGCACCAGCGGTACGAGTCCTTTCGCCAGAACCGCCACGCCGAGCGCGGCGCCCGCCCATCCCAGCCAGCGCTTTTCGCCGTGGACCGCCCATGGTGCGGCCAACAGAAGCGCTACGCCCATGGCCACTGATAACGGGATGTCCGTAACACACACGCGGCTGTAACCAATCCAGCCAGCGGAGAGCGCGAGCACGGCGGTAGAAAAGGCTGCGGCACGTTCGTCCAACAGGCGCCGGATCCACAAGAAGTAGAACACCAGGAACGCCACCGATACCGCGGCCACAGGCAGGCGCGCGGCGGTTTCACCAGTGAAGCCGGCAATTGCCGCGGCCGCGGCCATCCAATACAACAGGACCGGCTTTTCAAACCACGGAGCCCCCCACAGACGCGGCGTGACCCAGTCGCCGGATGCGGCCATGTCGCGCGCGATGGATGCATAGCGTGGCTCGTCTGCGCTCATCACACCCGCCGAGCCCATGCCAAGGAAGTACAGCACGTATGCCGCGGCGGCGGCTGCCAGCCACTTCACCGCCTGGTTCCGGCGACGTCCATCCGGATCTTGAAGAGCGATTTCCCCGCGGTCACGTACAGCGTCTTTAAGTCCGGACCGCCGAACGCGCAGTTGGTGATGGTGTCCTCCGGGATCGGGATGTACTGAATCCGCTGGCCTGCGGGTGAAATCACGTGGATCCCTGGTTGGGTGTCCAGGGTCTCGCTGGTGCCGCGTGGAGCGTTCAAACCGGCGGCGGCTATCACGTTCCCAGCGGAATCGATGGTGATGCCGTCGGCAGAGCGTCCGGGATAGAAGTTGAAGAACACGCGCATGTTCGACACGGCTCCATCGGCGGCAAGGTCGTAGGCGCGCAGCATCCGGGCGCCACCCTCGGACTGGTTGGCTTCGACCAGATAGAGGATCTTGCCATCCGGGGAGATCGTGAGTCCGTTGGGGCGCTGGATGTCCGGCCGGTCGAGAATCATCGTCACTTTGCCGTCGGTATCGATGCGGTGGACCGTGCCGCCCGGGAGGTCGGTGAAGTAGAGCCGGTCCTGGTTGTCAAACGTGACATCGTTGGGCGCGGTGAGCTTCAGACCCATCGGCCGGCCGGCCAGCACCTCGACGCGCCCGGTCTTGATGTTGGTCCGGGTCACGCGGGGATTGTCCTGGTTGCCCTCGCACGCGACCAGCCGCCACTGCGTGTCAAACACCAGTCCATTCGCGGCGTTCGAATTTTCGCGGTACACGGTCAGCGCGCCATCCGGGGCGAACTTCATAATCCGGTGGGTGCGGGTTTCGGTGAAGTAGACCGTACCGTCCTGGTCCACCGTGGGACCCTCGAGGAACGAAACGATCGTGGCGAGTTCGGCTGTTGGGGGTCCGGTTTGCATTAGGTCCAGTCCTTGAGCAGCATAGTCTTGGTGTAGGCTACCTGGAAGCCGCACCGCTCGTAGTTCCGTTGGGACACGGTGCCGGGGAGCGTGCAGGCCATTGCAAGGTCACAGCCCGATTCAGCGGCGTGGCGGAGACGTGCATCGATGAGCGCGCGCTGGTAGCCGCGTCCACGATGGCTGTGCAGCGTCGAGTCGCCCGCAAGCAGCGCGATGCCGCCGCCGGCGAACATCGAAGCGCCGGCCGCGATTGCCCCTTGCGATTCGACCAGGTATTGCATCGAGGCACGCGAGTTGAAGATTGACTCGAGTCCCCGCATCAAGTCTTCGTTCAACTGGCCATCCTCGGAGAATCCGCCCATGACCGTTTCGCACCACGGCCGCCGGTCGGAGAGTTCCGCGCGCCGGACTCCCGGTTTGAAATTGAACGAATCCTCGGGCCGGATCCGGCGGACCAGCGTGTTCTCAAAATGCGCGATGCGGTAGCCGCGGCGGGAAATCTCACCCAGGGCGGTGGGATCGGCGTAGGGGCACAGCGAGATCACCACCGGGGCGTTGTGCTGGAGGAAGGCGGCCTCAAGCCGGTCGACATCACCAGTTGACACAGGTCCCCGCAAACCGATATGAAGAGCCTGGGACAGGGGTGAGCCGGGGCCGAAAAACACTGCCTTTCCGCCGGCCGCTTCCATCGTGAACGCTTGCGAGAAGCTCCCCTCGTTCATGGCACTGGCCGCACCCTCGGCGGCGGCGAGTTCCGCTCCCTCCAGGCGGAGTGCCAAGTCGAGACCGATCTGAAGACCCATGGTCCGAACTGATTACTGTACCGCAAGTCCGGCTGGAGCGGCTACGGCGGTCCCAGCCCCCCGTCCTCGCGGGTCCTCCGAGGCGGCTGGGACCGCCATAAACCTAGTATATCAGATCCCCCCTCGTATCGGGGGATTGTGTTGCCCACGTTAGGGGGCGTATTCCGCGCAACCGCCGTGTATGCTACCGTGCGATCATTGTGCCCGCCAAGCCGTTGATCGTTTCCTTGCTACCCTGCCTGACAGCGTTGCTCATTTTGCCATCCGCTGTGTGGGCGCAGTCGTTCACCGCAACGCTCTCGGGTAGCATCACGGACCAGTCCGGCGCGGCTGTTCCTAACGCCACGGTCATGGCCACGAATCCGGCGACTGGCTTCGCGGCGGAGGCCAAGGCGGATGCCGAGGGCCGCTACGTCATCCCGTCGCTGGCGCCTGGCGGCTACGACGTCGTGGTACAGGCCTCCGGATTCAAGCAGGCTGTCCGAACCGGCGTGCGCCTCGAAGTAGATTTGCGTCTGCGGGCAGATTTCCGGCTCGAACTTGGCGCGGTCAGCGAGCGCGTCGAGGTCTCTGCCGAGGCCGCGACGGTGCAAGCGGAGACCTCCTCACTGGGCTCGGTGGTGGGGAACCGCCATCTGCTCAACGTACCGTTGAACACGAGGAACGCGGTATCGCTGCTGGCTCTGATTCCGGGCGCGCGCCCGAACCGCGGTTTCGGAGACGCATTCAACTCGACCACGAACTTCATCATCAACGGGGGACGCGGGAACTCAAGCGAGATCCTCACCGACGGCATCGCCACGACGACGGGCGCGAACAACCCGTTCAATGCGCTGCCGGTTGCGCCTCCGGTCGAGGCGGTGCAGGAGTTCAAGGTCCAGACCAACAACCTCTCCGCCGAGTACGGCCGGACCGGCGGTGGAGTGATCAACTTCATTTTGAAGTCCGGGACCAACGACCTCCACTGGACGCTATTCGAGTTCCTCCGCAATAGCCGCCTGGACTCGAACAACTTCTTCAACAACCAGCGCGGAGTCCGGCTCGCCACGTTCCAGCGGAATCAATTCGGAGGCGTGGTGGGTGGCCCCGTGCTGATCCCCCGGCTCATCAACGGCAGGAACAAGCTGTTCTTCTTTTTCAGCTACGAAGGACTCCGCCAATCGCAGCAGGCCGCGGCCATTTTCACGGTTCCCACCGCGGCGGAGCGGCGTGGCGACTTCTCGCAGACCACGCGCGTGCAGGGAGGACAATGCCGTCCCGTGGGCGTATTCGATCCCTTCTCGACTACGGCGGCGCCGGGCGGCGGATTCACGCGCGCCCAGTTCCCGGGCAACGTGATCCCGGCTTCGCGGCTCGACAGGACAGGATCGCTCGCCGTCTCCTACTATCCCGTGCCGAACGCGGCCGGCGACGCCTGCTCGGCGGCGAACAACTACGCGAGCAGCGCCGCATCGCGAAATGACATCGATCAAATCGACTTCCGCATTGACTACAACCCAAGCGAGAAGAACCGGTTCTTTTTCCGCGGATCCCCCGGCCGGCGCATTCGCGAGTTCACGCCCGAGCACTACAACACGATCGGCTCTCCGAACCGGTTCCGGCTGGGCCATCCGTTTGACGGAATGGGGTCGTCGGTATCGTACACCCGTGTCGTGAATCCGGCGCTGCTCGCCGAACTGCGCTTCGGCGTCTCGCGCTATCTTGAGGGCGGACCTTCTCCGGTGGGCGACAACTTCGACATGCGGTCCGCGCTCGGGTTCACGGGCGCGTTCGTCGATCAACTGGTGCGGCCGCTCAGCTTTCCCCGCATGGTGGTGAGCGGCTACGGCCAGTTGGGCACGGGGGACTTCGCGTTCACCAACGCCAGCGCCGCCAGCTACCAATGGCTCGGCAACTTGACCAAAGTCACCAGCGGCCACACCTTGAAGATGGGCTTCGACTACCGCACGCTGCAGTCGTACGGTCCGAATCCGGTGAACACGAGCGGCGACTTCGCGTTCACCCCTGCGTTCACACAAGGTCCGAGCCCGACCACGGCCGGCGCACTTTCCGGCAACGGCGTAGCCGCGTTGTTGATCGGCTTCGGAACCGGGAACGCGCAGATTACGCCCCGCGTCGCGACCTCGAACAACTACGCCGGAGTCTTTCTCCACGACGACTGGAAGGTCACGCGGAAGTTGACGCTCAACATGGGGCTTCGCTGGGATATGGAAAACGGGCGCAAGGACCGGTACGGACATCTGAGCTGGTTCAACTTCACGGTCAGGTCCCCTCTCGCCGACCGCGTTCCCTCGCTTCCGAATCTCCGCGGCGGACTCGAGTTTCCGGGCGTCAATGGAAGTCCGGTCCGCCAGTTCGACACGGACTGGAACAACTTCGGCCCACGCTTCGGCTTCGCGTACGCGGCGGCTGCGAACACGGTCGTTCGCGGCGGATACGCTCTCTACTACGAGCCTTACACGGGACGCGCCGTCAGTACCGGCGCTGGCTTCACCGGTTTTTCCGCGATCACCACCTGGGTCTCATCGCTTGATGGAATCACGCCGCGGAATCCGGTGAGCAATCCGTTTCCCAACGGACTCAATCAGCCGCCGGGAGCGAGTCAAGGCCTTCTCACCTCGGTGGGAGAGTCACTCGGCGCGACCGCGCGCGATGGCGCGTTTGACCGCCGGGCGCTCACCGGATACATCCAGCAGTGGAATTTCGGCATCGAACGCGCGCTTCCCTGGGCGATTGTGGTGAACGCGGCCTACACCGGTTCCAAGGGAACCAAACTCATCGACGGCGGCGGCTGGGACGAGAATCAGCTCCCGCCGCAGGCTCTCGCCCAGGGCAACGCCTTGCTGCAGACCGTTCCGAATCCATTCCTGGGAATCATTCCGGCGGGCGGACCTCTGGGCGCGGCCACCACCACGCGGGGACAACTGCTCCGCGCCTATCCGCACTTCACGACATTGCTGAACTTCCGTCCCCAGGCGGCCGGCTCGAACTATCACGCATTCCAGGTGGAAGTGAACAAGCGATTCAGCCACGGAATCCAGTTCATCGCCGCCTACACGAACGGGAAGCTGATCGACGACAGCTCGAACGTCTTCGAGGGTTTTGGAATCGGACGTCATCAAGATACGTTCAACCGCCGCGCAGACCGCTCCGTCAGCCTCACCGACGTTCCGCAACGCCTCGTGTTGAGCTACGTCGTCGACCTGCCGTTCGGGAAAGGCCGCGCGCTGGGAAGCAATTGGAACCGGGCGGCGGATGCGATCCTCGGCGGCTGGCAGTTCAATGGCATCACGACCTTCCAGTCCGGCTTCCCGGTTCCGGTGATCAATCAGGCCAACAACAGCTTCTCGTTCAATATCGCGCAGCGGCCCAACGTAAGCGGAGATCCGAAGCTGCCCGCCAGCAGGTCCACTTCCGAGAAACAGGCGCGCTGGTTCGACACAACCGTGTTCTCCCAACCCGCTCCCTTCACATTCGGCAACGCGCCGCGTACCCTTCCCACCGTGCGGATCGACGGCACGGCGGGCTTCGACCTTTCGCTGGTCAAGAACTTCCAAATCGCGGAAAGAGGAACCGTGCAATTCCGCTCGGAGTTCTTCAATGCCTTCAATACTCCGGACTTGGGCATGCCCGGCACGAGCTTCGGAGCGCCGAACTTCGGTCAAGTAGTCGGACAGGGGAACATTCCGCGGCAGATCCAATTCGGGTTGAAGGTGATTTTCTAGCGATGCACCGGCGAACATTTCTCCAAGGCGCGGCCGCAGCCAGCGCCGCCCCGCAGCAGGCCGCGTCACGGCCGAACATTCTTCTTTTCTGCACCGATCAGCAGCGGTACGACACCATCGGCGCCCTCGGCAATCCGCATATCCGGACCCCGAATCTCGACCGGCTTGCGGCGAACGGGACCGCGTTCGAGAACAACTACTGCCAGACACCCATCTGCACGCCGAGCCGTGCGTCGTTTCTCACTGGATGCTACGCCAGTTCGATCCACGTGAACCGCAACGGCAATTCTCACTTCCCGGAACAGTTCCAGAGCCGCCTGATCTCGCGGATCCTGAAGGACGCGGGCTACGACTGCGGCATGGTGGGCAAGTTCCACCTCTCGTCTTCGTTCAAGCGCGTGGAGCCGAGGCTCGACGACGGATACCGCCATTTTGAGTGGAGTCACGCGCCGCGCATGGATTGGCCGGTGGAGCAGCATGGCTACGGCCGTTGGCTGCGCGGCAAAGGAGTCGATTTCGCGGCGGAATACGGACGGAACCGGCTCGGCGGACGGTCGAAGGAGTTCGACGCGGGTATCGCCGCCGCCCATCATGAAGTCTCCTGGTGCGTGGACTATGCGACCCGCTGGATTCGCGGGGCCATCGGCAAGCCCTGGTTCATCACCGTCAATACTTACGCTCCGCATCCGCCATTCCATCCGCCACCGGAATTCCTGGCGCGGATGAGTCCGGAAAGGATCCCGATGCCGTTGTGGCGCGCCTCCGACGCCGCGAATCAGGCGAAGCTTTCGCGAGTCGATTTCCAGTCGAAAGCCAAGGACCCCTCGACCTACGAGAGCCGGATGATGAAGGCGGCCTACTATGCACAAGTGGAGTTCGTCGATGACGCGTTCGGCAAGGTGGTGAAGTCGCTCGAGGAAACCGGACAACTCGGCAACACGCTCATTCTGTTCACGAGCGATCACGGCGAAACAATGGGCGATCATGGCCTCACCCACAAGGGATGCCGCTTCAACGAAGGACTCGCGCGGGTGCCGCTGATCGTCTCCTGGCCGGCGCGATTCCGCAGGGGCGCGCGCAGCAAAGCGCTCACCGAACTGACCGATCTGGTGCCGACGATCCTCGACGCCGCCGGGCTCCGCAAGCCGGACTATCTGCACGGCAGGTCGCTTGTCCCGATCCTGACCGGCACGGATACGGGAACGCACAGGCAGTTCGCCCGCAGCGAGTACCACGACGCCCTCGACCTGCCCGGGCACTCGCACGCCAACATGCTGCGCAACGAACGGTACAAACTGGTCCACTACCATGGGAATCCGGTTGGCGAGCTATACGATCTTGAGCGCGATCCTAACGAATTCGGCAATCTTTGGGAACATCCCAACCACCTCGCTCTGCGCGCGGAGTTGTCCCGCCAACTGTTCGACGCTGTGATGCTCACCACCGATCCTGGCCAACCGCGAATCGGACCGATGTAGCCGGGTCACCTGTCGGCGCAAAATAGAAAGTTCCGGATGCTGGCAAAGTAGAAAGTTCCGGTTTTGGCATGGTGTGCGGGAGCGGCATGGTAGGTTGCCCGCATGGAATCACAGCCGGCACCAACGAACAGGGCGATCGGGTTGTTGCTGACCGCGGACGCGGTTCGCCGCCAGATTGAGGCGATGCCGAGCCC